>WNFI01274004.1_pt1 | contig 11606 bp, 10 predicted proteins | sample 5400471 | NCBI WGS metagenome assembly WNFI01 (sample SAMN13153348, study PRJNA577476) | soil metagenome | isolation source: 100 cm saprolite on Douglas fir-dominated hillslope | place: USA:California | collected 2013-09-17
TTATGCGCTGGATATCAAAATCGCTGCTATTCCAATCACGGCCTTGCTGGTGCTGATCCTGGCCCTGGTCCTCTTCCTGGTTGGTACGATGTCGGTAGCCCTGGTGGAGCGCCAGACCGCGACAATCGCGACTCTGCGTAGCCGGGGAGCCACGCGCCGCCATGTCTTTGGCGCATTTGTGGCTCAGGGCCTCGGCCTTGGCCTGCTCGCACTGGTGCTCGGTCCCTTTGTCGCGCTATTGCTCGTCACCTGGCTCGTGCATCTGCTCCTGCCCGCCGCAGCTCAATCGTCGCTCAATGTGCTGACGAATAATCCTTTGCTGGAAGCTTTGAGCGTTGGCTGGTTCGCTCTGGCCGCTGTGGCCTGCGCGGTGCTCACCCTGATCATTGCTATCAGACGCGCTACCCAGATGGACGTGCTGGCCTTCCGCCGCGAGTCCGCGCGCGCAACCCGTCGCCCTTTCTGGCGTCGCCTGAACCTGGATATTCTCGGCATTGTGTTGCTCTGCCTGGGCTATGTGGGCTACTTCTATCTGTCGCAGCCTGCAATCGCTCAGCAGTTCGGTACCGGTCTCCTGGCTATCCGGGGATTAATGGCGCTGGTTGCGCCTTTCCTGGCCTCGATGATCTTCTTCACGCTTTTCCTGCGGCTCTATCCCCTCTGTCTGCGCCTGGGCAGCCGCCTGGCCGCGCGCAAGCGCAAGGCTCCCGCTGTGCTTGCCTTTGCTCAGATGGAGCGCGCGCCGCGTCCCGCCTCGCGTATGATTCTGTTGCTCGCGCTGGTCATCTCAACCACGATGTTTATTCTCGCGTACACCGCGACGCAACAGCAGCGTACCGTCGATTCCGCGAACTTCGCGGTTGGCGCGGATTTCAGCGGGCCGAGCGCTCCCAATCCGCATCATCTGAGCGTGGCACAGCAGGCTGCTACCTATCGCGCGACCCCTGGAGTAACCTCCGCCTCACCTGGCTACGTGGCTTCAATACAAGCGGAGGGGGCGAATACCACGACCAATATTGTGGCTGTGGACACAGATACCTACGCCAGCACTGCTCTCTGGACTTCGCAGTACTCGGATCAGTCGCTCTCCAGCCTGATGTCCCTGCTCGTGTCCCACCGTTCAGAGGCGACCAGCAATGATACCGTCTCTGCCATTGTCGACGATAACATGGCGCGTACTCAGGGACTCTCTGTTGGCTCCTCGTTTATTCTACCCACGGTCGATGGCTACAATATACGTTTTGTGGTGGTTGGCCAGGTGCATGCCATCCCAGGCGTCTACGATAGTTCTTACCGCTTTAGTACGGTTGGCCTGCTCTGCGATTATCAGAGCTACGCGGCGGTCTACGCGAAAAATAGTGGCAATACACTGGATGCGAACTTTGTCTGGCTGAAGACAGGGGGCGACGCAGCCTCGCTCAACAGCGTGCACCACGCCTATTCGTCACTACAGGATCGCCGCGCCCTCATCACCGCCGAAGAGGGTAATCCGCTCTACGTCAATGTGACCGGAGTGCTCGACCTGGGCATTGCTACTGCTCTGCTGCTGGCCTTGCTTGGTACGCTTTTCTTCGCCTGGTTGAATGCTGCAGGTCGCCTGACCAACTTCGCTGTGTTGCGCGCTCTGGGTATGGCCCCACGCCAGATCGCCGCGGTTCTGCTCTGGGAACAAGGGGGCATCTATGTAGCCGCGCTCGTACTCGGCCTCGCGCTGGGTCTCTTCCTGCTGACCTTTGTGGGACCAGCGCTGATTTTCACCGATGTGGTCACTGCCCTTGGTTCCCAAAATGAGATCTACCTCCTGCCTGCTCAGCTCATCATACCTGGCTGGCTGATTGTCAGCCTGCTGGGTGCTCTGGTGCTGATCTGCGGCGTAGCGCTGGCGCTGATGACGCGCCTTGTCGCGCGCCCATCCCTGGGCCAGGTTCTACGGCTGAATGAGGATTAGTGTTCTGGAGGCGAATTGATCGGTCTACGGATGTTCGCCTTCGCTCGATAGAAAAAGGAGTCTCTATGCAAGAGCACCTGGTACAGTGTGATAACCTGATTAAAATCTATAAAGTTGATGACTTAGAAGTGGTGGCGCTGCAAGGGCTGGAACTCGCGGTCGCGCGCGGAGAGATGATCGCGCTGGTCGGTGCCTCCGGATCCGGCAAGAGTACACTGATGAATATCCTTGGCGGCCTTGATGCCCCCAGCGCCGGTAGTTGCTCCGTGGGTGACTACGATCTGACGCGTCTGGACGAGGAACAGCGTACGCGCTATCGCAATCTGGTAGTGGGCTATCTCTGGCAGCAGAGCGGGCGCAATCTGCTGCCCGATCTGAGCGCCGCCGCGAATGTGAATCTGCCGCAGATGCTCAACGGCGTGTCTTCCGCGCGCTCCGCCAAACGTACGCATGAATTGCTAGCAATGGTCGGTCTCGCTGATATGGCGGAGAAACGTCCCTCGCAACTCTCTGGTGGCGAGCAGCAGCGCGTTGCCATTGCTGTTGCCCTGGCCAATCAGCCTGTTTTATTGCTGGCCGATGAGCCAACTGGCGAGGTCGATTCGGTGACGGCTCAGGAGATCATGGCCGTTCTGCGCCAGGTGAACAGGGAACTTGGCCAGACGATTATCCTGGTCACGCACGACACCGCCGTGGCCGCCTGCGTCGATCGCACGCTGGCCATTCGCGATGGTCGGACCAGCACCGAGACAATTCGCCGCAGCCCGGTGCAGCCGCTAGAGAGCCAGGCTGTTCAGCCTATGATGCCTGCCTCAGCCCGCTCAACGTTTGCAAGCGCGGTACCAGTTGTGCCCGCCGCGCTAGATCAACTGAAACTGGCCTTAGCGCAGGCTGGTTTAGAAGACCGGCTGGAACTTCACGTTGTCGGCGATCATCTCGAACTCTGGCCCACAGGAACCCGATTTGCTGGTTTGCAAGCAGGCCAATCTGGCGGAGCCAGTTCGGTCATCGGCCTTTCGTTGGATTCACACCGCGAACTGGTGTTGGTCGATCGCACCGGGCGTCTCCAACTGCCGAAAGATGCGCTGGACCTTATTCCCGTTAATGGTCGGGCTGAGGTTCAGGTCGCTGGCGATCGCGTGATCCTCTGGCCCTTTGTTGCTGGTGAAGAGCGCGCACAGGACGCGCCGGCCCCGGTGCAAGGAAATTTACTGAGAATGGATGGTGTGCAATGACAAACGCAACGCTCGTTTCAACTGTCCTGGTCGAGGCTCGTGGCCTCACGCGTGATTTTGTTATGGGAGGTAGAACTGTGCATGTTCTGCGCGGCATCGACCTCAGGATCGCGCCTGGTGAGTTTGTCGCCTTGCGTGGTCGCTCTGGTTCGGGCAAGACCACGCTGCTCAATCTCCTGGTCGGTCTGGATAATCCGACCAGTGGCTCGGTGCAGGTGTTGGAGCGCGATCTGGCCGCCCTCAGCGAGCCGAAGCGCGCCGAGCTCCGCCGCGAAAATCTGGGTCTGCTTTTCCAGAATGCCCATCTCTTCCCGTCGCTGACCGCGCTCGAAAACGTCGAACTGGCGCTGCGTTTGCAGGCAGCCTTACCCGCCGAACGCCAGCGCCGCTCGCTTGAGGCTCTGGAGATGGTCGGTCTGGCCGCCCGCGCAAAGCATCGCGCCCTCGAACTCTCTGGCGGCGAACAGCAGCGCGTGGCCCTGGCGCGTGCCCTCGTGCACCAGCCGCGTTTTGTGGTCGCCGACGAGCCAACTGGCAATCTCGATCTGCAAACTGGCCAGACGATTACTCGGCTCCTGCACACAATTGCCCGGCAGACGCGGATCGGCCTGCTGGTCGCTACCCACGATGCTATGGTCGTTGACAGTGCCGATCGCACTCTGATAATCAACGATGGGGTGTTGGTGGAACAAACATAAAGCGCTCTCTAGCGATGGGATGAGACAAACGGGAGGGTGGTCGCGACCACCCTCCCGTTTGTCTCATCCCATCGCTAGAATTTATCACGGCGCGCCAGAGCCGTTCATGGCAGGCGCTTTAGCGCTACTCGGCATACGGTTATAGACGGAGAGCCAGTTTATCATCGTGTCCACAGCTTTGAAATCTTCACGGTTTATTCCGGCAAGATCCCCCTGTGAATCATCCAGGGATGGAGTTCAGAGACCAACCGACCAGCCTGCACTGCCGGATCAGCATCGGAGAGTGCCTGTGCTTCCTCTAGCGAATCAACGCGAAAGATACCAACCCCGCGCAGATCTCTATTGTCGAGCAATGGCCCATCGGAAAGCGGTCAGGGGACTCCTCGGCTTCAGCCAGGGTAGGAATGACCCCCAGACGCCTGCGTAGACCCCTGGATGTATCCATACCCATCAGCTCGCTGGATCTTTCGACAATAGTTTTTTCCAACATCGGTGATGGTTCCTTTCCTGGTGGTGATCGTAAAGGCTCCTTTGGCCTTGGCTGCCATTCTGCCCACATGCACCCCAGGATTGTTCAGGTGGTCGGGAACATGGGCCTGGACGATATCCCCAGTGCGAAATCCATGCGCGAAGTGTTTCGCCTTCGGTTGGGTCCGTGGAAAGCCAAGCTTGTCCATCAAACACATCTGGCGGCACCCATGCCCATACGCGGTGATGAACAAGGGAATGATGCCCTGGATCTGCAAGGTTTCAGGGGTACTGGCTCCTACACAAGCGGCATCGCTCCAATGGGTCTTCTCCAAGCTCCTGGTCACGCGGTTGAACTTGGTACGTCCGCCTGTCCCGCACTCCACTGGCAACCCCAAGATCTGCAACTGCTCATATAAGGCCCACCTCGTCGCGTTCACTGCCGCCGCATCCTTGAGAGGAGCTTTGGCCTGGGCCAGGATGCGCTTGAGCAGGTCGGGCTTTTTCTCGAGAAAGACCTTGATATCCAGGGTGCCTTTTTTGAGGTTGCACGGTTCACAAGCCAAACAGAGATTCGCTATCCGATCTGACCCGCCTTTAGCCTTGCACTGGATATGCTCAACCTGGAGCGGGATGTTTTCCTTTCCGCAATAGGTGCACTTGCGGTTCCACTTTTCCAGCAAGTATTCGCGCACCTCATACCCGGCCAGCGTGCCCTGCTGATACTCCACTCCCGCAATTTCCGGGTTCTCCATGGCTTGTAGATCAAAGCGTACCAATTCCTGAGAGAGAGCAGTGATGGGGCAGAGGTGCATGAACCGTTTGGCCCAGGTGACCACATTGAAGACGCGGCTTTTTAATGAGGGGGCCAGCCAGCCCTTGGGTCGTTTCCGGTTGGACCAGCGCGGCTGGCGATATCTCGTATCCCGCCGCCTTCTGCCTCGGCGCACCCCACGCCGACCATCCAGGGCATGCTTGATTTCCTGACCCCGGTGCGTCAGTTCAGCGGCGAAGACGACCTCTCCGGTGGCATCATTGACGAGCGCGATTCCCGTCGCCTTACTGCCAGGATCAAGCTTGAGGCGCAATGGTTCAAGCACCGGGGATTCAATCGCTCGCTTGAGTACAATCGTGAAAGGATAGCGTTTTAGCACTGCCGCCTTCCCTTGTGTCAGGAGTAGGCGCGCATAGCCTGGATGGACCGGGTTGAGCGGCTGCCTATTGGTATCGAGAACGAATACTCTGGACATCGGCTGTTGCTCCTTTCAGAGCCTCTGATTGCTCAGGTAATGGTGGCCTTGACAAGGTTCAGGAACGGTTTGACGTGCAGTACACCGAGTAAACCCTCTTTCTCTTTTAATACTGCACCGTAGAGCAGCAGGCTGGCCTCGCACCCACTGGTACCTATTTCGTTCCGAACGTAGCTCCGAAGAGCTGAGTCTGCTCATGTGAGACTGAGAAAATCGTGGCCGACAAATGAGCTCGCCCATCTGCAGGCCCCGGCTTTCCAAGCCGGGGTTCATGACTGAGTATCAGCTGGCCTGCTTCGCGCAGTTTTCGACCATCTGCCAAATGAGCAGCTTGCAACCGCTCGACTTCAGGCGTCTCCTCTGGTGTCCAGAGCGGCCCGCGTTTGAGCAGGCGCAGATAGTAGATCTTCATAGAGATGTGGCAAGGGAACCCCGCGCCGCAGAGGCCGGGGAGGAATTGCCGCGCACCGCAGCGCGCTTTTCCTTGCTGCTCTCCTTTCTCCTGGTCACTTTTTGGGGTGATAGAGCAGTAGGTGTCAGCGGCACCAACCAGGTCCTCCACCGCAACAATTTGATGGGTTGACACACTGCCACTTTGGCCGATTGCGTCAGCCGTTTCCCCGTGGAGGGGTCATGCAAGCTGATCCGACCATTCATGGTCCCGCCCACATACGTTTTGCCCCACTTGGGATGCTTGACGAGCGTTCCCCGTTTGATGCCCATCGAGAGGGTCCCTCCATAGGGACTACGCCTGCCGCCCTTGCCTGGCTCAAACCGATGCAATTGCCGATGATGCCAGTTGAGAGGCGCAAGGCATATCAGTCGCCAATTATCCGGGGTCGTACATCCTCTTATAGCACTATAAGCCAACACCCAGGCATCGACACAGTGCGCCTCCCACACCTCAGCCAGCTTCTTGCTGGTCTTCTTGAAGCCCAACTGCTCACGCAACGCTTTCGTCTCATACCCCTGCATCAGTTGGAGAGGTGCGAGCTTCCTGATCTCCTCGTAGAACCAGTGTTTGCCGACTTCCAAAGGAGAGAAACTGCGATTCCATCGTCGTTTCCCCTTTTTCGTGGTCGCGGCAACATCCTCAACCACAAAAAGGCTGACTGGAAAGATCTGGCACAAGAACGTTGCCAGTCGTAGCTTCCATTGCCATCTCGCTTTCGTTGATGGTGGGAGCTTTCTCTTGCTGTGCTTGCGGTTCTGCCGGGGCTGGCGGCAAGGGGTTTTCCGCCCTCGACGTGTCCGGCGCATGCGGGTCGAAACGTGCTCCGCATCCTTGACGCCATCCCTGGCTTCCGCCTGGATGTTGAGATAGGTATGGGAAGCCGAGATGACACTATAGCCTTCTCTTTTGGACCCAGGATCAATGCCCACCGCGATGGGTTGGATCGCGCAGGCTGATGGCTCGACATTGAGCCGGATACAAAAAATGCCGCCCTTCCAAAAAGGGGTTGCTTTCCCACTTTTGATCCAGCGCTTGGCGCGGGATGGAGTCGTGGGCATCAGTGGACGCTGATTCTGGTCTATGACTGGGACAAACATGTGCGATAAGCCCCTTTCGGGTGACTATATTCCCTTCGCTGCTGACCACTGGAGCAGAGCAAGATTAGGGAGGCGTCTCGCTCGTCCTGTGGGCTGCCATGCCCAGGTGGTTCAGTGTCCTTCAACCGCCCAGAGGTGAACGCTCGCATCTGAGCTTGGAGAAGCTAGTTTTGCAATTACTCTTGTTGGTTCTCCACTGGCAAGGTGGTTCACTTCACAAGCCCCCGCATTCATGCGAGGGTGCTTGACGTCTTGTGGAATCTCGAACGATTCCTTTGCTTCTTTTGCATTTTCTGCCAAAGTGATCTCCTCGCGAGCATTGGAAAGCTCTGATGTTTGCGGTTATGACTGCTTACTTCCACCGCCTGCCGCCGTCATAATCGCAACCTCTGTCTCCCATTTCGTTCGATCTGGCTCTTCATCTGGATTGGTGAGGAAGGATTCGAAACGCGAGCCGAACGCGTCGCCTTTCTCCGTTTCCCATTTATCCCACACCAGACCCTTCGCTGCTCCCCATTGCAGCAACGCGTAATTCGCCTCGATGCCTTTGTCTATGTTGGTGTAGACGAGCGACGCATACCGGCCCGCCGGGAGAACGCCCGCACGGACGCGGCGGCCATCGCCTGATAAGGCATTCGTCACAGGAAAACCCACCTCAATTTCGAGCAGCGCCTCCATATCAATGACAAGGTATCGAATGAAGGGTGCGCCGGTCGGCGCGACGCCCTGTTTTCTCAACCAGGCAGCCACTTCCCCAATGCCTTGCGGTATCGCCGTATCCAATTCATTCATAGCAGCCTGGGTCCGAACTGCTACATAGTGCTGCTCTTTGCGATCCTCTAATTTCGGTTCGGTGATCATAGGTGTTTCTCCTTTGCTTTTCGCCATCTGATCGTTGACGCTCCTGCACGTGATAGCCAATTTCTTGTCACTTGACCATCATAGCATGCGAAACCAGAAAAAACTTCTCCGATCTTGCTCTTTTTCTTTTCGATTCGGCCTCTCCAGTGTTTTCCTATAGTCAAGACCGTATCAGCAAACAGGCTCACTTAAATTTGAAAGGCTTTAATCCGCTACTTCGGCCTCATCCACTTGGTCGCTCAGCAGCAGATCATCCTGAACATCGATATGCCCTGCCAGCTCCTGCTGTTTCAGTGTCGTCTTGCCGCGCAAGCCGTTGATCAGCAGCCGACCCAACCACTCGCCGAGCAGGATTGCGCAAAGGCCGCCGAGCAGGCTGAGCGCGAGGTAGAGCAGGGCTGGAAGGAGTCGTCCCTGGTTGAAGAGCAGCACATCACCCAGGGCCAGGCTGCTGAACGTGGTGTACGCGCCCATAAAGCCAGTATTGATCAGCAGGCGGCGCGTTGGGCCGACCAGGAAGGCCGCGTCGGCCAGCACTGTGACGAGGGCTAGCAGCAGCACGCCACTGAAGTTGATCAAGAGAATATCAGCGGGCCACCCTTTACCAAACCAGCCCTGGATGACCATGCTCAGAAAATAGCGCGCCAGAGTGCCGAGAAAGCCACCGCAGAAGACCGCCAGGATACGTCGCGGCATGGAAAGTGCGTGTGTCTGCGCCATTAAACCCACCCTCCCAGCACCATACCCAGCGCAGCAGCCAGCAGGCCGGGCAAGACGTTTCCGCCCAGATAGAGCAGACTTTGGAGACGATTGCCCTCCCTGGCGAGTTGAACACCTTCCCAGGACATCGTGCTAAAGGTGGTATATCCGCCCAGGAAGCCCGTCGCCAGAATAGCTTGTGACGTGGATGAAAGGACGTGTCTGGTGGTCAGCGCGAGGATAAAACCGATGAGTAGCGCGCCCGAAACATTGATTACAAGTGTGCCAGAGGGAAACGATATCCGCGTATGTTTAGCGATAGTGTATCCCAGGAGATAGCGCGCGACCGCACCTGCCGCGCCAGCCAGCCCGATCTCTCCAGCCAGCATCAGTGAGAGCCATGTCATAGATGTTTTTTCCTTTAGAAATTTGTATGATTTTAGAGAGATGCAATATGGCGTGCAAGAAAAGACAACAAAAAGCCCCTGAATCTGCATCTCAGCATAATCAGGAGCCATTAGCGTCTATGCGGTTTTACCGAAGCAATTTTCTCGGTCAGGCGAGCCCCATCGCCGTTTCATTATTTCTTTGTCCACTATACCATATTGGTCAGCGTCAGAGCCGGAGTCATAGGTAAAATGTCGATTTTTGGCAACTTGTTCGCTCCGTTGTTATGTGCTATACTAAGGTACGCATCAAGAGTATCCTTCGGCTTTCATTCGATAATCCTTGTCGAGGCGTGCTCTGTTTGCGTGAGTTGGTGGGTGCAGCGTGCCCACCCGAGGCGTTTCCCGCGAGGGAAATTTTTCAAGCGTTGAGAACAGGTTGTTCCTTTTCAGCAAAACGAGGAAACATCCTGATCGGTGAATTTGTGAACGTATGAACTTATGAGTTACGTTATCTCTTCTCTTAATAGAGGCACAGCCCCCCGTTCGGAGGGCAGTTATGGCAACGTTTGCGGAGCGACAGCTATGAACCAATAACCATAGCCCCACGCCAGAGAGCGCAGACAATTGATGCCTGGCACTGCACCAACGAGAGGGTCTGTCCATCCCATGGGGGTTACTCCATATAAGGGATAGCGACAGTCCTTTTTTGTGGCTGTGAAGAGAGATTTCCAACGCCCATCACAACCAGCAATGACACCCACGCGGCAGGTGGAGAATAAACCACCAGTGAGCGAGGGATGAGCGGTTAGGTGATGCGGCGTACCAGTATGCAGAGGGGAGTCTTCTTCATGACAAATACATCTGAATCTTCTGAGTCAAAAGAGCATGGATCTCTTGAGACAAAGGAGCAGGTGAAGCCGGCGACTTCGCGTAGCCGGACGACACGCTCAAAGACAGAGAGCGCCACAGCAGCGAGCCAGGAGCAGCCAGAGGCAAAGCCGACCACATCGCGCCGTAGCAGTTCCACAACACGAGCTCATGCCTCGGCAGAGAAAGTTGGCACGGCGTCTGCGCCAGAGGCCGAAGCAGCAGGCAAAACGAAAACTTCAAGCGCTGGCGAGAATGCCGCTGAGGCCGCTGCTCCAGAAGCAGCGCCGACTGCTCGTCGCGCAGCCTCGACAACCAGGACGAGAACAACCTCGCGCCGCGCTGAGAGTTCATCCACCAGCGATGGTGAGGCTACGCCACAGGCAAGCGCGCCCGCCAGCGAGGGTGAAAGTGCTCCACGCGCCAGAACAACGACCAGTAAAAAGGAAGCCACATCGCGCGCGAGCGCACCCGCCAGCGAAGGCGAAAGTGCCACATCTGCAAGCGCTCCAACTGGCGAAGGCGAAAGTGCACCCCGCGCGCGGGCAACGACCAGTAAAAAAGAAGCCGCTCCACGTGCAAGTGCACCCGCCAGCGAAGGCGAAAGCGCACCCCGCGCGCGGGCAACGACCAGTAAGAGTGAAAGCGCCCCGCGCCAGAGCGCACCGGCCAATAGGGGTGAGGGCGACTCACGTCAGCCAGGCGCTTTGCGGCCAGTCTCATCCTATCCGCCACGTAGCGGTGGCCCAGGTGGTTCATCGACTTATGCCTCTCGTCCGTCAGGGGGCGGTCAGGGTCAGGGATATACGCCTCGTCCAGGAGGCGGTCAAGGATATGCACCCCGACCAGCAGGAAGTGGTCAGGGATATGCGCCTCGTCCGGCAGGAAACAGCCAGGGATATGCGCCTCGTCCAGGAGGCGGTACGGGCTATGCTCCTCGCCCAGGTGGTGGTGCTGGGGGTGGTCAGGGATATGCTCCACGTCCGGGCGGCGGCGCAGGAGGAGGTCAGGGATATGCCCCTCGCTCCGGAGGAGGCGCAGGCGGTAGTACAGGATATGCGCCACGTCCTGCAGGAGGCGGCACGGGCTATGCGCCCCGCCCAGGAGGTGGCACAGGGGGTGGCCCGCGCCCAGGAGGTGGCACAGGGGGTGGCCCGCGCCCAGGCGGCGGCGGTGCGCGTCCCGGTGCCAGATATGGAGGTCCGTCAGGAGGCGCTGGCGGTGGTCGTCCAGGGGGACAGCGCGGCGGCCCTGGCAGGAGTGGTGGACGCTCCTCAGGTGGACCACAGCGTAGCACCACGCATGAGCGTCGTGTCGCGGCTGTTAAAGAGAGACCTACAGGCCCAATTTCCATTCCGCCACAGATTGTCGTCAAAGACCTGGCCGATCTTTTAGAGGCCACGTCCAACGAGATTATTCGCGGACTGATTAAACACAGCATCTTCGCAAATATTAACGAGGTTGTTGACTACGAGAAGGCCGCGTTGGTCGCACAGGACATGGGCTTCGAGCCTTCCCAGAGCGAAGTAACTGTGGCACCAGCTATTCAACGCAGGCGTGAGGGGCTGAGTTCAGATATACTCCTGGACGCGAAATACGATAGTGGCATGGTTACTATCCCGCCGGTCGTCACCATCATG
>WNFI01640383.1_pt2 | contig 11606 bp, 9 predicted proteins | sample 5400471 | NCBI WGS metagenome assembly WNFI01 (sample SAMN13153348, study PRJNA577476) | soil metagenome | isolation source: 100 cm saprolite on Douglas fir-dominated hillslope | place: USA:California | collected 2013-09-17
TTGTACGAGGTGGTCGCGGCGCCGGGGTTACTGGCGGTGGAGGAGCTGCCGCTGACCTAGACAGTTGTATTGGTGGTGCGGTAGCTGGTCGAGATGGTGGCGGCACCGAAGGTGCACTCTGTCGGGGAGGTGGAAGAGCTAGGGGCGTAGAGGGAGTTCCGGGTTCTGAATTAGGCTCCTGAACTGGCTGCACAGCGGGCTGGGTTCCTCTGCGAGGAACAGGAGGCGGAGGCGGTTTCCTCTTCAACTTCTGTTCCTCTTGCGGCAAATTCTGACTAATGAATTGTTTCACAAACTCCTCGTTATCTTGGAGCATTTGGGGCGTCACACCAAGACTGCCTAACTGGTCCAGAATTACCTGCCATGAAGGATCCACGCCCCTAGATGAGAAACCATGTTTAGCGTCATATCCCATGTGAGCTTTGTGTTGGAAGTTGGTAGGGGCCGAGATCATCGATTTATCGATCTTTCCTCCCTTCTTCCGACTTGGAGTTGGGGATTGTAATTTCGCTGAAGACACGTTGACGATGAGGAAGGTTCATGTGCTTGTTAGTATTGAAGCATATTACCTTTGGGTGGTTTAGAGCGAGACTTGATCTTCTTAGCAAACTTGCTAGCCTCTCCTTCATCCGAAAATACAAAAGCAATCATGCATTCCTACAGGGTAGTGTGAGCAGTTTGTCAAGCAGAATACTTCGCTATACGCACATCACCGGCAAAGGTATGAAAGAATGAGCGGTCTTGATTATAAACGAATGGTTCGTATATCTCATGCTCCCATATAACTCCTCGGGAGCCCTGCAGCAAAGCACCAAGAAAAGTGGTTCGCTCGGCGAGAAGGACGAATACAGGTTACGTACTACCAGATCGACCAATCTAAACCAGAATCCTCCTTTCAGCTTGTCTGACACAAGCACTAGAGCCCCCTGAAGTCCCGCATAGGACCACGAATCGGGTGAAGGATGTGCATAGTAGATTCTGACCACTGACGCTGTTAGGATCTTTGACGTCGTCGATGGAATGACTGATCTGACTCGCTCCTTGTCAGCGGACGAGATAGTAGACGACGCCGGCATAGACACTGTCCTATGGTTGTGGTGGCTGCGCAGTTGGCCAACTGCGGTTCAGGGTTGTTCTCACGCTCTCGCAAGCGCGGGAGTTAATTGCATGTCAAGACCAAATAACGTGTTGTGTGTACAGGTACTTTTTCTACACTTTGACTGTAGATCCTTCCTAGATCAAATTCCATCGCCTACACGGGGATCCCAGCGTATTCATCCATGCCGAGACTCAGATTCAAATTCTGAAGTACCCAGATGAAATACAGAAAGAGCCACTCAATGAATGACTCACCTGTATGCACTGGGTCGCAGCACCCTTCAAAAGATTGTCAAGACCGCCCTAGAGCAAAGAAAGGTGTTCAGGGGATGAATCGACCATGAAAGTTCAATAGTTGTTACCACTACCACTACCCGTTTACCCGACCTGTGTACCTGGAAGCCCCCAGTGCGCCATCCATGATAACCCTCAATCTCTTGCAGCGATGGAACGGTACTCTGGATAGTAATCAACCTGTCCTGCCCATATTTCTGTGCGTAGAGTTCTCGCACGTCCGTGGCCTTCAGTCCATGGTTGAGAGGAGCTGAGAGGATCGAAATAATACCGCTGAACCAAGGTGCAACTGTGGGGATGAACGCAAGCCTCAGAGGCGCCGATCCGCTTGGCAGGAGACCGGAAAGGTGGTGGCCGGCTTCTCGTTCGTGAATGTGGTCCGTGAGAGAATATGGCCTAATTCCCCCGGCGAGGTCCTGAGGGGTGACTTTAGGTGCAGTTGTTGGTCGTCCAGATTCGGACTTTTGGCCTGCCTTCGTCCCGGCGCCGCTGTACCCAGAGACACCGAACACTGACGGAGGGATGCGTACATCCAGATGAGGCAGCAAGGGTGCAATGAGTAGTTGAGATGAAGTGGCGTAGCATCCAGGATTAGAGATCCTCAATGAAGACTTGATCTTCTCTCGCCCATGAAGCTCTAGATCAAATTAAGAAAGCAAGCATGATTTTATTCAATCAGACGAATAGTGTTATTACAGAAGCATCCTACCCGGAAGTCCATATGTCCACCCATCCTCGAATCGATGATCTGCACTAAGGTCAACGATGACACTGAACTTCTCTCCCTTCTCAACCCGTTTCTCCGCCCCCCTATCGATGGCATCCACGAAAGGCTTGCACACGCCATTGGGCAAAGCCATGATCCACGCATCGACAGCGCCATCTTCCTCCATCGTTTCCACATCCTTAGAGCTGAGATTATCGTACTTAAGACCCGGGTTCTTGCGGTACGCGTCGAGCGTGAACCCGGCGAGCTCGCGAGATGAAACGTACGCCAAGTCCAAGCTAGGATGATCAGACAGGATGTCGATCAATGCCTGCCCTGTGTAGCCTCGCGCGCCTATCAAAGCGACCTTCTTGCGCTGAGAGTCGGAAGTAGGAGCAGCTCGAGCTTCAACAGTCGTGGCATAGCCTCGAGATCTGGTGCTTGAGAGCCTCGTACGGATATATGGGGTGACACTCGGCCTAACCAGGGTCGAGAACTGGCGAGCACCAGCGGCATTGAGGATAGGACCTCCACGGGATGGAGGAGGAACATTGATCGGGAGGTATGCACGCTCGATTCGACCCTTGGCCTCAAAATCCTTTATGGTCTTCTCGACCTCATTGACGTCCTGAATACCATACCAGAAGAGCGTACGACCAGCTCGGGTGAAGCTACCATCCGCACGCTCATAGTGCCAGGCGCGGTTTTCGTCCTCAGTTGAGACGCTCCAGAAGAGCTTGCGGTAATCCTTCTTAATGGCATTGAACACGTTGTCAATGACGTTATTTAGAACACCGGCTCGGGAAGGAAGGAACTTGGTCATTACTGGAACCTCGCCTTCGGGGTGGTTGACAATGGCGACTACGTCAAGAGGCTCATCACCGTAGATAGTATACGGAGTCTGGGGAACTTGGTTTAGCACGCTGATGATGCTCGTGTAACCACTGAGAACATCAGGATCGCGGTCATGAATAATTTGACGCAACCGGTCAGCGCCGACAGTATCAATTGACTGGTGTTTGAAGAGCTTATATCCCCGTCGAATAAGTGTCCCCGCTCCGCTATCTGTGAACAGTTCCTTCTGAAGACTGTCAGCGGAGATGATGGCCACAGAAGAGGACCGAGGAAGGTGATCCAATAGTTCCTTGATTTCACGTAGCTTGAGCTTGGTTCCAAACTTGACCCATTCCTCCTTCATTAGAGAGTCGAATTCCTGAGAGGACATCAGAAACAAATCAGAAACATTCACTACCCAACTTGCCTCGTCTAAATTAATGGTATCCAATTTCTCGTGGGTGATTCCGTGAAACAGACCACCCTTTTCGTTCAAATAAACAATTTTCATAGGTTCGAGCTCTTTGGAAAGTTCTCCAGCCGCAACGTCCGCATTCACATTGAGGATTTGTCCATCAGGAGTCTCCGCCAGGCTTGTTAGGATGGGCAATGCACCAGCCCGGATAGACTCTTCGATTGGCCGCTTGTCGATCTTGATGATCTTCCCAACCAAGCCATATTTCTCTTGATTGAGGTAGTCCGCGGTAAAGACACCCGACGTGATCGGACGAGCACGAGTTCCCAGGTTCTCAAGGGCACCAACTAGACGAAGATTTTCCTCCAAAAACACACGACGAGCAATCTGAAGGGTCTTCGCATCTATTTGTGAATCATTAAGGCATTCAAACAATACTTTGACCAGCATAGCAACTCGTACCAGTTATACGAATGCCATCGAGATAGTCAGGTATAACTCCTTCGGACTCAATAATAGAGTTCAACTGAGGGCCTCCACCATGAAGAATGACGGGAAAAAGTCCGACACGGTACAGGAAACTGAAGCTATGCGCTAGCTCGTCAATTTGATCTAGCACCGCACCACCGACTTTGATAACCGCAAATCTTGCAGGGTGAGACGGATGAGAAGAGGAGGAGAAAATACGGAGATAGCGCTCGACCTCTTTCTTCGACCCTATCGAATAGAGCAGACGGGTGATCGTGTCCTGAGAAATGATAAGGATAAGCAAAAAGGTAAACCGTATGTTAACCGGCCAAGTACCCTGTCAGTTTGGACGCTCCCGGTCTGGATCGATCTGGCTCGCCATGGGATGGCCCGACGCTGACCCGCCACGTAGTGGGCGGGCAGCGGCAAACGCTTGGGTGATTTGAAAAGTGACCGAACCGAGTTCATGACGTCGATGTGCTATTACTTTTCTGATCTTAACGATATGAGTGTTGGGTCCTCGAACCGTAGCGTGTTCACTGCTGGTCGAAGTGGGGGGTTTTCTACATTCAAAGAGTGGATCCCCACGGTGGACCGTGACCTCATCTTTATCGTTTGACACGAAATGGACAGAGGCGCTCCTTCTCTCTTACAGCGACCTGCTTTATCGAATGCCATCATCATGTCGGGGGAGATGAAGAGTAGGGATTGTATTCGTCTCAAGATCATGTAGCGTTACGACATATGAAACAACCGCACTTTCGTATCTGCACCAGAAGAACACGATACTGTCACCTTTTAACTCAAGCCATTTTTGTACTGTCAGCGGTAGCGACGAGGTCGCAAAAGAGGATATGACGTATGGTCTCGTGAGTGGATCGGCACTTTCAAACCCTCCAGATTCCCCGCTTCCTCGGGGGTACGAGGTTTGATGCCAGTGAGTCGAAGGAGAGTGTTCTGCATCGACTCAAACACTGCAGAATGAGGCTCGGGGTAGATTGATTCAATGTCATGCCGGTATATCAGTCCCGAAGAAGGTGAAAAATGGTACGTCGATGATCTACAAGAACGTGAGGAAGATGATCAGCATTAGAATCATGGGAAAGAAGAGCCCCCACCACTCACACATTCCAAGCTGATGTCGTTGACGATAACCTTGCTGTCCCGTGCAAATTGAGGTCTATACGGACTTTTCGCTCCCTCGGTCCACAGGGCAAGACGCTCATCCGCTCAAGTGTCACGTTGCAGTCCGAGTACAACGTCGTGAACGACGACTTCAACAATACAGCAGATCCTTGGTATAAAGACAACCCTAAGAGTATGAGGCTTCAGCCTCGCTCATCCAGGAAGCTGAGTGATATTGTGACAGACCTTGTATTCGTAGCGTCTCGGGGAATGGAGGAGGCAACCTCGTTGGAGGCCTGTAAGACAGAACGATATCCCTCGAATAAATTGACTCCTCAACGTCGATGGTATCATTGTGGGACACGTTCATTATCAACCCAGAAGCGAAAAAGTCGGAAAGCGTTCCAGTGAGAACATAGATCGCTCGTCCTAGGCCGCGTCCAATCAAGATGGATAGAAGAAAGGGGCTATAATAAGTACTTACCAACTCTCATCTCCCATTCTGCATCAGTCAGCCTTTGAGGATCCGTCGCATTTCCAAGAGGTGAAGACGGCTGAAACGAAGTCGTAGAGCGTTGCTGAAGCTGCGAGAGACACCTCCGTGACTGAGATGGCTGCCTGGACAAAAGTGACCTCAGACAGCGAAAGGATACTGGCACCCTTGCACTTGAAGGCGGCTTCAAAGATGCCGCTCGCCGCATGGTGATGACCTGAAGTAGACTCATTTGGACCGTTTTGAGTCATCGCGGGGCTATCGTGCGAACCTTGGTCACTCACAGCCTCTTACAGCACAATGAGCTGGTGTATATGAACTGGGGACAATAGCAACCAGAGAGTTTATTGATCATATATCGTGTTTGGATAATCATTGCATGATAGATGGTATCAAGGGAATAGATGAGGTGCCAATACAGGCAATTATGAGAGAAACGAAAAAAATGGATGATTCCAGAGGCGTCCTGCTAATCTTGTTTGTAGCACGCCATGACACGTCAATGGAAGTCGGGTCGACATCTAATAATTTGCGTTGGTTGCATGTATTTGTATATGCGAAGTTGATTCTTTGGGATCAATACACCTGTGTCTTCTGGGGCCTATTGATGAATAAATTATTGGTTGTCGAGCCGAACAGCCTGGAATCCCAACGACGAGAAGACCATAAACCCCTGAAAGGATACGAAAGATTATATGCCATGAAAGGAAGATGAATCACTAAATCGTGTGCACTAGGGTATGTGTTCGCTGTGCTTAAATAACGTACTCTGGACGATGAGAGTCGATGGGCGGCCGCTCCCACCACCTCGACCGCCAGGACCCTTTGTGGGAGGTAGAGCAGTAGTCGGTGGATCGCCCCATTCGGCAAGCAGGCGTTGCCCAACTTCAGGCTCCAATTCTGTCCCATCTCTAGAGACTTTGATCTCACGATCCGTATTCCAAGGATTTCGCAGATGCTTGGTGCGGTTAAAAGGCAACCTTTGCACGCGAATCCATTCGACAGAAAATGGGGTTCCCCAAATAGTTGTAGTCTGAGTTGGGCCCTGCGCTGTAGCCTGCGCCAAAGTCAATCTTCCTCCCCCGGCAATTTCTACCTTACTATCACCAGGATGTTGAAGAGGGGAAGAAGGGACAGCTCTGGGGTCGATCGACAAGGAGGCGACTTCAGAGACCCGAGGAATGGTGTGATCTCCAGCATCATTAGTTGAACCAGTTGCTGAATCATATGCGGGGCGGGCTGCAAGATCACCTGCGTCAATTGCTTGAGGTGGCTCTTGAGAAGGAACGCCCGTGCTTGAATATAATGCTGCAGAAGATTCTGCGTCTAATACAGACGGTCCCATTTCCGAGGTCTCTGAGCCCTTGACGAAATCATGCTCTACACGTTGAGAACTCTCCAATCGGGAGTTCCGGGGTACAAGTAGCGATTCTGATGCGTTGATTGGACCTGCCATTCTGGATGTTCGAATTAATGAATGTGCAGCACGTACGGCAACATGGGGCTGGTTCCTTACCTTGCGTACCCAAAGAACTCGCCACTCTTGTTCGCGCCGAAAATCAAAAAAACATCCTTACTGGTTCGATAGGCTTGGTCCAAAATTGGCTCATTGTGTGGCTGTGTCGCCCATAGCCCCCTCTGTACACTAAGGTCTAAATCATGCTTGCGGAGCCGATGGTCACATATAAAAGTGATGCACAGGGTTACAGCATATCTTACCTGTGTCAGCGACTTGAGGATGAAGTACCTTTGTGGAAAATGATTGGCTAAGAAACTAGACGTCGTAGAGGCAAAAGAAACTGATCCTGAACATTCATCATTCCCTCGTCGAGCGATGGGCGAAAGCTCAGCGGATTGAGGGTTTGGGCTCCATTCAGAGGACTGGGGTGTTACAATGCACTGTAGTGAAGGTGGTTTCTCCCCGGTTGGATGATCAGTAAGAGAGGCAGGGTTGGCCCTGGCCTTCGTTGATGAACGAACAGTCCCTACGCCAGCTTCTGCTCCCTTTTCTTGAGACTGATTCTCATGGACCCATCTCGTGTGCATTCCCATTCCTCGTTGGGCACCGACTCCTGCTCGAAGATCTTCCTCTGGCCTTCTAATTCGACAGACAAGTTTGAGACACCGAGGATCGTACGGTCGAAGCGGACAACCATTGCAAACCGATACGGCATGCAATAGCTTTGCTTCAGAGTCGTAGTTCACAAATGCACAGTTTGACTGGGATATCAGAAATATCGAGTGCACACCACTTTCTGAACGCGTCTCCCCTTCTGCGGAAGGATCCAAATCAAGGTGAGGCGAGGTCGATCGAAGCGTGACAGAAGTAAAAAATCGCATCAATTCTTCCTGCGTTCCATCTGCGGGGATGTTCCCGACCCACATGACCCATTTGGACCGATTGGGAGGCGGGTTTGGCTGATACGGACGACGCCCAATAGTATATGAGCGATCAGGATGCTTCTCGGGGGGACGCTGACGCGATCTCATAGTCGTCTCAATGTTCCTTGGAACTAGTGTGGTTTGGATCCCCGAAGTAGGTGAAGGAGGGGCGGTAGATCGAGGCAAGGGGCTAAGATCTGGAGATGGGCCGGTAACAATTAATGCTTGGGGGGAAGGTCCCATAGCAGAGGGACCCGAATGATGTTCCGTGGTACCAGTTTGGGGCGAATATTGAGGGGTTGGAACATAGGCGTGGCGATTGTCAAAATCCGCAACGCTCGGCATACACGATGGTCCTAAAAAATACCATGGTTCGGCTCCTGGCTCGACAGCTAAATGGTAGGGATAAGGTCCCGATACCGGTGCAGGTCCTGGCATGGGTCCGCTAGCAGAATACTGATAGGCAGGCAGTTGCGAATAAATCATATGTGGGTATGGATGCTGGGGTGTAAGGGCTGGGCCAGGACCGGGGACACGGGGAGGGGGGATCACTATACCTGGACCAGGAGCTAGTCGTTGGTCCGAATAAACATTTTGACCTGAAGTACCAGCAGTTGGACTTCCACCGGGAGAGTACGAGTACTGATTAGCATGTGGACCTTGAGTATAAGGGTAATAGTAAGGATTGTGGATAGCTAAATGAGGTGCCGTTGGGTACCGCTGGAAATTTGGGGGGTGAGGCGGTATACTCCCTTGAGGGAAGGCATGAGGTGAAAAGTGAGTCGTAGCTGAGGTCTGAGAAGGAGAGGCGTAATGAGACAGATAGTAAGCATGATGGGATGGATGTCCCTCTGTATAGCGCGAACCAGCAGACGAAGGATGGCGGCGTTGCGACGGGTGCTCTTGGGGAAGAAATAGAAATCATAGGAGGCGTGGAGTCGAGCGGTAATGCAGACTTCGAGAATTTTCGTTGAAGATTTCAGAGACTGCAGCCCAAACGCATTTATATCTATAACGGGCGCGACCGGCACGATCCGCAAAATGATCAAACAAGATCATCGAATTGAGCATATACAAGGGCCCACGCCGATCGACAGTTGCAAAAGAAGGGATTAGCGCAATCAACCTCAATCATGATTCATAGTCTTCAATGTTATCCTCCTCCAGCCAGCCACTTGGCGTCACGTTTCGTCGGTATGTTTCACGATGAATGCTGTCGCCAAGCCCTTCCATCTGTGTGTCGATATTGTTCTCCACGTCGAGCTCACCTTGTGTGCAATATTGTTGATCCTCGAGTGCTGAATGATATTCATTCAGGTCTGAATTCAATTTCAGAAGAGAGTGATCGGGGATGCAAGGATCTGATTTCCACTGATGTTAGATGATTTATGAGAAAATGAAAGATCAATTACCTCGAACAACCAATCGAAGCAGAGCCTCATTCAGCTCAGCTGATATGTACCGGGATTTCCAAAGCACGCCAGTAGCTGTACTTAGGCACGAGTTATTTAGCCAAGACGTAACCGACTGCAACTGTTCCCGAGTATTTCTGGTTTTTGACTGAATATCGAAAAAGCGAGGCTTGACCATTTTCTGGTCACGACGAGGTACAGGAGTTGGTAAGCCATGGAGTGTACCAAGTGATGCAACGTGAAACCTGTGCTCAGAAAGTGAGTTGCGCCAACCCCACTGGGCCTTGTTAGCCGAGACCTGGATGATAGAAGAGGTTCAGGATCCTCAACTCACAGAGTCAAAACAATTCTCCCATTGATCTCCGACGCTGAGGACGCTACAAATTGCATCAGCGTGTTCAACGTCGGAACAGAATTGTGTGTAATTTTGGTGCAGATACAACGTCATGAGTGACGTATCTACAGGAGAGTCGCTAAAAAGTATCTTGCGGAATGGAATTCAATGGTCTAAGCTTCACCAACGAATGTAAGGGGTTCAAGTACTTACATTCGTGTCCACTTTCGACAAAGCGCGGTCATGTTCACACAAGTGATCTGGAAGTTTCGTTTTAGTTGGTGTGGGTGCTCTTTCCTCGGTTGGATCGTCATCATAACCTGGTCTTTCGTGAGTGATGTGAAAGAAATGTTCATCTAGCATTCACGTTTGTTGTAAAAAATCTTCCCCAATAGATGGAACAATTCTAGTGCGTCTTCTCTTTGTGTAACCGCCTCGAGTCTGGGGGAATCAGCGAACACCATCTCCAACCAAGGCAGCTACTTACAGAGATGTTACTTCTCTTTCGCGCCTCGCTCTTTCAGCTTTCTTCCTGGCCCCTTCTCGGCTTGCAGGATGCAATAAAGATGAAAATTGCAAACTCATAATGGCACTCCGAATGTCTCCGTTCGACACCTGAATGACTTTCTCAACGAGATCCTTTGGCAAATCGCTGGATACCTCAGGGTTCTTCGACAGCTTATCCATTAGAGTTGAGAGTGCTCGCCGCATGTATGTCGTCGCGATCGAATTAAACCTGGGCAAGGGAGGGTTTGATAACAGGCTGATCACAGTGTTGTAGATTGTGCTCACGAAATATTCGTAAAATAAGCAGATTCGAGCAACTGTTTCGGGATGAGAGTACGGATATCGAGGTTCTCCCTCGATCGGTTTCGCCACGAACTGTCTTCCGTTTCTGTGGATGCACCACGAGCCCCCGAGTCAGAAACGACGAAGACCAAGGGACAAGATAAGGCGACAGGTACAGCAAGGAATTCATCTAAAGCCTGATGGAACCAACTTCTAGTCCCTTCATGGAGCACATTGGGGAAATCCTCCAGAAGAACGAGGCGTTTCTTTGTCGTGTAAGATGGCTCAGCGTTGACAGAAAGATCCATGCTAGGGTAAAGCGCCGTGCGAGTCAGAAATTGCGAGAACTTTGCGGCTAAAGAGTCTATTCAAGGGATTAGAATGTCCCCTCGATAAAGGCTTCATTACGCACCATTGAATGTTCCGGCCTCAAAACTCAACGCATCACTCATTGAGCTCTTCCACTCGATGACAAAGATGTTCATAGACGATGCTAATGCTTTCAAAGTTGTAGTTTTACCGGATCCAGCAGGGCCAGTAAGTGCAAGTATCCTCTACAGTCATTCAAGTTAGGAAACCACGTATTGGAGGATGCGTGAGTAATTAACTCTGTATTTACGGAGCTTCTCCGGTGCATTCTCCCCAACAGCCTCGGACAGCCAACAAGACACTGCCTCGACCTTCCTCTTGTGTACAGCTAGCTCATCCTATGAGTGATATGAGAGGAGGATCTAGTGTTATCCTGCATAATGTAGCTCACCAAAGAACTTGGAGCGAATAAATCCACCCAGAGAGCGTCGTCACCTAATAATAAGGTATCAGCTACTTGCGACTCAGTTGTGTCGATGACAACGAACAGCACTCGTTGTATTTCCCCTTGCTCTTCGCAAGGGTGTTCGAATGAGGAGCCGGAAAATGCTGAGGCGTCTTGGAGAGTGCAATGAATTAGGGACACGTATTTATTGAAAGGAACACGCACCTGAGACAGAGGTCTCGAGCTGTGCCCTTTTGTTTTTGACCCGAAATCTAGCGTACTGGGCTTAGGCTTAGGCTTTGAGACCCTAGAAACCGGTGGCATCAAATGATACCTCAGGAGGAATACAATATATCATATACGAATTGGGAGAGTACTAGTGCGTCATATGTCGGCCGAACCCGAAAGAGCACAATTTAGCGCCATCACAAATTTTTGAGCGGATACAAGGCATCCATTTACTTATCCACATCCGATTTTGGTATCCATGGGTCACTCTGTT
>WNFI01507362.1_pt1 | contig 11605 bp, 10 predicted proteins | sample 5400471 | NCBI WGS metagenome assembly WNFI01 (sample SAMN13153348, study PRJNA577476) | soil metagenome | isolation source: 100 cm saprolite on Douglas fir-dominated hillslope | place: USA:California | collected 2013-09-17
TCCCCAGCTCCGCGATGCAAGAAGACCATGTGTCGATGGGGTGGTCGGCGGCGCGCAAGCTCCGGCGGGCGCTCGACGGCCTCACCAGGGTGCTGGCGATCGAGTTGCTGACCGCCGCCCGCGGCATCGACATGCGCGCGCCGCTCGCTCCCGCCGCCGCCACCGGGGCCGTCATCGCCGGATTGCGAGCCAGCGCCCAGGGACCGGGCGGCGACCGGTTCCTGGCGCCCGAGATCGAGGCGGCGGTCAGATACGTCGCTGACAGCAGCGCGCTGCGCGCGGCCGAAGCGGTTATCGGTCCGCTGGGCTAGCCGGACCCAACACCCAGCGCGTCGCGCGGGCAACTGCTGGCCGCCAATGCAAGCGTCCCGTTACCTTCCATTGAGGAGGGAACGGGGTTGCCTGGAGCCTGCGGTCGCAGTCTGCTCGCCGTCAGCCGGCCGTCTCAGCGCCGCTGCGATCGCAGTGCCGAGCGCCCTGGCTACCGGCGGCGGGAACGCATTGCCGACCTGGCGGTAGGCCGCCGTCCGGCTGCCGCTGAACGCCCAGCTGTCCGGGAAACCCTGCAGCCTGGCCACCATGCGCACGGTCAGCTTCGGCAGCTGGCTGACGGGGAACTCGGCTCCCGGCGGATGCGCGGCGATGCCGAGCCCGTCGACGCCAAGCTCCCGCCAGGCAGCGCGGGCCCTGGTCGGCCCTAGGTCCGGGCCGCCGTGCTTCTTGCTGCCGCCGACGATCGTGGGCGCGATCTGGCAGGCCTTCGCCGCCCAGGCGCATGCGCCCGGCCAACCGCCGGAGGCCATCAGATCCGCGAGCGTTTCGCCGACCGTGGGCTGGGGGCCGGGCTGTGGCCGAGGCCAGCGGAAGCCGGCGGCCCAGCGGCGCTGGATGGCAACCAGCACGAACCGCGGACGCAACTGCGGTACGCCGTGCTGGCTGGCGTTGACCAGTTGCCACCAGGTGCGGTAACCGAGTTCGTCAAGCCGGCCCAGCACCTTGGCGCGGTAGTCCTCGAACCTGCCGGCGCCGAGCCCGCGGACGTTCTCCAGCAGAACGGCGCGCGGACGGGCCTCGGCAATCAGCCGCAGCGCCTCCGGGAAAAGGTCTCGCTCGTCATCACGCCCAAGCTGCTTTCCGGCCACGGAGAACGGCGGGCAGGGCACGCCGCCGGCAAACAGGTCGACCCCGCTGAAAGCGTGCCCGTCCATGTTGGCCACGTCGTCCTCGACGATCTTCCAGTCGGCGCCCCGGTTGCATCGCAGCGTCTGGCAGGCATCGGAGTCGAGTTCGACTGCTGCCGCATGGGTAAAGCCCGCTTGCTCCAGGCCAAGCGCCTGGCCGCCAGCGCCCGCACAGATCTCGATCGCGGTCAGCTTGTGCACGCATCCTCCATGCTGGGGTATCCGTGGCTGATTCTGCTCAATGGCGCCGCGTCCAGCGGGTTCCCACGCCGCGCTGGACGGCCGCGATCCGGGCCGGCGGGCTTCGCGCTGGGGTTCCTGTCCCGCTAGCTGGCCGTGATCGCCGCCGCGGTAATCGTCCGCGCGGCATTAACGGCGCGGGCTATCGCCTGCTCGGGCGATAGGCCGCAGAGGTCAGTCAGCGTGAACAAGGCCTCGGCGCTTACCACGATCGCGAGTTCCCGCTTGAGCGACTCGAAGGCGGCCGGATTCTGGCGCTCGAAACGCGCCTCAACCGGGGCCAGGGCCTGGTCGATGAGGCCGAATCGTTGTCCCGGCCGAACCGAGGCCGAGCCCGGCCTGGTGATGTCAGCCGCGATCATCGCCCTGACCGCGCCCTGATAGGCCTGTACCTGGTGCAGCAGGAAACTCGTGGCGTAACCGATGCGCTCGACCGGGTCATCGCTGTCCGCAACCGGCTGCAGCGCTTCAGCCGGGGTCTGCCAGACTCCGGCGAGTGCCTCGCGCAACAGCGATGGCAGGTCCGGAAAATACCGGTAGGCGGTGGCCTCGGACACCAGCGCCGCCTTCGCGACGGCGGGCATGGTGATCTCAGCGCCGCTTTTCGCCAGGCCGCGCGCCGCTTCGACAATTGCCGTCCGGGTGCGCTGCTTCTGGTTTGCCCGGCCGTGGGATACCTGAGCGGTCATTTGCTCATTCTCCGGCGCAGAGCTAGCGTGGTCAAGTCGACTCTCTTTATGACAGTCAGCTTGCATTAACTGCGGCGGGCTGGCTCCGCGCCCGGCACTATGTGCGGGTAGCCGGTGGGGTCGGCGATCCACCACCGGATGTGGGACCGCATCTGAGCCGGGAGAGTTGCGACGGCAGCCTGCACGGCCGGCCACTCCGAAATATTCGTGTACAGCCGGGCCAGGGCGTGCGGGTCGGCCGTGAGCTTCGCGCGCGCCCAGTCCGCGGCACCTACCGGCGTAGCGTCAGTCGGTTCAATATCGAGAGCCGAGGCCCCCCGCGGGTCGGTGCCAATGGTGTCGATCCACATCACCTGCCGGCCGGCCACCTGAGCGGCCGGGACGGCATAAGGACCGGTCGCGTACGTGGCAACGAGGTGGTGCGCCGGGATCCAGCCGGGCGTAACCGAGTCGTAGAAGATATACGGCCCGACATGCCTGGCTCGCTCGGCAGGCCGCGGTCCGGCTGCTGCCCCTGCCTTGCGGGTGGCGTGGTGCGAGTTATTGGCCTGCCGCGCCTGAGCTGGCTGCCCGACTGCGGCATGCCGGACACCAGTGCGCTTGGCTGCGGACTGCGGTGCGGCGGCAGGCTTAGCTACGGCCGGGTGCGACGTCGCCGCCTGGCCGGCCACGCCGTGGGCAGCCGGGGTGATCGCTCCGGCAGGCGCTACGGCGTGCGGCGCCGTCAGAGCGCTCGCAGCTGCGGATGGCGGGGACGCCGGGGCGAGTGGCGACACGTGGGAGACGCTGCCTGTGCTCACTGACGCCCTTATGGGCGCGTTGGCCAGCGGGGCGGCCGCGGTGCCGACGACGGTCGCGGCGCTTGCGCTGCCTGCCCCGGCGAGTGCTAGAGCCGCGCCGACGTAGAAGAGTGACTTCTTGTGGTTCCGGACAACACTGGTCAGTCGGTCAGTTCCGGCCTTGATCGCGGTCTTGGTGCGATCGAGGGCGGCGCTGGTCAGCCGAGCAGAGGGGGGCATCAGGTTCCTTTCCCGGGCTGTCCTCGCCGCCCGTCCGGCTTGAGCCGGGGACGGGGATGAGAACGCCGGGCGGGGGTGCCGGCGTTCTCGAGCACGCAGGGGTGCGCGCCTCGCGGGTTCAGGGCGGGCCGTGCCGGTCCCGCTAGCGCGGTCCGGCGATGGCCGAGAATCAGGAACTGGCCGGGTGGCAGGCAGTCCCCCGGTGAGGATCAGTACGTGTAACGCCACGTTGCGTAACGCCGCATCCCGGTATGATCTTTGTCACTACCGCTGAGTAACCGGCATGATGCAGGCCGTAGCCGGCACGCCGGGCCAGCGGAATGGTCAGCCGCCTGGACCCGAGTCCAGCTGTCCCGACTATGCTGGCGGCGCCCGCGCAAATGTTTGGGTCCGCGATCTAACCACATGGGCCGTGGCCGCGTCGTAACCTCATGGAGGCGCTGACGGACGGCTAGCATGCGGGATGCGGCCGGACGTTGGCGCGCACGGTTGATGCCTTGGTTGTATCGGGGGGAACGGGAGGAATGCTGGATGCGGATTACCTTCCTCGGCCACGCTGGCCTGCACATTCAGACGCAGTTCGGCAGCATCCTGTGCGACCCGTGGAAGAACCCGGCGTACTTCGACTCGTGGTTCGTCTTTCCTGACAACAGCGAGCTGGACTGGGACCGGTACGGCAAGGTCGACTACCTGTATGTGTCTCATTTGCACAAGGATCATTTCGACCCTGGCCTGCTGCGCGAGCATGTGTCGCGGGATGCGACGGTGCTGCTGCCTGACTTTGCGGTCCAGGATCTCCGCGAGGAACTTGAGCGGCTGGGGTTCACCCGGTTTTGCGTGATGCCTAGCGGCCAGGTTGTCGAGCGCGGCGGGCTGCAGCTGATGGTGTTGGCTATGGGCTCGCCGGCCGATGGCCCGCTTGGCGACTCTGCGCTGGCAGTCGGTGACGGAACAGCCCGGCTGCTGAACCAGAACGACGCGCGGCCGCCGGACCTCAGCCCGATTCTGGACTTCGGCCCCTACGACGTGCATTTCCTTCAGTTCTCAGGGGCCATCTGGTGGCCATGGACCTATGAGCTGCCAGTGGCAGCCCAGCGGTCGTTCGGGGCGGCGAAGCGGGCTAACGGGCTGGACCGGGCGGCGCGGTACGTCCGGGCTGTGGGCGCCCGCCATGTCGTGCCGTCCGCCGGGCCGGCTTGCTTCCTTGACGAGGAGCTGTTCGCGCTCAACGATCTGACGCGCGATGAGGCCAACACCTTCCCCGACCAGATGGTTTTCCTGGACTACCTCCGCGCGCAGGGCATCGAGGGAGGCAAGCTACTGGTACCCGGCGCCGCGCTCGAGGTAGATCGCCAAGGCTGCCGGATCCAGTGGCCGGCTGGGTTCGCTGAGGCGATGCTGCCGTTCACCGACAAGGCAAAGTACCTGCGCGCCTACGCCGATCGGATGCGGCCGCGGATTGAGGCGGATAAGCGGCTTTGGCCGGCTCCGGGCATGGACGTGCTGGCCGAGCTGAAGAGCTGGTTCGAGCCGCTCCTCGAGCTCGCCGATCACATCCGCGCTGGCGTGGGCGGCCCTGTGCTGCTGCGGATGTCCGGAGAGGAGCCGGTCGTCATCGACTTTCCGGCCGGCGAGGTCCGCAGGTATGACGGGGAGGCCTGCCGATATGAGTTCACCATGGACGGCCGCCTGATCAGGCAGCTGATCGCCGATCATCAGGTTGACTGGGTCAATAGCCTGTTCTTGAGCATGCGGTTCCGCGCCCGTCGGGTAGGGCAATACAACGAGTACCTTTACACGTTCTTCAAGTGCCTTGCGCTCGACCGGCTCATGTACGCCGAAGGCTGGTATGCCAGCCAGCAAGGCGACGAGGCCGACATCCAGCTGGACGGCTGGATCGTCCAGCGGCGCTGCCCGCATCTGAAGGGGGAGCTCAGCCGGTTCGGCAAGATCGACGGCACGACGCTCACCTGCACCATGCACGGCTGGCAGTTTGACCTGGCCACGGGCCGCTGCCTTGTCAGCGATATGCCAGCACATCAGCTCCGCAGCCGGCCGGCCCGCGAACCAGCGAACCAGCCAACTGAATCACCCGGACAGCCCTCTCGCGACGGCCTGCCCGAAACGCCCGGCAGGCGGACCCGCGCTAAGTCACCACGACGGTCGCGCCCCTCCCGAGGGCTCAGCCACTCTCAGCAACGGCCAGATGGGGATGTTGTCCGGTAACGGTTGCTGCGTGAGCGAGAAAGCCGAGGCCGGCGGCCCGCATGCTGACTACCTGGACATGCCGGTCAGCGGTTTCCTCGCCGCGCTCGCCGACGGAACACCAGCCCCAGGCGGCGGCTGCGCTGCGGCCACTACCGTAGCCATCGGTGCCGGGCTTTGCGCGATGGCGGCCCGGCTGTCGGCACGCCAGCTGAGCACGAATGAGGCGGCTGAACTCGCCGCCGGTGCGGCCGCTTTGCAGGCCGGGGCGGCTGCGCTGATCCAGGCCGATGCCAACTCCTACCAGGCCGTGCTTGCCGCCCGTCGTCCTGCCAACGTCGCAGCTGATGCCAGCCAAGCCGACCGGGTCGCCGCTGCCCTCCGCGGCGCCGCGGAAGTGCCGCTTCAGGTACTCGGGTTCGCCGCGCAGGTGGCGAGCCTGGCTGGGCGCCTGGCAGCCGACGGGAACCCGAATCTACGTGGCGACGCGTTGACCGGGCTGTTCCTGGCCGAGGCCGGCGCAAGGGCTGCTGCGACGCTCGTCGGCATCAACCTGGCCGGCGCACCCGACGACGACCGGCACGCAACAGCCAGGCGACTGCTGCAGGAGGTGGCGAGCTCGGTCGGCGCCTGGCGCGACTACCCGGCCCCGCAACCTTCATGATCAGGCAGGCCGACGCATCGTGACGCTGCGGCCTGCTGCATCGGGCACTGGCAGCATCGCGTGTTGCGCAGCGAGCGCGCTGACAGTCGCCATGTGCTCGGCAGGAATCGCCGTCACCCGCTCGGTCGCCAGCTCGACGTGCAGGAACATCAGCTCGTTGGTCGCCGCCTCGGCGCCGGAGGCCAGCAGGATCTGATGGAAGACGTGCAACCGCCTGGAATCGCTGCCGAGCAGCTGAGAGGTGTATCGCAGCTGCTCTCCGGCCCGGACGCTGGCGCGGAAGCAGACGTGGCTCTCGACCGTGTAGATGCCGCTGCCTGTCTGAGCCCGATAGCCGGCCCCCAGGCCGACGTGATCCAGCAGCACCTCGGTCGCCTCGGTGAACGCCACCGCATAGTAGGCATCCATCATGTGACCGTTGTAGTCGATCCATTCGGCCGGAACGGTGCACCCGCCGGTGGGCAGCACGGCCGCGGCGGTCACCGGCCCTTCCAGACAGGCCTCCGCCGCTCGGCGAACGCCTGAGCACCCTCGCGCGCGTCAGCCGAGCTCAGCATTGCGCGGTAACCGGGCAGGTCACCGCTGCGCAGGAGATCAAAGCCGCGCCGGACATCGGTCGCTTCGGTCGCGCGGAGGATCTCTAGCACCGCAGCGACCGCCAGCGGCGCGGCCGCGCAGATCGCTTCGGCCAATTCGGTGGCGGCCGGCAGCAGCCCGGCCGCGGGTACCACCCGGTTAGCCACGCCCCATCTCGCCGCCTCGGCCGCCGTCATCCGGCGTCCGGTCAGCAGGTACTCCACCGCGATGGGGCGTGGCAGCCGGGCCGGCAGGCGCAGCAATCCGCCGGCATCAGCGACCAGGCCGAGCGTGACCTCGGTCAGGGCGAACTCGGCGTGATCGGCGGCCACAACCAGGTCGGCGGCGAGTACCAGCTCGAAGCCGCCGCCGAGCGCCAGTCCGTTGACGGCTGCGATCACTGGCTTGCCGATCTCGGTGAACTCGGTCAGCCCGGCGAACCCGCCGGGGCCGTGATCGGCCTCGATGCTTTCCCCTGCTGCGGCCGCCTTCAGGTCCCAGCCGGCGCAGAAGAAGCGCTCTCCCGCCGCAGTCAGCAAGCCGACCCTCAGGTCAGGATCGCGTCGCAGCCTGTCGAACGCGGCATAGAGCGCATGGCTTGTGGCCACGTCGATGGCGTTGGCCGGCGGCCGGTCAATGGTGATGAGAAGCGTCTGCCCGGACACCTGCGTCCGGACCGGCGCCGAGCCGGTGGCGCGGGCGGCTGACACCTCAGCCCCCGAGCGGTCGCAGTAGCGACCGCGCGATGATGTGTCGCTGTATCTCGCTGGTGCCATCCCAGATTCGCTCCACTCGGGCGTCCCGCCACCACCGTTCCAATGGCAGCTCACTCATCAGGCCCATGCCGCCGAAAATCTGCACGGCCGCGTCCGTCACCCGGCCGAGCATTTCCGAGGCGAACACCTTCGCCATGGCCGCGTCCGCGTCGGTCATCAGACCAGAGTCCAGGCGGGCGGCCGCCCGCAATGTCAGCAACTCCGCAGCAGCCAGCTCCGTCGCGATGTCGGCAAGCTGAAACCCGATGCCCTGGAACTTGCCGATCGGCTGCCCGAATTGGCGCCGCCGTGCTGCCCAGTCGGTAGCCGCCTCCAGCACCCGCCCGGCCCGGCCCGTGCTGGTGGCCGCGACTGTCAGCCGGCTTGCGCCGAGCCACTGGCTCATCAGCTCCAGGCCGCGGCCCTCCTCGCCGAGGCGGGCCGAGGCAGGCACCCGGCAGTCGGTGAAGCTCAGCTCGCACTGGTGGTAGCCGCGGTTCGATACGCAGGCGGGCCCGCGGCGGATATTCAGTCCCGGTGCATCGCAGTCCACCAGCAGCGCGGTGATGAGGCTGCGTGCTCCCGCAGTTGTCTGCTCCACTCCGGTGACGGCGAAGAGGATGACAAAATCGGCTACGTCGGCGTGGCTGATGAAATGCTTAGTCCCGTTGACGACATAGTCACCGCCATCCTTCTTGGCCGCCGTCGTCATCGACCGCACATCGGAGCCGGCGGCCGGCTCGGTCATCGCGACGCAGTCATGGCGTTCACCGCGGATGGCCGGCAGCAAGTAGCGCTCCCGCTGCTCACCGGAGCAGGCCCGCAGGATGTTGCTCGGCCGCTCGACCAGCATCTGCAGCGCATAGCTGGCCCGGCCGAGCTCCCGCTCAACCAGCACCACCGAGACTGCGTCGAGCCCGCCGCCGCCGAGTTCGGCCGGCATGTTCGCCGCGTACAGGCCTGCTGTGATCGCCTTCTCCCGGATGGCCCGGGCGAGGTCAGCTGGCACCTCGTCGAGCCGCTCGACCTCAGCCTCGTGCGGATACAGCTCACGGGTCACGAAGTCGCGGACCGTCGCCACGATGAGGCGCTGCTCGGCGCTGGGCTCGAAGTCCACCGGATCAGCGTTCCGGAATGCGCAGGCACCCGCAGGCGTACTCGGGCCTGGGCAGCGAGGCGTGCGCGGTGCCGATCAGCCGCAGCCTGCCAGCCACTTCCTGGCCGAACGGCGTGACCCGGCCCACGACGGCGTCAACGTGCAGCAGCATCTGCTCGGCGGTCGCCACGCAGCCCGCGCTGTCGGTGACCATCTCGTGCAGCAGATGCAGGCGCTTGTCATCATGGCCGAGGACGGTCAGCGTCAGCGTAAGCCGCTGGCCGAGTTTGACCTCGCGAAGATGGCGCAGGTGGGTTTCGGCGGTGTACAGCGACTTCCCGCTGGCGCGGTACGCCTCGTCGACGCCGATGAACCTGAAGAGCGCGTCCGCACTGTCGCCGAAGATCAGCAGGTAGGCCCACTCGCTCAGATGGTTGTTGTAGTCAACCCAGTCCGGCACGACGGTGGCCGCGTGAAGCTGAAGCGGCGCGGCGCTAGCGGCCGCCGCACTCCGCGCAAACTCGCTGCCGTCCACGCCTGCAGCTTGGCCGCCGCCACTGGTCATGCCTGCTGCGCCTCGGCAGGTCCGGCACGGTTGAACTCGATGGGCGGGTAGCGCGCCATCTCCTCAAGGTCGGCCAGGTCCATGTGGTTACGGATGTAGCGACGCGACGCATCGTAGGTTGGGGTGAAGTCCCACGGCGTCTGGACGCCCGTGCCGAGCGCCCTGCTGACCGTGCGCCGCCGCTGCTGGCTCTGACGGACCTCACGGTCCAGCCGCTGGATGTCCCAGCGGTCGGCGATCTCCCGCCGGAATCCTTCCACCAGCCCGGCCGACGCCAGATCGCCGACCAGGTTGGCTTGCTCGTGCGGGTCAGACGCGAGGTCGAAGAGCTGGTCTGGGTCGGCCGGTGAGTGGATGAACTTATGCCTGCCCCGGCGGATCATCACGATCGGCGCGATCGCGCCTTCGGCCAGATATTCCGCGACGACCTCATCGTGGTCCGGGTGACCCGATAGGTGCGGAATCAGGCTCCGGCCGTCAAGAGGCCCGACGGTGCCAGCGATGTCGCCGTCGTTCGCTAGGCCGACAAGGGTCGGCAGCAGATCCATCGTCGACACCGCGGTCGGCACCCTCCCTGGCGGAAAGAGCGCAGGGGCACCGGCGATGAGCGGCACCCGTGCCGCGCCCTCGTAGAAACTCATCTTGTACCAGGCGCCGCGCTCACCGAGCATCTCGCCGTGATCACTGGTGACGATGACAACCGTGTTGTCGAACCGGCCGGTCTCGCGCAGCAGGCCGATCAGAGCGGACACGTGGTCATCGACGTAGGAGATGGCACCGTAATAGGCCCGGCGGGCCGCGCGGACCTGATCCGCGGTGATCTCCACGCCATTCATCGCGCAGACCGCACGGAGCCGACGCTCGTGCGGGTGAAGCAAGGCATCCTCGTACCCGATGCGGGGCATCGGGACGTCCTTGTCACGATAGATGTCCCACCATTTCCGCGGGATGGTGAACGGGTCGTGCGGGTGACTGAACGAGACCACGTAGCAGAACGGCCGCTCGTCGCCGGAGCGGATGTGCCCGAACAGCGACCGCTCGGCCGCGAACGCCACCTCGTCGTCGAAGTCCAGTTGGTTGGACCGCACGCACGGACCGGCCTGGATGACCGAGGCCATGTCGTGGTACCAGGTGGGGCGCTCGTGCGGCCGGTCCCAGTCGGGCGTCCAGCCGTAGTCAGCGGGATAGATATCGGTGGTGAGCCGCTCTTCGAAACCGTGCAGCTGATCCGGCCCGCAGAAGTGCATCTTGCCGGACAGGACGGTACGGTAACCGGCGCCGCGCAGGTAGTGGGCGAACGTGGGGATCTGCGAGCTGAACTCAGCGGCGTTGTCGTAGGTACGGGTGCGCGACGGCAGCAAACCAGTCATGAACGACGAGCGGGCCGGCGCGCACAACGGACTGGCGGTGTAGGCAGCGTCGAACACGACGCCGGACTCAGCGAGCAACGACATCGCCGGAGCCTGCGTCACCGGGTTGCCATAGCACGGTAGCGCCGACGGCACCAGCTGGTCGGCCATGATGATCAGCACGTCCGGGCGGCGGCCTGCAGGCACCTTGATCACCTCCCGGAAGCGCCGGCCGTCGGCTCGTCCCGCTCTACATCGGCGATGGCCACCTCCAGCGACGGGGTATCGGACAGTAGCTGGCGGGTGTACGGCTCAACCGGGTCGGCCAGCACTTGTGCCACTTCGCCCAGTTCCACAATGGCGCCCTGTCTCATCACCGCAACGCGCTGAGCGATGGACCGTACCAGCGGCAAGTTATGCGTGATGAAGAGCATCGAGAGGCCGAGGTCACGCTGCAGGTTGCCGAGCAGCTCGACGATGGCCGCCTGAACGCTGACGTCGAGGGCCGAGGTCACCTCGTCGCAGACCAGCACGGTGGGGTCGCAGACCAGCGCCCTGGCGATCGCCACCCGCTGCCGTTCGCCGCCCGAAAGCTGGTCAGGGAAGCTTCGGGCGTACGAAGGCGGCAGCGACACCCGCTCGAGCATCTCCGCGACCCGCCTGTCGGCGTCACGGCCGCTCGCAGTGCCGAACACCTGGAGCGGCTGCCCGACGATCTGGCCAATCGTGCGGCGCGGGTTAAGAGAGCCATACGGATTCTGGAAGATGTACTGGATCTGCCGACGGACCTCGCTGCTACGCCCCCGCGCCGAAGTCTGCAGCTCGGAGCCCGCGAGCGAGATCGTGCCGGTCCAGTTTCGGTGCAGGCCGGCAATCGCGCGGGCGACGGTGGTCTTGCCCGAGCCAGACTCGCCGACCAGCGCTAGGCACTCGCGCGCTGCCAGGCTGAGACTGACCGAATGGACGACCTCGTTCCCCCCGTAAGAGGCGACAACGTTCGCGAGCCGGAGCGCGGGTACCTCAGCGTCGTCCTCGGCCGGCATCTCGATCGGGTCCCCGGCCAGGCCCCGCTGCTGGGTTAGCACGAGCTCGGCGCGGATGCACCGAGCCGAATGGTCCGGGCTGATCAGCCGCAGCTCCGGCAGCGCCTGCGTGCACTGGTCGATTCGCAACGCGCAGCGCGGCGCGAAGTCGCAGCCGGCCGGGCGGTCACCGGGCGACAAGGCGTGACCGGGTATGCCGACCAGTGACCGGCCGCCGGTCAGG
>WNFI01168045.1_pt2 | contig 11603 bp, 13 predicted proteins | sample 5400471 | NCBI WGS metagenome assembly WNFI01 (sample SAMN13153348, study PRJNA577476) | soil metagenome | isolation source: 100 cm saprolite on Douglas fir-dominated hillslope | place: USA:California | collected 2013-09-17
TTGTTGAACGCCAGCACGGAGGCCGCGGCGCGTGCCGACATTCCCGCTCTTTGCAGCAAAGGCGGCGTCCAAAACGCCACCACGACGAGCGTCATCCACGTCATGAAAGAGGCTCCCCACAAGAGAAGCGTAGCCCGCACGCGTCCGTCCGTGAAAAGCTCCGCAACGGGCGATGGTCTTGCTGCGTTCGCCCGTTGCCCACCGCCTGCACGCCCGAGCTCTATCTCCTGGGACTCCGGCATGACCGACATCAGCACCGGTATGAGAATCAACGGCGCGGCGCAGCCGATGAAAAATATGGCTTGCCACCCGAAACGCGGGATGATCGCCGCACTGGCAAAGGATCCGACCATGCCGCCGAAGGGCACGGCAGCCCACATGATGGTCACCACTCGTGGTCGCTGCGCCGGCGGCGAGAACTCGGACGCAAGACTGATGAAGTTCGGGGTCGCTCCACCCAATCCAAGCCCCGTCAGAAGCCGCCACCCGAGGAGAGCGCCGTACGTGCCCACCGCAGCGGTCCCGAGCGTGCAGGCCGCGAAGATGGCCGTCGCGATGATCAACATGCGTTTGCGGCCGAAACGATCGCCGAGCGCACTGAACGTCAGCGCACCGGCGAGGAATCCCACTTGTGAGGCACTGAAGACGAGTCCGAAGGCGCTCAGCTTGATTCCAATTTGCGTGGTGATCGCGCTCGCGGCGGGACCGAGCGACTGAGTATCGAAGCCGTCCAGAAAGGCGACGAGCGAGCACAGAGTCACCACGCGCCGACGGATGGACGGTGCGTGGACTTCCTTCACTGCAGGGAGCGGCGCGGCCGCCGATCGCGCTGGACGGATGCTCATCACGATCGGACCTGTATCACGAGCCGGGGCGGACACTTGCCGCGATCTGCCGCAGCAAGTCAGCGCTGAAGATCTGTTTCGGCAGCATCCCGTGCACCGTTTTTGCCGGGACCGACGCATAGACCGTGTTCGTCTGATGGGCATATTGCGTTATGCGAAAGCTGGAAGCGATGCTGCTGAGCGCATACACATCCAGTTTCGACAGCGAGGTCGCGCGGCTCAGCCAATCGATGGTCTGTCGAAGCGACGCCGTCAGAGCGTCTTCTATGCTTTGTCCGAAGCCCAGAACGATCCAGTGCGACGGTGTCTCCGCAATCGGCGCCGCAAGATCGACGCGCTTGTGGAGTACGTACTGGATGCGAAGATCTTCCATCGCGGTTTCGATGGCGGTTTGATCGACCACACCGTCACCCTGAGCCGCATGGGAATCGCCGGTCCAAAGACGCCCGCCGGCGACTTCAACGGGCAGAAACAACGCGGTGCCAGCCACCAGCTCGCGCAGCACGATGTTGCCGCCATAATGACCGCTCAGAATCGCACTCACGGGCTTGTCGCCCGCGGGCTGCACCGCCATGACTCCCTGGATCGGCGACAGCGGAATGCGCACGCCGGCGGCAAACTCCGCGAACTTTCGGTCGCCGTCAAAGTGCAGGTAGTGAAGGTACGGCTCCTCGAAGTCGGTGGGCAGCGCGCCGACCCCTTTGGGCGCCGAGTTCCATCCCCAGCTGATCGGGCGCAGGCGCAGCATCCGGCATTCGATGACATCGCCGGGCTCGGCACCCTCCACGGCAACCGGCCCGATCAATGAATAAGGCCCCTGCGGGTAACGCTTGCGGATGGGTTCGCGCTCGGCGAAGGACATGCCCTCCTTCGCCTCGTTCCCCCAGTTCACCCAGGTGTTGGGGTAGGAGACGACATCCCCGGAGCGAATCGTGAGCACGACGGGCGTCACCGGGTCCATCGTGCCGACGCGCACAGTGTCATTGTTGGACGGCAGCGTATGCACCGTACCCACCTTGTGCGGATCGAACACCGGTGCGCCCGCGGCTGGGGATTGCTGCGACATGGCGGAAGCGATGGAGCCGGCCGCGAAGGTGGCGGCCATTCCACCCAGCCCCGCGAACCGGACAAGATCGCGCCGGCTGATGCCCCGGTGGTCGAGAATCGCTTCGAGAGAATTGCCGTTCGTCCCGTCGACGAGCATCGCCCGAGTCGCCGTCGTCGCCGTCTCGTCGGTGGACACGTGGCGCGGACACGGATCGTGAGCGGGGCAACACCCCTGGTATGACGAATCTCGGTTCATGATGCCTCCCCGGCAACGGTTAGCAGAAAGGACTCGAACACGCTTGCAAGCGCCGTCGGCGTCTGGAGCATGGGGTAATGACCCGCCTCGGGCAGAACGTCGAGCGACACGTTCGGAAGATTGAGCCAGGTCGCGGCAACCACGTCGCGCGTGACGCTGCTGTCATGAGCGCCCACCACTACCCGCGTGGCGATCGGCAGCCGCTCAACGTCCGATGCGAAGTCGCTCGTAGCCCAGGATTCCAGATATCCGCCGAAGGCTTCGGGCAGGCTGACTTGAAGCGACCGGGCGGCGATATTTTTCGCCCACACCGTAGGTTCCCGGCCGCCGGCCGTACGGCCGATGATGGCTTCCCGGAGCCGCACGTCATGCACGGCGTTCCTGAACATGGCGAGCGTTGGTTCGTCGAACGGCACTCTGCCGGCCCATACGGGAGTAATTGCCAGAATTCGCCGCACCCGCCGCGGATGATCCGCCGCGAGCCGCAACGCCGCCTTGCCACCCATGGAGTGTCCGACCAGATTGAAGGTCTCCCACTTGAGATAGTCCGCGAGAGCTGCGGCGTCGCTCGCGATGGTGGCGATGTCGAACGGACCGCCCAGCGTCTTCGACATGCCATAGCCACGGTAGTCCATGAAGGCGAAAGTGAATCGAGATTCGTCGAGCGCCGGCAGCATGGGTTCGAAAACGCGCCAGTCGCCGAACCACCCGTGCAGCACGAGCGCGCGCTCGGGGCCGTGGCCGTGAATGAAGTGTCCGATCATTTCCCCTCCTTAAAGCCGCACCGCTCGAACGCCATTCCGCTTGACTAAAACCGAACCGTCCCGCTGGCCAGGAACCATCTCGGGCTGTTGATGTGCGCGACATTGAAGGGCGCGCCGATATCGTAGGTCGGGTCGTAGATGGTGTTGAACCGCGCCGACGTGACATTGGCCACGTGCGCCGACAGAGTCCATCGATCGTTCCCAACATGAGCGCCGACGTCTACCAGATGATAGGCGCGCTGCATGGTCGAATCCTGGGGGTCCCAGTAGGACCGGCCGGTGAACGACGCATTGACGCGGACCCCGACGCTGTAGCCGCCGCCGATCTGGCGATTCCACTCCGGCGTGATATTGCCCGAGTACGCCGGCGTAAACGGCGCCGTTCTTCCCTTGAGGTTGATGGGAAGCGAGGTGGCCGGATCGACGAAAGGCACATCGCCCCACCGCGCGTTGGTGAATCCGAAACCGCCGCTCAGCTTGAACCCATAAGGCAGGGCCGCCGCCAAATCGAATTCGGCACCGTAGTTCTGCGATGCGCCGATGTTGGAAGTCACTTCGATGATGCCGTAGGGAACGAACTGGATGTTCTGATAGAGCCTGTTGGCATAGTCGATGTAGAACATGGCTGCGTTGAATTGCACCGCACTCGACAGCAGGGACTTCACCCCGACCTCGTAGCTGGTGGCGATTTCCGCCTTGTACGGGTGGATGACGCCGTTCTCCTCGATCTCATCCGCGGGCTCGAAACCCCTCGCCATCGTGGCGTAGACGTTCGAGGTGGGGCTGAACTTGTACTGCACGGAAACTCGCGGCGAGAATTCGTGGCCGTCGAGATGCGCCGACGCATCGAGGACCGGCGAGAGCGAGTTGTTGAACGCCGTCTCTGCGCTCGTGTAGTACTCGGCGCGCAAACCAAGCTCGAACTGCCACTTGTCCCAGTTATAGGTCACGTCCCCGAACAGAGCATATTGCTTTTGAGTCTTTTCGTCCCGATCGAGATCGCCCCCGACTATGATCGGATTGCCGACATCCCCGGTGCTGAAGTTGTCGACGTTGTTGAACTCGATCTTGTGACGTTGGAAAAATACGCCGGCCAGCCATGAAAAATTCGATTCACCGGTCGATGCCAACCGAATCTCTTGGCTGAGGACACGGTGATCCTGGTTTTGCTGCAGCTCGTCAATCGGTATGGGCTTCTTGGCCAGATCGGTCACTCCCCGGTTGTACGACCAGAAGTACGATGTATTCGTCGTGAGTACGACGTCGTCGCCGAACTGATGCTCGACCTGGAGGGTCGGGGACCACAGCCGGCGAACGAAGGACGGCACGTAATAGTCATTGACTGAATACAAATAGGTGTGATCGTCGGGCGGCGTGTAAAGCAGGTTTTCAGCGCCCGTGCTGAAGTCATCGCCGGTCAAATACAGGTGGATTTTGGTGTTGTCCCCGGGCTTGTACAAGAATGTCACGCGCCCGCCGTGATCGAACGTCTCGCCGTATTTCTCCTTGCGGAAGGTGTCGTAGATGTAGCCATTGTGATTGTCATCGTAGAAGCTCGCCCGCACCGCGAGCTTATCGTCGGCCAGCGGGCCCGACAGGATCACCTGGTAATTCCGGGAGTCGTATTGACCGAACTCGGCGGTCGCCTCGTTTCGCATGGTCTCCGTCGGTTCCTTGGTGATGTACTTGATGGCGCCGCCGATATTGGCCCCGCCGTACAGGGTACCCTGCGGGCCCTTCGGACTGTTGTCGTTGCGCTGGACGATATGTAGGTTCGACACCAGCGCGCCGATGTCGTCGATTTGCGTCATATGAGCCTCCACGATCGTCGAGTCGCTGATGGCCACGATCGATGCGGGGATATCGCGCAGATCCTCACTGCGCTTGCGCGCCGTGACGAGAATCTCCGCCAGCTCCTCGCCGGATTGCCTTGGCTCGTTCTTGGTCGCCGCGGGCAGGGGTGCTTGCGCTTGGTCATCCGCAGCAGCCGACGCCGTGAAACTGGTCCCGCCGAGGATAATCATCATCGCAGTACGCAAGGCGAGTGCCCAAAGCACACGCGGGGCCCGCGATGGAATCGGTGAAAATTGCGCCCTATAGCCCATTGAAAAGCCCCCTTGCCTTTAATGTAGACGGCGGTGAGCTCGCTATCGGTCCATGGCCGAATGACGCTGCAGCTCCCCGGTGGCCATACTCACCCCATTGAGCCGCAACGCTATAGCCGAAGCGTCCCGAAGCTTGTCGTTGTGTCCGATTTTTTCCCTCGGTGGATTTCCGGCCAAACCGGGCGTCGGCGCGCGTCGCGGTGGCCGCGCCTCAGACACGCACCGAAGCGGACTTTCGCGTGATGCAGACCACCAGGATCGGCGGTGAAGGAAGCTGGGACTACGCGGAATACGATCCTGCCCGCCATCGCGTGTTCATTGCCCGCGTTGGTGGAATCTTGGTGCTCGACGCCGACTCGATGAAACCGCTTGGCACCTAAGCCACTGGCCCATTGGCGGCGGGTGCGAGGAACCCACGCCCCTCGCGGTCGATCGCATCCACGATGCGTCTATTTACCGGGTGCCGCAGCGGCGTTCTGGTGGTGCTCGATGCGCGGACCCATGCGCGTTGGCCGATGACATCGAGATCGTGTATCCGAGCGACCCTTAGTGTCCCGTTTTGTCGCCGCGCCGGCTGGACTCGAACAAGAACCAAGTGCGGCGTTCGGTTTCGTCGATCCAGTTCTCGATCAGGCTCGCCGTCGCGATGTCGCGCATCTCATCGACCATATCGTGCACTTCGCGGAGGCGCGCGGCCAGAGTGATGTTGTCTTCGCGTAGCTCGGCAAGCATGTCCAGCGGATCCACGTAATCGGCGTCATTGTCCTTGACTCGTTGAATCCGCGCGATGTGCCCGATCGAGCGCAACGTTGAACCGCCGGTCTTTCTGATCCGTTCGGCAATCGGATCGGTCATCGCGTACAGTTGATCGGCCTGTTCGTCCAGCAACAGATGATAGTCGCGGAAATGCGGTCCGCTCATGTGCCAATGAAAATTTTTGGTCTTGAGATAGAGCGCAAATACATCGGCAAGTATCCCGTTCATTCCGCCTGCGATATTTTTGGACGCCTTCGTGCCCAGATCGGTCGGTGTGATCAAAGAGGCTTCTCTGCGGAGAGCCAAGTCGTCTAGCTTGGGGGAGTCTTTCTTGGCCATGGGCGTGCTCGAGTTAGTTGATGGGAAGGATGCGAATGGTACTCGATAGGCTACCGCTCATTCTCGGTAATGTGCAACCTCCACCGTATTTCTCGCGCGCGCACGAATCGAGTCGCGCGATCATCCTAGAAATAGCAAGCCGGTAATAGATTTTCGAAAATCCGTCGGGGCGAGATGATCTACTCTTCTCGTTTCACTGTTCCCCTCTTGAGATCGCTCCCGGCGACGCGCGCAGCTCGCCGTTCCTTGGCTTGGAGATACTTCTCGTTACGAGGATTGACGTGCAGGCCGGTCTTCACCTGGAGCGCGACATCAATGCCGGCATCGCGCAATTGGCGCACCTTGTCCGGATTCCGCGTCAGGAGCCGGATCTTGGGCACCTCCAGCACTCGTAGAATCTCGGCAGCAAGCGCGTAGGAACGCGCATCCTCCTGGTGACCCAGCCGCACGTTTGCCTCGAAGGTATCGAATCCCGAATCCTGCAGTTTGTAAGCTCTCAATTTCTCATCCAGACCGATCCCCCGGCCCTCTTGCCGCAGGTAGATGAGGATTCCCCCTTCGAGAGAGAGGCGGGACAAGGCTTCCGCCAGTTGTTTTCCACAATCACAACGCAGCGAGCCAAGAACGTCCCCGGTGACGCATTCGGAATGAATCCGGACCAGCGGGTCCTTTGAACTGCCCTGTCGAGACGGGAAAATCAACGCAAAGTGGTCCTTGCCGTCCCCGCCCGGAAGACCGCGAAAGGAAACGATCTCCGGCGAGCCGTAGTGTTCGAGCGGAAGGATCGTTCTGGTTATGTCCATTTGCTTCACATCAGCGCCCACTTGGGCTCGTTCCAATCTGTTTCAGGCCGCGGCGCCCAGTCGCCCGTCGCGATAATCGGCGAGCGCCTGCTCGATTTCCTCGCGCGTGTTCATGACGAACGGACCGTACTGTACCACTGGCTCCCGCAGCGGCTTCGCTGCCAGCAGCAGGAAGCGTACACCTTCAGCTGCGGCCTGTACGCGCACGTTGTCGCCATCGGACAAGACGCCTGCCGCGCGATGCGGCAGCGGCTTGGCCACGCCGGCGGGACCGATCTCCGCACGGCCTTCATAGGTATACAGGAAGGCATTGTAGCCCGCCGCGACCGGCGCACTGAATACCGCTCCGGCCGGCAGGCGAACGTCGAGGTACAAAGGATCGGTGCTGAGGTTCGCGCCGCTGCCGTTGACCGGGCCGCTGGTGGAGGCGCCGTCCAGCGTCAGTGTGCCGGCAATGACCTTCACTTCACCGCCCTGCGGCAGCTTCACCCGCGGGATCTCGCCTGCGGGAATGTCGCGATAGCCGGCGGGCTTCATTTTTTCCTTCGACGGAAGATTGAGCCACAGCTGGAAGCCGCGCATGCGGCCTTCGCTCTGCTGAGGCATCTCCGAATGGATGATGCCGCGAGCCGCTGTCATCCACTGCACGTCGCCGGGGCCGAGGTCACCACGGTTGCCGAGGTGATCCTCATGGCGCATGTGGCCATCGAGCATGTAGGTGACGGTTTCAAAGCCGCGATGCGGATGCGCCGGGAAGCCGGCGAGGTAGTCGTCCGGGTTATCGGAATAGAACTCATCGAGCATCAAGAACGGATCCACATGCAGGCCCCGCTGGCTGCCAAGGCTCCGGCGCAGCTTGACGCCGGCGCCGTCGGAAGTCGGCATCGACTCGATGACATGGACTAGGGTGCGAGTGTTCATCTTAAGTCTCCTTGAAACTTCCCGCCGAGCTCTCGCTCGAGAGATGTAATTTTGCGCAGTCCGGTCACGATGACCGATTCTTGGACAGGGGCGTCAACCGTGCGTCGACGCTCAGCCGCCCGGCGCCGTTGGCCACCAGGAACAGGAAGCCGCCGGCCAGGCCCAGGTTCTTCAAGAACATGATCTGTTGCACTTGGTCCGCCGAGCCGGCGTGGAACAGCAGCCCCACGACAATACTGAAGCCGGCCATCAGCAGCGCCACCGGGCGCGTGTACAGACCGATGACGATGGCCAAGCCGCCGCCCAGCTCGAGCAGGATCACCAGTGGCAACAGGCCGCCGGGCACACCGGCGTGCTGCATATACGCCTGGGTGCCGGCATAAGCGGCGATCTTGCCCCAGCCGGAAAGCAGGAACAGGGTGGCGATCAGCACGCGGCCGACGACATCGGCATACGGCTTCACGGTATCGAACAGGTTATTCACGGCGCATTTCTCCTCAGTGGCAGATTTCACGCAACGAGACGTTCGATCTCGGCCACCGCCTTGGCAAGGCCGGTTTCCTTGCTCTCCGGGCTGATGGCGAGACCTTCAGCGTAAACGAATTCCACGTCGGTCATGCCGAGGAAGCGTAGAAAGTCCCGCACATAGCTGGTCTGGGTATCCATCGGCGTACCGGCATAGACGCCGCCTCGCGCTGCGAACACATACACTTTCTTGCCGGTGAGTTGGCCCACCGGACCTTTCTCGGTGTACTTGAAGGTGACGCCGACACGGGCAATGTGGTCGAAGTAGGCCTTCAGCTGCGACGGCACGCCGAAGTTGTACATCGGCAGCCCTAGCACAATGATATCGGCCTGTTTCAGTTCGTTGATCAGAATGTCGGAGTACGCCACCACCGCCCGCTGCGCGGTGCTGCGCTCTTCCGGTTTGGTGATGAAGGCGCCAAAGCGCTCAGCATTGAGGTGCGGCACAGGTTCCGCCGCGGCAACGTCGCGCACCACAATCTTCGCCTCGGGACGGCGCTTGTGGAAGGCGGCGACAAACTGGTTGGCGAGCTGACTGGACTGGCCATTGTCATTGTTCAAACTCGCATTGATCTGCAGCAGGGTGGTCATGGTTGAATCTCCTCTATTTGATGTAACGATCTGTTTGGGCTGGATGCATTTAAATATTGATTGATTAGATAAAAAAGCAGAATATTTAGGGTCTACCTATCTATTGGTTAGATATATGACCGGCACCCCGCGAATCTCCCTGGAGCAGTGGCGCTCTCTCTTGGCCGTGGTGGATGCCGGTGGCTATGCCCAGGCCGCCGAAGTGCTGCACAAGAGCCAGTCGGCGGTGACCTATGCCGTGCAGAAGATGGAAACCCTGCTCGGCGTGAAGGTGTTCGAGGTGGTCGGGCGCAAGGCGCATCTCACGCCGACCGGTGAGGTGCTCTACCGCCGGGCCAAAGCTTTATTGGAGGAAGCCAGTGCGTTGGAGGGGGCTGCCGGCACCCTGGCCGCGGGCTGGGAACCGGAACTGAGGCTGGCCGTAGAGATCATCTTTCCTACCTGGCTGCTGCTGAGATGCTTCGCGCGCTTCGCCGAGGAGCGGCCGCAGACGCGCATCGAGCTGTACGAGACGGTGCTCTCGGGCGCAAGCTGACCCTGCAGGATCTACGCAAGCATCGCCATCTCGTGATCCGCGATACGGGGAGCCAGCGCCAGGCCGGCAGCTGGCTGGGCGCGGAACAGAGTTGGACGGTGAGTCACAAGGCCACCTCGATCCACGCGGCCGGCATGGGCCTGGGGTTCGCCTGGTTCCCGGAAGAGATGGTGGTCGGCGAACTGGAACGCGGCCTGCTCAAGGCGCTGCCGTTGCGCGAGGGCGGCGAGCGCTGGGCCGAACTCTACTTGGTGTTCGCCGACCGCGACTACGCCGGTCCCGGCGCACTGCGCTTGGCGGAGATCATTCGCGAGCTGGTGGCGGAGCAATGCCGCAAGCTCGGACAAGAACCGCCGCGGATCTCGGTTGGCGCCGAAGGGCCGTCCCAACAATAGGCTCTCAACTCAGCGTGCGCGGGCTCGACGTCGTTGTACTCACCTCGGCCTCTGATGAGGTAGCAGGCGAACTTGCAAGTGCCGTTTCGCCGGCCGATGGGCGGCACTCCACTCGCGCATCTATCTCCATCCAAAGAGCGGAATACATCTGCGCGACCCAACTGCGGGGCAAATACGAAGGCAGCGGCGCACGACGCCGTACGCCGTTCGAGCCCGAGTGATCTACCGTGTCCGCGCAATGTTACGATTGAAATGCCGAGCGCTCAGCGATGCAACATGCCAACCACAGAACGACGCCAGAATCGTCACCGTATCAACTACCGAGACAGGACGAGGAGGCAGAGATGGGTTACCGAATATTGATTCTAATCGCGGCGCTTCTGATCACCGGATGCGAAGTGCTGGTCTTCGTTGGCACAACGGCCGTGAACTGACGACTAACGTTTGCATGCGCTGCGCTGATAGGCGGCCGGAGAGGTTTGATCGGCTGCGCGAGGACTCCGCGAGATCCTCACAGGTATGGGGTAATCCGGATGGCGGGCACCATTGGGCGACGTCGATTACGACCTTGCCCAAGTGCCTGCCGATTCTTGGTAAGCTGCGTCAATAGAGCATCAATCTGTTGACTACCAAGAACAAGTGTTGGCGCCAGTGATGACGCGAATGTTCGCGGAAAAATATAAAATGAGCCTATTGGAAGAAAAAATCCGGTCAACCCACTTCGTCGTCACCACGGAATTGACCCCGCCCAAGGGCATTGACCTGTCCGAATTCTTCGCGAAGGCTGACGCGCTCAAGAGCATCGTCGACGCAATCAACATCACCGAATCGCCGCGCGCTCGAATGGCTGTCGAGCCCAAATCGGTCGGACACCTGCTGCAGGATCGCGGCATCGAGGCCATTGTTCAGATCACCGCGCGGGACCGTAACCGGATCGCCATTCAGGCTGACTTGCTTGGCGCCTGCCTGCTCGGTATCGGCAACTTCCTGTTCATGACGGGCGACGATCCGAAAAACGGCGACCATCCCGAAGCGAAAGGCGTATTCGATTTGACGACGATCGACCTGCTGAGCGCCGCCCGTTCGCTGCGCAGCGGTCGGGATCTGTCGGGCAACGATCTCCACGGCGCGCCGCAGATGTTTCTCGGCTCCACGATGAACCCAGGATCGCAGGATCTCGCTCGCGAGGTTGAGAACACACATCGAAAAATCGACGCCGGCTCACAGTTCTTTCAAACACAGGCCATTTACGACACAGACTCGCTGGCACGGTTTCTCGACGCGACCAAGCTCGGAGACGTTCCTCTTCTAGCCGGAGTCATTCCGCTAAAATCGCTAAACATGGGCGTGTGGTTGAATACAAACGTGCCGGGTGTTCAGGTCCCTTCCGCTGTGCTCGAGGAACTGGAGCGTGCCGGACCAGAAGGCGAAGCGGCCATGGGCATCGAGATTGCCGCACGCACCATCCGCCGGTTACGAAATGTCTGCGGCGGAGTCCATGTCATGGCGATCGGATGGGAATATCGAATTCCCGAGATTCTACGTGCCGCTGGTGTTGCAGCTAACTAATTCGACCAGCCGCCGTCGATGGTTCTGGCCGTTCCGCCACGCCGAGTACGAATCGCAATTTGGGGATGGGTAAAGAAATTCTGTTGATGCTGATGGCGGAAAAGACTGGTTTTCACTCGGATAGGCGGTCGGCTTTTGGAGTAATTCGCATG
>WNFI01672540.1_pt1 | contig 11600 bp, 7 predicted proteins | sample 5400471 | NCBI WGS metagenome assembly WNFI01 (sample SAMN13153348, study PRJNA577476) | soil metagenome | isolation source: 100 cm saprolite on Douglas fir-dominated hillslope | place: USA:California | collected 2013-09-17
GTTTTGCCGCTCCGCGGTCTGCCAGAATTCCGATTGCGGATCGTGCGCCACGTCCTTGGGCGGCTGGTCGGCGAGCAATAGCTCCAGCACCATGCGGCGCGCCGTCTTGGCGCGATCGGTCTGTGTCTTGACCTGCATGCCGGAGGTCGGCGTGCGGATGCAGCTCGCGGCGAGCACGCGTTCGCCCTCGATCTCCACCATGCAGACGCGGCAGTTACCGTCCGGGCGATAGCCGGGCTTGGGCAAGTAGCACAGGTGCGGCAGCTTGATGCCGAGGCGCCGCGCGGCGCGGAAGATCGTCTCGCCGGCGCGGATGTCGACCTCGCGCCCGTCGATGCGGAAAGTGTTGGGCTTGCGGACGACGTCTGCCTTCATTCCATCACCGAGCCTTTCCAGTCGTCCCCGCGAAAGCGGGGACCCATCGTGCCATACACGCAGGCCTCTGGAATATGGGTTCCCGCTCGCGCGGGAATGACACATGAGAGTGTTGCAACATCAATCACCAAGTCCCGAGCGGCTTCTCCAGCTCCTCCGGAAAATACCTGAACACGCTCATGAGCGGATTAGGCGCCGCTTGGCCTAGCCCGCAGATCGAGGCGTCGCGCATCGCATCGGACAGTTCGGTCAACAAAGCTTTATCCCAAGGACCGGTCGCCATCAGCTTCACCGCCTTCTCGGTTCCGATGCGGCACGGCGTGCACTGGCCGCAGCTCTCGTCCTCGAAGAAGCGCATGAGGTTGAGCGCCACCGCTTTCATATCGTCCTTGTCGGAGAGGACGACAACCGCGTGCGACCCCACGAAGCAGCCGTATTGCTCCAGGGTTCCGAAGTCGAGCGGCAGGTCAGCCATCGACGCGGGAAGGATCCCGCCGGAGGCGCCGCCGGGCAGATAGGCCTTGAAGCCGTGGCCCTCCTGCATCCCGCCGCAATATTCCTCGATCAGCTCGCGCGCGGTGATGCCGGCGGGCGCCAGCACGACGCCCGGTTTGTTGACGCGGCCCGAGACCGAGAAGCTGCGCAGACCCTTGCGCTCGCGCCGGCCGTGCGAGGTGAACCAGTGCGCGCCTTTCTCCACGATGTCGCGCACCCAGTAGAGCGTCTCCACGTTCTGCTCGAGCGTGGGGCGGCCGAAGACGCCGACTTGAGCCACGTAAGGCGGGCGATGCCGGGGGAGCCCGCGCTTGCCCTCGATCGATTCGATCATGGCGGATTCTTCGCCGCAGATGTAGGCGCCGGCGCCGCGGCGCAGATGCATCCGCGCATGCTTGGCGAGCCCGGCCGCTTCGACCTTGGCGATCTCTTGGCCGAGCATCAGTCGCACGTCGGGATATTCGTCGCGGATGTAGATGTAGATTTCCGCCGCCTCGACCACCCAAGACGCGATGAGCATGCCCTCGATGAAGCGGTGCGGGTCCTGTTCGAGATAATAGCGATCCTTGAACGTGCCCGGCTCGCCCTCATCCGCGTTGACTGCGAACAGCCGCGGCGCCGGTTCGGCGCGCACGAGCGTCCATTTGCGCCCGGTCGGAAAGCCAGCGCCGCCGAGGCCGCGCAGCGAGGCGTCGCTCACCTCCTTGATGATCTCATCACGGGTGCGCGCGCCGGCAAGGCAGGCGTTGAGCAGCGCATAGCCACCCTCGCTCACATAGCGCTCGAAATCCTTCGGCGTCGGGTAGGCTCGCGCGTGCGCGCCTTGCGCGATGGCCGCGGCGATACGTTCCTCGCTCGCCCCCATCACCTGCACGTGGCCAACCGCGCAGACCGGCGCACGGTCGCAAGCCCCCATGCAGGGCGCGCGCACGACGCGAACGTCGGGCCCGAGCCGGTTCGGCAGGACGCGCAAGAGATGCTCGGATCCCGCCATGGCGCAAGAGAGCGAATCGCAGACCCGCACGGTAACGGGGGGCGGCGGCCTCTCGTCCTCCTTCACCACGTCGAAATGGGCGTAGAAGGTCGCAACCTCGTACACCTCGGTGAGCGCGAGCTTCATCTCCTGCGCGAGCGCGGCAAGATGCACGGCGGAGAGATGGCCGTAGCGATCCTGAATGAGGTGCAAATGCTCGATCAGGAGATCACGCCGGCGCTCGCGATCGCCCAACAGGGCGCGCACCTCCGCCAGCGCCTGCGGCTCGACTTGGCGGCCTTTCGGCGTCTTGCGCGGACGGTTGCGCCGACCCAGTCCTCCGCGATCGTCAGTGCGTGCGTCCATTTGCAAATCAAGCCAATTCAAAACAGCCCGACGATGCGGCCGTCGGGCCCGACGTCGATCGAATCTGCGGCCGGCACCCTGGGTAGGCCGGGCATGGTCATGACCTCTCCGCAGATCGCCACGACGAACTCCGCTCCTGCCGAGAGGCGCACTTCCCGCACCATCACGATGTGGGCCTCGGGTGCGCCCTTCGCGTCGGCGTTGGTGGTGAAGCTGTATTGCGTCTTGGCGATGCAGATCGGGAATTTGCCGTAACCCATCTTCTCGAACGACTCGAGCTGGTCGCGCACCGGCTTCGATACGTCGATGTCCTTGGCCCGATAGATTTCGCGGGCAATCGTGCGGATCTTCTCGATCAGCGGCATGTCGTCGGGATAGAGGAATTTGAGCTTGCTCTTGCCGCTGTCGACGATCTTGAGCACCGCGCGCGCCACGTCGGCCGCGCCCTTGCCGCCCTCGGCCCAATGGTCGGCCATGATGGCCTCGACGCCGAGCTTCTTGCAGGCGTCCTTCACCAGCGCGACCTCCGCGTCGGTGTCGGCGCTGAAGCGGTTGATCGACACGACCGGCACGATGCCGAATTTCTGCACGTTCTCGACGTGGCGGGCGAGATTGGCCATCCCGGCGCCCAGCGCCTGGAGGTTCTCGGTCTTGAGGTCTTCTTTCTTGACCCCGCCGTGCATCTTGAGCGCGCGGATGGTCGCGACCAGCACCGCGCAGTCCGGCGCAAGCCCGGTCTTGCGGCACTTGATGTCGAGGAACTTTTCGCCGCCGAGATCGGCGCCGAAGCCCGCTTCGGTCACCACGTAATCGCACAGCTTGAGCGCGGTGGTGGTGGCGAGCACGGAATTGCAGCCATGGGCGATGTTGGCGAACGGCCCACCGTGGATGAAGGCAGGCGTGCCCTCGAGGGTCTGCACCAGATTGGGCGCAAGCGCCTCCTTCAGGAGCGCGGCCATCGGCCCGTGCGCCTTGAGCTCGCCGGCGCGCACCGGCTTGCGGTCGCGGGTATAGCCGATGACGATTTTCGACAACCGCTGCTTGAGGTCCTCGAGATCCTTGGCGAGACAGAAGATCGCCATCACTTCGGACGCGACCGTGATGTCGAAACCGTCCTCGCGCGGAAAGCCGTTGGCGACGCCGCCGAGCGAGGAGACGATCGAACGCAACGACCGGTCGTTCATGTCGATCGCGCGACGCCAGGCGATGCGGCGCGGATCGATACCGAGCGCATTGCCCCAATAGATGTGGTTGTCGATGAGCGCCGCCAAGAGATTGTTGGCCGTCCCGATGGCATGCAGATCGCCGGTGAAATGCAGATTGATGTCCTCCATCGGCACGACCTGAGCGTAGCCGCCGCCCGCGGCCCCGCCCTTGACGCCGAAGCAGGGCCCAAGCGAGGGCTCGCGCAGGCACAGCATCGCCTTTTTGCCGAGATGGTTGAGCGCGTCGGTGAGGCCGACCGTGGTCGTGGTCTTACCCTCGCCCGCCGGCGTCGGGGTGATCGCGGAAACCAGGATCAGCTTGCCGTTGGGACGGTTCTTGAGTGATTTGATGAAGTCCATCGACACCTTGGCCTTGTAGTGGCCGTAAGGCTCGAGGTTCTCCGGGGCGATATCGAGCTTTTCCCGCGCGATGTCCATGATCGGGCGCATCTTGGCTGCCTGCGCGATCTCGATGTCGGATCGTGGATTGAGGTGCTGCGAGGCGGTGATCGGAACCTTGGCGGCGGCGGCTTGGGTCGGCGTCATGCGAACCTCGTTCCAGTGGTGAGCTTGGCGTTGGCGGCGAATTCGCCGGCCGCGACCTTGGGGCCATCGGCGGTCTTCACGCGCAAAACTTTGATCCGGCCATCGGCGCAGACGACGGTAAAGCCGTCGGGCAAGACCTCGACGATCTCGCCCATCTTGCCGCCGATCCCCTTGGGGTCACGCGCCGGCAACGGCTTCGACTCGAAGATCTGCAGCGCCTTGCCGTCGAGCGCCGTCCACGCGCCCGGCGCAGGGTTGCAGCCGCGGATGAGGTTATGGACCTGCCGCCACGGCTTGCCCCAGTCGATACGCGCGTTGTCGCGCCCGCAGCGGCCCTCGTAGGTCGCCTGCGCGTGATCCTGCTTGATGCGCGGCGCTTTGCCGGCCTTGACCAGATCGATTGCCTCCAGCATCGCCTCGACGCCCATGGGAAACAGCCGGTCGAAATAGACCGAACCGAGGGAGTCATCCGGGCCGATATGGGTCTGCTTCTGCAGCAACACGTCGCCGGTATCGAGCCCGTTGTCGGGCCAGAAGATCGATAGCCCGGTCTCGATCTCGCCCTGGATGATCGGCCAGTTGATCGCGCTCGGCCCGCGATATTTCGGCAGCAGCGAGGGATGGTATTGGATCGAGCCCTTGGTCGGGATGTTGAGGAACTCGTCCGGTACGAACAGCGTCACGAAAGCCATCACCTGCAGATCCGGCTTGAGCGCCTTGAACTCTTCCCACACCTCGGGCTTGCGATAGGAGGCCGGCTGATAGACTGGAAGCTTGGCGGCGAGTGCGGCCTCCTTGAGCGGATCAGCCTTTGCGCCCTCTTTCTCCGGCGCGACGTAGACGGCGACGACGTCCTCTCCGCGCTTGCGCAGCGCTTCCAAAACCGCCTTGCCGAAGGCCTGTTGGCCGTGCACCACGATACGCATACCACCGTCCTCTCGACCTATGCGTCATTCCGGCCGAGCCAAGCGAGAGCCGGAATCCACACCCCACCGTCGGAATCTCTCTCGGTCGGTGGTCATGGGTCCCCGCTTGCGCGGGGATGACACTATTGTTTGATCATGCCGCCTCGGCGCGCGCACCTTTCTCCGCAGCGGTGATCGCGCCCGATGCCTTGATCTCGGCGATCTCCGCAGCGCTGTAGCCGAGTTCCTTGGCGAGGATTTCCTCGGTGTGCTCCCCGAGCAGCGGCGAGCGTCGCACTTGCGTGATGGAATCCGACATCTTCACTGGATTGCCGACGGTCAAATACTTGCCGCGCGTGGGGTGATCGACTTCGACTACCGTGCCCGTCTTGCGCAGCGACGGCTCCTCGGCGATCTCCTTCATCGACAGGATCGGCCCCACCGGAATGTCGACCGCGTTGCTGATGTCCATGACCTCGAACTTAGTCTTGGTCATGGTCCACTGTTCGATCGTGCTGAAGATGTGGCGCAGCCGCGGCAAGCGCGCCGGCGGCGTGGCGTAGTCGGGATCGGTCTTCCACTCCGGCTTGCCGATGAGATCGCAGATCGCCCCCCACACTGGCGCCTGGGTGATGAAATAGATGTAGGCGTCGGGATCGCTCTCCCAGCCCTTGCATTTGAGGATCCAGCCGGGCTGGCCGCCGCCGGAATCGTTGCCGGCGCGCGGCACCGCGGCTCCGAACGGAATGCCTTCGCCATACTGGCTGTATTCGGTGAGGGGACCGTGCGTCAGGCGTTGTTGATCGCGCAGCTTGACCCGCGCGAGGTTGAGCACGCCGTCCTGCATGGCGCAGAGCACGCGTTGGCCGCGCCCGGTGCGGATGCGCTGGTAGAGCGCGCTCACGATGCCGAACGCGAGGTGGAGCCCCGTGCCGCTGTCGCCGATTTGCGCGCCGGTGACGAGCGGCGGACCGTCGCGAAAGCCGGTGGTGGAGGCGGCGCCGCCCGCGCATTGCGCGACGTTCTCGTAGACCTTGCAGTCCTCATAAGGGCCCGGGCCGAAGCCCTTGACCGAGGCCACGATCATGCGCGGATTGGTCTTGTGGATGTGCTCCCAAGTCAGCCCCATGCGGTCGAGGGTGCCGGGGGCGAAATTCTCTACCAGCACGTCGCAGTGCTTGATCAGCCGATCGAGGATTTCCTTGCCCTTGGGATGCTTGGAGTCGATGGTGATCGAGCGCTTGTTGCCATTGAGCATGGTGAAATACAGGCTGTCGGCGCCCTTCACGTCGCGCAGCTGGCCGCGCGTGATGTCGCCGACGCCAGGCCGTTCGACCTTGATCACGTCGGCGCCCATATAGGCGAGCAGCTGCGTGCAGGTCGGGCCCGCTTGCACATGCGAGAAATCGAGAATGCGCACGCCCTCGAGCGCCATGCCGGCCTGGCCGTACGGCTTGGTCGAGGGCTTCGGCACACCGTTCGCGACGACCTTCTTCGCCGTTGACGTTTTCGCTTTCAGCTTCGCGACCTTCTTCGACGCTGCCTTGGATTTGGACTTAACTTTCGTTTTGGCTTTCTTGCTCGTTGCCATTGTCGTTTCCTCTGAGAATTCAATTGATGTAGCCGATTTATTTCTTGCGAAGCACGCTTTGCGGGTTGAGATTGCCGATGCGGCCGCTCTCGCTGCCGGCCGCCGGATCGATCACCGCGTTGATGAGAGTCGGCTTGCCGGAGTCCATGGCCTTGTTGACGGCGCGACTCAACTCGTCGGGTGTCGTCACATGCACGCCGACGCCGCCGAACGCTTCGATGATTTTGTCGTAGCGCGCGTCTTTGACGAAGGCCGTGGTCGCGGGATCCGAACCGCCGGTGGGATTGAGGTCGGTTCCGCGATAGATGCCGTTGTTGTTGAAGACGACGATGCAGACCGGAAGGTTGTATCGGCAAACCGTCTCCACCTCCATTCCGCAAAAACCAAAAGCGCTGTCGCCTTCGACGGCGAGCACGGGCTTGCTGGTCTCCACCGCCGCGGCGATGGCGAAGCCCATGCCGACGCCCATGACGCCCCAGGTGCCGACGTCGAGCCGTTTGCGCGGCCTATACATGTCGATGACGCCACGCGCGAGATCGAGCGTGTTGGCGCCTTCGTTGACCAAGATCGCATCCGGACGCTCTTTGATCACGGTGCGCAGCGCACCGAGCGCGCTGTGAAAATCCATCGGCGCGGTGTTCTTCATCAGGCGCGGCGCCATCTTGGCGATGTTCTCTTCCTTGCGCGCATTAACGGCGGACATCCAGTCGGCCGGCGGCGCCGGCCATGTGCTCCCCATGGCCTCGAGCAGCGCGGAGACGCAGGAGCCGATGTCGCCGACCAACGGCGCGACGATCGCGACGTTGCTGTCCATCTCCTTGGGCTCGATGTCGATCTGGATGAACTTCTTCGATCCGGACTCGCCCCAGCTCTTGCCTTTGGCGTGCGACAGAAGCCAGTTGAGGCGGGCGCCAATGAGCATCACCACGTCGGCGTCTTTGAGTACGGTCGAGCGCGCGGCACCCGCCGACTGCGGATGCGTGTCGGGCAACAGGCCCTTGGCCATGCTCATTTGCAGGAAGGGAATGCCGCTCTTTTCGACCAGCGCGCGGATCGCCTCATCCGCCTGCGCGTAGGCCGCGCCTTTGCCGAGAATGATCAGCGGACGCTTGGCGCTCTTGAGAACATCGAACGCGCGCTTGACTGCCGAGGGCGCGGGAAGCTGGGCCGGCGCCGGGTCGATCACCTTGACGAGTGACCTTGCTCCAGCCTCGGCCTCCACGACCTGCGAGAAGAGCTTGGCCGGCAAATCGAGATAGACGCCGCCCGGACGGCCGGAGAGGGCCGCGCGGATCGCGCGCGCCACACCGATGCCGATGTCCGCGGCATGCAGCACGCGGAACGCCGCCTTGCAGAGCGGCCTGGCAATGGCGAGTTGGTCCATCTCCTCGTAGTCGCCCTGCTGCAGATCGACGACCTCGCGCTCGGACGAGCCGCTGATCAGGATCATCGGGAAACAGTTGGTCGTGGCATTGGCGAGCGCCGTTAGCCCGTTGAGAAAGCCGGGCGCCGAGACGGTGAGGCAGATGCCGGGCTTTTTGGTCAGGAAGCCGGCGATGGCAGCGGCATTGCCGGCGTTCTGCTCGTGCCGGAACGAGATGACGCGCATGCCCGCGGCCTGCGCCATGCGGCCCAGATCCGTGATCGGGATGCCGGGCACGCCGTAGATCGTGTTGATGCCGTTGAGCTTGAGCGCGTCGATGACGAGATGAAAGCCATCGGTCAGCTCCTGCTGCGTTTCCACAGCGCCTCGATGATGCTCAGATGGTCGCGGATCGAGCGGTCGGCGCGATCCTGCTCGCCGATCGTCTTGCGCCGGATCATTCGCATATGGGTGAACAAATTCTCGGCGAGCGAGATCAGCACGCCATTGCGGCTCATGCGGATGATGGCCTGATGAAACTCGATATTCACCTCGGAATATTCGTCGAGCCTGGCGTGCAGCTCGCCGTTCTCGAACCTGGCAAACATGGTGCGCAGGGACGCGATCTCCTCGGCGCTGGCGTTTTCGGTGATGAGGCGGGCCGCCATGCTCTCGAGCGCGGCCCAGGCGGTGATCATCTCGATCACCTCGCGCTTGGTCTTGCGAACGACGTAAATTCCACGTCGCGGGACCGCGCGCACAAAGCCTTCGCGCTCGAGCTGAGCCATGGCTTCGCGCACCGGCGTGCGGCTGATGCCGAAATCCAAGGCGAGCCGCCGCTCGTCGAGCCGGATATCGGCGCGGCTGCGGTAGACGTCCATGGCGACGATGGCGTCCTTGAGCGCGGCGTAGGCGCGGCTCTTGAAGCTATCCGGGCTGGCGATCGGCTCCAGGCGGGGGGACCCCGCCGCTCCCGTGTCATCGAGCACCGATTGCGACCTCACGGCGGTACGAGGCGGGCTGCGGCTATGGGAAGTCATGGCTGGTATACAATATGCCAGGGCCCCAGCCGCCGCAACAGCGCTCCCGAGCGCGGTCCGCGAGGTGGCTCAACCGACTTGGGCCGGGACCATTCTGGCGCGTTACGCCCATTGATCTCAATCAATGCACCTCTCCAGGCGGCTCGTAATATGAGCAGGCGGTCTGAACCGGCGGGCCCGCTGAAGCAGCTATCGTCGCCAAGGCAACCTCCACGGCGCGCGGCGGGGCGCGACAAAGGTGACGCCCTGTGTGAACCGGTTCACATGCCTGTTGCAACGAACGGGCTATGAACATCGATGTAACGCGGAAGGAGGCACCGATGTCCGAACTTGCCGCCCGCTTCACCTATTCGCCCCTCCTATCGACCCCCTTCAAGATCGTCTGCCTGTTCAGCTTGTTGGGCCTGCTGCTCGCGGCAGTCATCATGCCGATGGTCGCTCCGGAAGAGCTGACTTGGGTGCTGTCCCACATCGAATGACAGCCGCGCAACGAAAGGCGTGAGTTCGCCGAACTGACGGTGCGAGCTTGCCGTCAAGCCATGGCGCGTTGCCGCATCGGCCGTAACACGAGAAGCGCCATGACCGCCGCGACGATGTTGAGAATCGCGGCAATCACGAACACCGCCGTCCAGCTGCCGGTCCAGCTCGCCAGCACGTTGCCCAGCGGCACGAGCAGCGCCGCCGTCCCTTTGGCCGTGTACAACATGCCGTAGTTCGTGGTGGCGAACTTGCGGCCGTAGATGTCGGTACAGGTCGCCGGGAAGAGCGAATAGATTTCGCCCCAGGCGAAAAACACCAGGCCCGACAGAATCACGAACAGGAGTGGGTCGGTGGCAAAATGCAAGAGCGCATAGATGCCGATGCCTTCGAGCATGAAGGCGATGAACATCGTGTTCTCGCGACCGATATGGTCGGAGACCCAACCAAAGAACGGCCGAGTGACGCCATTGAGCACGCGGTCGATCGATAGCGCGAATTGCAGCGCCGGCAGCGTCAAGCCGAGAATCGAGACCGGAACGACGTCGATCTTGAAGTCCTTGGCGATGGGCGCGAGCTGTGCCGTCGCCATCAGACCGCCCGTGCCCACCATCACGAACATGAGATACATGATGAAGAAGGGCGATTTGTAGAACTCCCACGTCGCAAGCGGCGCCAACACTTCCGACGGCGTGTAATCGCGCCGGGTCTGCTGGACGGCGGGTGCCGCCGGTGCCAACACCTCGCCCGGCTGCGGGGCCCGCAACAGCAGCGCCACCAGAACCACCACGATGCCCTGTCCGAGTCCGAACCAGAGGAAGGCGGTTTCGTAACCGCTCGACTGGATCATGTTGGCGATCGGGATCACGGTCAGCGCCGAGCCGGCGCCGAAACCGGCGGCAGTCAAGCCGGCCGCGAGCCCGCGGCGATCCGGGAACCACTTGAGCGCATTGCCGACCGAGCCGCCGTAGATGACGCCGGCGCCAATCCCGCCGATCGCGGCCCCGAGGTACAGCAGAAAGAGTGAATCAGCCACCGAGTTAATGACCCAGGCAATCGCGACGAGGACGCCGCTGCCGCTGATCATGATGCGCGGGCCGAACTTATCGATCAGGTAGCCTTCGATCGGCACCAACCAGGTTTCGGTGAGAACGAAGATGGTGAACGCGACTTGGATCGCCGCGCGTCCCCAATGATATTTTTGATCGATCGGATTGACGAAGAGTGTCCAGCCGTATTGCAGGTTGGCGATCATCACCATGCAGATGATGCCGAAGATCAATTGACCCCAGCGCGTCGCCTCGGACGCCGTGGCTCGCGACGAAATCGCTTCCGATGTGCTTGTCGTCACCCTCGCCTCCATCCCAGCCTGTTATTGTTTGTGCAGTTCGGTGCGCCTTGCCCGCGTTAAGCCTTGCAAAGAACAAACGCCGGCGCCCGCAATGCCATTTTCCAACTTTCTTGCATGGCGGTCGGAACAACGCCAGCGTCCTGCATACAAAGAATGCCCGAAAACACGTTTCGGGTAGCGGGACGCGGTGCCGCACCCTTTGTGCAGCGCAATATCGCAGCTGCAATGCACTCCCCGTCTGCGGCCTAAGCAGCGACCTTCGCAGCGCGTCTGTCTCGACATCGCCATCTCCAATGGGAGGGCTTGCGCGATGCGGGCCGGCTCGCACGTCGTTGGGGCGGGCTTTGTGCTAGATTGAACGGCCCTTGAGACGCCCGCCCGTGCGTTTGACCCGCCGTTCAACAGCCAAGCTCCTCGTTGCGCCTGCGCTCCTTGTCGCGCCGCAGATCCGGTCGCGTGCCGCCGGCGAGCCATACCCGGCAAAGCCGGTTCGCATCATCGTTCCCTATCCGGCTGGCGGACCCTACGACGGCATTCCGCGGCTCATCGCCCAGTGGATCAGCGCGAAGCACGGATGGTCGACCGTCATGGATAATCGCGCCGGGGCGACCGGCATCCTCGGGGTCATGGCCGCAAAGCAGGCTCCTCCCGACGGCCACACGCTGGTCGTGGTCACCACCAGCACCCATGGCTCGATGCCGGCCCTCAAACGCAGCTTGAGCTATGACCCGGTGAAGGACTTTTCGCCCATCGTGCTGATGGCCGATGCCGCGCTGGTGCTTTTGGTCCGTGACGACGTGCCGGTGCGCAGCGTGGCGCAGTTGGTGGAGGTCCTGCGCGCGAAGCCCGGTCAGCTCAATTACTCGACGGGCGGCTATGGCTCGCCGCACCATCTCGCAACGGTCACCTTGTT
>WNFI01065717.1_pt1 | contig 11599 bp, 10 predicted proteins | sample 5400471 | NCBI WGS metagenome assembly WNFI01 (sample SAMN13153348, study PRJNA577476) | soil metagenome | isolation source: 100 cm saprolite on Douglas fir-dominated hillslope | place: USA:California | collected 2013-09-17
CGGACCGCATCGTGCAGCGCGTGCGGCGCCGGATGGCCGGCCCTCTGCATCGCCGCCCGGTAGCTGAGGTGGACACGCACGGCCCGGGCGCAGGAGTCGCAGCCCTCGAGGTGCGCTTTCACTTCGGCGCTCTCGTCGCCGGTGAACTCCCCGTCCAGCCAGGCGTGGAGGAACGTCTCTTCCATCTGGCGGCACTCGAGCGCCATGGCTAGCCGCGCCTCTTGAAGGCCAGGATCTCGGCCTCGTCCTCGGCTGCCGAGGCGATCTCGGCGGCCGCCTTCCCCTCCACCACGCCGGTCGCGATCGCGTAGCCGAGGAGGTTTTTCTGCAGCAGCTTGCGCCCGCGGTAGAGGCGCGACATCACCGTGCCCACCGGGCAGTCGAGGATCTCGGCGATCTCCTTGTACGAGAACTCCTGCAGGTCGGCGAGGATCACCACCAGGCGGAAGTCGATGGGCAGCTGGTCGATGCTGCGGATCACGTCGTCGGAGAGCAGCTTCTCGAAGAAGTACTGCTCCGGATCGGCGCTCGATTCGGTGGGTTCGCGGGTGACGAAGCGCTCGTTGCCGGCCTCGCGCGCGGCGCCCTCGACCACGATGCGCTCCTTCACGCGTCGGCGGTACTTGTTGATGAAGGTGTTGGTGAGGATCTTGAAAAGCCACGCCTTCATGTTGGTGCCGCGCTCGAACTTGTCGAAGAAGCGGAAGGCGCGCAGGAAAGTGTCCTGCACCAGGTCCTCCGCGTCGCGCTCGTTCTTGGTCAGCCGCAGCCCGGCGGAGTAGAGCGCGTCGAGGTGTTCGAGCGAGAGGCTCTCGAATTCGCGCCGCGTCCTGTCGGTGTGCTTGAAGTCCAGCAACATCTTCTCCCGCGTCCGTGCGCTGCGGACTAAATCTAGCTCCCTCGCAACGATCTGGAAACCGTGGGAAACGGCTTGGCATTCCAGTAAACCAGCCGCTTGCCCCCCGGTAACGTCACGCTAGCGGCAAAACGCAAGTCACTTCAAGGCCTAAAGCGATGGGCTGCCGTTTCTAGCGCTTGGAAGAGAGCGCCTTGTCAAGGGGGGTGTACTCGAAGTCGTGGGCCTCGGCGACGGCCTTGTACGTCGTGTGGCCGTTGAAGGTGTTGACGCCCAGCGCGAGCGCTCGGTCGCGCTTGACCGCCTCCACCACGCCGAAGTCGGCGAGCTTGAGCGCGTAGCCGATGGTGTTGTTGGTCAGCGCGTAGGTGGACGTCTGCGCCACCGCGCCCGGCATGTTGGCCACGCAGTAGTGCACTACGCCGTGGACCATGTACGTCGGGTTGTCGTGCGTGGTCGGGTGGCAGGTCTCGATGCAACCGCCCTGGTCGACCGCGACGTCGACGACCACCGACCCTTCCTGCATCTCGCTGATCAGTTTCTCGCTCACCAGCTTCGGCGCCTTGGCGCCGGGGATGAGCACGCCGCCGATGACCACGTCGGCCTCGCGCACGTACTTCGCGATCTGCGCCGGGTCCGAGTAGATGGGCGAGATGCGCGAGCCGAAGATGTCGTCGAGGTACGCGAGCCGGTTGGTGTTGACGTCGAGCACCACCGTTTCGGCGCCCATGCCGGAGGCGAGCTTGGCGGAGTTGGTGCCGACCACGCCTCCGCCCAGGATGACCACCTTGCCGCGCCGCACGCCCGGGACCCCCGAGAGCAGGACGCCCTTGCCGCCGTGCTCCTTCTGCAGATGCAGCGCGCCGACCTGGACCGCCATGCGCCCGGCGACTTCGCTCATCGGCTTCAAGAGCGGGAGCTGGCCGTCGTCGGTCTGGATGGTCTCGTACGCCACCGCGGCGATCTTGCGGTCGATGAGCGCCTTGGAGAGCGGCTTGTCGGCGGCAAGATGAAAGTAAGTATAAATCGTCTGGCCTTCCTTCATCAGGCCGTACTCGGCGGCGACGGGCTCCTTCACCTTGATGATCATGTCCGCCTTGGCCCAGACCTCGGCGGCCTTCTCTACGATGCGGGCGCCCACCTGCTCGTAGGCGGCGTCGCTGATGCCGCTGCCCAGACCCGCGCCCTTTTCCACCAGCACGGTGTGCCCGCGCCCGGTCAACGCCGCCGCGCCGCCGGGAACCAGGCCGACGCGATATTCGCGCGTTTTGATCTCTTTCGGGCAACCGATGATCATCGAGGTCTCCGTTGTTCATGCTTGCGAAAAAGGGCGGCGGAAGATAGCAGGGCAACGTCGCAAATCAAGCCGAGCCATGTTGAAACTTCTCTTCGCCGACGAACGCGGGCAAGTCTACGAGCACCCGGAGCTGCTCGCGCTCACCGGCGCGGGCGACCCGGCGCTGCCGCTCGAGCTGCCCTCGCCGCTGCCCGCGCACGCCACCCTGGCGGCGCTGCCGGGGCGCAGGCCGCTCGGGTTCGATCCGGCGCGCGGGCAGATCGTCGAGCTGACGGACTTCCGCATGGGCAGGAAGCTCTTGCGCCCGAGCGCGGTGGCGGCCGTGCTGCCGCCCGGCTGGACGCGCAGCGAGCTGCCTGCTTTCCGCAAGAGCGCGATCGCGCCCATCTTGCCGCAGTGGGCGTACACGGCGGCGGCGTGGGACGACGAGGCGAGCGCTCACGTCGCCTGGGCGCTGCACACCGACAAGCGGACGCACTGGGATCCGGCGGCGCACTCGACGCCCGACCTGCCCCAGCGGGTGGAGCGGCGGCTGCAGCGCGACGACAACCATTTGTTGCGGCAGCTCGCGAAGTGCGCGCTCGAGTACCGCTGCTTCACCGCGCAGAACACCTTCTACCAGCGCGACGAGGGCGCCATCCCGGCCAGCTCGGGCTGCAACGCGCGCTGTGTCGGCTGCATCTCTGAGCAGCCGGAGGATGGACCGCCCGCCTCGCACCAGCGCCTTGCGCGATCACCCGACGCGGAGCTCATGGCCAGCATCGGCGCCTTCCACCTGCGCGTGGCGCCGGGCCGCACCATGGTCTCTTTTGGTCAGGGCTGCGAAGGCGAGCCGCTGACGCGGGCGCGGGAGATCGCGCACGCCATCCGCGCCATGCGCGAAGAGACGAGGCGCGGATCGATCAACATCAACACCAACGGCTCCTTGCCGGAAAGCCTGGCGCTCCTCATCGACGCCGGCCTCGACGCCTGCCGCATCAGCCTGAACAGCGCACACAAGCCGCTCTACGAGGCGTACTACCAGCCGATCAACTACGGCTGGGAGGAAGTCCGCGAGTCGATCCGGCTGGCGCGCCGGCGCGGCGTGTACACCGCCATCAACCTCTTGAGCTTCCCCGGCGTGACCGATGAGGAGGGCGAGGCCGAGAAGCTCTGCGAGCTGGTGGCAAGCGAGCGCATCGATCAGGTGCAGGCGCGCAGCCTGGCCATCGATCCCGATCAGTACCTCGCGGTGGCGCGCGGCCACAGCGCAGGCGGGCCGCGCCTCGGATTGCGCGAGCTGCTCAGGCGCCTCAAGCGGGCGCGCAAAGGGCTGGTCATCGGCAACTTCGCGCGCGGACTGGAGGAGAGGGCCGGATCGCGGGCTTCGGGCCTCGGGCTTCGGACGCGGCAAGCGCGCCTCCGACCGGCGTGACCGCGACATCGGCGCCCCATGCGGCGGATCACATATGCGCCCACATCCGCGAAATCCGGCGGGCCCGAGGCGGCACGACAGTTGCCTATCGGTCATGGGATGACTCGCATCGTGCTCCGGCGCCTTCTCGTCTTCCGTTCCATCCTCTTTCTCGCCGCAGCGCCGGTGCTCGCGCAGGATCGCGCCGACAGCGTGCTGGTGCTCGCCGATGACGGCGCGCTCGAGGCGCCCGCCGTCCGCGCCATCCGCAACGTCGCCGCCACCGAGCTGCGCAAGCGCGGCGTCGCCGTCTCCGAAGACCACCGCACCGAGGGCACCCGGCCGCTCGACGCCACGCTGTCGGCCCTGGCGTCCGAGCTGGGCGCGCGGCGACTCTTCGCGCTGCGGGTCGGCGGCAGGCTGGGCCAGAAGATTCCCCTCAGCCTCGAGGAGCTGTCGCCGGGCTCGCTGTCGCCGATCTACGCGGCATCGCTGACGGCAGTCGGCCTCGACGAGTGCGACGTGGTCACCGCGCGGCTGGTGCAGTCGGTGGTGGACCGCAGGAACATCGAGGGCACGGCGGAGATGAGGACGGTCACGGTGAGCGAGGCGAAGCCCTTCGCCAAGAAGCCCGGCGAGCGATACTGGTTCATCGGCCTGCCGGTCCCGCTCTTCGCCGCCAACCAGGGCACGCCGCTGGGCTTCAGCCTCGGCTACGGCTACGAGGCCGAGAACTTCCGCGTCAACGCCAGCGTCGGCGGGTTCGGCCGCACTGACACCGGCATCGGCTACGGCGTGCTGGAGGCCTTCTGGATCCCGCTGCAGGGAGAGGTTTCGCCGTACCTCGGCGGCGGGCTGGGATACATGGGCACCGGAGGCCATGGCGGAATGGGTGGCGCGCTCGAGGCGGGCATCGAAGCCTTCCGCCTGCACGGTGTGCGCGCGCTCGCGGGCTTGCAGGTGATGGTGCCGTTCTTCGATACCGGGCATGTCGTGAACAACCCCGTCTACGACCCCAAGACGGGCCAGACGAGTGTTTCGACGATCAACGTCCCCGGGCGGAACACTTACCCGGCAGCGTTCCTTCGCCTCGCATTCTAGAGAAGGCCTCAGGCCTCAGGCTTCAGGCCTCAGCAAGAGCAACTGCCGAGGCATGAAGTCCGAGGCCCGAGGTCGAGAGCTTGAAACCTGAAGCCCGATGCCTGAGGCCTGCAGCTCTCAGCGGAAGCTGGCGCCGACGTCGAGGCTGACGCCCCAGAAGTCGGCGTTGCCGCCCTTGTCCGCACCCACTGACGTCGGCGTGCCGGCGTTGGAGCCGGTGTAGATCCGGTCGAAGAGATAGTTGTACTGGAACCGGCCGCCGATCTTGAACGCCCCCGCGTTCGCCTCGATGCCGCCCCCGAACGGCAGCGTGTTGACCGAGCGGTTGGGGATGCCGGAGGCCCCGGCGCCGTTCACCCAGGTGAGGCCATAGCCGCCGAACACGTAGGGCGTGAACGCGCCGGGCAGGATGTTCAGGCGGACGTCGCCGTAACCTTCGTTGGTCCGGATGGTGCTGGCCTGCCTGCCGGTGTCGAGGCTCTGCTGGATGTTGTTCTGCGTGCCGAGATAGCCGAGCTCGATGCCGAGCATCGGGGTCGGCAGGATGCCGAGCCGCGCGCCGTAGGCCGCGCCGGTGTCGGAGCCGCTCAGCGCCGAAGTGTAGTGCGAGGCGCCGCCCTGCAGCACGACGGAGAACTCGCTGTCGGCCCACACCGCGGGCGCGATCAGGACCGCGCCGGCGAGAGCCGCGAGAAGCTTCTTCATGGTGTTTCCTCCAGGTGGGATCCCCCACGCAAATTCCGCAGCGCAACGGCGCGCGGTGATAGACACGGTAGGAATGCGTCAGGCATGTGGCCTGCCTGCCCCGCCGCAGGGGAGCCGATCGTGCACCACGTGAAGCTCGAGTTGCAGAAGGACCTCGCGCGCCACCTCCGCGGCGGACATCCGTGGGTGTACAGCGATCCGTCGGAGGCGGTGGGGCCCATCTTCTGGCGCCGGCGGATCGCGCGCGCGGTGGCGCTGCGGCGCGCCTATGCGCCGTTCACCGGCGGCGAAACCGATTGCGCGCGGCTGGTGCATGGTGAGAACGACGGCCTCCCCGGCGTGGTGATCGACCTGTACGGCAAGTTCGCCGTGCTCAAGCTGTACTCTGCGGGTCTGACAGCGCACCGCGATCAGATCCTCGAAGCCCTGCGCGGCGAGGTCGCGCTCGACGGTATCTACGGCCGCGACGAGGCCGCCGCGGACGAGGAAGGCGGCGACGACGACGAAGCGAGCGGAACTCGCCCGGCGCCGAGTGGCGCCGAGGGTGGGGGACCCGCGGCCGGCCGGAGGTCGGCCGGGGGGGAGCCGTTTGTAACCTCAAAAGTTCCGCCAGCGAAGGGACAGCTTCTCTGGGGGGCCGAGCCGCCGGATCCGATCGTGGTGCGCGAGAACGGGATGCGCATCGCCGTCGACGTCCGCTCCGGGCAGAAGACGGGCTACTTTCTCGACCAGCGCGAGAACCGCTTCGCGCTGCGCCGCTTCGCCAAGGGGCGTGCGCGCGCGCTCAACTGCTTCTCGTACACGGGTGGATTTTCCCTCAGCGCCGCGTTGGGCGGAGCGCGCGAGGTGATCTCGGTGGACCGCGACGCGGGGGCGATCGCGCTGGCGCAGAAGAACTTCGAGCTCAACGGGCTGCCGCCCGAAAAGCACGGCTTCGTCGCCGCCGACGTCCTGCAATACCTCTCCGATCGCAGGGACGAGAAGTCGCGCTTCGATCTGATCGTCCTCGACCCGCCCGCGTTCGCCAAGACGCAGAAAGCGGTGCCGGCCGCGCTCGACGGCTACGCCTCGCTGCACCGCGCCGCGCTCGGCGTCCTCGCGCCCGGCGGAATCCTGGCGACCGCGTCGTGCTCGGCGCGCGTCTCGCCCGAGGAGTTCATCTCCGCCATCCGCGAAGCCTGCGCGAAGACGCACACCGATCTGCTGCTCCTGGAAGAGCGCCGCCAGCCGCCCGACCACCCAGTGCTGCTCGCGTTCCCCGAGGGGCGCTACCTCAAGTTCTTCGTCTTCCGCAAAGGCGAGTGATGGTCCTTCCGGGGCAATATCTCGAGCGCAGCCTGGTCGTCGGCGAACTCGACGCCCTCTACCACCGCGGCCGGCGCGAACCGCCCTGCGCCATCGCCTCGCCGCATCCGGCGCTGGGCGGCAGCATGATCGCGCCGGCGATCGCCGAGCTGGCGTGGGCGCTGACCCGCGCGGGCCACGCGACGCTGCGCTTCAACTACCGGGGCGTCGGCGCCTCGCGCGGAGTCTCGCGCCACCAGGCGGGAAGCATGCGCATCGGCGACGTCTCGGACGAAGTGGAAGATTTGTACAAAATCATCGATCAGCTCCTCGCCACCACCAGCGCAAGGACCGCCTGCGCGGTGGGGTACAGCTTCGGCGCCAAGGTCGCGCTCGAGGTGGCGCAGGATCCGCGCGTCTCGCACCTCGTCCTGGTGGCGCCGCCCAACAAGCTCGCCGATTTCTCCTCGCTGCCGGCGATACAGAAGCCGCTCTTCGTGCTCTGTGCCCACCATGATGCGTACTGCGACCGCTCCGCGCTGCAGCTCCCGCAAGAGGCGAAGCTGGAGGTCATTGCGCACTCCGATCACTTCTTCGGCCGCGGGCTCACCGAGATGGGAAAAGCCGTCGCGGCCTGGCTGCGCGGCGACCAGCCCGAGTTCGTCGCGCCGCCCGATGCGCCGGAGGAAGCGGCGCCGGAGCACGTCGAGCTCGAGCTTCCGGAAGGAGACGAGCCCCCGCTGGAGCTGGATACAGATCCGAAATAAGGCCCGCGCGTTCGCGTCTGTCAGGGGGGAAGGTTATGCTCCGACCGATGACGCGCCCGAGGATGCACGAACGATTCGCCGTCGCGCTCCTGGCCGCGGCGACGCTGATCCTCCTCGGCGTCTCGGGCTGCTCGCGGCGGCCTGCGCCGGTGACCGAGGTCACCGACGATGCCATTCCTGGCCTCATCGAGGTGGAGTTGCGCCACGCCGCCGCGCTGCCGGGCAAGGTCGTCGATCAGGAAGAGGTAGAGGACGATCTCTACGGCGACGCGCTCTCCAAGGAGCTGGACGTCGAGCTGCAGGTCGATCCGGCGGACGAAGCCGCTACCCTCTCGCAGCTCCGCGCGCGCGCGGACGTCGTCTGGGCGGAGCCGGTGACGCGGCTGCAGGCGCTGTGGCTGCCTGACGATCCCGACTTCGCAAAGCAGTGGCACCTCAAGGCCGCCGGTGCACCCAAGGCGTGGGACGCGGCGCGCGGCGAGGGCGTCACCGTCGCCGTGATCGACACCGGCATCTACCCGGTGGACGATCTCGATGCGGCGCGCATCGTCAAGGGACGCAACTTCGTCGCGCGCAGCGACGACGCGCGCGACGACCACGGCCACGGCACCCACGTCGCAGGCACCGTCGCGCAGAGCACCGGCAACGGAAAAGGCGTCGCGGGCATGGCGCCGCTTGCGCGCCTGATGCCGATCAAGGTGCTCTCCGCGTTCGGGGGCGGGACTTCGCACGACATCGCCGAAGGGATTCGCTGGGCGGTCGATCACGGCGCCCGCGTCCTCAATCTGTCGCTCGGCGGAGGAGGGCGGTCCTTGGCGATGGAGTCCGCCGTCGCCTACGCGCGCAGGCGCGGCGCGGTCGTGGTCTGCGCGGCAGGCAACTCCGGCAGGCGGGGCGTCTCGTATCCGGCAGCGTATCCGGCCGCGTTCGCGGTCAGCGCGGTCGGGCCGGCAGGGATGGCGGCGCCATACACTTCGTATGGGCCGGAGGTGCAGATCGCCGCGCCCGGCGGCGACAAGTCGCTGGGCGAAGAGGCCGGCGTGCTGCAGCAGACGCTAGCGGAGGGCAGCACCACCGAGAGCGCCTACCGCTGGTTCCAGGGCACCAGCATGGCGACGCCGCACGTCGCCGGCGCGGCGGCGCTGGTGATGTCGCTGGGCGTGACGGCGCCGGGCGCGGTCGAGCGGCTCCTCACCTCGACGGCGCGCAAGCCCGGGACCTACGGAGAGGGCGCTGAAGTCGAGGCTTCCTCGGAGAAGTACGGCGCGGGCCTGCTCGACGCCGCGGCGGCCGTGCGCACCGAGACGGTGTGGTGGGCGCTCTGGCGGCTCGCCTTCGCGGCGGTTGGCGCAATCTTCGCGCTCAAGCACGCGCGCGCCATCCAGCAGATCAAGTCGGGCGAAAAGCCGGGCGCGCTCTTCTGGTCGGGCCTCGCGCTCGGGGCCGGCGCGCTGACGATGCTGGCGCCGCTCGGGGCGGAGCGGCTGCACGCGCTCGCCGTGCTGGCGCTGCCGCCCGCTGCCATGGGGGAGCGCTTCTTCGGCCTGCCCGGCACCTCGGCGCTGGCGACGGCGGCGGGGTACATCGGCTGGAGCGCGTTGGTGCCGTTCGCACTCGCGCTCCCTGCGCGGCTGTCGTCGCGGCCGCTGCAGAATGGCTTCGGCGCGCTGGTGGCGGGGCTCGCCTTCGGCTGGGCGGGCCTGCTCCTGCACGCGGCCATCTGGCGCACGGTCGCGCTGCCGTGGATGCCTTCGCTCTTGATGCCTCTCTGGCTCCTTGCGGGCGCGGTGGTGTCGTGGCTCGCCGGGCGCGGGCTGCTCGCGCGGGAGGCGCTGGGATGAAGATCGCCGGCACGGTGGAATACCGCGACCTCGAGGGCGGCGTCTGGCAGCTCGCTGCCGACGATGGCAAGCGCTACACGCTTCTGGGTTCGCGCGGCGAGCTCAAGTCCGCCAAAGGCCAGCGCGTCGAGGTGGAGGGCTCGCTCGACGAGGGCCTCGGCATCAGCATGTCCGGCCCGCAGCTCCGGGTCGACAAGCTGCGCAAGCTATAGCCGCGTGACCGTCGCCGCCCTCTGCGCCGCGCTATACAGTAATGCGAGTAGCCAGATCAGCCCCAGCACGGTAGCAAGTCCCCGACGCTGGAATCCAGGCGCCTCTAGTGGCGACGCTGCCTTCGATTCGCGAAGAACACGCACTAGCAGGATCACGCCCCCCACCAGCAGGAACCCGGCCAGTATGAGGACCCAGGCCGGTGGTTGTAGTGCGGGGTCTTCGAAACCTAGCAAGAAGGCCCCACCGGCGATGCCATTGTTGACCGCATGAGCAATGATCGGAGCCCAGAGCGATCCGGTCCAGAGGCGCAGGACCGCAAAGAGGATTCCGATTTCCATCAGACCAATGAAGCCGACGGGATCGACATGGAGGGCGGAAAACAATGCTCCGCTCACGAACACAGCGGCCACCACGCCCCAACTCCTCTGGAGTGCAGGGAGGGCGAAGCCTCGAAAAAAGAGCTCCTCGCCGAGCGGGGCCGCAATCGTGACCGTGATGACCATCGGGACAGCGTGCGCTGCAAAGACGGAGTCGAGCATCTTCTGCTTTTCATCAAAGGCCTGAACGAGCTGCAACGGCAGTGTACCGTGCGCGATCCACGTCAGCAGCGACACAATTGGCTGGTTCGCCGCGGAGATGACTGCGGCGATCAGCGCTTGCTTGGCTGAGATTGGCCGCAAACCGAGGAAGGGTTTCCATCGAACGGGCGCGAGGCTGAGACGGAAGAAGGCAGGCAGCGCAATCGCGACGGCTTCAGTTACCCAGAGGCCTTGGACAATGCTTCGCTGCTGCGCGGCAGCTCCGATTGATAGCATTCCGAGCAGCAAGCCGACGTACGCGAGCAGGCCGCTTTCAGCGTCGAGCGCAGGCTTTTCCATGGGCCGCGGCACATAACACAGCTTGGGCGCCACCTGTCCGATTTCGGCCGGGTGAAGCTCTCAATAGAGTGCGCGGCATCATGCGCTCTCTTCTTCGTGCAACCGCAGGCGCGCTGGGCGCCGGCGCAATCCTTTTCGCGGGCTCGGGTTGCTCCCTGCAGGACTGCAAGAGCATGAAGGCGAGCGGCAGCGTCTTCGCGGGCCTGCTCTGCGGCGGCGAAGGCAGCGACGCGCCCGAGCCCGGGTTGCCTCCTCTCTCGCTCTGCCAACCCCGCGAGGTGATGCCCGTCTTCTTCTCGCTCATCGCCCAGAACGATCCGAGCCTCGCCGGGCTGCGCGGCGCCGTGGCCGACCTGGGCCGCTCCGTCTGCCTCGTGCCCACAGACCGCACCTGCACGAGCGACGGCCAGTGCGCCATCGGCCGCTGCGAGAGCGGTCTCTGCCCCTGCCAGACTTCACACAGCCCGCTGACCGACCTCCTGGGCGTCACCCTGCGGGCGATGGCGGCGATCTCGCGAGATCCGGTCGAGGCGCCGGGGCTTCCGGCGCCGGGCTGCCTCAGCGCAGCGCAGGCGAAGGACCTTCCGGCCGACAAGCGCAGCCGCATCTGCGAGCTACGCCGCATGCTCGACGTTCTTTTGAACGCGAACGGCGGCGCCAACCTGGCCGGCGACGCCAACGTCCGCAAGGTGGTGATCTCGCTGCTCGACTACCTGCAGGGCAAGACCGACGGCACCGCGCACTACGACCTGCTCGCTCCGGTCGGCCGCATGGCCGGCGCGCAGACGGCGAGCAGCGATCCGGCGGCCCTCTGGACGCTGCTCGACGGCATGCTCGGCTACCTGACGCCGGCGACGGCGGTCGCGCAGCTCGGCGCAGTGCAGCTCCTGCTCGCGGATCCGTACACCAGGCAGTTCCTCGCCCAGCTCTCGCAAGGCAGCGGCTCGACGCAGGGGCGCGACAGCGTGATCCTGCTGGTGCACGGCCTCACGCCCGCCATCACCGGCGCTTCCAACGGCGCCGCTGCGCTCTCCGCCGTCAACGACCTCTTGAGGAGCCTCGTCTACGGCTCGAGCAACGTCCCGCAGTCGTTCAAGGACGAAGTGAGGGCGGTGATGGACAACACCAGCGGCATGCTGGCCGACTCGACCGGCATCTTCCCGACCCTGCAGAAGCTCGTCGCCTGCGCCGAGAGCAAGGAGGTGCGCTGCGCCAATCCCGCGAGCTGCACCAACCACGACGACGAGCTGATCGGCGCGCTCTA
>WNFI01086084.1_pt1 | contig 11599 bp, 14 predicted proteins | sample 5400471 | NCBI WGS metagenome assembly WNFI01 (sample SAMN13153348, study PRJNA577476) | soil metagenome | isolation source: 100 cm saprolite on Douglas fir-dominated hillslope | place: USA:California | collected 2013-09-17
CGACGCCGTAGCGGTATTCCCCGCCCCACACGAGCGAATAGCCGGCGGCCACGTCGACGTCGTGGTGGAACTGCAAGTCGAAGAGGTCCTGCTTGTCGCCGAACGTCGGCGGCACGGTGCGCTCGGTGCGATCGTAGTAGGCCTCGACCACCGCGCGCGAGCCCCCTTCCAGCCGATGGGACCAGACGGTTGCGAGGTTTGCGCCCGACACGGGGATCGGCGCGAGCGCGAGGTTCACGCCGCCGATCGAGATGCTGCCGGGCGCCGGTTGCCCGATCGTGCCGCGATAGGCGTTGCCCTGCACGCTCAGCTGGTCGCTCGGCCGGTTCCAGTCGGCGCGAAAGCCCGCCTGGCTCTTGTATGCGCCGTCGTTCACCGTGCTCCCGCTCGCGGTCGTGGTGTGGTCGCGGTCGAAATACTTGCCGTAGATGCGGAAATAGCCGTCCTCGCCCAGGGCGCCCCCGTAGCGCGCCGCGCCCTCGGAGCCTCGATTGCCGCCGCGCGCGGCGACGAGGCCGCCCTGCGTCGCCGCCGCCGGCTTCGTGATCACGTTGATCACGCCATTCACGGCATTGACGCCCCAGAGCGTTCCGCCGGGGCCGCTGATCACCTCGATGCGATCGATGTCCTCCAGCACCACGTCCTGCACGTCCCAGAAGACGCCGGAAAAAAGCGGCGAGTAGACCGAGCGCCCGTCGATCAGCACCAGCAGCTTGTTGGCGGACTGGTTGATGATGCCGCGCGCGCGGATGTTGTAGGCGGTGGCGCTCACCTGGGAGACCTGGAGATTCGGCGCGAGCCGAAGGGCTTCGGCGAGGCTCGTCGCGCCCGCGCGGCGGATCTCCTCGCCGGTGATGACGAAGATGGACGCCGGCGCTTCCGAGAGGCGCTCGCTCTTCTTCGAGACCGACGTGACCTCGATGTTCGCGAGCTGGTCGAGGCTGAGGTCGGCGAGCTCGCCCGTCGTCGGCAGGGTCGCGGCTGCCGCCGCGGATGCGATGAGCGAGAACGCACCGATGCACCACCACGCCGCGCGCGGCCGCGCGACGCGGCTCATGCGCGGGTCTTCCGCTCGAATTGCGAAGCGTCGATTTTCTTGTCTCCCATTGCCCCAGCCCTACCGTACGCACTCGCGCGGCGGCATTCCCCCCCTGCGAAGGTAGGGACTTCCCGGCCGCGCCGTGCTCGCCCCTTACGCGGAACGCGGCTTGCCGTGGTCCATGAGCCAGCGCAGGAAATCCGCGGCCTTCATCGGCGCCGCGATGAACGATCCCTGCACCATGTCGCAGCCGAGCTCGCGCAGTCGATCTTCAGCTCCGTGAACGGGATGCGCGTGAGCTGTTGCATCGAGGAGTAGCCGGTGCCGTAGTCGTCGATCGAGAGGCCGAAGCCGTTCATGCGCAGCCGCGAGAGGTTCTCCAGGACCTTGCCCGCATCGCTCGCGGCCGCGGTCTCGGTGATCTCGAAGATGACGTGCCGCGGAGCAACGCGCGCTTCCCGCACGCTTTCCATCACTCTCTCGCAGAGCGTGACATCGGTGAGCGACGCGAGGGAGAGGTTCAGCGATACGGAGGCGTCGGTGCCTCCCGTGCGCCACGCTTGGCAGTACGCGAGAGCCTTGCGCAGCAGGATGCTGGTGAGGTGGTCCATCTGCCAGCTCGTCTCGAGCGCGCCCGCGAACGTGGCGGGCCCGACGATCCCGTGGATCGGGTGGCGCCATCGCGCCAGCGCTTCCGCGCCGCGCACCTCGCCCGAGGCGAGGTCGACTTTCGGCTGGAAGTACGGCTCGAACTCGCCGGCCTTGATTCCGCTGGTGACCTGGTCCAGGTCGAACTGAAGCGCCGCGGCGGGTTCCCTCTTCGCGGGCGGCGGCTTGTACAGCGCGATGGCCGCGGCGAGCTTCTTCGCGGTGACCGGCTTCCTGATTCCCTCCAGGAGGTTCACTCCGTACGCGCGCACCATCGTCTCGACCGAAGCGAGCAGCGCCTGCTCCTGGTCGGTGGCCACGATCAAGGCCGCGCGCATGCCGGACTCGCCCAGGTGGCGGATGAACTCCATGCCGTCCATGCCCGGCATGTTGAGGTCCGTGATGACGACGTCGATGGGCGGATCCACGCTCTTGTAGATCTCGAGCGCCGTCTGCCCGTCTCCGGCATTGAAGACGGACTTCGCCCCCAGCTCCTGCAGCGCGTGACCCAGCGCCCAGCGCTGGAACGCGTGGTCTTCCACGACGAGGAACCTCAGCGCCGCGATGTCGACGTCGGCATTCGCTACACCCATGGCCGCATCTTCATGTTCTGGAGCCCCCCAGGCTACGTAAATCCGGCTCGTCGGTCTGGGCGCCGCGCGCCCGGGCATTTCGCAGCGTCGCCGAGGGCAGCTCGCCGAAGAGCGCGCGGTAGTCCGCCGCGAATCGGCCGAGATCGAAGAATCCGTAACGCACTCCGGCTTCCGTGACGCTCTTGTACGCGGCGTCGCCGTAGAGCAATTCGCGCCGCGCCTGGTTGAGGCGCCGCAGGCGAAGGTAGCGCGCGGGACTCATGCCGAAGTGATCGTCGAAGAGGCGCCGCAGCGAACGCTCGCCGATGCCGAGCTCGACGCAGAGATCGGACTGGAACACCGCGCTCGCGCCGTGTGCCTTGAGGTATTCGCGCGCGCGAACCGCTAGCGCCTCGTAGCCCCAGCGCTCCGCGGGCGCCGGACAGGAAGCCGCCCGGATCACGTGCTCCAGCAGCGACTTTTCGAGGGTGGCGCGTACGCCGGCTTCGCGCAACAGGTGCGGAGCGGTCTTCGCGACGCGCGCCGCCGCGAAGAACGCATCTCGCAGGGATGAGTTGTCCTCCTCGGCGGGCGTGAGAACCGACACTCGCCCGGCCGGCGCGTACGAGCGGCCGGTCCCGATCTCGAAATGCCGCTCGAACGATGAGCGCGGAACTCGCAATGCGATCCAGTTGACGGGCCCCTCGGTGAGCGAGTCCCACTCCGCTCCATCCGAAAGGCAGATGAGCGAGCGCGAATCGGCGGATCTGCCGTTGACCATCCACGTGCCCGTTTCGGCGCTGCCGACGGAAAACGACACGGTGTCCTTCTCGAGCGCGCAGATCGCGCTGAACGGCGCCGGCATCTCCTGCGCGACCAGCACCGAGTCTCCCGCGTGGACTCGCAGGATGTGCCAGTCGGATCGCGCGCGGGCGAGGATCGAGATCTCCAAGTGGGCGCCATGGATCGCCTGCGCCGCCTCGTCTGCCTCCCGGCAGCGCGTGCTTCGAACGACCTTCTCATCCCCGAGGGTGTTCATGGGGGAATGGTACCCGACGGGTGCCGGGGTTCGATGACAGTATCGTGACAGAGTAACCGGGGTGCCTGCCGATCAGTCCGGCGCCGGTAAAATGCCTCTTTATCGCCTATCGGAGCCCCACGAAGTGACTCTTCGACAACGGATTCGCGGCGCATTTTTCGCCGCTCTCGGCTTCGCCTTTTTCGAAGCCCGCGCCCAGATCGACACCGTGCCCGGCATGCCGCCCGTGCCGGACCCGAAGAACCTCTACAGCGAGACCACCGCGGACAAGGTGTCCCCGGCGCTCGCGGGCGACAAGGAGCTCGTGTACGTCCCGCACGTGCAGTCGAACGACGTGTACGTGATCGATCCGAAGACCTTCAAGGTCGTCGACAAATTCAAGGTGGGATTGAACCCGCAGCACGTCGTGCCCTCGTGGGACCTGCAGACCTTGTGGGTCACCAACAACGCCGAGCGCACCACCAAGGGCAGCCTCACGCCGATCGATCCGAAGACCGGCAAGCCCGGCGCGCCGATCGACGTGGACGATCCGTACAACATGTACTTCTCGCCCGACGGCGAATCGGCGATCGTGGTCGCCGAGGCGTTGAAGCGCCTCGACTTCCGCGATCCGAAGACGATGAAGCTGCAGTACTCGATCCGCACGCCGGGCTGCGCGGGCGTGAACCACGCGGACTTCTCCATCGACGGCAAGTACGCGATCTTCACCTGCGAATTCTCGGGCGGGCTCGCGAAGGTGGACCTCGTGAACCGCAAGGTGACGGGCTACCTGAAGCTCTCGAGGGGCGGCATGCCGCAGGACATCCGGGTATCGCCGGACGGCTCCAGGTTCTATGTGGCCGACATGCACGCCGACGGCATCTTCGTGATCGATCCCGAGGCGCTGAAGGAGATCGGCTTCGTGAAGACCGGCAAGGGCACACACGGCATCTATCCCAGCCGTGACGGCAAGAAGCTCTATGTCGCCAACCGCGGCTCGCACGTGATCCATGGCATGAAGGGCGGCCCGGGCAGCGTCTCCGTGGTGGACTTCGCCACCGAGAAGGTGGAGGCGACCTGGCCCGTGCCGGGCGGCGGCAGCCCCGACATGGGCAACGTGAGCGCGGACGGGAAGACGCTGTGGCTATCGGGGCGCTACGACAACGTGGTCTATGCGTTCGACACCACGACCGGCGAAGCGAAGGTGATCAAGGTGGGCAACGAGCCGCATGGCCTCGCGGTCTGGCCGCAACCCGGGCGCTACTCGCTCGGGCACACGGGAAACATGCGCTAGGCAACAGGGCGTGGGCGCGAAGCCACGACGCCGGCCGTTCAGACGTAGCCGGGGATGACGCGGGAGTGGGCCGCGCAGATGCTCTCGATGGACGAAGCGGCATCCATCTTGAAATGCGCGCGCGGATAGGCGCAGAAGAGCGGGAACTGCTCGATCGACTGCAGCTTGCTCCACAGATTCTCGAGGCGCATCGCGGCATCCTTGTTGCCCTCGTCCCACAGGATCGCGACCATCTCGCCGAAGGCGCGCACCTTGCGCCCCTTGCCGCGCGCACGGGCAAGAAGGTGCATGGCGGTTTCGTTGAAAAGCGCCTCGTCGGGCTTGCCGTTCACCATGAAGCGCGACAGGGTCTCCTGCGCGAGCACCGGGATGAAGCGGTCTTCCCAGCGGGCGCGGTCGAGGTCGATCCACGTGCCGCGCAGCCGCTTCTCGAGCTCGTGCAGGTGCGGGGCCGTGGCGATCACGATGACGCTGTCGCCTGCGCGCAGGCCGCTGCCCACGTAGCCCTCGAGGGCGTCGAGGAATGCGTCGTCGTCGCGATAGATCTGGACCGAGTGATCGTTGGGGACGAGCTCGCCCCAGAACGCATTGGTCCTCGGATTCCTGATTTGCGAGACGCTGCCCATTCCTGGCCCTTTTTATGCTCTATGTGCCCGATGGTAGGCGTATTGAATCGCCGCGTAAGTCGGACGATTCCTACGTAAATATAGAGATTTAGCCCTGCTAAGATGGGCTCCGTGAAGCCCCTTTTCGCCCTTCTTGCCCTGTTGTCGCTCGCCGGCGCTGCCCGGGCCGCGGGCGACGTCGCCGAGGGCCGCAAGCTGGTCGAGGAGAACCGCTGCGAATCATGCCACGCCGAGAAGACGATGGGTGACGCCAAAGCGGTGTACCTGCGCAAGGACCGCAAGGTCACGTCGCTGGAAAAACTGAAGGCCCAGGTCGCGTTATGCAACAGCGAGCTGGGACTGAAGCTCTTTCCCGAGGACGAAGAGCACATCGCTGCGTACCTGAACGCGACCTACTACAAGTTCAACGGCAAATAACCCCTATCGAGGTTTCGCGAGGAGCTCACGCTCCATCAGCAGGTAGGTGCCGTATGCGTTGACGCGATTCGCCGCCTCGAACGCGGGCACCTTCGAGAAGCGGCTCCAGTCGGTCTTCGCATACGCCTCCTCGAACGGCGTGAAATCCTCGACCGCCTTTCCCATCGCCGCGCGCAGGACCACGAGGTAGTCGCGCGTGAGCGCCAGGTCCCGCGCGGGATCGCGAGACAGGTCGCCGTGCCCCGGGATCATGACGCGCGGCTTCATCTCGAGCAGGCCGCCGATGCGCTCGAGCCACCGCTTGCTGTCGGCCTCGCCCACGAAAGGAATGCGGCCCGCGAAGAAGATGTCGCCGCTGAACACCACGCCTTCCTGCGGCACGACCACGATCACGTCTTCCGGCGAGTGCGCGGGCCCCAGATGGTAGATCTCGAAGCGCATCCCGCCCAGCGAAAAATCGGCGCGCTCGTCGAGCCAGCGGTCCGCGCGCACGATCGGCATCGAATCGTCGACCCAGGGGAAGAGATCCCGCGTGCGCTGCTCGCGCCGTCGCTCGGCCTCGCCACCCTCGAGATATTCCAGCGCGGCGCGGTGCGCCCAGACCTCCGCGCCCACTGCCTTGAAGGGCTCCAGGCCGTAGAAGTGATCGGCGTGGTAATGCGTGAGGATGATGCGGCGCACCGGCTTGGTCGTGACGCCGCGGATCGCCGCGAGCAGCGCGTTACCGAGCGCCGGCGTGCCCAGCGCATCGATCACCACCACGCCCTCTTCCGTGACCACGAATCCCGCGTTGGAATTGAAGCCTTCGTTCGCCGCCGAAGCGAGCCCCGGGCTTCCCTGCACGTAGTACACGCGCGGCGTCACCTGGATCGCGACGACCTTCGACCTGATCGCCGGGTAGTCGGCGGCCATGGCCGAAGTGAGGGCGAGCAGAAGAACGACTGCGAATTTCATTCGATGCCGGGATTGCCGTCGACGCCGATGAGCTTCGGGAGGTTGAGCTTCGGCTGTGAGATCGTCTTCTTGTCGCGCAGGTACTTCACGATCACGTCCCAGATGGGTTCCCCCGTCACGCCTTCCGCGACCGGCGCCCAACCCGCGACCTTGTAGAGCTTCCCGGCCTCGATCGGCCTGCCGTCGAGGCGCATGTCGCCGATGCGCTTGCCGATCGTCTCGCCCGGCGTGCACGTGTATGTGAGGCCGCCCACGCGGACCATGTCCCCGCCCTGCTGGTAATACGGGTCGGGATTGAAGAGGTTGTCGCACACGTCCTCGAGGATCGCCTTGATCGTCTCGCCGGAGAGATCGTTCAACGTCGTCATCGGATAGGTGATGTCGAGCGTGCCGTTGAAGTTGCCGCGCCGGTACAAGAGCGCTTCGGTGGTGGCGATCGGCTGCGCGAGCTTCGCCTCGTGCGGTGCGCGCGCCGTCGCGATGTGCGCCGCCATTTCGCGGTCGGCGGGCAGCAGGTTCGAGAACACCGGTAGCAATCGGTACTTCATCTCGCGAAGCCGCCCGCCGCGCACGTCCATGTCGAGCACGCCGAGGAACTTCCCGTTGCTTCCCGCGTTGGTCACGAGCGTTGCCCCAGCCGCGTTCTTCACCGCAACCGGGCGCGGCACGCCGTCGTGCGTGTGTCCGCCAAGGATCGCGTCGATGCCCGTCACGCGCGTGGCGAGCTTCAGGTCCACGTCCATGCCGTTGTGCGACAGCAGCACCACGGCATGCGCACCCTTGGCGCGCACCTCGTCCACCTGCTTCTGCAGCTCGCTTTCCTTGATGCCGAAGGTCCAGTCGGGAACGAAATAGCGCGGGTTGGCGATCGGCGTGTACGGAAATGCCTGGCCGATGATCGCGACCCGCGCGCCGTTGATCTCGCGGATCACGTACGGCTTGAACACCGGGTCGCCGAAATCCGCGGTCGCGACGTTCTGCGCGATGAATTCGATGCGGCCCTTGAAGTCGTCCTCGATGACCTGCTTCACGCGGTCCTGGCCGTAGGTGAATTCCCAATGGCCCGTCATGAGGTCCACGCCGAGGAGCTTCTGCGCGTCGATCATGTCCTGGCCGCGCGTCCAGAGCGCCGTCGCCGATCCCTGCCAGGTGTCGCCGCCGTCGAGGAGCAGCGCGCCGGGGCGCGAGGCCTTGAGGCGCTTCACCAGCGTGGCGAGGTGCGCGAAGCCGCCCATGCGCCCATACGTCCGCGCGAGGCGTGGAAAGTCGAGGTGCGTGAATGCGTATGCGTCGCGCGAGCCGCGGGCCATGCCGTAGTAGCGCAGGAGCTGCTCGCCTACCAGGTGAGGCGGCTTGCCCGCCGCGGCGCCGATGCCGAGGTTCGCGCTGGGCTCGCGGAAGAACACCGGCAGCAGCTGCGCATGGCAATCGGTCATGTGCAGCAGGCTCACGTTGCCGAAGCGCGGGACCTCGTAGAAGGCGTCGCCGTCGGCGGCGAGCGCCGAACGCGAGCCGAGCGGAAGGCCCGCGGCCCCCGCGGCCGCTAGCGCCTGCAGGAATTCGCGCCGGTCCATCGTCAGAACTCGAGGTCTTCGGCGATCGCCTTGATGCCCGCCGCCGCGCACACATCGTCGTTCGCGGGGCCGGGCGCGCCCGAGACGCCGATCGCGCCCACCAGGGCGCCGGCGCTTTCGATCACCATGCCGCCCGCGACGGCGGCGACGTACGGCAGGTTGCGGATCGCCGCGCTCGCCTTGCCCGGCTGCGTCTCGCGGTCGAGCGCGGCGGTGTTCATCTTGAAGTTGATCGCGGTCTGCGCCTTGCGCTGCGCCGTGTCCACCGTGTGCGGCGCCGCGAAGCGATCGCGGATGAGCGCCTGCGTGACGCCGCTCCGGTCGACGACCGCGACCGTCACCTGGAAGCCCTCGGCGCGGCATTTCGCGAGCGCGGCCTGCGCGGCCTTGAGCGCCGCCTCGGGCGTGATCGTCTTCACGGTGAACGTGGCGCTCTGCGCGAGCGCGGTGGCCGAAGCAAACGCCACCATGATGGCGGCGAGCCGCATCACTGATTGACCGGCGAATTCGGATCCATCAGCAATGCCACCACGTCCTTGATCTGCTGCTCGGTGAGGATCGCCTTGTGGCCGAAGCGCGGCATGTTGGAGCAGGCGGAGAATGCCTCCGAGTTGTAGATCTTGCCGTAGGTGTACTTCTGCACCTCCGGGGAGTAGCCGCGGAGCTTCCCATAGTTGTAGAGCGGCGGGCCGATGGTCCCGAACGAAAGCTCTTGCTTCGTGAGCTGGTGGCAGGCGTAGCAGTTCGCGCCCGCGGGGACCTTCGGGTCGTCGCTGAACTGCATGCCGACGCCCGACTGCGCGATGCGCTCGCCCTGCTTCCAGTCGCCGAGGAGTCCGCCGGCGGGATACTTGATCGTCTCGAGCTGCGTCGTGGAACGAAGCCTTCATCAGCTGCACCGTCCTGGCGGAATATTCCTCGTCTTTCGAGGTGACTGCCGCGCAGCCGACGGCGAGAGCGGCGAGGACCGAGAGCGCGATCTTGTTCGTCTTCATGAGGGGCCCCGCTATCGCTTGATGGACGGCGCGTCGAACACGCCGCCGTTGGCGTTCTTCGCCAGGTACATGGTGAGCGCGATCGACGCCGGCGAGACGAATTCCAGCTCGGGAAAGCGCTGCTGGCGGAAGCAGTCGTTGAGGCGCCACTGGAAGGAGCGCAGCTCGCCCTGCGAGACGCGATACGCGGGCCACGCGCCGTACGCCTTCTGCACGCTCTCCTGCTTCGTGAGGTTGGGCAGGTCCTGCAGGCGGATACGCAGGTTGTCCGCGCCATGGCAGGTCGCGCAGGCGAAGTCGTGCGATCCGCCGCGGAAGAAGAACATGCGCTTGCCGATCTCGTAGGCTTCCTTCTCCTTCGGATGGCCGCCCGCGACGTTCATCTTCATGCCGCGCGATTCGGAGGTGATGTACGCGACGAGCGCGTCCATCGGCACCTTCTTGCCCGGGCCGCCGAACGGGTCCTTCTTCGCCTGCTCGGGCGTGAAGCCCTGCAGGCTCACCATGCAGCTCACCAGTCCTTCTTCGCCTGCTCGGGCGTGAAGCCCTGCAGGCTCACCATGCAGCTCACCAGCCGCGACTCGAGGTCCTCGACCTTGTCCGTGTCAGGGAAGTATTTCGGCAGCACCGTGTACGCGCCCTTCACGACGCCGGGGCCGAGGCCCAGGTCGCATTTCTCGAGCGAGGCGTTCTTCGGGCCGCGCTTTTCCTTCCACAGTGCCTCGCCGCGAGCTTCCCACAGCTCCGCGGGATTGTCGCCGGCGAGCGCGGCGCGATAGCGCTCGATCTCTTCTACAGCCGAGCGTTGCTGAGCCACGGCGCCGGTCGCGGCGATGGCGGCGGCCACTCCCAGTGCCGATGCGGCACGGTGAATCGATTTCACGATATGCCTCCTCAGGGCTTGAGGTACGCGTAGCCTTCCTGCGACTGCAGGCGGCTTACTTCCGCCACACCGGAGGGAACGATCTGCGCCTCCTCGATCACCTGCTTCGCGTCGATGTGGCGCGACTGCAGCGTGAAGTTGCAGACGCGGAACTCGACGCCTTTCGACACCAGGTCCTGCACCGAGACCTCGAACGGGTTGCCGTTCTTGTCCTTCGCATCCTTCAGCAGGAAGTCGATGCCGCCGGCGTGCGTCACCACCACGATCTTCGCCTTCGGATCCACGGCCAGATGATTGCGGATGTTGCGGATCGCCGCCGTGCCTTGCTCGATGTCCTGGTTCACGTGGTAGACCACTTTCACGGGGTCGCCGGCCGCCGCCTGCGCGAGGCCCGCCCACATCGCCGCGATTGCCGCCAGCCAAAACGTTGCCTTGCGCATTGCAGGATTCCCTTACGCCGTGATCGTGGCCTCGTCGGTGCGCTTGTCGCCGCGGTTGTCGGTCCAGGTGACGACGATCTTGTCGCCGGGCTTGCCGCCGCTGAACTTGAACGCGAGGAACGGATTCTTCGATACCGCCGGGCCCCACTCGGCCGAAAGCACGGTCTTGCCGTTGTGGGTGGCGGTCACGGTCTGGATGAACCAGGCGGGGATCACCTCGCCCTTGGCATCCTTGCGCTGGCCGGTCTCCATCTCGTGGGCCATGAGAATGCGCACGTCCACCTTGTCGCCTTCCATCTTGGCGCGAATCTTCATCGGATCTGCCATGGTGTCTCCTTAGCCCCCGCAGCCGCCGAGGGTGACCTTCACCTCTTTCGGCGCGTAGTAGTACTTCCCGTCGGCCTTCACCAGCGCGAACACGTTCGAGGTCTGTCCCATCTTCACGCGCGTGTTCACCCAGGGATCGGTGCCCGAGGGAATGTCGAAACGGGCCGCGAGGATGTTGGGGTTCTTCTCCACCAGGATCGCGATCGATTCCGTGTTGGGGATCTTGCTCACGATCGTGAAGGGCACGACCGCGCCGTTCTCGGCGATGTCGGGCGTGTTGATGAACTGGATGTCCTTGCTCTCGACGGGCGCGGCGCCGCCCATCGCCTTCACCGCGTCGTTGAGCGACTTCGTCTCGAACGCCGCCTTGTTCCAGCTCTGCGCCCAGGCGTTGCCGGGCTTGAAGAGTCCCGCCGCCATGGCGAGGCCGAGCACCGCCGCTCCACCGGTGCCCTGCAGCACTTTCCTGCGACCGCTGTTCATTGATTGCTCCCGTGGGATCGTTGCGGATCGATGTTCGTCGAAAATTATAACCCGAGCACCCACTTCACCAGGGCGGCTGCATCCGCCTCGGCAAGATCCGGGTTGGGCGGCATCGAGAGCGGTCCCCAGTTTCCCCCGCCGCCACGGCGCAGCTTCTCCGCGAGCTTCGCCTCGATCCCCGCTTCGCCCTTGTAGCGCGCGGCGACGTCGCGGAACGCGGGGCCCACGATGCGCTTGTCGACGCCGTGGCAGCTCAGGCAGGCCTTGCGCCGCGCGAGATCGGCGGCGTCACCCACCGGGCGGTTCTGCGCGGCGAGGTCGCCATGGCT
>WNFI01275002.1_pt1 | contig 11599 bp, 5 predicted proteins | sample 5400471 | NCBI WGS metagenome assembly WNFI01 (sample SAMN13153348, study PRJNA577476) | soil metagenome | isolation source: 100 cm saprolite on Douglas fir-dominated hillslope | place: USA:California | collected 2013-09-17
CCGCTGTGAGTTGCCGGGTCGTCACCCATGGTCCAGAAGGCGTTCTGGTAGTTGATGCCATTCCTGCTTACCTTTGTGCCGGGCGCAGCGTATGTGGTGCTGGCACTCCAGGCTGGATTACATGAGCCACCACCAGGCGTCGGTGTTGGTGTAGGACTGGGAGTTGGAGTCGGCGCCGGTGTAGGTGTCGGGGTTGGTGTGCCGCCTCCGCCACTACAAGCTCCTGCATCAGTAAAGAGTGCATGCACGTTCGGGGGTTGCCAGCCATCGATCGAGGTGTATCCGCCCTGAATCGCGGTCCAATTATGTCCGCCGAACGAAAGAACTTCGCCAACAGAAATGTGTATGCCCACCTGCCAAGGCGGGGCGCAAGCTTGCGCAGAAGCTTTAAGTGACATTCCGAAAAACATGGTGGCTACTACAGCCAAAACAAATAGAGTCCGTTTCTTCACCGAAGACCTCCTTGATGGTCGTGGCTCCAGGCGCAGGGCTTCTGGAGGGAAGGCGATTGTTTTGAGTTCTGCTTCAACCATTGGGAGCTGCATTAGCTCCGATGTCTGAAGATGAGGCAGGCGAAATTTATTGTGGCTTCCAGGCGGCGCCAATGCGCCGCCCGCACGGGGTGACGGAAAGATTATTACAATCAACGAATCGATTCAATAAAATTTAAGCAATCGATTCAATAAATTTGCATAATCGGCTGAATAAAAGATTCCCGATTTGGGAATTGCTTAACGGTGAATTAACGCGTAAAAGCTGCTGGGGTAGGTTTGGAACCACGTGGTTATGGGCCTTTCGACCTCAAGAGCTGAAAAACTTATCTGCGTTTCGATGAGTCTGAGTCCACATAGAACGCCTCCGGCGCAGGCCGGTATACGCGGGGTATCCATAGCGGACGGCGCAAATTGCCGGGTCCGGGAGCGGGCCTCGTCATGGTCAACCAGCGCAGATATTCTTCATGCGCTTTGTTGGTGTCTACAAAAACGTCTCCGTAACGGTCTTCTTCTCCGGCAACAGTGACGGTAACTTTCTGGTGCCAGCAGTGCTGTCCGCTGACCGGATCGGGTTGAACAGGAAAGATCAGGTTTTGATGCACGCCCGCATCTTCCCAGTGGACTCGCGATGAGTCGGGATCGTTACTCGGGAACGGACGTACACCGTGAACCTGGCGCATCATCCACTGGCCGGGCTTGATCTGCTTCAAGTCAACCAGCGCAGTGGACCAGCGCTCGCCGCCAAAGTCTTCCTGCAAACGCCAGCGCCCCAGATGATGTGAACACGCCACCACGCCGGGCCGGATTCCCTCCGTCACCCAAACCTTATCGACGAAGTAACCAATCGCAGTCTGGAGTTTTACTAGATCGCCGGTGGTCACGCCCATGCGCTCGGCGTCCCGCGTGTGCAACCACACTGGGTTCTTGTGCGAGATTTCATACAGCCACTTGGCGTTGCCAGAGCGGCTGTGAATCAGCGTAGGAAGGCGAAACGTGGGCAACAACAACATTTCTCCCTTGCGCGGATCGATGTTGTCCTGATGAACATGGCTTTTGACATACGTTGGGATGGCGTATTCCGGCCACTTCCAGTCTTTCAATGTTTGCGAATAAAATTCCAACTTGCGTGACGGCGTGGGAAAACCAGCATGGGCCTGGCCATCGATCCGCACGCCGATGGGCGCTCCTTTTCTTGCGATCACTCCGGTTACCGAATCAACTTCGGAGCCTTCCAGTTCTTTTTCTCTCAATATCTGCTCATGCGTTCCATAAATATTTTCTTCCACTAAAAACGCGCCGTACTTGCGCATATAGTCAAACGGCGTCAGTCCTTCTTTCGCCGCCGCTTGGGGTAAACCAGGGACGCTGTTTTCAAAAATCCAGCGGTAGTATTCGCCCACGCGCATCTTCTGCCCAGCCTGGTAGGGCGACTCAAAATACTTGCGGATCCCGAGAGCGCCGTCGGGATCGACCCGCCATGAAAGCTCGATCCAGAACTCATCTTCTTCCCAGACTTCTCCAAGTCCGGCTTCTCGGTGCGCTTCGTAGGTTGAGTTGAATTGTTTCCCTTGTTTTTCCAGCGCAACGCGCAAGACAGGCTGCCGGAACCCGATCCAGCGCGCGGCATGGGTTTCCTGGCTCATCAGGTCATGCCGTTCGGAAGCATGGCCCATGGGAAGAACGTAATCAGAGAACCACGCGGTCTCACTCCATGTGGGGGAAAGACAAGCATGGCGCTCGACTTTGCTTTCGTCGGTCAGCGCTTCAATCCAGCTCATGCCGTCAGGATTGGTCCACACCGGGTTATAGACGCGAGTGAAATAGACAGCCAGCTTGCCTCGGCCTTCCTTGAGGAAGTGCGGCAGCAGGAAGCTCATCTCAAAGAATGCCAGCGGATACTCCCGGGCCCACATCATCTCATTCCATGCGTTGGGCGAAGGCGGCATCATGGGCGGCGCTGGAATGTACTTGTTCCAACCGCTCGGCGATGTTCCGCCGGGAGTGCCCACTGCGCCCACCAGCACGGTCAGGAATTCCAAAGCTCGAGAAACTTGCCATCCGCCAAGATTGCCCGCCGCGGCATTGCGCCAAACATGCGTGGCCACCGCGGAGCCGGCGCGGCCCACTTCACGCGCCACTTCGACAAGTGCACTGGCATCTACGCCGGATTCTTTGGCTGCAAATTCCGGCGTGAACGCGGAATATGTCTGCTTCAGTACTTCAATAAAATGTTCGAAGGTCTGCGGCTCGCCGGGAAATTCGGAGCGCAGGTACTCTTCCCAGTTCACCCATCGGCGAACAAAGTCGCGATCATACAAGTTTTCTTCCAGCAGCACCCGGCACATGGCCAGCAGCATGGCGGATTCACTGCCCGGCCACGGTGACAACCAGTAATCGGCCTTGGACGCGGTATTGGAAAGACGCGTATCCACCACGCAGATCTTGGCCCCTTTGGCTTTGCCGTCGATGATGCGCTGCGCGTGAGGATTGAAATAATGTCCGGCTTCCAGGTGAGAGCTCAGCAGCAGAATGAAACGCGCGTTGGCGTAATCCGGCGAAGGCCGGTCCAATCCGTGCCAGAACGCGTAGCCAGTGCGCGCTCCGGCGGAGCAGACGTTGGTATGGCTGTTATGACCGTCGATGCCCCATGCGTGCAGAACACGCTGGTTGTAAATCAGCTCATGTCCCGGACGGCCCACGTGATACATGATCTCGTTCTTGCGGCCTTCCTGGAGCGCCGCGCGGATGCGTCCGCCCAGGTCGTCCAGAACTTCGTCCCAGGTAACGCGCTCCCACTTTCCTTCTCCGCGTTTGCCGGCACGGCGCAGCGGATAAAGGATGCGCTCAGGATCATTCACCTGATTGATAGTCGCAGGGCCTTTGGCACAGTTACGGCCGCGGCTGCCAGGATGCGCAGGATTGCCCTCAACCTTCTGGATGCGCATCTTCTCTTTATCGATGTAGGCCAGCAGGCCGCAGCCGGCTTCACAGTTAAAACAGATGGTCGGGACCAGGGAATAATGCTTCTCCACTTTTCTGGGCCACTGGCCGGCGTCGTATTCTGTCCAGTCGTTCCAGCGGTCCGACGGAGGAAAGCTGGCCAGTCCGCCCTGTGGCGATTCGAGCTCCAGCGCTGCGGGATTCAGAGGAACGTTGTCCTTCATTGTTTTCATCAATCCAGTTTTCATCAACCCCAGTTTCATCAACTCAGTGGAACGGATTGCCCCGCCCTGACCCATACGTCCTCAAAGAACCAGAGTCCGGCCAGCGCCAGTAGCGCAATCGCTGTATAAAGTTTGTCGGTCTGAAAAACGATGGCGGCAAGGTAGAGCAGCAGCGGCAAGGCCAGCCCAATTCCTACAGCCAACCCCCAGAAGCGAAACCTTAAGTGGCCGCTGCGCATGTTGACGATGGCCCTTTTGGCGTCCGGCCTGGCGTGTGGACGAAAAGCTTCGAAAAAGATCATGACCAGACCCACCGACGTGGAGAAAACCAGCACAGGCATGGCGACAAAGACCAAACCTGCAACTCTCCATTGATCGAAGTCGCACCAGACGCTCACCAACACAAAGAATGCCGCACCCGCCACGCAGGCTTGCACCACCAAATGTATAAAGAAGAGCGCTGTCCCTTGCCATAAATCGCGCCCTTTAGCTTGAGCGAATAAAAAAGCTGAATACCCCGCACTAGCGATGCCCAGAACCACGGCGCACCAGCCGATGATCGGAGAAACTTCGTGCATGAAGACGCCGCAAAACAGCCACACCGTTGTAAGAATTCCGGCAGCCATCAGTACGTATGCGCCTAACACCAGCCAGGAACGAAAATTTGATTTGAGCAGAAGGTAAAGAAAGCGGTCAGGCCGCTTCAAGTCAAAGACCAGCAGCGCCATAGTCAGCGCCAGCGCCGCCAGCACAATGGTAGGACTGACAACATTCAAAACCGGGAGCTGTGCCTCCGGCCAAATGCCGAGCATGACGCCCGCCAGGATCATCACGCCCGCGGCGATCGACTTGGTCCACAGGTAGGCGGCGATCTTCCATCCCCAGGGCGCGGGATGGGACACGTCATAAACTTCACGCGTAAGTTTGGGATCAAAGCCGGTGCTCTTGCTCTGTTTATCGCGCTGTTCGGCAAACGCATAGGTATTCTGGCGCGTGAGGCGCGCGGGGTCGAGCAAATCATCTTCAATGCCGACGTAGTAAAGCTTGGGCTGGGTGTTTTTCTCCGGCTTGCGCACGGAGACTTGCTGCGTGGCAACAATACGGCTTGCCTTGCTTGCGGCATCGTCGAGGTCGCCGGCGATGATCGCCTGCGTGGGACAAACGATCACGCAGGCCGGCTCCAGGTTCGCCTCCACTCGATGCGCGCAGAAGTTACACTTGGCCGCGGTGTTGTTATTGGGGTCGATGTAAAGCGCATCGTAGGGGCACGCCTGCATGCAGCTTTTACAGCCGATGCAGAGTTGATTGTCAAAATCGATGATTCCATTCGGGCGGCGGAAAAGAGCGTGGGTGGGGCAGATCGTGGTGCAGGGAGCGGAGTCGCAGTGGTTACATCGCATCACGCCGAAGTAGCGGCTGGTATCAGGAAACTCGCCCTTCTCAATGTATTTCACCCAGGTGCGAAATACGCCAATCGGGACCTGATGCTCCTCTTTGCACGCCACGGTGCAGGCGTGACAGCCAATACATCGATCTTGATCAAGGACAAATCCGTAGCGCATAAGGCAAACCGGTTATTGTACCGGAGGCGCTTCGCGCGGGGCCTGGGATGGCTCCTTTGTCTGGGCAATTGCATGAATATTAGGCAGGAGTTCTCCCAGAACAAATACAAAGATGCTGGTGAGAACGCCTTGATGCCTCATTCACGCTGCAAGGCATTTTCGGGATCCTTCGACTGCGCGCCAGTCAGCGTCGTTTGCAGAAAAGCCCGCAGCGCTCAGGATGACAAAACGTACAACATGACACCATTCCTGGTATTTGAATAACAACAAGCCGATTAAAAACCCCAAACCGTTCCTGCGATTACCCTGTTGCCAAGCCTCAAATCCGCCGGAAAAAGCCAATCTTGTAGCAGAATAGAATCATCACCTCAGTGCGAATGGACAAATGGCTTTGGGCCGCCAGGTTTTTCAAGACGCGTGCCTTGGCCGCGCGGGCCTGCGACCTTGGCCGCATTCAATCCAACGGGCAGCCCCCAAGCCTGCGCGCGAGGTGCGGATTGGTGACATGTTGCGCGTGACCAACGACGGCGGTGACTTTCACGTGGAAGTCTTGCTTCTCAGCGAGGTGCGCGGCCCTGCGTCTGTGGCGCAAACGCTCTACCGCGAGACAGAGACGAGCCGGGAGCTGCGCCTGAAGGCCGCAGCGGAGCGCAAGGCGGCAATGCAGTTTGAAACGTTGCCTGCGGGCAGGCCCTCAAAACGCGACCACCGGAAAATCATCCAGTTCCGGGGCCGAGGCTGACATGCAGGCGAATTCGGACATGAGCAATCTCAGCCGGTAACGCTTCACTTTCCCCCGCTACATGCGAAACCGGCCCCTCAGGGCAAAAAATCCTCTTTTCGCACTCTCATTTCTCTTCAGATGGAGCTGTCTCACGTAACTAAAGTTTCTCTTCACAATGCCGATCACTCGACTGTGGGCTTGCCACGCTGTTACTGCCGTACATTGCCGGCGGCATCGCATGCAAGGCACGCCGCAAAAGTTCAAAGAGAGATTGGCCTACACAATAAAAGTAAGGACAAAACAACAATGGTGATTCTTAAGAAATCCTTAATGTTCTTGGCGATGGTTTTCCTCCTGGTGGTTTCTGGCGTGGCGCAGGCCCCGCCGGAACTCAAGGCCAAACTGGATGCTCAGATCAAGCTGCTTGAGGCGGTGAGCGTTGATCCGCAAGTGGTCAGCGCAGTGAAAGCGTACAACGCAACACCTCCGTCGGCTGAGGCCGTTGCGATGACCAACGAGAAATGGCGCAGCCTTTCTCTCTTCGATCCGTTTGTACGCACCATTGGCAAGACCCCGGTATCAGCATTTCTGAAGGGCAAGACCAATGACGTTGTCGCGAAGATATTCGTCTCTGGCGCGAATGGCGGGAAGGTTGGCTTTGACGCCAAAACCGAACACTGGACCCACAAGGGGCTCCCAAAACATGAGGTGCCGATGACGGGGCAGATGTGGATAGGCCCAGTCAAGTTGGATGACTCAACCGGCCTAGTGATGATTCAAGTGGGCCTGCCCGTGCTCGACGGCGGGAAGCCAATAGGATCGATCGTTTTTGGTTTGCGCGCGGACAAGCTGCACTAACAAGTCATTGCGGGCCACCTGGGCGCGGCCCGGCACGCATCCGAGAGATTTTCTAAATGAAAAATGCTGGCATAGCGCGTCGTATGACCCTGGTGCTCATGGCATCCGTGGCGATCACGGCTGGGTCGGTCCTTGGCTTGTCGGTCCTGCTTTTTATTTCCACGAGATCGGCCCAGGAGCTGGCGGCCATCAGCAAAGCCCGGTCCCATGGTTCGTTCGAATTATTGGACCTTTTCGTGCAAGAGCAGAGCTTGACGCAGGCCATGGTCCAATCGAATGATCCGGATGTAATCGAATCGCTAATGAAAAAGAGTGATTCGCTGCATACAACGGCCCGGACAAGAATCAAAGAGCTGACCGGGAATGATGTTGGCATCACAAGTTCTTTTGAGGCGCTGGTGCAGGCGGACGATCAAGTGAAAGACCTTTTGCTGCACGCCCACAACGCTGAATCCCATCAGGCGATCGTGGAAAAATCGAACCCGGCATTCGCAAAATTGCTGAGCAGCATCCAGGGCTACCAGGACAAGACTGCGCAAGACCTTGCCCAGGCGACGGCAAAAGCGGGCTTCTGGACCAACCTGATACAGGCTGCCATTTATGTCCTTGTGGTGGCCGGCGTGGTGCTGCTGGTGATTTACGGGCTGGCGCTGGTGCGGGGCGTTGCGGAAGCTTTGAACAAAGCAGTGGAGAGGATCAAGGACGTTGCCCAGAGAGAAGGCGACCTCACCAAGCGGCTGGAAGACAATGCCACCGGCGAACTGGGAGAACTGGCGAAGTGGTTTAACCAGTTCATGGACAAATTGCAGGGAGCGATCTCACAGGTAGCCTGCAATTCACAACATCTGGCTTCATCCATGGAGCATATTTCATCCGCGGCCAATGAGCAGGCCGAGGGCGCAGCAAGCCAAACTAAACAAACCGAGCATGTGGCCCTGGCCATGCAACATATGTCTTCAGCCGTAGGACAGATCTCTGAGAGCACGGCGAAAGCGGCGGATGCGGCGCAGAAAGCTTCCGACGTGGCCCGCAAAGGAGGTAAGGTCGTGAATGAGACCGCGGCCAAGATGCGGGAAATCGCAGGTTCGGTTGCCGCGACTTCCAAACAACTTGAAAGCCTGGGGCAGCGGTCAAACCAGATCGGGGAGATCATCGCCATGATTGGCGGGATCGCGAAGCAAACGAATTTGCTCGCGCTCAACGCCACCATTGAGGCGGCAAGGGCAGGCGACCGGGGAAGAGGATTTGCAGTTGTGGCCGACGAGGTGCGCAAATTGGCAAAGCAGACCTCACAAGCCACGCAGGAAATCACCACGGTGATCCGCGGCATTCAGGACGAAACCATTAGCGCCGTGGCAGCCATGCAGTCCAGTACCGCGCAGGTGGAAGCGGGCATGGAAACAACCACGCACGCGGGCGCCTTATTGCAACAAATCATTCAATCAGCGGAGCAGCTAGGCGAGATGGTGGTGCAAATCGCCTCCGCCGCCACTGAGCAATCGGCCTCGGCGGAGGAAGTCAACAAAAACATTGAGACCATCTCCAAGATCACTTCCGACACCGCGCAGCGGGCCCAGGAATCAGCCGATGCCTGCAACAACGTATCCACCTTGGCGCAGAACCTCCAAGAAGTTGTGGGGCTGTTCAAGGTGGAGACGGAGGAGCAGGAAGAGTCCCCCAGCAACAGCCAGGAACCGCGTGGGACAAATACCCAACCTTGGGAAGAGGACTCCGTCGCTGCGTCTAACGCTTTGTGCCGTGGCTGGAAAAACGGCGTCGCGGTGGAGTCAAGGTAGCAACGGGCGGCAAGGAGGTTCATCAAAATTACATCGATGAGAATCCGGTTAAGGCTGGTTTGGCGCGAACCGCGGAAGAATACCCCTATTGCTCAAGCCCGAATTCAATTTAAAGCACTTGCGGCACAACTGACTGAAGTCAAGCCCTCCCACTTGTAACATCGGCAAGCGAGTTTTTCCGCAGCCTGTAAAGCCAGAAAATACAAGACCTGGACGGTACGACTGAAGTCGTACCCTGTTACGTGTGGCCGGCGATGAGCGTGAAATCTCGCCAGCCCCATAGAATTGTCCGTACTGATCATCTTGCCTCATGCACCCTGCCGCTTACTAAGCCCTTTCTAATCCTCATTGAACCATAGAGAGGAACGGAGTGTCTTAATCACCAGGATGGGCGTCCCAGATCATGTTTCGCTTGACGTGCCCCGCCCAGCGGGAGCAGAATTACGCCTTCCCGAAAAAAGAGAGGCAACTTATGTGCAAGAGCCTTCGCTATTTGCTCGTTTCCTTCGTCGTTCTCTGCCTTGTTTGGCCGGCCACAATGTTCGCCTCTGGCCCGGTAACTGGCGTCTATAAGGTTGAGATCGTCCGCGTACGATATACAGACTCACCCGCCGGACATACGTACACCAATGCCCAGATGGACCAGGCTGTGGTGGAGATACACAACTTCTTCAGCGAACTCTCTTACGGCGCGCTGGACATGCAGGTGAGTTGGAAGGACGTGACGCTCACCAATAATGTGGCGCACTACTGGACTGCCTGCCCCGTTACTGACGATACTGCCCGGTATTGCCTGAGCGACGACCTGTTCCGCGACGCCGCAGAAGCCGCAGCTGTGGCTGGCGCAGACTTCACGGACGTGAAGGCCATGGTTGCGCTCAGTCCCTGCGGCACGCATGATCGCTATGCCAACTGGACGGGCGGTTCTGACGTTGGCGTGAACACGACCCACGTGCACCGGACCATGCACAAAGTTTCAGATACAGATTGCGTCGTTAGCGATCCTGTCCTGATTAACGCGCAGGCCTCGGGTGTGTGGTGGGGCGGCTGGGGCCACGAACTGGGACACACGCTGCAACTGGAGGGACACGATATGTTCGATCATCCCTCCGGCTACGCTAGCGGATACGATCTCATGGACAGTTGCTATCCGTGCGGTGAAAGCGTTTATTCGCGCTCGGGCACGCCGGTGGTCAGCGATGAGTCGCACACGTCTTTTCCTGAATGGCTGCCGTCGTCGAAGACCATCACCATTGACCGGCCTACTTCAGGAACAGCCGGCGGGACGTACGTGCTGGAGCCTGTCTCCAAACTCAGTCCCGGCTCCACTGTTGCGCCGCGCGGCATTAAGCTGCCGCTGGGTGGCGACCACTATTACATGATTGACTCGCGGGTCCGTGTGGGCGCCGATACCCATAATGTTCTCCCTGGACTCTATGACGAAGGCATTCAGATTCAGGACGTGGTGGAAAGCCGCCATCCGCCGGTACAGAACATCTGGTCGTGCGATACCACCGTGTCCGGCGGCTGCATCAGCACCAACACTGATCCGCGCATCCCTGACTGCCATACAGCGGCCAAGGCGGGTGACCAGCCGGACTACTGCTGGCCCTTCCCTCTGTTTCATCCCGGGACCACCTGGCATGACGCCACCAACAACATCAGTGTGCATGTGCTCGATCGCATTGGCGATGGCTATGGCGTGACCGTAACGCGAGGCGTCGCGCCCGGACATCCTGACGTGTTCATCTATCCTTGGCTCACCGCGCCCATGAACACTTATGAAACCGTGGACATCTGGGTGGACAGCTCATGCAACGGCTATGAGTCGGTTGTGGGAGCGGCTGGCCTGCGCTATGGCCGGCGGCCTGACGGAACGGTGATCGGCAACGGTGATGATCCGTGCGCCAACCACGAAAACCGAATCTACGCGCACGTACGCAACGGCGGTGATGCCACCGCTATCAATGCGCATGTGCATTTTCTGGTGACCGATCCGCCGGGCGTAGGCGTACGTGACGCCACCAGCTGGCTGGAAGTCGGCTCCGCGACGATTCCTACGTTGGCCCCGGGTGCGTCTCAGGACGTCTTCGCCAACTGGACTCCGCACGTCACTTTGACCGAAGCGCAGATCCACGATGGACACTTCAACTTCCATACCTGCGTGCAGATCAAGATCGACGCGGTCGCCGGCGAGGTCATCCTCTCCAATCAGGATGGCGATGGTGAGCAAGAAAACTTTGACCACTTTGAGGCCGTGCGCGATCCGATCACGCACGATTTCCACGTACCTGATCGTGACTTTTACCTGTACAACCACCAGATGTCTCATAACCAATTCACCGGCGCGCCGCCACCGCACTCGGGCTACCCCAGGCACTTCCAGTTGCGGATCAAGTCAGAGATGCCGCCGGACTGGAACTACGAGGTTGCTGGAGGAGAAACAGAGTTGGTTCTTGCGCCGGAAGAAGTACGCCAAGTGCCGGTAAAGGTGAAAGTCCCGCCGGGCACACCCGTGGCAAAAACATTTTTCCTCCGCGTGACCGCGTTTGACCAGGAAGAGATGCTTAACCGGATGGTGCCAGCGAGTTCACCGGCGTATCGCCACTACGGATGGCACCAGGTGGCCGGCGTGGTGGAAGCCATACAAACTGTGGACCCCTCCACGCTCACCATCACCGCGGAATACAAATGTCCGGACGCGCGGCCCACAGTGGCCGTTCTTCCCGGAACCATTCACGTGAAAGGGCATCTAGATCCCGTTCACGCGAACACGATCGTCGCTATTGATTACACGCCGCCCGGCGGTGGCGCGACCACGACTCACTTGGTCCACACGGACTCTGCCAGCAACCTTGAAGACTCACTGCCTGCTTCCGCGTCCGGCGAATGGCTGGTGCGCGCAATCTGGCAAGGTGACATGGACCACTCCAGCTCCGTCAGTGACGTGCTCAAGGTTGAGGCGTCGCCAAGAGACTGCAACAAAGCTCCGAGCCAGCCC
>WNFI01275335.1_pt1 | contig 11598 bp, 10 predicted proteins | sample 5400471 | NCBI WGS metagenome assembly WNFI01 (sample SAMN13153348, study PRJNA577476) | soil metagenome | isolation source: 100 cm saprolite on Douglas fir-dominated hillslope | place: USA:California | collected 2013-09-17
CTCCGTTGCCCAGGTGCTCGCGAACCACGGCGTCGCTGGCATCATCACCCCGTTGAGCCCGCCGCCCTATGACAAATGGGACCACGCGGTTGGCACGGATCGATCCTTCAAAGTCACAGTGGCGCTTGGCTTGGAGAAGGTCCTGGTGTCGACCCTCGCTCAGTTCACTAACGAGATTGAGTGGGTGAACATGTACTGGTTGCCGAACGGCCGCGGCGGCCTGTTGGCACCGAACGACACGCTGTACGTCACCGGTCAGCAGCCGTACCTCTCTTGGATCGGCATGGAACGAGCCTGGGATAAGACCGTCAGCTTCAGTGGCGTGATCGTCGCGCCACTCGACAGCGGCCTGTACGCCGGGCACGAAGACGCCGGCGTCTCGAAGCAGTACGCCGGGTGGGACTACCTCGTTGGCGCAGCGATGCCTGCGGGCCAGGCGACCGACAGCGGCTGCGCCTACGGCCACGGAACCAAGGTCTCGACGATTGCCGCAGCCGACACGAACAACGGTCGCGGCATCGCCGGCACGGGGTTCAACTCGGGGCTGATGCCAATGAAAGTGCTACGGGCCGACTGCCAGTACGGCGCGATGTCCAACGGGTCGATCACTTACGACTGGCCGATCCGCTATGCCCGCTCGCAGGGCGCGCACATCATCAACATGTCCTACGACATCGGCACGTACCTGCCGCCCGAGATGCAGGACGCCTTGACGGCCGCATGGTCAGGCGGATCGACGCCCGTCGCCGCAGCGGGGAATGGCGGCAGCGACCACCGCGCAGTCAACCGCTACCCCTGCGACGCTTCGTACGTCGTCTGCGTCGGCGGCGTCGATAACTCGACCGGACACAAGTGGATCTCGAGTGACTTCGGGTCGCCCTTCGTCGATGTGATGGCGCCGTCGGTGTCGATCTTGGCTGCGACCAATCAGGCCAGCAACGACTATCGCACCGACAACGGCACGTCGTACGCGTCGCCAATGACGGCAGGCGTATTGGCCCTGTTGCGCTCGCTCGGATACGCGCCCCAGCAGCAATTCGACGCGATCGCCGCGACCGCGCAATACCCGCCAGGTACGTCGGATCCGAATGGCTGGAGCACGTACGGTCTGATCAACGCGGGCGCGGCGCTCTGGCACTGATCCCAAGCGCCGTGGCACGGTTGCGCGGGCCGGAGGTTTGCGCAACCGTGCCCTCACATTCCCGCAGAATCCTCCCGGCGGCGTTGAGCTAGTTGACTTCCGCGGGATCATCGGCCCGCGGTCCTGGTAGTGGAAGCGGCCGAGCTAGTCGCGCGTAGCCGCGCGTCTACCACATGGCGGAGGACCATTCGTGGCCGAGCGGTGGGTCGATCCGATCGGCGCCCGACGACGCTATGGCGCCAGCAGCGCTCTTGAGTTGCCGCCGTGGCTTGAGCATGACCCCGAGCGGCCGCCGGACTTGCTGAACATGCCGTCGGCGCACTGCATCACGTAGCCGACGCCATTCCAAAAGGACGCGATGCAGCTGAAGTACGCACAGAAGTTGGCCGGCGGCGCCGCGATGAACGAGCCGCCACAGAAGTTGTAACCCCAAGGATTCCCGGCGGCGCCGCAGCTGTTGACAGGTGCGGCCGCTGGCGCTGGGGTCGGCGCAGCGGTGCGCGGCGCGGGCGTTGCCGGGTCAGGCGTGCTCGCGGCGGGCGTGGCGGTCGCTGGGGTCGGCGTTGCGAGCCGCGTCGTTGCGGTCGAGGCCGGCGATAGGGTGGTGATCGAGCTCGGAACGGCCGACGGCGGCACCGCTGATGCCGTTGCTCGCGGCGCTCCTTGGGAGGCTTCTGGACCAACCGAGGACGGCGACGGGGCTGAGCACGACAGCGTTCCTGTGGCCACGATTAGCAATGCGAGCCTGCGTAGGCGGGACACTCCCACGCCTGGTCGTGTCTTCGTCAAATCTGATGGCGCCGACAGCATCGAGACACGGACGGCCAATCTCGGCAGCACATCGTTTGACTGCACCGATCAAGGAGGATGAGCCAGCATGTTGAGGCGATCGCGGTCATCCTCAGCCCACGCGCTGAGCCACTCCCCGAGGACGATCCCGCCTTAGCAAAGGCGAGGCCCTGACCAACGTCGGAGATCACGGCGATTAGCTCCTCGCCGCGGCTACGGGCACTCGTCCAGGGCTAAAAGGTTGTCCGGCCTGATGCCATCGGCATCCGTCTTGAGGTACTTGCGCCCGAGGTGCGTCGCCGTGATGACCCGAACGGTGCGGCCGCCTCGAGTCACGGTGTAGCTGTCGCGGCCTTCGTCGATCCGTCGTATCGCGTCGTCTTCCTGATGTTTCCAGCCTGAGCCGCCGATCGCCTGAATCCGCTCGTGCGCGTCGTAGTGGTCCCCACGCTTGTTGATGCACGTGACCGCCCACTGAGCCATTGCGTCCTTGCCCCAATCCCCGCCTAATCCTCTCGCGGCTCTGTGGCGGTGTAGCACGGTTTAGGCGTGCGGTATAGCCGCTAGACAAGCGATTCGTACGGTCGCACCGCGTCGGTGGGCCGCGAGTCCGAATTGGCCTGGCCTCGCGGAGGCCCTGTATGCGCGCCCGACTCGTCTTGTTCGCATTGGCGCTCTTCCTCGCACCGACCACGTTCGCAAGCCCATCTGGGTGCGGTCCCTTCCCGGTCGGCCGTCAGACCGACGGATCTGCCGGTCGACTTGATCGGCGACTACGGGGACACCGTGCCCCTCGGCTACTCGGGGAGTGCCGCGGCCGGTAGCTAAGAGGAGGGCCGGGCAATCGTTGCCGCACTGACCGGGCTCGTCGTTCCGCATTTGAAGCGGCTTGACGAGCACGGCTGGAAGGCTGGCGAATGGTTGTCCCGGTCGGGCGATAACGGCTATGAACTGCATCGAGCCGTCAATCGGAGCTCGGTCCGAGCCGGGTTTCGGCGCACGAGCACGCGTCGTCAAGCCCGGTACTCCTTGCTAGCCATGGGTTCTCCGAGCTGGGCTTGCCAGTGGGGAACAGCTGACAACTGTTGACAGCTCAGAAACGGTCGCGATCGACCGCATCGAAGACCTCGCGCCTGAGCCGGTAATCCGTACCGGACGCAATTCGAACCGCTCGCTTCATGGAAAGAGGGCCAGCTTGCTCGACTTGCTGATCCGCCGCGAGAGGGAGCTCGTCAACTTGGCGGCCCCCTGCGAGGGCAAAGACCCAATCAGCTCCACGTTATTTGGTGATGCGCCACGGCCTTCAACTCAACGGTCAGCGGCTGCGGAAAGGGTAGACACGAGCTTGGTTCGTCGTCAGCCAGGGTTGACGACGTCGACGCCGCGAGGCTCAAACGCGCGGGGCCCGGACCCGTAATAGTTGACGATTAGCATTGCTTGACACCGCCTAGCAGAGCCTGCTAGACCGGCTGCCTAGGCAACCGGCCCGAGGTCATGCGACTACGAAAGGGGAGGCATTACACGCTTAGGGTCTGGTGGAGAACGTCTTGTCGGCCTCGCTCCGAATGGGAATGACCGCACGCCGCGAGCGATAGCGAGTTGGGCAGGTCCTGTCGGGCCACGTGTGTACTGGCGTGCGTCCGCCAAGCGGCCAAGTATCCGATTAGCAAACTGTGCAGCAGTCAAAGATGGCCATACATCGCGCTGAGAAAGTCGCGGGGAAAGGATCTTAGTGAAGCGCTCACTACGCGTCATCACGCTTGTCGCAGTCTTCGGACTGAGCCTGTCGTTCGGTCGGGTCGCCGCTGGGCACACGGTCAATTTCCACATCTGGGGATACAACGTGGACCTCTGGGCCGGTGCGCAGAACCACTATCACAATCAGTGGGAACTGCAGACCGTACCTTGGGATTACGTTCTACCGATCGATGCGCAAGTGCGCGAGGAAGCGGCCGGTAGTTTCTACTGGCAGGTGCTCAAGACTGGCCCGGGCACTGAACTAAACGGCTTGTACTCGATCAAGGGTTCCTTGTGGATATGGAACCAGAGTGGCGCGCAGCTCTGGACCTCGTCTGCATTCGAGTGCGATCCCATCTCATATTCGGGACAGTTGTTCCCATCACCCCGTGTATATAACTCCATGAGCCAAGGTGCCTACGAACAATGGAGCGGATCCGGCGGATCCTCCTCATACACCTGCTATGAGTCGTACATCTCGAAGGACTACTACGGCATTAACGCGTACTAGGAGAAAGAGAAATATGAAACGCAGCAACGATCGGCGCGGCTCGCGCTTGATCTTCACTCTCCTCGGCCTTCTGCTTGCTGTTGCGGGCTTGGTAGTTGGCGTCGACTCCCAGGCGTCCGCGACGATGCCCCATGAGTTCACGTCGATTGTGACCCAGCCTGCGACCGACGACGTCGCGATCGAAATTCTCGGACGACCCGCGCCGATGCCTCAGGCAGTACCCGCGGGTTTTACCCGAACGCAGTTGATGGCTGATCCGCCGACGCGTCCAATCGGCCCTCGCTTTGTCCATCAGTCCTTCGGCCTGCATGGCGCGAACATCGCTCGGCTCGACGCCTACCGCGGCATCATCGCCCGAGTCGACGGCGAGGTACTCCGCATTGGCGGTCGAGACGTTACGGTCAACCAGAAGCAACTGGCTGACGGGTCCGCTAACGTCACCTATGTCTGGATGCAAGACGGATTGGCCTTGACTCTTAACATCAACATCTCGCGTGGGCTAAATCGAGCCGATGCAGACGCACTTGTAGCGTCGATTCGCTAACTCACGATGGTGTGGGTCATCCTACTTGCGCTCGTCGTGATCGGGCCGGTCATCTGGATTGCCGTCACCAGTCGCGGACGAGGGAGCGATGGGTCAGAGGATGCCGCTGGCTCATCGTGGCGGCGCTGGTGAAGAGGCTTCTGCCCCTTCGGCAGGCGAACCTGCGAGCAGTTGGGCTGGGCGCCTCGAAGCAGCGAAGGTCGGTGGGTGGGGAGGCCTTGAGCTGGCCGTCGTCGTACTTGCCGATCGATCCGCGCGAGAACGCGAAGCTGGGCGACGCGCTCTAGGAGCGCAGCCGCCGCAGCCGGCCGAACACGTCGAGCACCCAGAGCACGTCGCCGTCGACCGCGACGGCGTAGCTCGCGACGTCGTAGCTCGCGATGGTCGCACCGGTCGCCGGGTCGATGAGATCGAGGGTGACGCCCGGGACCCACACCCCTCGCGGCGTCGTCGCGATCGAGCCGACACCCTCCCGTCCCTGCGGAGACCCGGCGTCGTACACGGTCGTGGACGTGTTCGTCCGGGCATCGACGTGATAGAGCCCGCCGTTCGTGCGCGTCGATCCACCGCGCACCCAGACGTCGTCACCCGCTGTCGCGACCGCGAGCGCCCACACGCCCACCGGGACCGTCGCCGTCCGGGTATTCGTTGACGTGTCGATCCGCGCGAGCATCGCCGCGGCGCTGCACACGACCCAGAGCGACGTGCCGTCGATGGCGAGCTCCGTCGGTCCGGATGGGAGCGCGATCCGCGCGACCACGCGCAGCGTGCGGGGATCGACACGAACGACCGCGTCACCGACGTAGTCGGTGACCCACACGGCGTCGCCGGACACGGCCACGGACCATGCGTTGAAGCCGAGCGGGACGGTGCCGCTGACGGCATTGCGCGCCGGGTCGACGCGCACGACCGCGTTCGCGTCGTTCGCGACGGCCCAGATCGCGCCGGCGCCGGCCGCGACCGCGCTCGGCGCGTCGCAGCCACGCAGTCCGAACGACCCCGTGGCGTAGGCGTGCTCCGATGACGGTGCGCAGCCGGCCGCGAGGAGCACCTGCGGGTCCGCGACCCGGATGGTCGCGGCGGTCGTGCCGGTGGCCGGATCCACTCGCTGCACCGTGCCATCCGCCGCGTTCGCGACCCAGACCGAGCCGAACGCGGGAACCGGCCGGATCGGGCGCTGGCCGAGAACGACCGGCGGGAACACGACCGTCAGAGGTGGGGCGCACCCGCTGAGCGCGATGGCGGCGGCAGCCAACATGCGAGCGAGGCGGCTCAGACCCGGACGGTAGCAGCGGCGCCGGCTACCGGCGGGGATGCTGGGAAGGCCCAACGGACTCGGTCGCAATTCGGGTGGGCGTGTTGCCTCAAGTGGCCGAGGCTGCGGCCGCGATCGGAAATCTGACCACGACATCGAGGCCGCCGTCGGGCCGGGCTTGCGCGACGACGTTCGCGTTATGGGCCGTGGCGATCGCCTGCACGATCGAAAGGCCGAGGCCCCAGCCCTCGCCACGGCGCGTGCGGTCGGTACCCATCCGCTGAAAGGGTTGAAAGAGGCGGTCGAGCTCCGACGACGGCACGATCGGACCACTATTGGTCACGCGCAGCGTGGCCGCTGTTGCGGTGGCGTGCGTCGCCACGGCGACCCATCCGCCCGCCGTGTTGTAGCGAGTCGCGTTGTCCACCAGGTTCGTAACCAACCGCTCGATGAGGCGCGGTTCTCCCGATGTGTGCGCTGCGTCGAGCGAAGGTTCGAGGCGCAGCCCATGGCGATCTCGTTCCTCACGACGTGCCCGTAGCACCTCGACCGTGATCGCCATGAGATCCACATTCTCGCGGCTCTCCAGTCCCTGCTCGCCTCGCGCGAGCGTGAAGAGGGCGTCGATGAGCCGCTCTTGCTCGCCGCCGGCAACGAGCACGCGCTCGGCCGTATCTCGCAGCGAGGCGGCTGAGAGAGCCGGGTCAGCGAGCGCCACTTGGATCAGCGTCCGCTGGCGAGCGAGCGGCGTGCGGAGCTCGTGAGAGGCGTTCGCGATGAACTGTCGTTGCGCGGCAAACGAGGCATCGAGACGACTAAGGAGGTCGTTGAACGTCTGCCCCAATTCCTTCAGCTCGTCATTTGGACCCGCGAGTGCGAGGTGCTGATGCAGGTTGGTGGCCGAGATCTGACGAACGTTGGCGGTCATCGTCCGCAGCGGGCTGAGCACGCGGCCCGCAACGAACCAACCGATGCCGAGCGACAACAGGGCCATGAGCGTGAGCGCGACGCCCGACCAGATGACCAGCTGATTCAACTCGGCGGCGTGCTGGTGTACCGCCAGCGATCGCATCTGTTCAGCCTGGGTGCGCAGGTCCTCGGGACTCGGCGGAGCAGCCAGCGGATCCTGCGGGTGGACGGTGAAGCCCGAGTCTCCGGCGGCGCCGAGGATGGGATCGAGAGGCCCGGGGGCGCCGGTGAATGTGACGAAGATCTCGCCGTGGGGCCCAGTCACGACGACCGGATCGGCCGTGGCGCGGCTGGTCAGGAGAAACGTCGCTGCCAGAAGCGCTGCGCCCGATGCGACGAACAGCGCGCCATAGAGGAGCGTGAGCCGGAGTCGGATCGTCGGTCGCGGCACGAGGGAGCGGATGCGCGCGAGCAGGGCGTCAAACACGGTAGCCCACGTGCGGCACCGTCTCGATGACCGCGGGATCGCCGAGCTTCGCGCGGAGACGGCTCACGGTGATCCGGACCGTTCGCGTGAATGGATCTGCGTTCTCGTCCCAGACCCGCTCGAGGAGCTCGCCGGGCGAGACCACCCGACCTTCCGCAGCCAGCAGCAGCTCCAGCACTCCGAACTCCTTCGGAGTGAGCTCGATCGAACGGCCGCCCCGAAGCACCCGGCGCTGCGGCAAATCAAGCTCGATGTCGCCATGACGCAGCACCGGTGGGAGGACTGGCTGTGAGCGCCGGACCAGCGCCACGATCCGCGCGACGAGCTCCGGAAAGTCAAAGGGCTTGGCGAGATAGTCGTCCGCACCGAGCGCGAGACCCCCGACGAGATCGGTCGTGGAGCCGGCCGCGGTGAGCATGATGACGCGGCTGCGGCTGCCCGCGCTCACCAGTTCGCGGCAGATGTCGTCGCCGTGCATGCCGGGCAGGTCGCGATCGAGCACGACCACGTCGTAGTCGTTGACGAGCGCGCGCTCGAGTCCGCTTGTGCCGTCGAGCGCGACGTCGACCGCCATCTGCGCTCGCCGCAAGCCGACACCGATCGCGGCAGCGAGCTCCTCGTCATCTTCGACGACCAGTACCCTCACGGTTCCTCCGAATTGCCGACCAGCGTCTCTCGCGCCCGCACCGCGTCCAGTGATGCTGCCGGTCGTCGCTGCCAATGATGGCCTCTTCCTGTTTCGGCGACGTAACACCGCTGCGCGTACGGGCTGCGCGTTGTGCTCGGTAACCACGACGAACTGAGCTCCGGCGTGGCTGTTACCTGGGCGAAATCACCTCGCCCGTATGACTACAGCGTGCCTCGACGATCAGTACAGGTCCGCGACGGCGCGGTCTCAGTCGGCGTGGCGTCTGTTACCCCCGCGAGACCGTCCATGCCGCATACCGATGTCATCGCTGAGCGATCCCACACGGCAACGAGCCGGGCCGGCAGCGAACGAGGAGAGACACACATGACATGGTCACGCCAGCCCCAATCGACTGATCGCGGAGCGTCCCGCGTCTCGCTATTGCCGATCATCGTCTTGTGCCTGTTGGCGGCCGTGTTCATCGCCGCGTGCGGCGGTGTCGGCTCGGCGAACGGGGTCGCATCGCTCCCGTCCGCCTCGGTGCCGAGCGGCTCCGCGAGCGCCAAGCCCTCGGCGAGCATCGATCCGAAGACGGCGATGCTCGCGTTCTCAAAGTGCATGCGCGAGCACGGCGTGCCGAACTTCCCCGACCCGCAGGCCAATGGGAGCCTCAGCATCTCGTTCGACGCCAGCACGGGCGAAGGATTTGATCCGAACTCACCGACCGTGCAGGCGGCGCAGACGGCCTGCGAGGCCCTGATGCCGAAGTTCTCGGAATCGAGCGCGGACCAGAAGCAGCACTACGAGCAGGCGCTCGCGTTCTCGAAGTGCATGCGCGATCACGGCATCGCAAACTTCCCCGATCCACAGCAAGCCGGCTCCGGCGGCACGGTCGTCAAGGTGGGCGAACAGGGCAACGGCGGGGCGTTCGACCCAGAATCGCCGACCTTCAAGAGCGCGATGCAGACCTGCCAAGGCCTGGTACCGGGTGCTCCTGCCCAAATCACGACAGGCAACGGTGGCAAGCCGTGATGTGGCTCACGAGATCTCGCGCGCCGGTGTCTGTTACCGCTGCGAGACCGTCGCTACCGCATACCTATGGCATCGGCCCGGTCCGAACAGCGATCGAGGCCGCCAGTCGAGCGAGGAGAGAGCACATGAAGCGATCGCATAACCGCGTATCAACGGATCACGTACCGCCTCAATTCTTGCCGTTGCGCATCGTCGTGCTGTGCCTGCTCGCGGCCATGCTCGCCGCCGCGTGCGGCGGCGCGGGCTCGGGTAACCGGCCATCGGCGAGCGCCGACACCCATAAGGCGCTGCTTGCGTTTGCCCAGTGCATGCGCGAGCACGGCATCACGAGCTTCCCCGACCCGAGTGCGGACGGGGGATTCAGCCTTGGCGGACCCAACAACTCTGTCGACCTCGATCCGAACTCAGAGTCGATGAAGGCGGCTCGGACGGCCTGCGAGGCGCTGCTCCCCAAGTCCACGGAATCAAGCTCGGCCCAGAAGGAGCATTACGACCAGGCGCTGGCGTTCTCCAAGTGCATGCGCGAGCACGGCGTGGCGAACTTTCCCGATCCTCAGCAAGACAGCTCCGGCGGCGTGGGCGTCACGGTCGGCGCGCAGGGCAACGGCGGGGCGTTGGATCCGGAGTCGCCGACCTTCAAGACCGCCATGCAGGCCTGTCAGAGCTTGATCCCTGGCGGCCAAAAGACCACAGGTACCGGCGGCAAGCCGTGACGCACTACCTGCCACCGTCACCCCCATCCCTCCCCACGCGACACTCGGGGGCGGCACCCTCCGCCCTCCAACCCCCCCTCCTTGCGTCCGATCCCTGGGGGGTGACCGTCCCCCGAGTGCTGGCGCTCGGCCCGGTCATCGCGGGTCATGCCACATCCTGTGCGCGGCGGCCCACCAAGACGGTCACACGACGATGAAGCGGATCACCCGTTTCGTCGTCGGTCTTCACCCGGGCAAAGCGCTTGCCGTGTTTGCCGTCATCGTCGTGGCCGCCGGCGGGATCATCGCGGTTGCAGGCTTGTCGTTTCCGGCGGCGAGCCCGACGAACACGCCGACCGTGGCGACGGCGACGGTGCAGAAGCGCACGCTGAATGCGACGACCCAGGTCAACGGAGTCCTGGGCTATTCCGGTAGCTATGCGGTCGCCAATGCACTCGGGACGAGCGCGGATCCGTCGGCCGCGTTGCAGGCGTACGTCAGCGCACTGTCCCAGTACCACGCCGCGCTGAATGCGCTCGAGGCGCTGCGCCACCCCAAGACAACGGAGGTCGCCCAAGGCCAGGCGAGCCTTGCCCAAGTCGAGGCCACGCTCGTCGCCGCCGAGCAGTCCGCAGCAGGGCCGTCCGCCAAGGACGTCAGCCAGGCGCGAGCCCAACTCGCGACGGCGCAGGCGCAGCTGGCGAAGGCCCAGAACATCTCGCCCCCTGCGTCGCAAGTGGCCCAGGCGCGAGCCGCGCTCGCCGCCGCCCAGGCGCAGCTGATCGGCGCACAGGCAGCGGCCGCGGGACCCACCGCGGTGCAGACGGCCCAAGCGCAGGCTGCCGTCGCACAAGCGACCGCGACGCTGAACGCCGACCAGGCGACGCTCACCAAGGCGCAGTCGGATCTCGCGGCGTGCCAGGGCTCGTCGCCGCCGCCATCCTGTGATGCCGCCGCATTGCAGCTCGCGGTGCAGCAGGCGCAGTCGCGCGTGACCAGCGACCAGGCGGCGCTGGCGTCAGCGCAGGCACAGCTGGCAGCACTCACCTCGAGCCCGGCGATCGCGCAGGCCCAAGCGAACCTCTGGTCGGCTCAGGCGGCATACGAGGCCGCGAAGGCCGCGCTCGACGCGCTCACCGCCGGAGCGAGCCCGGCGACGCTCGCCGACCTGGCGGCTGCGGTGAGCGCGACGAAGGCAGCGCAGGCGGCCCTGGACGCGCTCCTCGCGGGAAACCCAACACAGGCGGCAGCACAGCTGAAGACCGCTCGAGCACAAGTCGCTTCGGCCCAGGCAGCCCTCGACGCATTGCTCCACCCAAGCCCGAGCCAGCTGAACAGCGCACAGGAGGCGGTCTCGATCGCGAGCCGACAGCTCGACATCGCGAAGGCGAAGACGGAGCAGCCCACCGGCGTCGTGACACAGCTTGCCGAGGTCGGCTTGCTCGTCAAGCCCGGCGACGTGCTGTACACGCTGGACGGCACATTCCCCGTCGTGCTCATGACCGGCACCGTGCCGGCCTGGCGACGCCTGGAGGAGGGCGTGGCCGATGGCGCCGACGTGGCAGAGCTGAAGGCGAATCTGAAGGCGCTCGGCTTCGGACCTGCGCTCGCGGACGATCAGCACTGGGATGCCGAGACGACCGCCGCGGTGAACCGCTGGCAGAGCGCACTTGGATTGGCCGAGACCGGCGTGATTCCACTGGGCGAGGTGATCTTCGAGCCCGGTGCGCTGCGTATCACGTCTCGCTCCGCAGCGCTCGGCGGGACGATCCAGGCGGGCGCGGCGGTGCTGCAAGCTAGCTCGACCACCCGGGTGGTGACGGTCGCGCTGCAGACGTCGCTCCAGAGCAAGGTGAAGACCGGGGATGCGGTG
>WNFI01531671.1_pt1 | contig 11598 bp, 12 predicted proteins | sample 5400471 | NCBI WGS metagenome assembly WNFI01 (sample SAMN13153348, study PRJNA577476) | soil metagenome | isolation source: 100 cm saprolite on Douglas fir-dominated hillslope | place: USA:California | collected 2013-09-17
AAGCCTCGGACGAAACGGGGCCTTGGATGACTAATTTTCTTGCCGCACAAACTGAAGCGACAAAGACCGGAAGACGTATGCTGGTTCTTTTTACCGGAAGCGATTGGTGCCCGCCGTGCATCCGTTTCGAGCAAGATGTCGCCCACAATGCCGATTTTCTTGCGAAGACGCAGACCGATTTGGTTCTGGTGAAACTCGACTACCCGAGAAAACATCCGCAGCCGTCTGACGTGAAAGAATCGCTGGAGAAACTTCGCCAGGCCTATGGGGTGGCCGCGTATCCCACGCTGTTGATCGTGAGCGCGGACGGAACGAAAGCCTTGCGTGTCGACACGACGCATCCGCGTGAATCGAAGACGCCCGCAGATTATTTTGTTCAAGCGATCGACGAAGCCCGTCAAAAGCCGTTTTGAACTGAATATTAACTTGTTCATCGAGCGATGCAGCTCGGTGTAAGAAGATGGTTCTGAGTTGTGATGATTACTGGGGTGGTGACAATCGCGGCGAGTGAAATCCCTATTTTGTGTTATTTCGTTCGCGAGTCCGGTGCTTTGCGTATCCGCGTGGTCCCAGGAAAATACGGTTAAGGCTCCTTTCCCTGCCGACACATTGAGTGCGGTCGGGAGCGTAAGTGCCGGTGCGAACACGACGTCATCATCGGTTGGACGATCACACGTATCAGAGAGCATGGGCATTCTGGCGTATCAGCATAATTTTCCGGTTGGCCACGGCTTTTACATTAGTCCGGGCTTCCGACTCAGCGACTATGCGTTTTCCCATAGTGGTTCGCCCTTAGTATCCAACCTTCGAGAAGTGTCTGCATTATTAGCGGTTGAATACGTCGTGGATGGAGAGGCCGTGGCCGCGATCGAGCTGCATCCGGGAGCCTACTATGAAAAGCACATCGAATCTAACGATTGGGACATACCGTTTGATGTTTATAGCGGCGTCCCGATTTCGAAATCACTGAACGGAGTGATCGGCGGCTATTTTGGTCGGTTCGTAAAGCATCCGATTCCGATCATCGGACTTATTTATCAGCTGAATCCGCAGTGGCGTTTTGAGGCGATCTATCCGGAACCGTCCATCAACTATAAATACAATTCGCGCGTGAGTCTAAAATTGGGTGGCGAGTTGTTGGGCAATGGTTACCGGACATCGAGCTCAAGCGACTCGGGCCATCTGCGCACAAAACTCGAGTTCTTCGATTATAGGGTAGGGCTTCACGTGATTACGGAGTTGAACAACATCAGTCGGCTTACGATAGGAGCAGGCTATTCTGTGCAGCGCGTTTTTAATTTCTTTGATGCCCATCAGGAGGTCCATTTGAAGCCGGCACCGTTTTTTAAAGTGGGACTCGAAGTGAACTGGCCATCAAATCCACGTTGAGGGCTCTCGCAGCGCGAGTGAGGTGGGCCGGCGCGTCCCTGCGACGGCCCACCTTCGATCCGAAGCAAACGAAAGAAGGCTAAGAAAGTCCTAAAAATCGCGCGAGCCGAGCGACCGCTACTGCAACGCGATGCCCGCGCTTGACGTAACGCGACACTATTTGGAGCTTCTTCTTTTTCCGATCTGCTTTTGGATCGACATGTCCCACGATTTCTTCGCGTGAAAGAATCGGAAGTGCATAGTATCCGCGAGTTCTCTTGTGGTCAGGTGTATAAACTTCCCACGTGTATTTGAAGTCCCACAATACAGCAGTAACGCGACGATCGTAAATCAGCGGATCCAGCGGAGCGAGAAGAATAGGCTCACCAGGCGTTGCGATTACATTTTGATCTGGATCGAAATGTGCAATGTCGTTGTGCAGACAATGAAATGAACCGGAATATTCCGCGACAGAGACCAACTGAACAAGGTCTCGAATCAGTGATAGTTCTGCTTTCTTTAGGCGGACAAGTCGGTGTTGCTTCATGTGGAGCGAAACGGACCAGCGATCCATTTCTTCAAGCGAAGCAGGCTTTGCGTTCAAAACGCGGCGAGGTAAGACGCGCTCAGGTAAATCGTATATGCGCCGAAAATGATTGTTGCGGGAAGTGATGAGCACGCGGCCGTGGACGAATAGTTTTTCAAGCACAGTTTTGACTTGTCGGCTGCGTCCGCCCCATCCGGTGGTGGCGCTGGCTTCGTGTTCGATATCGTCGGACGTGAGTGCGCCTCGCGTGGTTATCTCTTTTAGAATGTGTTGTGCTAACTTCTCTTCGTCGGAAGACAACTGACCCGAATAAAAACCTTGGGCAGTCCTCCTTGCTTGCATCCGAGGTGTGAGGTAGGGCCATGCCTCGATGGGCAGAGCAACGAGAATTCCCGAGGGCAGATAATGCTCGAAGGCGACACGTTGCTTTGGTTTTAGAGTCGCTCCTGTGCCGTAGAGAAAACGAAGGAGATCTCCTTCGCGGTAGTTTTCGACGCGGTTGCGAAGAATGAGATCATGCATGCGCCCGCAGACGTTGATGGGATCCATCTGAACGTAGCCGAGATGCGCGATCGTTTGTCCGATATCAGAGAAAGGCGTGCTCAATCCAAGCGAACGCAGAAGAAAACGCCGGGCCTGCAGGAGTGAAACCTTAAAAGCTGAAGTCACGCGATCAGATGCAAGAGACAGCAACGCCGGATCGCCAGCCGGTACTGACGTCGCAATGCAGAAAGCTAGGACATTGTACTCAACTTGTTCTAAAACTTTGGGACTTCCGCCTAAACGCAGAATAAAAAAGCGCGGCCGTTGAAGGACCGCGCTCTGGAGAGAAACGATGTTTAACTTATTTACTGACCGCTGAACTGGTCGTCGTGGTATTGCCGGGTTGCTGCGTTTGCAGTTCTTCCAAGCGTTTCTGAAGACTGTTCATATCCGTCATCAAACGCTCTTCGACTTTCTTGCGCTCGGTACTATTGACAATACTTAAGCTGGTCGCGTCACGAACGACATTGACCGGCAGTGAGAGGATGCGCGTGACCAGCGATTGATCCTTGAACGAACTCAAGTAAAGCGCCGTGATTTCCTGGGAAAGCTTCATCGAGTCGCGAGCGACTGCCTGAGTTTCCATCAGGTTGTTATTCAGCTGCTGATTTTTAGCCATCTCGGAGGTCAACACATTGCCCACTTGATCGGAGATGCGCTGACTGTAGGCAACGATCGCGTCTTTACCGAGCGATTGTTGTTTCGACATTTCTTCGAGGATCGGCGCGATGCGTACGGCGATGCGGCCACCGACCTTATCGGCCTGGTCGTTCTGAATTTGTTCAGCTTCTTCCGGAGTTTTCGGAAGCGGGTTGTAGGGTTGGATTTTTTTGGCGATCGCTTCCGCGAGCTGATTCACTTTTTCCGCGTTCACCTTCGCAAACTCTTCGTCGTTCATGAACACGTCGGCTTGGCGCTTTGAAATGGCGTCTTTGAGAAGCGTGTTGACAGATTCAATTTGACGACGGGTTTCTTCGGAGGAGGCGCGCAGCTCCGCGGCATGTTGCTCTTTTACCTTAGCGAGCTCCGACTCTTGCCGAGCTGCGAGATCGGGAAGGACTTTTTGATTAATATAAAGGGCGTATCCGCCCAGCACGAGTACTACGGTGATGATGACAGCGGGGATCTGTTCTTTGAGTTTTTGCCACATAGTGGGGAGGATTCGTTAGTTTAGGCTAGTAAACGACTTATCATAGCCGGTGGGGATTGCAACGTTGGTATAAACCGCGGAAGCAGGTTGTTTTTCGATATGTTTTCGACAGGGTTTCATAGAAAATGAGCCTCAATCAGTGTGAGCAGATGGTTTACGATTATTGGCAGCGCCAACCGGACGAACTTCGTTTTTGGCAAAGCAAAGTGCGAAGCCTCGCAGGCAATCGTGCTCCGGATCCATCTTTGGTGATGGCGTTGAATGCCGACTTATGGGCTTACGTGGAAGAGAGGAGTGCAGTTGCATCACCCTTTAAAGAATGGGCCGCGCACAATGGGCTACGGAAAACGAGCATGCTGAATTTGGCTGAATATCTTTTGCGCATCTGGCTTCCCCCGAGACCGGCCAAGAAACCAACGGTTCCAGGCGCGGTCTAAGTTTGCGTCATTAACGTTCAGCAGTTTGAGCCGATGTTAGGTGTGTCGGGCTTGTTACGTTTTCTTTGAAAACATATTCATGTCTCGACAATTTGGCCTAGGCCGTGCTTACTTATTAACAGGTTACTCACCGATGCAACAATCTGCAGGGGCCGCGTCCCCCAAGCCGCATCTACGGATTACAGGTAAAGCTAAGACATTCGTGTTAGACACGAACGTTCTTCTTCACGATCCGCAGTCACTGTTTAAATTTGAGGACAACAACCTCGCTATACCAGTGGAGGTCCTCGAAGAGCTCGATGCCATAAAAACCGAGCAATCCACGGAGCGTGGCCGCAACGCTCGCCGTGTTAACCGGATGCTTCAAGAACTTCTGCCCGATGCGCGTGCGATGCACGAAGGCGTCAAGCTTCCCAACGGCGGCACGCTTTCGATCATCATCAATCGCTATCTGGCCGAGGGAAATTTCTCCTCGCCCGGGATGCAAAAACTGAAAGCGGTTCTCTCCGACTTCAATAAGAAGGATAACCGTATCATCGCTTCGGCGCTGTTCGTGCAGGAGGCTTTTCCACCTCCGACAATTTTGGTCACGAAAGACGTGAACGTGCAGCTAAAGGCGCGCGCCGTCGGACTCGAGTCGCAGGATTATCTGAACGATAAAGTTCCGGACATCGACGATGAATCGTATCGCGAGATTCCGATTAACATTTACGAACTCCAACGATTCGCCTCGGAAGGGGAATTCGATATTGGTCGCGATGCCTCCAAGGGACTTTATCTCAACGAATATGTCCTGCTGCGTTCCGACGAGGGCAAGACGATGCCTGCACGGTACTACGGAGAACAATTCGTGCGGCGTTTAAAGATACCGGAGTTCGTCAAAGCTCCGGGTGGCATTCCTATTCGTCCTAAAAATTTGGAGCAGCAATTTTTCATGGATGCGCTGCTCGACGACAGTCTGTCGCTCATCACTTGCTTCGGCAAAGCGGGCACGGGAAAGACGTTGCTCTCAACTGCGTGCGCACTGCATCAGACGCGGGACGACGACTGCCGCTACGATGGCCTTTCCATTTCAAGACCCATCATCGCCTTAGGCAAAGACATCGGCTTCCTGCCCGGTACGCTCGACGAAAAGATGAAGCCATGGCTACAACCTTACTATGACGCGTTGGAAGTTTTGATTCCTTCGAAACCGCCGAAGGAACCTCAATTCATCGGAAAGAAAGCCTCGAAGAAAAAGAAGAAGGCAGAAGACTTCATGATGGCTCAGGCCACGCATCACCACAGCAACAACAATGGCAATGGTAATGGACCCGTTGCCAAGCCTTACGAGCGTTTGATCAAGAGTGGCTTGGTGGAAATCGAAGCACTCGCGTTTATTCGTGGTCGTTCGATCGCTCGGCGGTTTTTCATCCTCGACGAAGCGCAGCAGCTCACCCCGCACGAGGTCAAAACAGTCATCACCCGCATTTCCGAAGGCTCGAAGATCGTGCTCATCGGAGATCCGGCGCAGATCGATAACCCGTACGTCGATGCGCGCAGCAACGGTCTCGTCTATTGCCACAACCGAATGAAAGGTCACTCGATTGCAGCTCACATCAAGCTGACGAAGGGTGAGCGTTCGAGACTAGCTGAACTGGCCGCCGATCTTCTTTAAGCGGCGGTTGATTAGCCTAGGTGGTTGGGTGTTCCAGCTTCCTGCCACTTAAGTGGTGGTGGCTGGATGCACGTGCCTTAAATTTCAATTTCACAACTTCGCTGCGAGCCTTTCGCAACGAACACGAAATTTCGATTATAAGCACATAAATCGCGCATATAATCGATTATAATCGATAGATTGTCGTATTGCACGACGCCTTCTTTGACTTATCAAACCCTTGCAGCTGCGTCGTGCTGCTTGTGTTTTCAAGCGCGGACCTGAGCTCGTGCAAGGAGGCTAGGTTTTCCGGCGCGGCGCGCGACAACTTCCATCGCACCGGCGAAGATGCCAGTGAAGACCAAGTCGCTGATCAGCGTATTGCGGAAGAAAAACAGAGTAGGTGCAAATTGAGGATGGCCCACCGTCATCGCCTGCCACCAGCCCGCGAGTGTTTTGGTGTAGTAGGTGTCGCCGAACCACGAGGCCGTATTCGTAACCAGATAAAAGAGGATTGCGCCGCCTAGAGCGCCCGAAAAGAGATTTAGCCACGTCTTGCGTTGCGATACGAGCCAACCCAATCCCAATCCGGCGCCGAAGCAGGTCAGACGGATCAGCGAATCTTTCCAAGTCCACGCATAGCCCATCGTGACATAGTGCTGATTGATCCACAGGTCGGTGAGCATCAGTGCTGCAAACGGAATCAACCACATCCGGCGGCCTTTAAAGTAGATCGCGCCGCAAAAGGTGAGGGCCATCAAAGGCGAGAAATTCGAAAGCCCGTAGTCGTATACGGCGGCGACGCGGGAAAGGCAGGCAAAAATGATGAGCGCAACGGCGAGAAACATAAGAATAAGTGAACAGGCTTGGATCAGAATGACAAGCTGGTAGCGCCCGTGATCCCATGACAACGCGCTAAGCACTGCGAAAGCACCCGTTTGTTGAATTTTATTGTTCGGCCTCGCGCGCGAGAAGCCAGAAAAGATCTGATAATCGGTTCACAAATTGGCCCACGATCGGGCGAACCGTTCGCCCTTGGCTCGGCAGCGCGACCAATCGTCGTTCCGCTCGCCGTGCGACCGTACGGGCAACATCCAGGGCAGCGGAATAGGGGTTGGCGCCCGGTGTGGCCCATCCATCAAATTTCAATCCCTTGGCCTCGAGTTCGGCCACGCCGGCGTCGGCTCGGGCCAGTTCCGTTTCGCCGATCTTGGCAAACTTCGACTGAAGGTATTTTTCCGCATCGGATTCGGCACAAGCCAATTCACCCATTAAGGCGACCAAGTCTTTCTGATATTGCTCCAGTTCCGTTCGGCGAGTTGGTAGTGGGCAATGCGCTTTAGCAAAACCTATGGCAGCGTTGAGCTCGTCGAATGCACCCAACGCCTCTACCTGGGGATGATCCTTCGGCACCCGTTGACCGTAAAGCAGGCTTGTCGAGCCGTCGTCGCCGGTGCGGGTGGCGATGGAATGTGCCATAGCTTCTTACCTTTTCTTCGTCAGGTACTGATGCGTTTCGCGGCGGCCTGAGCTTTCAGGCAGAGCTCGGCGGCTTTGAAAACGTGATCCTGGGTCATGGACTTGTCGGTGCGATGAATACAATCAAGAATGAACTCGCCGAAGAAGCGGAAGCCCACTTTACCTGCGAGATCGAAATGATGTTCGCCGCGGTCATCGACGAGATAGAGGTGGTCGGTCGTGGCCTCGTGGCCTAAGTCGATGTACTTGCGCAGTTCGATGTAACCCTTGGTGCCTAGGATGAACAGACGACCATCGCCCCACGTGCGCAGGCCGCTTGGCGTGAACCAATCGACGCGAATATAATTCGATGTGCCGTTATTTCCGATCAGCGTGGCCTCGCCGAAATCTTCCAACTCGGGGGTATCGGGGTTGGCGTAGTTGGCCACCGCCGCGTGCGCGACGGTCGCGTCAGTTGCGCCGCTGAAGTGCAGGAATTGTTCAAACTGATGGCTACCGATGTCACATAAGATGCCGCCATATTTTTCTTTTTCGAAGAACCACGCCGGACGCGAAGGCTTGCTGAGCCGATGAGGTCCCATGCCGATAATTTGGATTACGCGGCCGATGGCGCCTTGCTGCACCAAATCCCCGGCGTACATCGCGCATTCCACATGGAGGCGCTCGCTAAAGTAGACGTAGTACTTGCGGCCCGTTTTCTTGACCACCGCCTTCGCCTGATCGAGCTGAGCCATCTCCGTGAATGGCGTTTTCGCCGTGAAATAATCTTTGCCCGCTTCCATCACTTTGCAGCCTAAGGGGCCGCGAAGATTGGGAACTGCGGCTGCCGCAACTAGGGTGATCTGAGGGTCCGACAGAACTTCATCGAGGCTGCGTGCCGCTTTGGCATTCGGAAATTTCGCGATGAGTGCTTCGACCTTCTTGGGATCGGGATCATATACCCATTTTAAATCAGCGCCTGCCTCGGTTAGACCATTACATTGGCCAAAGATATGACCGTGGTCGAGATGCACCGCCGCAAAATGAAATTCACCCGGCTTAACCACGGGGTTGGGTTTGCCCTGGGGGGCGTAATTCATGCCGTCAGCCTTGGAATCACTCATGGTAGTTTTTTTTGGTTGAAACTAAAGACGCTGATCAGACTTTTTCGGCAACACGCGTTTCTTTGGCGAGCGCTTTTATATCGTCATCGATTTTTGACCGTACCTTTTTTTCCATGCGGTCGATGAATAAGATGCCGTTCAGGTGATCCACTTCATGCTGAATGCAACGCGCCAACATGCCATTGCATTCCAAAACGTGGGGCTGGCCATTTATGTCGTGGAATTTTACGGTAATTGCGGCGGGCCTCACCACGTCTCCTCTAATCTTGGGAAAAGAAAGACAGCCTTCTTCATACGGCTCTGTCGACTCCGGCTTTGTGGCAACGACGGGGTTAGCGAGAGCCATGGGCATAAACAGCTTTAGGGGCGGCTTTGCACCATCGAGTTTCCAATCAAATTCCCAGTCTCCATTGCTCACATCCACCACACACAATTGCAGCGCTCTACCGATTTGCTGCGCGGCCAGACCAATTCCTTCGGCATCATACATTGTTTCTAGCATCTCATTTGCAAGTTTCACTAAGGCAGCGTCAAACGTCGTTATGCGCTCGCCCTTTTTGCGGAGTACTGGGTTGTTGTAATGAACAATTCTTAAAGACATGGGTCAAATCGGGTTAGCCTGATTTTACCGTTCAACGTCGGCAAATCAAATTGTCGCAGCTAAGTTTGGACACCCTTTGTATGGCGAGCTCTACCATAAAAAAAACTCCCCGCTCCCTATCCCTAGGACTTATCTTCCTCGGTTTTGTTGTTATTCTATTGGCCTGGATGGCGCCGGCGAATTTCAAATCCCTCAATCCTGCTTTGCTGCGCAAAGCGGGGCAGGGCACTCCTTCTACTGCGGCGTTCGGTCTGACACTTATCGACGCGGAAAAGCCCGGACCGGCAAAACTCGTCTTGCGTGCGGCCCAAGCGCTGCGCGATCCGCAGGCGCCTAAGCTTGCAACGGCGCTCGACGGATTCCTCGCTCGTCAACCTACTCCCTCGGGGTGCAGTCCATTTTAAATACGCGTGATCTCACCGGCACCACACGCTTCATTCCGGCTAAGCAGGCTGGCGGTCAGCCGCTCGATGCGGTGATTTTGCTTACCGCACTACTTTATCAGGGTGAGCATTTCTCGCCCGATCTTCAGCGAGAAGTGAAATCCCTCGCCGACAATGCGGTTCGTACGAAAAACACGCAGGACCTTGAAACATTTTATTTGGATATTCTCAGTCTGGGAAAACGCTTCGATTGGGTGCAGCTCTGCGAACTGCTAAAGTCGGCCAATAATACAGGTACTGTTCAGCAGTTTGCTCACTTGGCGCGGGTCGCTCCGGAAAATCTATCGATTATTTACACTGCGGCTTTGGAATCTAGGTCCTCGGATCGAGTTGCCGCTTACCTCATTCAGTACGGCAAAGCAGGAATCGATTCGCTGATCGAGGCATTGAGAGCGGGGCAGGGAGCGCTGACTGTGTTGCTGGAACGCCAAGTTCCGGTCAGTCCGAACACTCCGGCATTCGACGTCGCAGCGACGTTTACCCTGCTTCATCCGATGCTGGCGCTCGTCGCGAAGTATCTCTGTTTTTTTTGTGGAGCTTGGTTGGTTTTTCGCGGTCTTGATCGGCTCTTGTTCGCCGCCGACGAGGCGAGCCTTGTACTGCCTCGCCTCAAGAGCGGGGTTATTGCCGTTCTTATTTCTCTCGTTCTCGTTGCCATCACCGAACCCTTTTTGCTCAAGGCTGCACCGCCATCGGAATACCAAATGCGATTCGTGATTCCTGTCCTGGCCGATGTCTCATCCTCCCCGCCAGCCACTCCTTCTTCACCCAATACATCCATGCCAACGTCCACGATCCTCTCAGTTGTCGTATTCCTCCTGCTGCAAATCCTCATGTATGTGGTTTGCTTGATGAAGATCAAAGATATCAACCGCCGCGCCATCCCTCCGATGCTCAAGTTGAAGCTGATGGAGAACGAGGAGAATCTCTTCGACGGCGGGCTCTATATCGGTATCGCCGGTACTGCGACAGCACTCGTGCTCCAGGTGCTGGGCATCATTCCGGCGAATTTGCTGGCGGCTTACGCATCCAATCTTTTCGGCATCATTTGCGTCGCCTTAGTTAAGATCCGCCATGTGCGTCCGGTGAAATATCAGCTCATTTTGGAAGGCCAAACCGTTCCGGCGATGGTATCTTAAGGTCTCATGATTCGAGATCATGAATAAAACACTCCTACTTATCATCTGCGATTTTCTGCTGCTCAACCTGCTTGCGCTTACGCGGTGGGAAAAAGCGGAGCCGACGCACGTCCAGCGTACCGCGACAGCCGCGCCGCCGTTGGCCTCGCCCGCACAGAATCAGGATATGGTCGAGCTTATGAAAGTCTCGCTCGAGGATGAGAAAGCGGCGCGTGAACGTCTCGCACAGCAGCTACAATCTGTTCAAGGCAATCTGCAGTCGCGCGAACAAAACCTCGCTCAGATCCAGTCGGAAAAGAGCCAGGTCGAGTCTAAGCTCGCTCAGACCAGCCGCGGCGCGGAAGAGCTTTCGCAGCGGCTCAATGCGACTGCTCAAGAAGCGACGCTTTCAAAGCAGCGCTTGGATGCATTGCAGAAGGAGCTCGAGGACAAGCAGCGCGAGGCCGAGCGCCAGAAGGCTGAACTTGAGAAGTTAGCGCAGGCGCAGTCCGAAGCGCAGAAGCATATTGAATCGCTCAATGTGGCGGTACAGGTCTCAGAACAGGAAAAGAAACTGCTCTCTAGTAATTTATCAGACGCTAAACAGGCGGTGGAAACTGAGCGGCAGGAGAAAATGAAAATTCAGGCGCAGACTACGCAACTCGCGGAGGGCGTAGGCTCGCTCGCAGAACGGTCGGGCGAACTCACCAAAGAGATTCGGGACAATCGTCCAATCAACGCAAATGTCCTGTACAACGATTTTCTCGCGAATCAGGTCAACACCAGTTTCTTCGCTGCTCGTCCGGGCTTGTTCGGGACGACAACCCGCAACCGCGAAACGAAGACGGTCCTCGTGTCGGATGGCTCGAAAGTTTACGCGCTGGCTCACGCCAGTGATACGCCGTTCAGTCTCGATTTTGAACCTGGGGCAGGCATCGATTGGACGAAAATCGATGTCAAACTCGCGCGCCCATCGACTACACTGCCGGTCTCGGAGATGGATTTCCTTTCGATCGACCCTCGCGTTATCGTAATGAATGTGGATCCGATGCGGGCCGCCGCTCTCGGCGTTAAGATCTACAAAACTGCGACGGATCCTTTTAAATTCACGGACGCGGTTTTGGTGAGCAGCACGGGCCGCGGCTACGGCGAAATCTCGTTCAAGTTGGATTC
>WNFI01541551.1_pt1 | contig 11598 bp, 7 predicted proteins | sample 5400471 | NCBI WGS metagenome assembly WNFI01 (sample SAMN13153348, study PRJNA577476) | soil metagenome | isolation source: 100 cm saprolite on Douglas fir-dominated hillslope | place: USA:California | collected 2013-09-17
CTAGAACGAGTGTACTAGAAAGGAAGCAAAAAATGTGGTAGGACTTTACCGACTTTTTGCGTAACAATCTGCCACTCTTTTGGGAGGAATTCACCCCATTTTGGCGTCAGAAGGTCTTCATCATAGAGAGGCAGTCTTAAAAAGATGAGCTTAAAGCATGCTCGTAGTAGGTAAACGGATGCGAGCGTCGCATCCGGCATAAGTGGTCATGAAGCCGCTCTACGCCTGAAATATTGGGTATGGTTCTACAGGATCTGACCGGCGTTGTTGTGGTACCGCAGTGAAAAGCAGAGGAAAGCACTGGGAAACGAGAGGCTTGTATTTTTCTCCCTGGTATGGTATATCTCTGTGTGTAGAACACCTGTTTGTCGGTTCCATTCTGAACCGAGCGGCCTATCTGCCGTGGCTGGATGAAGGTGTGCGAGTTCGCCAGCTCAAGATGAGGTCGGTCCACCTCTTCTTCTTGTTGTCGCAGGGTGATGATGCTGAAAGGTGCCATTGCTCGCCTGAGAGGAGAACGGATAAGAAATGGAGTTGTACTGCCTCGACTCTGTCAGTCGCCGGGTGATCTGCTGATCGCTCGCCGGGAGTCACAACTGGACACAGCGCGTCGTTGTTTGTAGGTTTGATGGTAATCGTCGTTGCATACACGAGTGAAAGGAGGATGATTCTCAGCATCTTTTGAGGGAAGATTCTGCCTTTTTATCGTGCGATGCGAAAGGAAAGGAAATCCCTCATGGATCAAGATCAACCGCATCCCCACCACCCACACAGCTTGCAGCTCGTCATCGGTCAGGGCTCTCCACCGAGAACCCCTCGGGAACAGAGGCGAGCCATGCTCTGGCGAGAGCGCATGAAGCTTGAGTTTCACGTGCAAGGGCTGTTCGTGCGTGCCTCCGTGCTTGTGCAAGCATGGCAGTCTTTACACGGCAGCAAAGTGGTCCTGGAACACGAGGTGCCTCAGATGGCAAGTCGCATTGTCCTTGCCGGCCTCGCAGGCATACCTCAGCATCCATCGGCATGGCACTATTCCAACGAGCAGGATCGCATTGCTCAGGAAGAGCAACGCATGCAACGTGACATGTTGCGCTGCAGCGCGGATATCGCTGCACTCCAGGCGCAGATCAACGTGCTTGAGTTCGAACTCGCCCTGCTGTAGTTCTCCCATCGTTCTCGCATGAGCTGGAACCGTCTTCTTCCACCTCCCCTCTTTGCCACTCATCACTTCCACAGGATTCACTTCACGATGCACACCACCATGGTGATCATGATGCTGCTTCAAGAAGAGAGGGAGCTGCATGTGTGGGAGTAGAGGTAGATGTTCGCTCCTCTGCCGAACACACTGCTCCCTTCTCCATTGAAGTATGCCCTCAACACGATACGGCTTTCTACAACAGTGCACATATGGCCTGTTTTTCCCTTGTGCTGTGTATGTTTTGTCACACACGCGATAGCAAGGTGGATCATACTGCCTTGTTATCGCGCCTTGCGAAAGGAGAACCTACATGTCTCAGAACCAGCAGCGTTTCCAACGGAACCAGCAGCAACACACCTCCCAGCCACAGGATGGTCACCGTCCTCAACCGAGAAATCAGGAGGACCAACGCAGAGCATTTCTGTGGCGGGAGCGCGTAAGACTGGAACTCCAGGTGCAAGCGCTGCTTGCGCGGGGTGAAAGCCTCGCCAGGCAGTGGCAGCACCTGCAGGAGAGGAAAGTCGCTTTAGGGAACCAGCTACCGAAGATGGCTAGACAGATCGTGCTTTCCGGTCTGGTAGGCATCCGCCAGCTTCCATCAGAAAGGCAGCATTCCTATGAGAGGGAGCGTATCGCTCAGGAAGAGTACCGCCTCCAGCAAGACATCATCCGCTGTCATGGTGATGCAGCCGGACTTCAGGCACAGATCGAGGTGCTTGACTTCGAGCTGTCTCTGCTGTGAGCGAGCGTAACGTGACCGTGGTCACGGTAATGTTTCTCATCAGACTCACCCGATCCTGGTGAACGATCGCAGAGGTCACATCCTCCCCTACCTCATCCTGTTCCCCTCACCGGCATAGCCTCTCTTCACTACCCCGCTACTCGCTATCCCATTCCTATTCCACCTATCAGCAGCAACCCCTCCTGGATACTGCCGGGCTCACAAGCAAGCAGAGATGCTTGCTTGTGCACAGTGCCCGCATCCCATTGATCCTGTTCCACTTCTTCTTGTCAGCACACGGCTCACCAGCTTGAGAAGGCTGTGTGGGCTTGTGTGTCGTGCGCCGGAGCATTTCATCCAAACGCTCCGGCGCTTGTTTTTGGGGGAGGCGACCGGCCTCCCTTCTTTTTCTTCCATGCAGCAATGCGGTACACCTGCCTGCTGTGTGGTCTTGTCGAACGAAGGAGTTTTAACCATGGACATCACGGTAATAGTACACACACTGACACCGCTGGCAGATGCCTTTGAGTTTTACGGCATACCCTATCACCTGACCGGCTCACTTGCCACCTCCGTGTATGTGCAAGCACAGGCAGTACAGGGGATCGAAGTGGTCAGCGACATCAAATTCAGCCAGGTCCCGGCTCTGGTTGTACAGCTTGAGAACACCTATGACGTCAAAGAGATCGCCCTGCGCTGGAACGCTACAATGGGGGTGGGCAGCGCTTCCAGCGTCTCTGGGAGAGCATCGTGGAGATCCTTGCTGTGCAAGGAAGTACGCTTGATCTTGCTTACCTGCGGCTGTGGGCGACCTCGCTTGATGTCGCTCTCCTCCTCGAGCAAGCAGTAGCTACAGCAGGCTTCTCCAACGCTTAGCAGGTTCTCCACATGTCTCTCTGAGTTCTCCACACTCTATCCACAGGGTTTTATAACAGCAATGTGAAAGGCCACATCACCTCGCCTGGTGATGTGGCCATTTGTTTTTCCTTCCTACAACGAAAGGAGTCACTATGATCTTACCACCGTTGGCAAATGATTGCAATGAACGTTTTCCCACCATGGCGCATCCGTACTTTGACGATCATTATGCCAGAAGAGACTACTACCTGCAACAACGTTTGAAACAGTATGCACCAGCCACATTGGACGGCGGACGTGCCATCCTGTGGTTCTGCCACTGGTGTCAAAAGCCCTGGTATGAACTGGGCCGCATGGCATCGTTTGTGCGCTTGAGCAAGTCCCAACTGGCACAGATCGCTCAACAACTGGGTGCAGAGGTGCGCGCTCCCTCCTCATTCCCGGCGTCGATGTGCCCCCTATGTGCTGCCCTTCAGCTAGGTGGCATGTCCAGAATCGAAGAGTATCCGAACGGGCAAGGCTATCGGTTCGCATGGGATGGCATACAGTCGCCCCAAGCGCGGTTCTTTTGTCTGCTGTATGCATCTCACAACAGTTCTCTCCAAGCGTCGCTGAGAAAAGCCTGCTCTCTTCCCAGCGATATTCCGGCAGCATCCATAGAACACGTGCGGAGCGTGCTTGGATGGCTGAAGGCCCTACCCGATCCCAGAGAACAGGAGGCAACGCCGCTCCCACAGAGCCTCCACGAGCACATGAACCAGATCGCTCCTCCCAAACCGGGCCTTTCCTGGTGTGGCTATTGTTGGCAGGCACAGTCTCCTCCATTAGGGAAGGTGCTTGTGGCGCCTGGCATGACCTTTCCACTATGGTCCATCTGCTCATCGAACTTGCTGGTCGCCTGCTGGCGGCAGATCGCGCAGGCGATGGAAAGGGTGCTCGCATGCTGACCATTACCACTCAGCAGGGCAAGGAGATTGAGATTGTGTTGCAAACAGAACTGCGCGATCCGCTCGATGCAGGCGCGCATGTGCGGGCCTACTGTCATCTCCACGGCAGCGATCACCAGCGTTCGCTCTCCATCGACAAAGCAACAGGCTGGGGACACTGCTTCAATGCCGCTTGCGAAGCACCAGTCCTGGTCGCGGAGTGGAACCCGGTACTGGCAAACCGCCTCCTGGAAACACACTCCCGGCGACGCTCTCCTGCAGATGCACCCGCTTGCTCGTGTATGCAGCAGCGGCGATCGTCTCTCAGGATGCCTGTGGACGTACGACCTCCCGCGAGATTGCCGCCTGCATGGCAACAAGAAGAGGTGGCGATACTACAGTCGTTGGAAGAGCAGCTGCGTGCAGAACTGGTACATGCACAGCGAGCGCAAGCCTACCTGGAGGAACGAAAAATCCCGCCGGAGTTAGTGCTTGCAACAGGCGTTGGCTATCTTCCACCAACCATGCTCGACACATCTATCTATGCAGAGAAGAAACGTATCCTGCAACGGTGGGCAGAGCGCCTCATCTTCCCGCTGGCTTCCCCACATGGCAAGGGATATATCGGACGCTCACTGTGGCGTTGGCAACCCGGCATGGATGAAAACGTCCACAAGACACTCCTGGAACAAGAGCATGCCCCGAAACGCTGGATCAAGACCAATCCTGCAGGCTGGTTTGGGTTCGATCCCGAGCAGCTTTCCGACAGTCTCATCCTGGTTGAGGGAGCCTTTGATAGGTTAACGCTGCTGGCGGCAGGCTTTCAGGCGACAGACGTGATAGCGCTGGTCGGTACCGCTGCTCAGGCGAACTGGTTTCCTGCTCAGGTGAAATCAGTCATCCTGGCCTTGGATGCTGACGAGGGTGGTACAGATGCCATGCGTAGACTGGCCGACCGACTGGTAAGAGCTGGCTTCCATGTGGGGCTGTGTCCACCTCCGCAAGATCGGTGGGGAAAAGATTGGAACGAACGCTGGCATCGGATCGGCTCGCAGAGTGTCTGGCCGCTTTATGAAGCGTACGCTGCGTTGTTGCAGAGCGCCTGAACTGAAATGGGTCATGTTTCTTCTGGAATTGTGGACACGTGTATTCCCTCAAATACGGTTGTGAAAGCCGCCCTTGTCTTCCTCGTTCACATGACCCTCTCTCTATCAGATCACAGAGAAGAGCCTATTCTCAGCGGAGAACAAGGCAAACCATCACAGAGTAGAAAAAGAACGAAGGCCACCTTCCTATATGGAATAAAGAAGGTGGCCTTTGTCTGTCTTGCAGAAAGGAAACCTTCATCATGATACATGTCTTCACTGGAACCTTGCCTGTTCGTCCCTATCATCCTACCCAGTTCTATGGCACGATCAAGGCGGATGGGCAACTGCCGAAAGTCGCTGCGCTGGCCTGCCATCAGCAAGAGGTGGTTGCCATCAGCCTGGTCGGCTACGACACGAGTGTCAGCGCAGCGCTGGCAAGATTGTGGCAACGTGAGCAACTGGCCTTTGAGCCAGATCCGGCTATCGACTGGCATGGTCCACAGCGCCTTGGTCGAAGGCAGGAGAACTATAAGCAGTTTCACGCAACGCTGCCGGGAACGAAAGAGGTACATTTCCTGGCGCTACCAGTCTCAGCACACATTGCAGAGGGCATGCTCCATCCTCCAGATGTGCCGAAGCCAAAGCAGGAGCAAGGGTCATCCTCCCCGCCTATCCAGCAGGTGCAGGGAGATCGCTCCCGATTCGTTTTAGGTAACTGGGATGAAGCTACGCCGCATCTACGAAGTTTTCTGGGGCATTTACATGCCTTGCGCGTGATCTTCTTGCACCGGCACGAGAATCCCGCCCTGGTCGAGGTATGGGCTTCTCAACTGTGGCTCCAGGGACTGGCTCGCGATCTCATTACGCCATTGCAAGCGCTGGGCATCAAAGCCTGGAAGCTCACCGGAGACCTGACCCTCTGGAGCCACTTGATCGGCGAGGGGGTGCGCTCAGGCTGGCTCCCCTGGAATGAAAAAGTAGAGTAGAGCAGGCAGAGAAGATGACTATCTTCTGAAGCATCTTCAGTATGCAACTTCCAAGACCTCTACTCATCTCCGGCATTTCATACACGACTCACGCAACATACCTGTTCCATTGTACGAGACCCCACTGGAGGATCGCTGTGTGCGGTGCGTTTCCTGCACAGGAACGCCACACACGACATACCTTCGGTGGGGTGTTCTTTGATTCTTGCAAAGGAGGACCATTTTCCATGGCACAAGGCACCTTAGCCAATCTCAGTAGTTCTGCATTCGTACGTACTCCACCGTTGTTCGCAGAGTGGATCGTGCACTCTCTGCTCACCTTTCCAGCAGGAGAGGTGGTCACCATCCTCGATCCCACCGCGGGTGAGGGCGATCTACTGGCACCCTGCCAGGCCTTCCCTGCTGCCCGGCTCTATGGTGTGGAGATCAGCGCCGATCGCGCCGACACAGCACGGCAGCGCCTGTCTCATGCCACCATGCTCACCAGCGCCTTCGAGGGCACCACCTGTACACCCGGCTCCATGAGTCTGGTGCTGGCCAACCCGCCCTACTTCTTCAGCAATGGCAAACGGGCGGAGTACCGCATCATCGCCGCTGCCGGAGAACTACTCATGCCCGGTGGCATCATGGTGGCTATCATCCCGGCCAGATCCGCCTGGGACGGCACCATGATCGCGCACTGGTGCAAATGGTATGACCAGGTCCGGGTATGGAAGTTCCCCGACCGGACTGATGAAGATGAAGAGGGCGGGTTTGAGGATTACACCCAGATCTGCGTGCTGGGCGTGCATCTGGCTACACCCAGAGTGCCTGACACGGCGCAGAAGAGACGCCTCTCCGGCTTTCGCTGGCGCAAACCGGAGAAGGTCGGGCAATCTCCCTGGGAGCAAGGGTTTCCACCACCCGATCTGCCCACTGAACCGCTTGCCGTGCCCTATGCGGTACCAGCGACCCTCGTCCAGCCTACGCTTGTCATCAAGCATGCCGACGAAGCCACGCTGCTGCAGGCGGTGGCGAAGTATGGGGCACAGCTCACCCCGGCATGGGAGGCAGCGACCACCTGGTCGGAAGAGGGCTTCGTCGACGCTCCTGCTATGCCGCCTACTGGTGAGGCGCACCTGGCTGCCGATATCCTCACCGGACTGCTCGATGGGGAGATCGTACGCGGACCGGATGGCATACCACATCTCTTTACCTCGTTCGTCACCCAGGAATGGATCTCAATCGAGATCGATGACGAGGAGCGCGAGAAGCAGCGCGAACGCGGCGTGGTGCACCTGGAGGTCAGGCAACAGCAGGATAAACCCATCCTCGGTGTCTTGAATCTGGCCAGTGGATCCTCGCACTATTACCAGGGGGAAGAAGTCTTCACCTACTTACGGCCCTGGCTGGGCACGCTGGCTGCTCGTGTCATCGAGAAACGTAAACCACTCTACCGGCTTGATCCCGCAGACTGGGAGCTGCGCGTCGTGTCCAGAATCGGCAACGACAAGCAGCTCCCTGGCGCAGCCTTTCCCGGCCTCGCTGTGGCGCAACAACACCGTGTCTATGCTATGAGCCGGGCTATCGATGCCAAAGGACGCACCGCCATCCAGGGCGAACCTGGAACAGGGAAGACGCGCATGGGCATTGCCACAGCAGCCCGTCTGGCCCATCGCTGGCGGCAGCGCAACGCAGCCGAGTTCCGGCAAGAGGCGCAGCCGAGCTGGGTAAAGCAACTCAGACGAGCCTGGCTGGCCAACCCAACCACACGTGCGCTCTTAGGGGTAGAGCCGGTCTATGACGAGCAGAGCGGGCAGGTCATCGCGTACTGGCACGTGCGCACCAACAGGATTATGGCACCGGAACTGCTGGGTCCCTTGGCGCTGCCGGTGCTGGTAACGACGCCCAAGAAAGTCACCAAGGAGTGGGCCAATGAGATCCGGGCAGCGTGGCCGCAGGCTGAAGTGCTGTTCATCAAGGACTACCACGACGTGGCCCACTGGATGCAACGTTGTGCTACCAGTCCCGCACCAGCGGTGATCGGCATCTTCTCGCATTCGACCTCCAGAGCCTTTGGTAGGGCCTGGCAACCGGTCGTGCTCGAGAAAGCACATTCCAATACCGTCCCAGACCTGGAGCCGGATGCCGCGCTCAAGGAGGCGCTTGAACCCGTCTACGATCGGCGTGACCGGCTGGTGGCGTACCAATTCAAAGAGACAGGACAGGTGCTCACCAAAGACGTGACCATCTCATTCTTCTACTGTCCGGATTGTCTGGGACGTATCGAGGCCACACCCAGAGGAGTGCATACCCCTGACAAAAAGGTCAGTGCTTCTTCCTCGGATGTCCCAAGAGGGGAGGATACGGATGTGCTGGAGCCGGTGACCAGTCTCACCTGGTTCAAAAGCAAGCAGCGCTGGTGCACGTGTGAGCTCGACACCCTATCGGTTGATGGAGGGATAAAGCTGTGTAAAGCTCCGTTGTGGACGGATGCCAGGACCGAGCCAACGCAGCAGAAATACCCCCAGGTGCCGTTTGCAGCCTGGTCACAGGCGATGGAGGTGCTGACGATTGGCTCAATGACCATGCGGTCTGCCGCTGCATCCCGCTCGACAACGGCCACATCCACACAGAAAACTGCTTCGGGGTCGCGCCTGATTCCATCCGAGGCAGGCCAGATCGCGGTGACGCTGCCTGACATGTCTGCAGCGGAGGGATACGAGCCGATATGTGATGCAGAGGGTGACCTCATCGCCTACCATCACGCTCTCACCGGTCAGGAACTGGTACCGATCTACGGTCTCTGGTCCAGGCGCATCTTGGGCTATGTGGCAGCGGAGACGGGGAGGCTGGTGACCAGAACCACCCGCTATGAACTGCGCATGCCGCCACCCGCGAGTTTTAGCCCCTATGAATACCTGCATCGCTTCTACAAAGGGTGTGTAGCTCTTGCCATTATCGACGAGAGCCACAATGGACGCGGGCGCTCAACGGACATTGCGCACTCATTTCACCTGGCCAAGCTCGCATCTCAGGGGCGAATGAATGCCAGTGGCACCCATTATGGCGGCGACCTCGACGATTTCTTTTACTACTGGTACCGCTTCAATCCGCGATTCTGGCAGAGGCTGGGATTGGGATGGAACGATGTCGAGAAGGCCATCTCCCGCTATGGCGTGATCCAGGAGTGGACACGTGAATATGAGTCGGATGCGCGTCGCGGTACTGGCCATACCGATGTGCAGGTCAGCACCATTCCAGCACCCGGCATTTCCGCACGCATCATCCCCCCACTGCTGGAAGACCTGTGCTATCTCACCGTGCTCGACGTCGGGGCGCATATGCCGCCGCGTATCGAGGTCCCTGAAGTGGTTTCCATGCGTGATCCGGAGTTAGAGCAGGTGGTGAGGGAAGCAGCGCAGGCGCGCACGCACGCCGAACGTGAACTTGCCGACCTGCAGAAAGCCCACCGCACACTGCGTGAGGAACAGGGCACACGCGAGGAGCGTGAGCGTCTGATAGCTGCGTTTCAACAGGAGGAAGCAGAGGCACAGCAGCGTGTGTCCGAGGCGCGTCGTCATGAGGCTGAAGTCAAAGCATGGGCGGCAGAGCGCAATCTTTCGCAGCACTACCTCCAGATCGTGCGCGAGTTGGACGACCTGGCGCGTGAGCGCAACAATGCGGCGCGACTGGCGAAAGGCACCATTCCGCGCTGGTTTGCGGCACTGCCCTGTGAGAGTGCCTTTGAGGTGACGCAAACCGAAAAAGACGACTGGGGAGATGTGATCGGCAAGCGACTGCTGGTGCGCACGCCGGTGCTGGCCGCCGACTACCTCTACCCCCTGGAACGACGGCTCAGAGAGATCGTCCAACAGGAGTTGTCTGAGGGTCGTCGCATCATGGTGTACACCGAGCAGAACGATATCCGCAGTATGTCAAAACGCCTGGAGTGGGTGCTCAAGGAGTACACGCCGTGGACACTCCCCAACAACGTGGAGGCCGAAGATCGGCAGGAAGCGATCCTGGCAGCAGTAGCGACAGGTCGTCATGTGGTGATTGTCCCCTACCGGCGGGTGAACGAAGGCCTCAACCTGCAACGCGGAATCGACTCCATCATCTGGTTTGAGATGCCGATGAATCTCTTCATGCTCGACCAGGCCTCGCGTCGCGCCTGGCGACTGGGCAAACAAGAAGAGGTACGCATCTACTACCTGGTGTATGCGGGGACGGCAGGGCACTACAAGCTGCGGAAGTTAGGCAGTCAAAGTGGCGCTGCCGCTGCCTTTGCAGGTGAACCTGCACGAGGTGCGCTGATTGAACATGCTGGCGCAGACAAAACGACGCTGGCACGACTGAGCCACAGTCTGGAGTCGATGGACGAGGAGGCACCGTTCTCCACGCAGCCAGAAGATGAGAACGAGGCGCTCAAAGCGGCCTTTGCCCGGCGCGGTGAGGAGTTGCAGCAGGCACTCAAACGGGGTCGGCAATGGATCGGGGTGGTAGACACGCTCCCTGAACGACTGGCTGCCATCCATGCACAAACGGCGATGACTACGCCTGAGATGATCACGGCATTGACGAAAGGGAATGTTGTGGTTGAGGCGGAGATGGCGATTGTGTCTCCAGAAATGCCAGCCGAAGGAATTTCACAGTCTGTAGAGGGGGCAACTCTCACGTCAGTCCTCGATCTACAGCCTATTGGAAGTGAGGTGGTGACTAACTCCTCGGTGACAGACTCCTCCAGAGCGACAACTGATAGAGGGGATCTGATTCCGTTCACGGGGTCGAGTGCACCCGTGAACGGAACGAATGGGACCAACGGGCATGGAACAAGGCCAACCTGGGATACCTTGCTGCAACTGCTAGAAGCGGAAAAGGCCAGGAAAGAATCGTCCAGGTCGCGGAGAAAACAGTCTGAACAGGCGACTTCGACAGCACACGCGACCAATTTATGGGAAATCCTAGAGGAAGGAGGTGAACCATGTAGAACAACGCTGAATACAACCAAGGCAGAGGAGCTAATGCCAGATACCACGACGGTTTCACAGGCCTCTTTGTGGTAGCTGACATATGCTAACTCACTCTACCCTGTCTCATGTGCTCGACTGCGTGATTCTCAACTATGAGATCACTCAGTCTTGTTGGGAGTGTACCATCTCACCTCTGCCATGGCAAGTGCCAGAGGCAGGAATGGTAACGGTGAAATACAACATACCCAGCATGAGCAATTGAGACAGGGTAGACATCTGTTTGAAGGAAACACTATACAACCAATTGAGACAAGGAGGATCAGATGTCTATCGATCTGATGAAACACAAACCGCAGGCGTCGCAGAATAGCGCCTTGCATGATGATGACCACCTGTTTGGTGCAACCACACCACGTGATTGTGCAGAGCATGAAATCAGTGCGCAAGATGAAGCGCTGCTCGCATTGATGAAACGGCTTGGCATCGAGTCGCCTCTGAGCTATGAAACGCGCCATCTGCCCATTGGGCGGCTCATCGTACCCGGCGAGAAACTCATCAAGACCAGCGCGAGCCAGTTCCAGACCAACATCCAGTTAGTGGGTCTCTTACATGCACCCCTGGTGGTGCTCGAACAGGGCCAGGGGATCGACGATCCAGAGGCCACCTTCCGCGTGGTCGCGGGACGCAGGCGTGTGGCAGGTGCTTGTCGCGCAGGCCTGACCTACATCGAATGCCATGTCTATGATGCGCTCAGTCCCCAGATGCGCGCGCTCATCGTGCTCAGCGAAAATATGCATCGTTCCCCGGCCTGGGTCGAGGAACTGAAAGCGCTGGTGGAACTGGTCGATGAGGGGGTTGGCATGACCGACACG
>WNFI01695007.1_pt1 | contig 11598 bp, 9 predicted proteins | sample 5400471 | NCBI WGS metagenome assembly WNFI01 (sample SAMN13153348, study PRJNA577476) | soil metagenome | isolation source: 100 cm saprolite on Douglas fir-dominated hillslope | place: USA:California | collected 2013-09-17
CGAAACCGATGAAAAGGGCATGTTCGTGAAAGACCATCCCGTCGAGGTGCCCGACCTGGTGGCGACGATCTACAAAAAGCTCGGCATCGATTACAACAAGGAATACATCAGCAACATCGGGCGGCCCATCAAGCTGTCGCAGGGGAAGCCGGTCGATTTCCTGCTGGTCTAAAGGTGAACCGGTCGAAAGTCCACGATGACTTGGGGCAGATGTGTGTAGTGTGCGTCTGTCGTCACAATCCGGAGTCCGTGCTCCATCGCACTGGCAGCAATCCAAATGTCGTTCGTGGGGATTGGTCTACCAGTACGCCGGAGGTATAGGACGATCTCGGCATAGCGAACGGCCGTCTCGTCGCTGACATCTCGAATAGAAACGCGGGGCGAACGCAAGAACTGCGTCAGCTCCCGTTCGTTTTGCGCACGGCGATTGCCGAGGCGAAATCCCGCATTCAACTCGCCGAGCACGATAGGGATCATGGAGATTTGTTCTGCTTGTTGCAGGATGACCTTGATGTCGGGATGGCCGCGCATAAATGCGGCGTAAGCCGACGTGTCCAGCATCACTGAGGTCATTTCCAGAGCTCAGGATCGATCGTCCGCTGAGACCTCAGGTGCCGATCGAATGTGGCGGCGTCTTTCTTGCTCCAAGAGCCTGCCAGCGTATCCAGATCATGGTGCAGAGTCCTCTTGGCCCCCGACGATTTAGGCGCAGCCTCGCGCTCCTCCAGGAGACGAATGACGGTTTTGTTGATGCTCGTCCGCTCGGCTTGCGCCTTCTGGCGAATGGCGCGGACCACGCGGGGTGGCAGGTTGCGAATGGTTATCGCCTTCATCATGCACATTCTAACAGATATGCATCATGATGATGCGAAGTGATGCAGACCAGGCTATCGGTCCCCAAGTTTTCGCTGGCATACATGCCGCGGTGAAATCTCAGATCCTGTGGAAAGCCTTCAGGATTTCTCGCATGGCATATTGCAGCGCGATGGGCCGGCCGTGCGGGCAGCTCATGGGGCAGTCCGTCGCCGCGAGCGACTTTAACAGCCACTCCATTTTGTTCTGATCGAGGCGCATGTTGACTTTAATGGCGGCGCGGCATGCGATGGACGCGGCGATACCGCGCCGGATGTCATCGAGCGAAACGCCGCGCAATTCTCCTTCGGCGATTTCGAGTACTTCGAATAGTACCTTCTCCAGATCCGCCGGGCCGATGGCTGCCGGCGCGGCTTTCACAGCGACGGTACGGTTCCCGAAGGGCTCAGCTTCGAAGCCCATGGACTCTAGCTCGTCGGCGATGCGCGCAAATTCAATCTGCTGTTCAGCCGTCAATTGCAGGATGAGCGGCATCAGCAGGCGTTGCACCTCGACGTTTCCGGCCGCGCGTTGCTTCAGCACTTTTTCAAACAAGATGCGCTCGTGCGCCACGTGCTGGTCGATGATCCACAGTCCGTCGCGTCCAGCGGCGATGATGAAGCTGTTGTGGATCTGGCCCAGGGGGCGCAGGTCTGAGAGCGCGGAGAGCGACGCTGTCGCCGGCAGGGATTCCGCCGGAAAAGTGCCGTGAGTCTCTGGCACGCGGAGGCGGAGGCCCGCGGGCGGCGGTTCGGCAGGCACGGCGATTGCATCGGTGAAATCGAAGCGCGGCTCGGGCGCGCGCGGCGGGCGCAAGTGAAACTCGGGCGCCGCGGTATCCATCTCCGAGATGCCGGCGACCGCTTGACCTTCGGCCTCCGCCATCGGCGCAAACGGCGCTGGTTCTGACGCCGGCGCATCTAGCAACGCCTGGTTCTCGACCATCTGCGAGAACTCAGAGTACGGCATTTGCGCGGCGGGCTGCGCCGCAGGAGATGCGGCAAACGCCGGCGCTGGCCGGGAAACGATCAGCCGGCCGCGAATGGCGTCGCGCACGAAATCGTGAACGAACGACTGATGCCGGAAGCGCACTTCGGTCTTCGATGGATGGACGTTGACATCCACTTCTTCGTAATCGCATTCCAAAAACAGCAGGGCAAACGGAAACGCGGCGTGCGGCATCAGGTTGTGATAAGCCGACGAAAGCGCGTGCAGCAGTAGACGGTCGCGAATCAGCCGGCCGTTCACGAAAATGAAAATGGAATTGCGGTTGGCTTTCTGCACTTGCGGGCGTGATACGAATCCGCTCAGCCGGTAGAGTTTTGTGGACGCTTCCTCGGGCTCGCGTTGAAACTCGGCGATGGCTTCGGAGGGCGGGACCGAGGCCTGCGGCAACAGCAGCCGCTTCTCGCAAATGCCCAGCTCCACCAGTTCATCGAGCGCGCCCGTGCCGAACACTTGAAAAACGCGCTCGCGCAGCGTTCCCACCGGCGTCACGTGCAGCAGTTCACCGGGTCCGTTCGCCAGCCGAAAGGTCTTGTCCGGATGGGCCAGGCTGTAATGCGTGACGAGGGACGCAATGTGTGCCAGCTCAGTCTGCTCCGAGCGCAGGAATTTCTTGCGAGCCGGAACATTGAAAAAAAGGTCGCGGACCGTGATGGTGGTGCCCGGCGCCAATGCCGCCTCTTCGGAGCGCAGCATTTTTCCGCCGGCGATTTCGACGCGCGCGCCCGTGGCCTCTTCCGCCGAGCGCGTCTCGAGCAGCAACCGCGATACCGAAGCTATGGATGGCAGAGCCTCGCCGCGAAAGCCGAGTGTGGCGATCGACAGCAGGTCTTTCACGTCGCGCAGCTTACTGGTGGCGTGCCGCTCGAACGCCAGCATGGCATCGTCGCGCAGCATCCCGCAGCCGTCATCGGTGATGCGGATGAGCCGCCGCCCGCCGGTTTCGACCTCGATGCGGAACGACGTAGCACCGGCGTCCAGCGAATTTTCAAGAAGCTCTTTGACCACCGAAGCGGGCCGCTCGACGACTTCGCCCGCCGCGATTTTGTTGGCGACCTGGTCGGGAAGAACGCGGATGCGGCCCATGGAGAAGTGTTAGGTGTCAGGTGTTAGGTGTTAGGAAAACAGTTCAGCGCGAGTGTCCAGGCCGACAAACTAACACCTGGCACCTAAAACCTGCACCTATTGTAGTTGAATTCCCCGCGCGTCCAGCAGCTCGCCGGTGCGGCGCAACAGATCGAGAACCGATCGCTTATAGCCGATGGAATTCTGCACCAGCGCCGATTCGGCGTTGACTAGCGACTGCTGGGCTTGCAGCACGAAGTAGATCTGGCTGGTGCCGAGCTCGTATTTCTTTTGCTCGGCGTCGAGATATTTGCGCGCGAAATCGAGCGCCGTTTGCGCCAGCCTGACGCTGTCCTTGCTCGATTCCACCTGGATGACGGCGTTGATCACGTCCTGCCGAACGGTCTGCTCGACGCCGCGTACTACAAGCGCATCGTGCTTCTTGTTCACCAGTGCGTCCGCCATATCGGCCGCGGCCGCGCGGTTACGGATGGGTAGCCGCAATTGCAATCCGAATTGATAGATGGGAAAGCCGAACCCGAACATCTGGCTAAATGCGTCGCCGAGTCCGCCGGGAGTGACGCTGACGATCTGCGATCCGCCGCCAAAAACATCCTGGCGCTGGAAGAAGTTGCCGCCGCGCCCCTGGGCGCTGTACATGCCCAGTAACTGGAGATCCGGCAGCAGGCTGTTCTTCGCGCTCTTGATTTGCAGATCGTCAACGTCCAGCGCTTGATTGGCCGCTTTGAGATCGGGCCGGCTCAGTAGCGCCTTTTCTACGGCGGCTTCGGCATCGATCGCGCGCGTGTCGGTGGGAACATCGGTAGTTTCCGTGAGCGTCATGGGCATGGCACGGTACGCGGGATCAAGATCCGCCCCGATCTGCTTGCGCAGCGCTACTTCGCGCTGCTGCAGGAAGTATCGCGCTTGCGAAACACCGATCTGCGCCGTGGCGTAATTCTGCTGCGGCTGATAAATATCGAGCGGCGACATGGCACCGAGCTCCAGCTCACGCTGCGCGCGTTTCAGGGCCTCATTGGCCAGCTCCAGCGCGCGCTCCTGCACGCGCAGGTTGTCGCGCGCCTGCACCAGGTCCCAGTAAGCGTTTTCAGCGTTCTCGACCAACTGCAAGACCGAGTCCCGCAGTGAGTATTCGGTGACGCGCAGGCGGCTGCGCGCGGTCATGATCGGCAGACGGTTCACGTACGTGCCGCGATTTCGAATGAGCGGCTGCGCGAAGTTGAACTGCAGCGAAGAATTGATGGCCGGGTTGAAATTCTGGAAGCCGCTATTGGTCGAGCTCTTCAAGCCGGAGAACGTCACGCCGTAGTTGGTGCCGCTCGCCAGCGTTTCGTTGTACGTGAATAGCGTCGGCTGGCTCAAGGTCACAAGCGTAGCGGCCCCTTGCAGCGCGTCGCTGGCGGGCGTCTTCGATTGTGTACTGGTGAACAGGCCGGTGGCGAACGGATCGAAGCGCGAGAATGCCCGCGTGATGGCGTTTTGCGCCACGTCAACGGTGAGCCGCGACACCGCGATGTCCGTGTTGTTGGCCATCACCAGTTCCAGATATGACTTGAGCGACAGCTCCAGCTTCTTGCCTTCTTTCTCTTCCACGACGAAATCGGCCAGGCGTGCGGGCGGCTGGAGCTCGACCTTCGTCACCGGGCGCGCGAATGTTTCGCGGAAATAAGATGGCTTGGGAAATGACGAAATCTGCGCGGATGCCGATGCCACGCAGAGCGCCGCGCAAATCAAGAGTCGGGACGGGATGTATAACATCTTTTTGCGTGGCGCCTCCGCGCCACTGAATTATTCATACCGGATGGCTTCGATGGGATCGAGCCGCGCCGCCTGCACGGCGGGATAGATGCCGAACAGCAGACCAATGAATACGGAAACGCCGAAGGCGATGGCGATCGACGATGTAGTCACCACGGTCGACCATCCCGCCGCGGTGGCAATCAGCCTTGAAAGCGTAAAACCGAATCCGATTCCTATCAAGCCGCCAACAATCGAAATCAGCACCGCTTCCATCAGAAACTGCCGGATGATATCGCTTTGCCGCGCGCCAATGGCACGCCGAATTCCGATCTCGCGTGTGCGCTCCAGCACCGTGGCCAGCATGATGTTCATGATGCCTATGCCGCCCACCAAAAGCGAAATGCCGGCGATGCAGATCATCACTACTTTGAAAATAAACTGTGTGCGCCGCCGCTCTTCCAGCAGGCCCGCCGGTACGATCACCGTGAAATCGCCCGCGTCCTTATGCGTCGCCGACAGAATGGCGCGCACCACGTTGGCGGTCTCCACCGAATCGGTACCGGAGAACACCTTCATGTAGATGCCGTCGATTTCGTCTTTCAACCAACTGGTGTTGTCTTCGAACCGCCGCATGACGGTATTCAATGGCGCGACCACAAGGTTATTCCGGTTCAGCGCTTGCACGCCTTCGACATCGGTGTCGGTGCTCGCTTGCGGCGTCAGCACGCCGATCACTTGCAGCCAGACATCGTTGACCTTTACGTACTTTCCGATGGCGTCGTCGTAGCCCAGCAGGTTCAGCTTGGCCGATTCTCCCAGCACGCAAACCGGCTCCGAGCGCATATTTTCTTCATCTGAAAAGAAGCGCCCCGCGATCAGCTTTAGGCTGTTGATCTCGACGAAATTCGGCAGCACGCCGATCAACTGCGGCGGTTCCTGCGCGGTCTTGGGCAGCACCCGTTGCGGCTTGAAGCGCTTGCGCGGCGTGATGGCCTCCAGGCCCTGCACGTTCTCCGAGATCGCGCGAAAGTCGCGGAACGTGAGCCCGGGAGACGTCGCGCGGATCTGCTGCAGCTCGTTGCGATCCACAGCTTCGTGCGCCTCGACGATGATATTGTTCACGCCGAGCTGATCGATGAAGCTCATCATCTGTTTTTCGGCGCCGGCCGTGATCGACAGCATGGCTACCACCGCGCCTACGCCGAAGATCATGCCGAGCATAGTGAGCAGGCTGCGCAGCTTGTGCGCCAGCAGACTGGCGAGCCCCATCGTGAGTTCGGGGAGATATCCGGAGAGCGGGTTCACGCTTACTTGCCCCCCTTATTGCCGCCACCACCACCGGACGGCATGCCGGGCATTCCGGCCCCGGCTTTTTTCTCGCCCTTCTTATCGCTCGGCTTGACCGTCGGATCGGAGAGCGCGATCACGTCGCCGGGTTTGAGGCCTTCGGAAATCACCATGGTGGATTCGCTGCGCCGCGCCAGCTTCACCACTCGCTGCTGGAAGCGATGGCCGCTCTCCACCCACACCGCCGGCTTACCGTCCTTTTCGAAGATGGCCTGTGCGGGAATGTGAATTGCGTTGGGAATTCTTTCGACGGTAATTTCCACATCGGCCAGCAGGCCGGGACGCAACAGCACCTGCAATTGGGAATCTTCTTCGGGCGGCGTTGGCAGTTGGGCGCGCTCGCGTTCTTCTTCGGTGCCGACTTCTGCTGGAAGAGCGGCGACCGCCATCTTCATGAAGTCCGTTGTGGCCGCGCCGCCGGGTCCCGGTGTGGGCATAGCAGGCGCGCTGCCGGCATTCTGCGTTGTCGCCGCCACTACAAGAGGTTTGTCCCCGGACGGCGGTCTTGCCGTGGGCGCATTCGCCGGCACAACATTTGCTCCCGGTCCTCCCGCCATTGGCGGCGCCGCCGAAGCGGGCGGAGTTTTCCTGGCATTACGCGCCGCGGTTTCCATAATGCGCTTTACATCTTCCGGTTTGGCGCCGAGCGTGCCCAGCAGTTGCGGCATATCGATCGAAAACACGACGTCGAATTTCTTGCCCGGATCGCCGGAGAAAATATTGGCGCTCGCCGACCCGCTCATGCTCTTGATCTTGCCGCGGAAGCGCTTGTCAGGCACGGCATCGAGCTGAATCGTCACGTCCTGCCCTTCATGCAGGTTCGCGCGGTCGAGTTCCCCGACGCGCGCGACGACTTCGAATTCGGAAAGATCGAGCACATCCGCTACCGGCATCCCGGGTTGCAGCGTGTCGCCCTCGCGAATATCGGGAAGCTGCATGCCTGGAAAAAAGAAACCCTGCCCGCGGTTCTGGCGCACCGCCACCAGGCCGGTCATGGGTGAGAGCAGCTTGGTCTGCGCGATGCGCATTTTCTCGCGCTCCACGTCGATCACGCTCTTGTTGCGTTGCTCGCGCAGCACGGCGAGTTGCGCCAGTGCCTGCTCGTGGCGGGACTTGACGTCGCTTTCCAGCTGCTGCAGCCTGCGCTTGGCTTCTTCCAGGTTCAGCAGGTTTTTCTTGGCGTCGATGGCCGCCAGCAGCTCGTTGCGCTGTACTTCCAGCTCCGCGCGGCGCACGCCGAAGCGCGCTTTGAGCAGATTCACCTGATCCTGGCTGTCGCTGATGGAGAGATCCGCCTGGGCTTTCTTGATCTGCTCGTCGATCTGGTCCACCTCGAGCTGCGTTTCTTCCAGGCTCGCCCGCCGCTCGGAATCGTCGAATTCGACGATCCGGTCCTTATCGCGCGCCAGCGAACCGAGAGGCGCAATCTTAGTGACCTGCACGGTGCCGAACAGATTGGGTGCGGTAAGAGTGGCCGAGCGCACGGCGCGCAGCTCTCCGCGCGAGTAGGCGCGGATCACGACATCGCCGCGCAGCACTTTGGTGGTAGGCACCTGCTGCTGGCGCTCCGGCAGTTGTTTCACCACCATGTAGGCGCCCCAAGCCGCCCCCAGCACGAACAAGAGGATCAAAAATCGAAACAGAAACTTCTTCATGAGATTTGCGGGCCGTAGCGCATGGGATCACAACTTCTTCTTCCCACGCTTTGCGGCCTCGGCCGGATTTTCCAGCGTGACCAGCTCACCTTCTTTGAGCCCTTTGAGCACCACCAGGTCCTCGTCATTGCGCTTCCCTACCTCAATCGTGCGCGTGAGGAACTGCTGGCCCTTTTGCACATATACCGCGGGCTTGCCGTTCAGCATGAAGCTCGCGCGCGCGGGAATCAGCAGCACGCCAGGCTGCCTTTCCACGATGATCTCGGCCGACGCGCTCATTCCTGGCCGCAGGCGCGGGTCCAGATTCTTCAAAGTGGCGCGGGCGGGGAATAGTTTCTCCGGGGGAAACACACGGAAAACAAGTTGCGCGATGGGGCTGATCCAATCCATGTCCGCGTTGAATTCTTTCTCCGGCACGGCATCCACACGCACGCGCACCGGCTGTCCCAGTTTCAACTTGCCGCGATCCACTTCTTCCAGCTTCAATTCGACCCGCATTTCCGAGAGATCGGGAATTTCGGCGATGGCGGCGCCAGTCCAAACGCGATCTCCCTCTTTGAACGGCGGCGGCGATTGTCCGAACGAACCGCCGGCGCGGAAATTCGGCAGAATATTCACGATGCCGTCGTTGGGCGCGCGCATTACCATCTTGGTAAGGTAGCCTTTGGCGAGATCGGTATCGCGAATGGCTTTGTCTTTCTTCTGGTCCAGCCGCTCGATATCGGCCGAATGCGAAATCTGGCGGGATTGGATGGCGGTCTTAACCTGGCTCAGATCGCCCTCGGAAACCGTGACATCGATCCGGTCCTTGGCGCCCTCAATCTCCGAGAGAATTTCGGCCTTGCTGGCTTCGAGCTTGGCGCGCTCCACGTTGTACTCGGACTGCGTCAGGTTCATGCCGTCCATCTCGTTATCGATCTTGTGCTGCGCTTTGGTCTGGACGATCTCGCTGTCGGCGGTGCGCTGATCGGTGGATTTCTCGATGAGGTTCTGCTCCTGCTGCACGCCGTCGAATGCGATCACCACGTCGCCCTTTTTCACCGGCTTGCCGGACTCCGCCAGCTTGACGATGCGCGGGTCGGGCACCTGCGGCGCGGTCAGCAGCACCGAGCGCACGCTGCGAATCTCGCCGCGATTCTTAACGCTGACGATGAAATCGCCCCGCCGCACGCGCGCTACCGCCACGTCGACTTCGGTGGACCCGGTGTAGTGGAAGGCCGCGTAGACGGCGCCCGCGCAGGCCAGGCCCACGGCGCTCCAGATAGCGATCCGCTGGCGCGTCGAGAGCCGCCGCTGGCCGAGCTTCTGTTTAGGTTTTAGATCCTTGGACATGGCGATCTGAGGTGCCGCCTACGAGGGCGCCTTGCCGCTTGCCGGTCGCTCCACCGCCACCACATCACCCGGTGAGACGCCCGCGCGCACTACCGCGGCAACATGGTTGCGCAGCCCCAGTTCGATTTCGCGGCGCTGCCAACCCGTGGACGTCTGCAGGAAGACAAAAGGCTTTGCAGGTCCTTCGAAAAACACCGCGTCGAGCGGCGCCAGCGTGGCCTGCTTTTCCGATGCCAGCAGGACATCGGCGCTGGCCGAAAGGTCCGGAATCACGCGCGGATCAATTTGATCAAGCTTCAGCCGGATCGAAATCTCGCGCATGTAGTTTGGCCGCCACGCGCCCGGCTTGGTCATTGCGCCGACCCCCACCACGCGCGCCGCGAACTGGGACCCGGGATAGGCATCCAGGCGCGCGATGGCCTTCGAGCCCAGCCTGACCGACTCCGCGTCCACCTGATTCACATTGGCCATGATCACCATGGAGCTTGGATCGACGATCTGCATGAACGTCATGCCCGGCCAGATCTGATCTCCCTGCTGGACCTGTCCGAAATCGCCGCCGCGCCAGATGCTCTGCATCACCACGATGCCGTCCATGGGCGCGCGCACGATCATGCGGTTTACGTTCATGGTGGCGCGTTCGAGCTCGATCTTGGCCTGATCGCGGTCGATTTCCGACGTACGGATCTGGGAACGCTGCGAACTCTCCACCAGCTTCGCTTCCGCGGCCACCTGCTTATGTTGGGCTTCGGTTTCGCGTGCAGCCAGTTGCAGGTCTTCCGCCTCGATGGCGGAGCGCACTTCGGCCGTTTTCAGGTCGAGGAGCGCCTTGTCCCAGTTGGCTTTGCTGCTGTTGACCAGTTGCCGGTGCGCTTCCTCGGCCGTGGCCAGGTCCGCTTTTAATTTTTTGACATTGGCTTCCAGTTGGGCGACTGTCGCTTTGTAATCATCCAGGCGGTTCAGCTGATACTGGCGGTCGAATTCGGCCACGACCTCGCCTTTCTTCACGTGGATGCCGGGCTTGGCGACTTCCACCAGTACCAGCGAGAAGTCCGATCCCCCCGCGCCACCGCCACCTCCACCTGCTCCGCCGCCGCCTCCTCCCTGTCCCGAGCCACCTGTACCGATGAGCCCGGCTGCAGTCGAGCCCAGCCCGTTTGTGCCCAACGTGGAACTTGTGGGTGCGCTACTCCCCGATGCCGTGGATTTGTTCGCGTTGGTCTGCGAAGCCAGGCGGTCGGTGAACCGGTTGGTAGTTCCGCGAATCGCGCCGAGGCTCGAAGCCGGCGCGCCGGGCGCCCCTGCTGTAGCCGATTGCGCGGTCAGCGCTGTGTTCGTGCTCGTTGTGGAAGTATCCTGCCCGGACCCTGTGGCCGCGGCACTTGAAGAAGAGGATGATGACGGGGAACTTGACGCGGATGACGAGGAACTCGCGGACGATGCTCCCGTGCCAACCGATTTCGTGCCGCTAGCTCCATAGCCGCCCGAGGCGCTGCGGCTGCCGCGCAAACGAGGCGCCATCAGTGCCGCAAACTTTTCGGCCGTGACAATTCCGCTCATGCGGATGGTGCGATCCAGATCTCCAGCTGCAATAGTTGCCGTCCGCAAGACTGCAGTTTCAGGTTTGGCCGCGCCCGCCTGGCGCCGAGCAATCCACGCCAAGCTGCCAACCGCCACGATAGCCAGCGCGATCAGCAGCCAGCGCCAGCCGTGCTGCGGCTTTCTGGGCGCCGGCAGAACAAGTTCCGGAGCGGCGGGCGGCTTAACCGGAGTGGCAGTTCCCGGCAGCGAGCTCGGTAATGAAGCACTACTCATTTTAAGAAGAGCGTCATCTTGAAGGCGTCAACGCTGAAGCGCTACATCAAGCGCACTGGGGCCAGCGCCTTCCCCGTTTCATTTAGGTGCCGGCGCCCCTGATTTTGTGTAATCCAGTGAAAAGACGGTGAGCATCGTGCAAAGGTTAGCCGGCGCGCCAAAGAAAGCTCGGATCGATTTAAAGCCCTGAAACTAAACAGTCTGATCGCTTGCGCGCCGCATGTCAAGTAAGTCCCGCGTGGCCGCCCCGCGCCCGTGTTATCGTAGTCCTCAGTGTCGTCGCCCCTGAACTTTCATCTACCTCAATACGAAGGGCCGCTCGATCTGCTTCTGGACCTGATTCGCAAGCAGCAGATCGACATTCGCGACATCCCGATCGCCACGATTACCGCGCAATATTTCGAGTACATGGAGCAGGCGCGGAAGATGGACATCGACCTGGGAGCCGAGTTCGTCTACATGGCGGCCACGCTGATTTATATCAAGTCCAAGATGCTGCTGCCGCAGGATCCCGAGCTCATGGATGGCGCCGAGGAGGATCCGCGCCAGGAACTGGTGGACCGGCTGCTCGAACACGAAAAGTTCAAAAACGCCGCCGAAATGCTGCAGCAGAAGCGCCTGATCGAGGAAAACGTCTGGTCCAACCCGCAGGTGAAGGCTTTTATCTCGGAAGATGACGACCCGGGTGTCAGCGCCACGCTATTCGATCTGGTAAAAGCCTTCGGCGAAGTGCTGGAGCGCACCAAAAACCGGCCCATATATGAAG
>WNFI01064540.1_pt1 | contig 11597 bp, 9 predicted proteins | sample 5400471 | NCBI WGS metagenome assembly WNFI01 (sample SAMN13153348, study PRJNA577476) | soil metagenome | isolation source: 100 cm saprolite on Douglas fir-dominated hillslope | place: USA:California | collected 2013-09-17
AAGCCCGCCGGTCCGGCGACCAGCAGTTTGGAACCGAACGCCTGGTTCACGCCATCGCGCGGGCGGGTGACGGGGCGCGTGCGATTGCCGACGCGATCATCGGCGATCTCATCGCGTGGTCAGGCCGTACGGAGCTCGAAGATGACGTGACGCTCGTGGTCGTTCGCAGAAGCTAGCGGAGGCGTCGCGCACGTGACATTCGCGACCTGTTCGTCTACATTGGTTTTGCAACCGAGTTGCCCGCGGCTCGAGACTAAGATCGAAACGGTACGCTCCCCCAGATCATTGTTGAAAAGGAGAACCGGAATGGCTGCAGCAAAGAAGAGCTCCAAGAAGAAACCATCCTCCAAGAAACCTGCCGCGAAGAAAAAATCCAAACCGGCGGGGAAGAAGGTCGCGGTGAAGAAGGCGGCCAGGAAGCCGGCAAAGAAGGCGGCACCCAAGAAGAAGGTCGCCGCCAAGAAGAAAGCGGCACCTAAGAAGAAAGCCGCTCCCAAGAAGAAAGCCGCTCCGGCAAAGAAGGTAGCGCCGAAGAAGAAAGTCGCCCCCAAGAAGAAGGCGGCGCCGAAGAAGAAAGCAGCTCCGGCAAAGAAGCCCGCTCCGCCGAAGAAGGCTCCGGCTCCGCCGGCAAAGAAGGCCCCTCCGGCCCCTCCGGCCATGAAACCAGCCCCGACCCCCGCCCCTCGGCCGGTCACTCCGCCACCAGCGCCAGCCCCACCTGCTCCGGCTCCGCCGGCTCCGAGCGTGATCAGCCGGGTCGTGGAACAGGTTCGCGCTCCGGCGGCACCGCCGGCGCCCACCAGCAGCGGCGAAGGCAGCGGCTCGGGCGGCAGCACTCCTCCCTCGTCATAGCTCTTCGCGTCAAACGCGCGACAACGAGAAAGACTCCGGATTCCGGAGTCTTTTTTTTGCTAACCGGCGGTCTCGAACACCTTGCGGATTCGCTTCGAGAAGTAGCGCTCGGGGAGGCCGCCGCCCCAGCGACGGAGTCGTTTTGCTTTCTGGAATGACTGCATCGCAGAGGTCTTGAACTGCTCGTCAGCCTCGAAGGCGAACACCGAGTACTGAGACGCGCCGAGGAACGCCCAGATCCAGCCGTTGTTCGGCATCTGGCGGGTCAGGACCTCGAAGTCCCGGGATGCATCTTCGAAATCGCCGCGGAAGTAGGCCTCGAGCGCGCCACGAACCTTCTGTTTGTCCGCGGCGAGAACCGCATCGGTGGCGGCGACCGGACGCGTTGGGGCCACCGCCACCTGCGTGGGCGGTGCGCCTGGAGCGGGCGCGGAATCGAACAGCATGCCCGCGTTCTGCGCTGCCGCAAAGGCGGCGTTCAGATCGTCATTCGACTTGGCGGTCGCGCTGCCGGTATTCGCGGCCATGAGCTGCGACGTTCCCTGAGCGTACTGCGGCGACGCTGTTGCTTTGCGCCCCTGGGCAGCCGTCATGCGTGCTCGCGCGTTGTTGATCTCTGTCGCCACGCGCTGCCGAAGAGCAGGGTCGATCGACGGTGCCGCCGGCATCACAGGCACCGGAACCGGAACGGGCGTTACCGTGCGCGGCGGAGTTGGAGGCGCCGGCGCGGGTGTCTCGGGAGTCGGCGTGTTGGCCGCCTCGAGCTTGGTCTTGGTACGGCGCATCAACTCCTCGATCGAGCCGAGGTCGTACTCGCCCGGGCCGCTGGTCTTTTCGAATTCGGTCACCGCCTGTTCGTACTTGCCGAGGTTGAGATAGGCAACGCCGCGGTAGTAGTGTGGGTGATAGCTGATGAAGATGGCCCCGTAGGTGCGCTCGTTGTTGCTCTCTTTGTCGTGCCCCGCGATGGCGGCGTTCATCTTCTGAACGACGACGGCCCATTGTCCTTTGTGCGCCGCCGCGATCCCGACGTCGTAGTCGTCGTACCACGATGCGAAGGCGGCGGAAGCAGCCAGCAGGCAGACGACGATGAGCGATGTGATGCGTGCACGACTCATGGCTGACCCATTTCCTTTTCGAGGGCGTTGTAGTCGACGCTGCCGAAATCCCTGTGCTCAGGAACCTTCTTGCCGGCCTGAATGCTCACGTTGAACGTGTCGCTGTGGCCGTCCGGGCCGTTGAGCGTGATCGTGTAAGTGCCCGGTTTGAGATCGATGCGGGTGGGAGTGGACCGCTTCTCTTCGTTGAGGTCGACCGGCTTGTGGTCGTCGGCGCTGACGATCTTGTCGATGTCGCCCCAAGGCTGCGCGGAAAGCAGCAGGGTCCCCTCGCCGGCCGGAATCGGGGCTGAATTCGTCGCTGCTGTCGTGGTGATCTGCGCCCCGCTCGGCGAGCCGGTCGTCGTGACAGCAACCGGCCCCGGGGTCTTACGCGTCGCGAAATACACGCCGGCGAGCACGGCGACGACGACTGCCGCGGCGATGGCGGCGATCAGGCCCATGTTCTTCTTCGGCTGCTCCCCCGGCCGCATCTGGATCTGCCGCTCGATGACGGTCGCTTCCGCGTTGCCGGCGCCGGGAGCGACCACCGTTCTCCTGGATGGCGCGCCGAGGTTCTCCATGACGGTTGCTTCGTCGCTGCCGATCGTCTTTCGCTCCATGAGCGTGGGTTCGGCGGCGCCGGCGCCGGGCATGGTCGAGGCCTTGAGGCCGGGCTCCATCACCGTGGCCTCGTCGCTGCCGACCTTCGTTCCGGCGGGACCAGCCTTCTGTGCCGGTGAGGTACGGCCAGCCATCGTCTGTTGCGTGGGCTGTACGCCCGAGCCGGTGAACGCGCCGGTCGTCATCTTGAGGTCGGCGAGCGTCTGGGCGCCGCTGAGCGTAACCATCCGCTCGCCGAGGCCGTACTTCTGATCCGGCTGAATCGTGTTGCGGATCGATTCGATCGTCGATGCAAACTCGGCGGCAGTGGCGTAGCGGGCGTCGCGGCTCTTCTCGAGTGACTTGAGGATGATCGACTCGAGTTGCGGCGGCACCTTCACGTCGGGGTTCAGATCGTGGATTGCCTGCGGCTTTTCGGTGACGTGCTTGAGGATGTAGCCGTGCGGGTTCGTGGCGTTGAATGGGGCTTTGCCGGCCAGCATCTCGTACATCACGATGCCGAAGGAATAGAGATCGGAGCGCGGGTCGAGATGCTCGCCCTCCTTCAGGAATCCTGCCTGCTCGGGTGAGGCGTACTTCAGCTTGCCGAGGAACATGCCGGTCTGCGTCAGGCCCTGACCGCCTTCACCTTCGGCGAGCTGCTTGGCGATACCGAAGTCGATGACCTTCACGAGCAGCTTCCCGTGATGGTCCTGCGACAGCATGATGTTCTCCGGCGAGATGTCGCGGTGGATCAGGCCCATGGAGTGCAGATGATCGAGACCCATCAGGGCCTGGATCGAGATCTCGATGGCCAACCGCGGCGGGATCGGTCCGTTCTGACCGATCCACTTCTGAATGTTCGTCCCATCGATGAACTCCCACACCATGTAGTAGGAGCCGTCTTCCAGGGTCGAGAAGTCATACAGCATGGCCAGGTTCTTGTGCTTGATCATCGTGGACGTGCGTGCTTCCTGGAGGAAGCGCTGCAGTCCCTGATCGTCGGCGGCGACGTTCGGCCGCATGATCTTGACGACGCGCAGCTCGTTGAGGTGGATATGGCGGACCTTGAAGATCTCACCCATGCCGCCGATGCCGAGCCGGTCGAGAATCTGGTACTTGCCGTCCAGTAACCGAGCCGCGTACGTGCGCTGGAAGTTCGTCACGCGCTCGCTGCAATGCGGACATTGGTCGACGCTGGCGTCGATGACTTCTTTGCACCGAAGACAGGTGATGGCACTCATAGACTCACCTCAACCATCAATGGTCTCTCAAGACATAGGTACAAGCCGGATCCGCTCCGAACCTGACGACGTCGCCGGCTTTGAGTTTGGCGCGCTCGACGCGCGTGTTGTTCACATATGTTCCATTGGCGGACTTCAGATCCTCGACGACGCAGGCGGCACCACTCATGGTGATGCGGGCATGGCGACGCGAGACAGCCGGATGAGTCAGAACGATCGAACAGGTTCGATCGCGCCCGACCATGACGCTATCTCCCTGGATCGAATGTTTCTCGTTCGTCTCCGGCTTGACGTTGACGAGTGACCAGTGGGTCGGGATCGACGGGATCACCTGGATGGGAGGAGTGGGCTGCGTGTCCGAGGCGATGGCCGGTTGACGCGGTCCGGTCCCACGAACTGGCTTGCGGGCGTTGTACTCCTCGAGCGCTTCATAGAACTCACGTGCCGACTCGTACCGCTGATCCTGGCGCGGCTGCATTGCCTTGTTGGTGATGGCTTCTAGCTCCCGGTCGACCTCGGGACGGAGCGCACTGGCCGGCTGCTTCTCGCCGCGATAGATGGCGTCGATCAGCTTGGGCAGGGAGCGACTGTTGAAGGGCAACGCCCCGGTCAGCATTTCGTAGAGCACGACTCCGGCGGAGTAGACATCGCTCTTGGCGCCGGCGTCCTTCGGCTCGCGGATCTGCTCCGGGGACATGTAATGCGGCGTCCCGAGGAGGAAACCGGACTTCGTGAGCACCGTCTGGCCTGACACGCCTGCGCCTTCCTTGATCTTGGCGATGCCGAAGTCCGTCACCTTGACCGTGCCCGCGGTCTCGCGGATCAGGTTCGCGGGCTTGATGTCGCGATGGACGATCCCTTTGCCATGAGCGTAAACGAGCGCTTCCAGCATGCACTGCGTGACCTCGATCGCCTCCTGTAGCGGCAGCGCGCCGCGCTGTGTCAGGAGGACGTCCACGGGTGTGCCCTCGACGAACTCCATCACCAGCACGGCGCTCGATGGATCGTTGATGAACTCATAGAAACGTGTGATGTAACGATGACGGAGCTTCGAGAGGATCTGTGCTTCTTTCACGAAACGCTTGCGGGCCGTGACTTCGCCGGACAGCTCCTCGTTGATGACCTTGAGGACGACTTCGAAGTCGGCCGGCAGCAGATCGGTCGATGCCACAGTGCGTCCCACGTAGACGTGGCTCATGCCGCCTTCGCCGATCTCGCGGTCGATGCGGTAGTTGCCGATGACGGTACCGATCATTTCAGCGCACCCTCATCGTCCCAATAGAAACCTTCGTGGCAGAGCGGCATGAACAGAAAGCGGTGCGAGCCGATCCTGATGACGTCCTGGTCGAGGAGATCGCGCCGCGGCTCGATCTCCCCTTCGTTGACGTAGGTGCCATTCGTGGAGTTGTGATCCATGAGGATGAAACGTCTCTCTTCGGGCCGAAAGACGAGATCGGCATGATGCGAAGAGGCCTGATCGTCGTTCACCACGATGTCCGACCTCCGGTCGCGCCCGAGGACGTTGCGACCCATCCGCACGGCATATGATTCTCCACGGCTCACGCCGTTGAGCCCGATCAGCCAGCCCACGACGTAGCGCTTCGGCTGTGCGGCAGGATCGAGCTTCTGCACGGCAATGGTTCGTTCCATCGGCTGGGGTTGAACATGTGCTTCCGGCTGCACGGCGGCAGCCTCGCGCCGCGGCATTGGGGCCGGGGCAGGAACGATTGCAGGAAGGGGAATGGCTGCTGCCAACGAGCGCGGTGACGGAACTGGAGCCGCGGCAGAGGCGGGGACTGATTCCTGTGCACCAAAGCGGGACGGTCTCACGATCGGGATCTCCGCCTCCGCGCCCTCGGCCGGACAGTATGGACAGAGGTCCCACGATTCGTCGATGAAGTGCCCATTCTCACACCGCTTGTCAGCCACGATGATGCCCTCCCGAGACGTTGCCGGACCTGACAGATCCGTCCCCACCCTCACGCATGAAACGCGACGGCAACCGCGTTGCGACCGCCGAAATAGATGATGTCACCGTCTTTGAGGAACCGTTTGTCGATCTTTTGATCGTTCACGAACGTGCCATTCGAAGAGTTTCGGTCGATGAGCAGCACCTTGCCATCGATCGCCACCACCTCGGCATGCAGTCGTGAGATCTTCGGATTCTCCAATACGATCTCACAGATTGTCGCCTCGCGCCCGATCCGAATGCCTGAACCTCCCAGGCCGAGCTTCTCGCCGGCGCGCGAACCGTTGAGAATCGTAAATCGCCCCAGCATCGGCGGCGCGGCGTTGGGGCCAGGCGCGAGCGAATTCGTGTCGCGCTCGATCGGCGCCACCATCGTCTGTACCGTCGTGATCACCGATAGCTCCCTGGCCGGCCGACGGCGAAAACGGATCAGGTCGGGAGAGTTCGGGAAGAGCCGCGAGGCGATCGCCAACTCGCTCTCCGACTGCGACCAGTTCCCCTCGCCGGCATCATCGAGAGCCAGACGGTAGTGGCGGCTGAATTCACCGTCCACGTTCTGCGGCACGCCGGCCGCGGCCATGACGTCCCGGGCAACGTTGATGGGAACCAGAAACTTGATCGACTCCGCGTCCGTGTGACCCCAGGTCGAGATGCCGATGACCGCACCGTCGCGATCGACGGCCGGGCCTCCCGAGTTGCCGCGGTAGATGGCCACGTTCGACTGAAACACCGGCGTGTTCGCCACGTTGCGCTTGATGGCCGTGATCGTACCGGGATTGAACGTCGCCTCGAGGTCGCTGTCGCGCGAGAGCCAGCCGCCGATCACGTCGTCCGTGCTGCTGGCCACGGCCGGATAGCCGACCGACCAGATCGACTCACCGACACGCGTGGTATCGCTGTCGCCCAGTGGAAGGACCGGAAGGTTCTTCCGCTCGATCCGCAACAGGGCAAGATCCGTCCCGTGCTCGCTCAAGGAGGGCGAGTACCGGACGATGCGGAACGGAAGCTTCTCGCCATTCGACAGCTCGACCACGTCCACCACCGCGATCTGATCGACCGTGGCATTCGTCGCAAGCGTCGTGATGTACCGGTCCAGACCATCCCTCCGGTGGATGGCCCGGAGATCGTCGATCGGGAAATGCTTGACCATCGCGGAGATGGCGCCGTTCCGCAGGAGGTCGCGACGCAGTGCTTCCGCGTCACGGGTCGGGGCCACGACGTGCCCGCTCGTGAGAATCTCTCCATCGGGGTGAACGATGAAGCCGCTTCCCGATCCGCCCGCGCCTGCCTGCACGGTCGCAGGCTCATGAGGGATCTCCCGCGCTTCAACGTTGAATCCGCCGGCGCGGAGCTCGGCCTGGACGGCACTGACGGCTGCCGGCTGGTAGTGAAACTGGGCGGTGGCATACGCGCTGATGCGGACGACCGCCGGCTTCACGCCATAAGCCATCTTCTGCACCTCATCGAGCTTCGACACATCACGCCTGCAGCTCGCCACAAGCAGCGAAACGAGCATCAGTAACCGGGGGCGGGTGAACATGACCTGTCAGCGAGTCAGAAGGAGCCAAGCACAAGCAGCGCTCAAAGCAAGGACGACGATCAGCATCCACTTGATGACCGAGTGACCGCCGGAACGAGACCCGCTGGCCGCGGGAATCACGTCTACGTCTTCATTGGCCGAGCGATGAAGCGTTGCCGCGCGCGATTCGTCCGGCAGCGGCCGAAGAGGCAGCGTCGGCTTCCCCGCGATGGAATCATCGGGGGCAGTCGCATCGTCGGCCGGCACCTCCAGCGTCCGTGCCGCCACCGTCGATTCGTCGGTGGGCAACTCGAGCGTCTTCGCCGTCACCACCCGGTCCGGCGCTGCATCAGTCGATGCTGCCTCCGTGGGAACCTCCACGCGAGCCGTGGCCTCGACCTGGGCTGCTTCGACCGCTGGCGACGTCGCCTCGGGCGCCGCGGGAGTGGCCACTCCTTGTCCTTCAGGTGCCGGCGCCGGGACGGATGCGACCACAACCGGCGAAGCAACCGCGGCTGTTGCGGCCTCGCCCGCGACAGCCGGAACGCTCGGAACCGTAGCCTCGCCGCCCGCGACGGCCGTGGACGCGGGTGGCGCTTCGCTTCCTGCGGTTTGCGTGGTCGGAATCAGCGGCTGTTTGAACTCTCCTGAGATTCGCACGCGAAGAGTGTCGTCGAGGGGCGACCGCTCACCCTCCTTGGCTGCCGTGACAAGGGATGTATCGCGCTGTGTCTCGTCGAACAGCAGCGGGTCTCCCGCCGGCATCGGCTGCGTGTCTTCGAACCGGAAGTCGAATGCCTGCTCCTCGGACCGCATGACCCTGGCGACGATCACGGTCACGTTGTCCGGTGCACCTCTCTCCAGCGTGCGCCGCACGAACTCGTCAGCGGCCTCTCCGATCGGCAGCTTAGCCACCTCTTTCAGCTCGTCTTCCTTGACGAGCCCATGGAGACCGTCGCTGCACAGGATGAACGTGTCCCCTTCGAGCATCTGGAATGGTCCGCGCACGTCGATCTCGACATCCTCCGACACGCCCATCGAGCGCTGCAGGACGTTGCGCCGCGGATGAGTCTCCGCTTCCTTGCTCGTCAACAAGCCTTCGCGAACCATAGAGGCGACGAGCGAGTGATCGTCGGTCAGTTGCCTGATTTGATCGCCGCGCACCATATAGATGCGCGAGTCGCCGACATGAGCAAACCAGGCCTCGGTGCCGCGCACGGCAAGTGCGGAGGTCGTGGTGCCCATGCCGCGAAGATCGGGATTGGCCTGAGCCTCGGAATAGATGCGGGCGTTCGCCCGCGTGAGCGAATCCCGAAGTGCGGCTGCAATGTCCGCCGTTTCGCTGCCGAGGAACTGAGCCTTCACCGTCTCGCCGGCAAGACGCGACGCCGTCGCGCCTCCGCGATGACCGCCCATGCCGTCGGCGACGATCAGTAGCCGTCCGTGGGAGCGGCTGTCCTTCTCTTCGTCCGGCGTCGTGAGAAGCCCGAAGTCCTGGTTTTCCGAGCGCACCAGCCCGACGTCCGTTCGCATGACGGCGCGCACGACGAGGCGCGGAGTGGAAACGACGCCGGTTGAGGCCGCGGGCTGATCGCTCATGTCAGGTGCAGTCGTGGATGCTGGACAGTTGATTATAACGTCATCGTCGACAACGCTATAATCAGGTTCTCGATGGTCGAGCAACTCCAGATTCATTACGTCGATATGGGCGTGCCGCGTGTGACGGATCTCACAAGTGACCTCTCCGTCGGGCGAACTGAGGGTAACGATCTCGTTCTCAACCACCCCTCGGTGTCCCGGAAACACGCCCGCTTCGAGGCTCGTAACGGAAAATGGTGGATCATCGACCTGAAGTCGACCAACGGCGTCAAAGTCAACGGCAACCTCATCACGGAGTCACAGCTCAACGCCGGCGACAAGATCCTGGTCGGCTCCGTCCAACTGGACCTCAAAGCACTGCCGTCCGTCGACTTTTCGGCCGAGTCGATGTTCGACAACCCCTCTGGCACGGTCATCCGCCGGATCTCGGACTTCAACTCCGAATTCGGACTCGACCTCGCCGAGGTGGCCCAGCTCCGGCCCAAATCCGAGCCCGGAATCCAACCCGAGTCCGTCACTCGCGAAAAGATCTTTCAGGTCCTCGTCCAGGTCGCCAAAGCCCTGCTGCAGAGCGACGACCTCAACGACCTGCTCAATACAGTCATGGACATGATCTTCAAATACCTGCCTGTCGAGCGCGGCCTCATCATCCTGTTCGACGACAGCGGCAACCCGATTCCGAAACTGACCAAGTTCATCGAAGGAGCCGATCAGCAGGACATCCCGATCTCACGCACCATCCTCAAAATGGTGGCCGAACAGCAAGTGGCGTTGATGACGTCCAATGCCCTCGAAGACGCCCGCCTGCTCGGCGGGAAGTCGATCGCCATCCACGGCATCCGCTCGGCCATGTGCGTTCCGCTGTGGAACCGGCAACATGTCATCGGCGCGGTGCAGGTGGACTCGCCGATCCATATCGGCCGCTTCACCGAGGAAGACCTGGATCTGCTGACGGCGCTCGCGAATTTCGCCGCCGTGGCCATCGAGCGTGCCCAGCTCTCGGAAAAAGTCGAGCAGGAACGGAAGATCCGCTCGAAGATGGAGCGCTACCACTCACCAGCGGTCATCGACGAGATCGTGAAAGGGGTCATCTCCACCAGCGAGACTGAGATTCGGAACGCCGAGGTCTCGATCCTGTTCGCGGACATCTCGGGATTCACAACAATCTCAGAAACCAAGAAACCGGAAGAGGTATCGGAGTTTCTCTCCCATTTCTTTTCCTGCGCGGTGGAATCGATCTTCGCGTTCGGCGGCACGCTCGACAAATTCATTGGCGATGCCGTGATGGCGTTCTTCGGCGCCCCGATCCCCCAGGAGGATCATGCCGACCGCGCCGTGTTGGCCGGTCTGCGCAGCGCTGTGAACATCGCTTCCCGTCTCGAGAGCGGCGTGGCGAAACCAGGCCAGCTCGTCATCTCCCAGAACACGTTCGAGCGCGTCATCGGAAGCTTCGAGACCGAGCCGCTGGGCGAGTTCGCCCTCAAAGGACTCCAGCAGAAGATGCCGGTCTATCGCGTCGCCGAGTCAATCAATCAACCAGGCGCTCCTCGCGACGTGTACCAAGCCACGACCACGCGGTGAAACGGGTGGCCGGTTGACGGTTGCCAGCCATCCTGTCCGCCACGCGGGATCCGGTCCCTGCCGGCGATCCGCTACGGTCAACCGCGGGCTGTCCACTGTCAACCGTCAACCATAACGGAACTTTCTACCCCCCTCACTCGTTTCACTTGCAGCAATGAACCGCCCGGACACTCCTTCGACGACCGGCCAACCGCCACTGGCAACCGTCCACCGTCCACCGTCAACGATCAACCGTAACGCCCTGCGCCTGATCGTCGAGCCGATCGCCATCGCGATCGTACTGGCGATGGTGGCTCGAAGCGTCTTCCACATGTACACGATTCCGTCGGCGTCGATGGCGCCCACGTTGCAGATCGGCGATCACATCATCGTCACGCCCTATCGGGTGCCGTTCCTGGCCGACCGACCGGAGCGCGGCGATGTCATCGTTTTCCATTCGCCGCTCAATCCGGAGGAGCTCCTCGTCAAACGGGTAGTCGCGGTGCCAGGCGACCTCCTTGACACTCGCGGCGGACGAGTGCGCATCGGCGCGCACCCGCGGTGACTCGTTCGACAGCCGCAACTGGGGCACCCTTCCGCGCGACCTCGTCGTCGGCCGTGTGCAGATGATTCTCTGGTCGTCGGGCAATGGCTCCTCCGAGGCGAGCGCGCACGCGTCGACGGTTTCGCATTCCACGATCGTTCCTGCCTCCGCTTCTCGCTTCGACCGCCTGTTCCGAGGCCTTGGCAAAGCCACGCTCGTCAATTGACTCCATGGTCGCGGGCCACTACTCTCAGCTTCAACGGAGGAGCTATGCGTCGGAATCGTCACGAGCGGGGTGAAAGTAACTTCGGCTGTCTGGTTGGCGTCGTCGTTCTCGTGATCGCCGTCTTCATCGCCTTCAAGTTGATCCCAGTCAAAGTGAAAGTTGCTGAGGTACGCGAGGTCCTGCAGGACGAAGCGAAGCTGGCCGGCATGCACAACGACGACCAGATCAAGCAGGCTATCCTCCGTAAGGCGCGTGAGGATCAGCTTCCGATCACAGACGAGAACATCAAGATCAACCGGACGGCCGCCGAGATCTCGATCGAGCTGAGCTACGTGGTTCCGATCGATTTTCCCGGTTACGTGTATCAGATGCATGTCGAGAACA
>WNFI01606668.1_pt1 | contig 11597 bp, 10 predicted proteins | sample 5400471 | NCBI WGS metagenome assembly WNFI01 (sample SAMN13153348, study PRJNA577476) | soil metagenome | isolation source: 100 cm saprolite on Douglas fir-dominated hillslope | place: USA:California | collected 2013-09-17
TCGACGACAACAACACCACCATCGACGGCGAGGCGACCATCGCCGAGACCGGCGACCAGCTGGCCCGCTTCAAGGCCGCGGGCTGGGCGGTCAAGGCGGTCGACGGCCACGACTTCGCGAAGATCGCCGCGGCCCTGCGATGGGCGACGAAGCAGGATCGCCCGACCCTGATCGCCTGCAAGACCAAGATCTCCAAGGGCGCGGGACCCAGGGAAGGCGACCCGCACAGCCACGGCTACACCCTGTTCGACCCCGAAATCGCCGCCTCCCGCGCCGCTATGGGTTGGGTCGCCGAGCCCTTCGTTGTGCCGGATGAGGCGTTGAAGCCCTGGCGCGCGGCGGGCCGCAGGGGCGCCAGGGTCCGCAAGGCGTGGGAGGCGAACCTCGCCGGGTCGAACCTGAGGTCCGAGTTCGAGCGCGCCATGGCCGGCGACCTGCCGGTGGGCGCATTCGAGGCCATCGACGCCCACATCGCCAAGGCCGAGGCCGAAAAGCCCGCCGCCGCCACCCGCCAGCACTCCGGCGCGGCGCTGGAGACGCTGATCCCGGCGATCCCGGAAATGGTCGGCGGTTCGGCGGACCTGACCGGCTCCAACAACACCATCGTCAAGGGGATGCGAGCCTTCGATACGCCCGACTACGCCGGCCGCTACGTCCACTACGGCGTGCGCGAGTTCGGCATGGCCGCGGCCATGAACGGCATGGCCCTGCACGGCGGCGTGATCCCCTATTCCGGGACCTTCCTGGTATTCTCCGACTACAGCCGCCCGGCGATCCGGCTGGGGGCGCTGATGGGCGCGCGCGTGGTCCACGTCATGACCCACGACTCCATCGGCCTCGGCGAGGACGGCCCGACCCACCAGCCGGTGGAGCACCTGGCCAGTCTGCGCGCCATGCCGAACCTCAACGTTTTCCGCCCGGCCGATGCGGTGGAGACGGCGGAGTGCTGGAAGCTGGCGCTCGAAGCCAAACGGACGCCCTCGCTGATGGCGCTGTCCCGCCAGAAGGTCCCCGCGGTCCGCACCGTCGTCGCCGGCGAGAACCTTTCCGCGCGCGGCGCCTATCAGCTCGCCGGCTCGGGCCATCCGGCCCAGATCTCGATCTTTGCTTCCGGCTCAGAGGTCGGCGTCGCCATGGCGGCCCGCGACCTGCTGGAGGCCGAGGGCATCGGCGCCCGCGTGGTCTCGACCCCCTGCTGGGAGCTGTTCGACGCCCAGCCGGCTGACTACCAGGCCCAGGTGATCGGTGAAACGGACGTGCGGGTTGCGGTCGAGGCCGGCGTGCGGATGGGTTGGGAGAAGTTCATCGGCGAGGACGGCGCCTTCGTCGGCATGACCGGCTTCGGCGCCAGCGCCCCGTTCGAGGTGCTCTACAAACACTTCGGCATCACCGCTGAGGCGGTTGCGGCGGCGGCGAAGGCGAAGCTTTAGGAATTCGCGCCCACCCCCTCCCTTTCGTCATGGCCGGGCTTGTCCCGGCCATCCATGATCTCCGTGCCGCCAAAGAGGGCGCAAGCCTCGCCACGCGAGCCTTCTTCCGTGTTTATGGATGGCCTACGCCGACGCCCCCGCCATGCAGGTCGCCCACCGGTCACACGTGATCGCCATGACCGACGCGGCGGCCCTGCGCGCCCTGGTCGAGGCGGAGCGGCCGCACCTGATCGTGCCGGAGATCGAGGCCATCGCCACCGACGAGTTGGCGCGCATCGAGGCCGACGGCCTGGCGACCGTCATCCCCACCGCTCGCGCCGCCCAGCTGACCATGAACCGCGAGGGCATCCGCAGGCTGGCGGCGGAAGAGCTTGGCCTGCCGACCTCGGCCTACGCCTTCGCCTCGACCGAGGCGGAACTGGCGGCGGGAGCCCAGGCGGTCGGCTTCCCCTGTTTCGTGAAGCCGGTAATGAGCTCGTCCGGCAAGGGCCAGTCCTATGTCGAGGGCGCCGAGGGGATCGCGGACGCCTGGCGCTACGCCCTGGAGGGCGGCCGGGTGGAGCAGCCGCGGGTGATCGTCGAGGGCCGCGTGGAATTCGACTTCGAGATCACCCAGCTCACCGTCCGCAGCGTGAACGGCGGGGAGGTCGCCATCGGCTTCTGCGAACCGATCGGCCACCGTCAGGTGAAGGGCGACCAGGTGTGGTTCTCGGAGGTCTCGCCTCGCCCGCACGACACCGGCCTCGTGACCCTCGTGAGCCAATACCAGAGCGAGTTCGCCATCCACGCCCGCGCCATCCTCGGCCTGCCGGTGGACGTCAGCCTCCGCGAACCAGGCGCGAGCGCGGTGATCTATGGCGGCCTCGAAGCCAAGGGGATCGCCTTCGAGGGTGTCGCCGAGGCCCTGAGCGTGCCCGGCGCCGACCTGCGCCTGTTCGGCAAGCCGGAGAGCTTCACGCGCCGCCGCATGGGCGTGGCGCTGGCCTGTGGCGGCGATGTCCACGAAGCACGTGCGCGGGTCGGCGAGGCGGCTGCCAAGGTCCGCCCGGTCGTCGGCTGAGGCCCCCTCTTTTTCGTCATCCCACGGTCAGCCGCAGGCTGATCCGGGGGACCCAAGCCGACTCTCCACTGGACCAACTCAGCTTGGGTCCCCCGGACCGCCTCTTCGGGCGACCGGGGGATGACGAGGGGTTTTTGTCTGGGCTCGCCGCCGGTCACGCCGCGCCATGGCTGCGGAGCCCTATGGCAAGGCCTTCGAGGGCTCGTCGATCACTTCGCCCTATGGCGCCGAGTTTGCGCCCGGCCTCCGGGCGGCGCTGGCCGATCACAGTCCCAGCGGCGGCGGCGCGGCTCCCGGCCACTAGGGCTTTTCCCTCCCCTTTATGGGCAGGGTGGATCGCGCGCAGCGCGAGACGGGTGGGGAAGCGTGGGTCAGGCTCTGACTTCAGAGGTTGAACGCGGCTTCCCCACCCCGGTCGTTTCACGACCCGACCCTCCTCCATAAAGGGGAGGGAAAGGGCTGCAGGGCTTGACTTGCTCGCCCCCCACCCCAAAAACCCCCGAACTTCAATGAGGAGACCCCGCCCATGACTGTCCGCGTCGCCATCAACGGTTTCGGCCGCATCGGCAGGCTGGTGCTGCGCTCGATCGTCGAACATGGGCGGCGCGATATCGAGGTGGTGGCGATCAACGACCTGGGCCCGGTCGAGACCAACGCCCACCTGCTGCGCTACGACAGCGTGCACGGACGCTTCCCCGGAACCGTCACGACGGGCGAGGACTGGATCGACGCGGGCTTCGGGAAGATGAAGGTCACGGCGATCCGCGACCCCAAGGACCTGCCGCACGCGGCCCTCAACGTTGACATCGCGCTCGAGTGCACGGGCCTCTTCACGTCCAAGGACAAGGCCTCGGCTCACCTCAGCGCCGGCGCCAAGCGGGTGCTCGTCTCCGCCCCGGCCGACGGGGTCGACAAGACCATCGTCTATGGCGTCAACCACGAGACCCTGACCGCCGACGACCTGGTGATCTCCAATGCCTCCTGCACCACCAACTGCCTGGCGCCGGTGGCCCACGTGCTGCAGGAGCTCTGCGGCATCGAGCGTGGCTACATGACCACGATCCATTCCTACACCGGCGACCAGCCGACGCTGGACACCCTTCACAAGGACCTCTACCGCGCCCGCGCCGCGGCGATGTCGATGATCCCGACCTCCACCGGCGCCGCCAAGGCGCTGGGGCTGGTGATCCCGGCGCTGGCCGGCAAGCTGGACGGCTCCTCGATCCGCGTGCCGACCCCGAACGTCTCGGTGGTCGACCTGACCTTCGTGCCGGGCCGCAAGGTGACGGTGGAGGAGATCAACGCCGCCATGGAAAAGGCCGCCGTCTTCGACCGTCGCCCTGCCGCAGACCCAGATGATCGACGGCGGCCTCGGCCGCGTGCTCTCCTGGTACGACAACGAGTGGGGCTTCTCGACGCGGATGAGCGACGTGGCGGTGGCTATGGCGAAGCTGCTCTGACGCCCTGATGGCCTTCCGGACCCTCGACCAGGCCGACCTACAGGGCAAGCGGGCCCTGGTGCGCGTGGACTTCAACGTCCCCATGGAGAACGGCAAGGTCACCGACGACACCCGGCTGCGCGCGGCCCTGCCGACCATAGAGAAGCTGCGCAAGGGCGGCGCGAAGGTCATCCTGCTCGCCCACTTCGACCGGCCGAAGGGCAAGCCGGTTCCGAGCATGAGCCTCAGACCCATCGTCGAGCCGCTTTCCAAGGTTCTCGGCGCGCCGGTGGCGTTCGCCGAGGATTGCATTGGCCCGGCGGCCCGCGCCGCCGTCAACGCCATGCAGCCGGGCGACATCCTGCTGCTCGAAAACGTCCGCTTCCATCCGGGCGAGGAGGCCAACGACCGCAAGTTCGCCGATGCGCTGGCCGCCAACGGCGATCTCTACGTCAACGACGCCTTCTCGGCCGCCCACCGCGCGCATGCCTCGACCGAGGCGCTGGCCCGCCGCCTGCCGGCCTATGCCGGCGAGCAGATGCGGCTGGAGCTCGAGGCGCTCGACCGGGCGCTCGGCCACCCGGAACGGCCGGTCATGGGCATTGTCGGCGGCTCGAAGGTCTCCACCAAGCTCGACCTGCTGCGCTACCTGGTCACCAAGCTCGACAAGCTGGCCATCGGCGGCGGCATGGCCAACACCTTCCTCTATGCCCAGGGCCATGACGTCGGCGCCTCCTACTGCGAGAAGGACCTGGCCGAGACGGCGCGCGACGTCATCCGCCTGGCCGGCCAGAACAACTGCAAGCTCTTCCTGCCGCTCGACATCGTGGTGGCCGAGAAACTGGCCCCCGGCGCCCCGGCTCGCGTGCGCGACGTGGGCTCGGTGGACGACGACGAACGCATCCTCGACGCGGGTCCCGAGACCATCGAGCGCCTGTGCCGCGCGATGAGCAATTCCAAGACCCTGGTCTGGAACGGCCCGCTGGGCGTTTTCGAGATGCCGCCCTTCGACAAGGGCACTGTGGAAGCCGCGCGATACGCCGCCGAACTCGTCAAAGCCGGCAAGTTGGTGGCAGTGGCCGGCGGCGGTGATACGGTTGCGGCCTTGAACGCGGCCGGCGTGGTCGACGACTTCACCTTCGTCTCGACGGCGGGCGGCGCGTTTCTTGAATGGATGGAGGGCAAGACGCTGCCCGGCGTGGCAGCCCTCCTGAACTGATACACATGGCCCGATAGCGAACGGGCCCGATAGCGAACGGTAGAGACGATGGCCCGGATCACCCTGAGACAGCTTCTCGATCACGCCGCCGAGCACAGCTATGGCGTGCCGGCCTTCAACATCAACAACATGGAACAGGGTCTGGCGATCCTGGAGGCGGCCGACGCGGTGGACGCGCCGGTCATCATCCAGGCCAGCCGGGGCGCCCGCGCCTACGCCAACGACATCGTGCTGAAGCACCTGATCGACGCGCTGGCGGAAATGTATCCGCACATCCCGATCTGCATGCACCAGGATCACGGGAACAACGAGGCGACCTGCGCCACCGCGATCCAGTTCGGCTTCACCAGCGTGATGATGGACGGCTCGCTGAAGGCCGACGGCAAGACCCCCGCCGATTACGACTACAACGCCGGCGTCACCAAGCGCGTCGTCGACATGGCCCATTGGGTGGGCGCCAGCGTCGAGGGCGAATTGGGCGTGCTGGGCAGCCTCGAGACCGGCATGGGCGAGAAGGAAGACGGCCACGGCTTCGAGGGTACGCCCGGCCACGACCAGCTGCTCACCGACCCCGACCAGGCCGTCGAATTCGTGAAGACCACCCAGGTCGACGCCCTGGCCATCGCCATGGGCACCAGCCATGGGGCCTACAAGTTCACCAGGCGGCCGGACGGCGACGTGCTGGCCATGAACGTTATCGAAGAGATCCACCGCCGCCTGCCGAACACCCACCTGGTCATGCACGGCTCCTCCTCGGTGCCGCAGGACCTGCAGGACGTGATCAACAAGTACGGCGGCGAGATGCCCCAGACCTGGGGCGTGCCGGTGGAAGAGATCCAGCGCGGGATCAAGCACGGCGTCCGCAAGATCAATATCGACACCGACAACCGCATGGCCATGACCGGCGCCATCCGGAAGGTGTTCGCCGAGAACCCCGGCGAGTTCGACCCGCGCAAATATCTGAAGCCCGCGATGGACGCCATGCGCGCGGTGGTGCGCCAGCGCTTCGAGGAATTCGGCACGGCCGGCTGGGCCAGCAAGATCACCCCGCTGCCGATGACCGTCATGGCCAAGCGCTATGCCGCCGGCGAGCTCGCGCCCAAGATCGGCATCACCCGGCACGCCGCCGAATAGCTTCCCGGGTTGCGGGCGACTCCGCAGCACGATCACAAGGCGGAGAGAACGGAACCTGGCGGCGCGCCCACCGCTTTCTTGGGCATGAACAGGCACTTACTCGTCCTTGGCCTCACCTTCGTCGGGCTCGCGGCGTTTTCGCTCCTGGCGGGCTGGGCGTTCTTCTCCAATTCCGGTCTGTCCGACGGCCTGCGGACGCTGGGCGCGGTCTGGCCCTATCTGCTGGGCGGCGCCCTGGTGACCGGAGCCTTCGCCGGCCTTTTCATGTGGCTCGCCTTCTACTCGGCCAACCACGGCTACGACGACCGCGTCGATCCCGAGGGGCACTAGTGTCCCGATTCCGAAGTTCGCAAGCGCTTGCGGCTGGCTTTGGCGAACTTCGGAATCGATGAGGACACTAGCAAGTGTATGTTTCTAGTGTGCTTGTAGTAGATGTTGCCGGTGGCCGCGACCATGGCGAAGGCGGTGGTCGGCAGGAAGCCGCCGAACCAGCCGTTGCCGACATGATAGGGCAGCGACATCGAGGTGTAGCGGATCCTAGCCGGGAACATCTCCACCAGGGCCGCGGCGATCGGGCCGTAGACCATGGTCACATAGAGCACCAACAGCCACAGCAGGCCCACGACCAGCGGCTTGTTCATCTTGGCCGCGTCAGCCTTGGCAGGATAGCCGGCGATCTTCAGCGCCGCGCCGAGGGTCTTGGTCCAGGCGGCCTTCCGGGTCTTGAGGTCGGCCGCGGACAGCGCTCCACCCTTGAAGCTCGGGATCGCGACCGCGCCGACGCGGACCACCGCGACTGAGCCGGCCGGCGCGGCCTGGTTGGCGTAGCTGACCCCGGCGTTGGCGAGCGCCGACTTGGCGAGGTCGCACGAGGAGGCAAAGACCTGCTTGCCGACGGGGTCGAACTGGAACGCGCAGTCGGCCGGGTCGGCGACGACGGTCACCGGCGCCGAGGCGCTGGCGGCGGCGAGCTGTGGGTTGGCCGCGACGGTCAGCGCCTTGAAGATCGGGAAGTAGGTCAGCACCGCCAGCAGGCAGCCCGCCAGGATGATCGGCTTGCGCCCGATCTTGTCCGAGAGCCAGCCGAACACCACGAAGAACGGCGTGGCGAGCAGCAGGGCAACGGCGACCAGTTCATTGGTCAGGATGCCGTCCACCTTCAGCATCTTCTCGAGGAAGAAGAGGCTGTAGAACTGGCCGGTGTACCAGACCACGGCCTGACCGGCCGTGAGCCCGGCCAGCGCCAGCAGCACCAGCTTCAGGTTCGGCCAGCGCGCGAAGCTTTCGGCCAGCGGCGCCTTGGAGGTGGTCCCCTCGGCGACCATCGCCTGGAACACCGGGCTCTCGTTGAGCCGCAGCCGGATCCACAGGGAGACGATCAGCAGGAGCGCCGAGGCCAGGAACGGCACGCGCCAGCCCCAGGCCTTGAAGGCGTCCTCGCCCAGCCGCGTACGCACCAGGATGATGACGATCAGGCTGAGGAACAGGCCGAAGGTCGCCGTCGTCTGGATCCAGCTCGTATAGAGCCCGCGCTTACCGGCCGGGGCGTGCTCGGCGACGTAGGTGGCCGCGCCGCCGTACTCGCCGCCCAGCGCCAGGCCCTGGATCAGACGCATGACGATCAGGCCGACCGGCGCGGCCACCCCGATCTTGTCGTAGCCGGGCAGCAGGCCCACCACGAAGGTCGAGATCCCCATCAGCGTCATGGTGACGAGGAAGGTGTTCTTGCGTCCCCAGAGGTCGCCGAGCCGGCCGAAGACAATGGCTCCGAACGGCCTGACCGCGAAACCGGCCGCGAAGGCCAGCAGCGCGAAGATGTAGCCGGTGGTGGCGTTGACGCCGGAGAAGAAGTGCTCGGTGATGAAGCTGGCGAGCGAGCCATAGAGGTAGAAGTCGTACCACTCGAAGACCGTGCCGGCCGACGCGCCGGCGATCACCAGCCGGTTCGACCCACGCGTTGGCGCCTCGGCGCCCACTGCTGCCGCCACCATCGTTCCGCTCCCGCGCCCTTGTTCTTGCGCGGGAGCCTAGGGCGAAGCTCGGGCGCCGCCTAGTGGACCGTGCGGGGATCCGGGGTCTTCCGCCAGAGTTCCTCGGTGAGTACGTTGGCGAAGCCGATCCAGCCGACGTAGGGGCCGACCAGGCTGGCGGCCGGGGGATCGACCTTGCGGGCGCGCCAGACATAGGCCGTGGCCGTGCCGAACGAGGCGATGGCCGTCGCCAGCTGCCGGCGCGTTCCAGATCCTGAGTCCCGACAACGTCAACGCGGTGAATAGCGGCGGCCAGACCGCGGCGAACACCTTGGACGGCGGCTTGGTCTCTGGCGGAACCAGTTCCTCGTAGTCGGAATAGGCCTCGTAGTTCTCGTCGCTCGGGGCGTTCATCCGCGCCACCAGGGCCGAGACCGCCACCGCGCCAACCGTCAGGCCGAGGCCGATCAGGATGTGCTGGGTCGAGCGGCCGCGGCTGTTGGCGAGGCTATCGACAGCCCCGCGGACGGGGTTTGCTGGCATGGATCGGCCTCCCTCGATCTGACGTTCCTGAGGAAATCCACAAGGCCGAGTGCGGGTTCCGGTCAAGCTTTGCTTTGAACTCACGAACCCGCGACCGTCTGTCGCATGGCCGCAAGCTTGGCTGGCGCGTTGTTGGAAGTGGGAGCCGTGCCGCCGCTGCTCGCGGGGTATGTTCAGGACGAGGTCATGCATTTCGACGCGCTTATGCTGTCGCGGCTCCAGTTCGCCTTCACGATTGCATTCCACATCATCTTCCCGAGCTTCACGATCGGGCTGGCGAGTTTTCTGGCGGTGCTGGAGGGGCTCTGGCTGACCACGAAGAACGAGGCGTTCAAGATCCTCTATCTGTTCTGGATCAAGATCTTCGCCATCTCCTTCGGCATGGGCGTCGTCTCCGGCGTGGTGCTGTCCTACGAGCTCGGGACCAACTGGAGCGTCTATTCGGCGGTCGCCGCGCCTGTGATCGGGCCGCTGCTGGCCTTTGAGGTGCTGGCGGCCTTCTTCCTCGAGGCGAGCTTCCTGGGCGTCATGCTGTTCGGCTGGAAGAAGGTCGGACCCCGGCTGCATTTCGCCGCCAGCGTGCTGGTGGCCATGGGCACCGTGATTTCCGCCTTCTGGATCGTCTCGGCCAACAGCTGGATGCAGCACCCGACCGGCTACGTGCGGTTGGCGAACGGCGTCCTGCGCGCCACCGACTGGAGCCAGGTGATCTTCTCGCCGACCTTCCCGATCCGGCTGACCCACATGGTGCTGGCGGCCTACCTGACCACAGCCCTGGTGGTCGGCGCGGCCTCGGCATGGCGGCTGCTCAAGGATAGCGACGAGGAGGAAAGCTGCCTCGCCCTGAAGATGGCCATCGGCATGTTCGCCATCGTGGCCCCGCTGCAGCTCGTGGCCGGCGACATGTCCGGCAAGCAGGTGCTGGCCGTGCAACCGGCCAAGCTCGCCGCCATCGAGGCCTTCTGGGACACCAAGGCCGGCCAGGCCTTCCATATCGTCGCCTGGCCCGATCGGGCCGTGGCGGCCAACCGCTGGGAGCTCTCCATCCCCAAGCTCGGCAGCCTGATCACCGCCGGCGACGCCAATGCCGAGATCAAGGGGCTGAAGGCCTTCGCGCCCCGGGACCGTCCGCCGGTGTTCATCGTCTTCTGGGCCTTCAGGGTGATGGTCGGGCTGGGCCTGGCGATGATCGGCCTGGGCCTCTGGGGCGGCTTCCTCACCTGGCGCGGCGGGCTCGCCCAGGCGAGGTGGTTCCTGCGCGCCTGCGTGGCCATGGGGCCGGCGGGCTTCGTCGCGGTGGTCGCGGGCTGGGTGGTCGCCGAGGTCGGACGCCAGCCCTATGTGGTCTATGGCGTGCTCCGGACCGCCGACGCCGTCTCGCCGGTGACCCGGGGCGAGGTTTCGATCTCGCTCCTGGCCTTCATGGGCATCTACGCTCTCGTGTTCAGCGTTGGCGCGCTCTACATCCTGCGGCTGATCGACGGAGGCCCGTTGGCGAGGCCGGCGGCCGAGCCCGCCACGCCGCGGCCGCCGGGCTACGCCCTGGGCGCCGCGCCCCACGGTCCTGCCGATGAGGCGGGGAGCGCCCCATGAGCCTCGACCTGCCGCTGATCTGGGCGGCGATCATCGCCATCGCGGTCCTGCTGTATGTGATGCTGGACGGCTTCGACCTGGGCATCGGCATCCTCTTCCCGTTCGCGGCCTCGCCGGCCGAGCGCGACCTGATGATGTCGACCGTCGCGCCGGTCTGGGACGGCAACGAGACCTGGCTGGTCCTGGGCGGCGCCGGGCTGTTCGCGGCTTTCCCCTTCGCCTACGCGGCCTTGATGCCGGCGCTCTACGCGCCGGTCCTGCTGATGCTGCTGGCCCTGATCCTGCGCGGCGTCGCCTTCGAGTTCCGCCTGCGGGCCAGAGCGCGCGGCAAGAGGTTCTGGACCGTCGCCTTTACCGCGGGCTCCTTGACCGCCACGATCGCGCAAGGCCTGGTGCTGGGCGGCTTCATCCAGGGCGTGACGCTCAAGGCGGGACGCTTCGCGGGCGGCGTGTTCGACTGGCTGACGCCCTATACGCTGCTGGTCGCGGTGGGCCTGGTCGCCGGCTACGCCTTGACCGGAGCCTGCTGGCTGGTCTGGCGCACCGAGGATGAGCTTCACGACCGCGCCCGCCGCTGGGCCTGGATCGCCCTCTCCGCCGTGGCGGGTCTGCTCGCCGCGGTCAGCGTGGCGAGCCTGCTGGTCGAGCCGCGCGTCGCGCTCCGCTGGGGCTGGGAGCACGGGCATTTCGACCTCCGCCGGCTTGCGAAGCTGTCGCCGATCCCGATCCTCGGCGCGGTCGGCTTCGGCGTCGCCGCCCTCGGCCTGGCGCGCAGGTCGCACGGCTGGCCGTTCGCCGGCGCGATCCTGATGTTCCTGTCCGGCTACCTCGGCCTCGCCGCCGGCTTCTTCCCGAACATCGTCCCCTACAGCATGAGCTTCCGGCAGGCCGCCAACGCCGACAATGCGCTGGGCCTGCTGCTGGCCGGCGGCGCGATCCTGCTGCCGGCGATCATCGGCTACGGCCTGTGGGTCTACTGGATCTTCCGCGGCAAGGTGGGGCCCGATGCGGGCTATCATTGAGCCGCCGCCGGAGCCCGGCGCGCCGCTGGGCCCGCTCTGGAAGCGGCTGGGCTGGTTTTTCGGTCTGGCCGCTGGCGCGGCGCTCGTGACAGCGGTCGTGGCTTACGCCTTGAGGGCGCTGCTCCGGTGACCTAACACCGGCCGATGGCCCTTCCGCTTTGCCGCCTCTATCTGATCACCCCGCCCC
>WNFI01553538.1_pt2 | contig 11596 bp, 10 predicted proteins | sample 5400471 | NCBI WGS metagenome assembly WNFI01 (sample SAMN13153348, study PRJNA577476) | soil metagenome | isolation source: 100 cm saprolite on Douglas fir-dominated hillslope | place: USA:California | collected 2013-09-17
GGTGGGCGCCGGGCGTTCGCGCTTGTTTGGCCCTGCTGTCTCGCCATCACCGCCATCCGCATCATGGAAGGCGCTTACATTGACATCCCCACTCACCTGCGCATCGACGAAATCTTAACCGGGGCCTGTATCGCTACGTTGCCGACGAGCCGATTCCGCGCCACCGCAGCGCCGCTCGTCATCTGGGCGCTGGCGGCCGGCGCCTGGGTCGGGACCTCGCATCCGGACAGCGGATGGCTGCAATATCTGCGGCCATATGCAACAGGTCTTCTGCTTGCAGCAACGCTATCCCAACCACCCAATCGACTGAACGCCGTGCTAAGCAGTCGGGCGCTTCGTTACATCGCTGCCATCTCCTACGCTCTCTATGTCATTCATCCGCTCACCGCTCATGGATGGTGGAACGACGGAAGCGTTTGGCAGCGATATCTGCTCAAGCGACCGTTAGGCTTCGCTCTCACCCTGGCTGCTGCTCACATGTCGACTTTCTACTGGGAGAGAGTTTGGATACAGACGGCGCGACGCTGGGTGCGTTCGAGGCGCGCGGGGAATCTGCAATCCGTTGGACGACTGGAAAATGTCGCTGGAGAATAGCGCGCCTGCCGTTGTGCTGCCCTGCCTCGGGCGGAGGCAGACGCCGCTTCGGATTCTGCGGCGATTTGTCAGGCCGGCCGCCCGTTACGGAGTCATACGAAAATTGAACTGGGATCGCGAAAGGTGATGAGGATCACGGTTCTGTTTCCTGCGAACGCCCGGCCCGCGACAAATTGATGTAGCTGCTCGAAGCGAGCGGCTTTGGGCTTATTGTCGGGACTTTGATAATGTCGTCCGGTTCGATCAGGGTCGTTTCGTCCGCCACGATCTCTCGCGTGATCTCGCCCTCTTTCCTTACCACCGTGAAGCTAGGCCGCTGGCCCTTCTCTGCCAGGCGCTGCCGCGCCTCGGCTGGCGCGCTGAATTGCGCCTCTTTCAGCAGGTCGTCTGCTGTTCTGATCCGTGCCCGTACCTCCGCGATCTCATCGTTCGTCAGTTGCAGATCCCGCGTGTTTGTCCGGCTCCTCTCGAGAGCGCGTTCGCGAACCTGTTGCCCCGCCAAAGTGATGCTCTGCTCAGCCCTCACGATTTCCGTTTCGGCGCTCATCTGCTGGTTCACGATCTGTGCGAGCGTCCGTTCCAGGGTGAACAGCGTCGGCGAGAGGGCGAGGCCCCTCGCTGAGAGCGAACGAAGCTCGTCCAGTTGACGTTGGATAGTGCCTTTCTCCTGCTTTAGGGCCTCGATCTGCCCCCGAAGCGAATCAATCTCATGCTGATAGAGCGACCTGATATTTTCAAGTGCCGATGCTTCCGAGCGCGCCATGTCGTTTTCCCGCGCGAGCGCCGCGCGTTCGCTTTCAATGATCGCGGAGATAGTGGGATCCTCCTTTTCATTTTCAAGCTCTGGCGGAATGGGAACGCTCTCCTGCCCGGCAAGCGATGCGGTCAGGCGCGCCGCGCGCATGACCAGGCGATTCTGTTTCAGCGACAATGTGCGGATGTCGCCTTTCGCGAGCGCGACGTCGCGATCCAGCCGCAGGAGTTGGAGGCCGAGATCGAGGCGGTAGTATCCGCCTGCGGCGCTGATCGCCTGAACAACGGTGAGGCCTGGTCGATACGGATATTCGCCGGGCCGTTGCACATCGCCCAGGATAGAGAACGGACGAAAATGAATAATCTCGACGGCCGCGAAAGGCCGTTCGGCACCGCCCGCGCGCCGCTGCAACCGGTCGGATATTTCCTGCGCCAGATCTTTGACATGGAGGCCGGCAGCATTGACATTGCCGATCAAAGGCAGCGAAACCAGGCCATCGGTAGTCACGGTGTATTCGCCGCCGATGTCCGGCCATTCCTGCACTTTGATCTTTAGCCGATCCGATATGCCAAGCTTATATTCGTCTGCGAAAGCCGGCGAGACGGCAAGGGCCACAGCGAAACCCAAGATAATCGAGATTTCGCAGAACCATTTCCATAGCCGGCCCTTACCTTCCGAAATGTCGCGGACCGGACGCTGCTCGTCACGCGTATCCGGATCAAGCGAGGCCCACGGGGTCTTGTTTATGACCGCGCCAAGAATCTTGTCCCGCGCGGGTCCCAGTGACTGCAGCGCTTGCTCAAGGTGGAGTTCCGACGTGCGACCCCATTCCACAATGATCAGCAACTCGTCGACAATCTGACCGGCAGAGCGGACGTCGGCGACGGGGGTCAGCGCAGGTAGATCGAGAATAACCCATTCGTAGGCACAATCGCCGGACGCTGTGACTGCATGAACGAGATTGTGCCACTGCATGTCGATGTTCCCAACAGCCTGCCCGCTTGGCAGGAAGTCGAGATTGGGACGAACTTCTGCCCGGATAACCTCGCCCAGGACAGCTGCGCCGCGCAGCAACTGGTAAAGGCCTTGCGTTTCGCTTGGCGTCAGACTGTTCGAAAGCGCCGCAGCGTTCGATGCATCGACAAGAAGGACGCGCGAGCCATCGCCGGCGATAAGTCCGGCCCAGTGGGCTGCGAACGTCGTCTTGCCCTCTGCGCGGCGACACGACGTTATGCCGACGAAGTGAGGGACCTCCCCGCGCCGTTCGAGGACCGCCGATCGCGCACGCCGCAATACTGCGCCCCGCAAGGTAGAGCCCAATTCCGGATCCGGGTAATGCAACGTGAACGCATAGGGAGAGAGCTTCTGAAGCATCCAAGCCCCAAACCGGCCGCCACCTGGCCATCGTTTTGGCCGTCGTGAACCGCGCCGGACCATCATTCGCGGCAAATATCCAAAGCACTCGGCCGACGTCATCGCCAGCTGCTCGGCACTGCGCACACGTCGATCGAAAAGTACGATTGCGAGTCCAACGCTCATGCCCAGCGTGGCGCCAAGGATGGCTGCTAGCGCGAGCATGACCCCAGCGGTCGGCCCGTCTTTCGAGTTGGGGGGAACCGCCTCGCTGATGATTCGAGCAGTCGGACCCAGTACCTTGATACGTTCCCTCAGCGCTGCGCTCGTCGTGACAACGGCACTTGTGTCGTTTTGCTCCTGCACGAACGATCCCGCTATCTCGTTGGTCAGCCTCGCAGCATCCACCGCAGTCAGGGCTCTACCTCGCACTGAAATGATTTGGCTGGTGCCGACACGGTTGACGGTGATATTGGATCTCAGCGTCGCCACCGCCGTCTGCCTTCTTGACGTTTCGGAGCGCTCCGGTTCCGGCGCAAATATCTGCAGCCCAAGATCGCGGATACTACGCGATTTCGGCAAGATCAGTTCTATATTCTCCAGTCCCATCCGGTCGACGGCTCTTTCAAGGACCCTGCTGGACTTCGCCATTTCGATTGCGCTCTGGACCAACGAGTTCTCGACCAGCAGCTGCGTAACGACCGCATCCGGGCCTGACTGTTGCAGCGTCGTATTCGAAATTAACAGTTCGGAAAAAGCGCTAAACGCGGGAGTTCTGACCAGGATATAAGCAACACTCGCCAACCACACCATGACGGCGCCAACAAGCATCAAGCGAACAATCATCGGCCTCTGCTGACGAATCTTCGCAAGATAGATTCCGAAACCGATCCCGTCGCGCCAAGGCTCCGGCGTAATGGATCGATTCTCTAACTCGAAAGAGAAAGGGCGCTTACTCTTCGTCGAATCGAGCATCAAACAAACTCCTGCGTTGATGGCCGTGAACGCGTGTCGATGCTCAGTTCGCGCATCCGGCGCCGATATTTCCTTCAATCTGTAGTCACTCTAAAGCGTCGCCTGAATCGCCTCCAATCTGTCCCACGGAAAGCCCGCGAAGTCGATCGTAGCGGTCGGTGTTACAGGTCGCTTCAGCGCGTCCCTTTGCGCATCGCAAGATGCCGCTGGTCCCGAAATAGGGATAGTCTGCTCCCTTCCACAGCGGGTTTTCAGCATACAGAACCACGGCGACAGCCGTGTCGCGAACGACCATTCCATACTTCTAAACGGCGCGAGCAATGATCCGGGCATAGAAATCCAATTCGATCTGATTGAGATCAACGCTCTGTGGAGAACGGAAGGTCGTTCCCTGAGGAATCGCATTCGGGTCGCACTCCTCACCGTCACTTCGCTGAGCGGGAGGCACCCATACCGACCGGCGCGTTTGCGCCAAAGCTATGTGAATCGAATGGTTAATCGCACCTTGGCGCTGCTCGGCGACAGTGATTCGGCCCGCTAGCAAAGCGAGGCCCGTCACGGTGATGCCGAATTTGTAGCCCTCAGGCGTGGTCGGAAAATAACCGGGATTGCTCGCAAGATCGTCGATCTTTCCGCCCCAGGCCCCCCGCAAGCCGTCAGGTAAAGCAACGGTTTGCCATTGCTGTTGAAGCGGCTCGAACGTCCCTGTTAGATCAGAAGCTCGTTCCTCTCGGACGCGAACGGTCGGTTGGTCGATCGCGGCCGCAAACACTGACACGACGCCGTAATATCTGCCTATTTGGCGTTGCAGATCAGCAACCCATGCGTCGGGATGGGTATCGCGTGGGTTATTCGGTCGCAGCTGTTGGTGAACATAGCTCGGGGCCGCGAATTCGCGATCCGGAGTCACGATCAACGACGGACGACTCCTCGAATCGTTCGAAAACTCCTCAGTTGCGCAGCTGCGAGTTTCTGTAGCCAGTAGCCCAAAGGTGCCGATGCCAAGAATGAGCGCCACGATGCCAGCACGACTGAGGCGGGCAGCTGCGCCTTTCCTTGCACGCATGAAATCACTCTCCGGCGCCAATGGCTCTCCAGCAGATTTTCCGTCCACGTCGCCGCGCGTCGCTTCGTCGATTTCGACAGCGATTAGCGATGATCGACATGCGGAGCTTAAACGATCGACGCCTGATTGGCCAGAATTGCACTCATCATCATGTCGCCAACGAGATCAATGACGACAGCTGACGCAACGCCGCGACTACTCCAAAGTGGTACTCCTTTTGACTAGTAACGAGGCCGGTCGGGTTCGCCCCGCGTAGTTAGAGCCGGCGTCGAGTACGGACCAGTACGGACCATATAGCGCCGACAACTTGGATTGCGGCCTTGGCTTCGTGGCAGCGAGATAGGCGCCCGTGAAAATGAGCCGCGACAACCCTGACGATGGATCGCAGCGCGGCGGCTGACAAACGCTTCACCTGCCAAATGACTTCTCGCCGAGGGTGACAGCAGTAGCTTATCGGCTCCATGCCGACTTGGGACTACTCAGCATGGGTCGGCGCTCCATCCGTGAGAGCAGATATCTCAAAGGCGTCGCGGTCGTAAGATTGCAGAGCCCTTCTTCACGCTGAATCCCGTTCGGTGGAGAAGCATGGTCGGTGTGGTTGACCGCGCCATGCGCTGACGTTGTGCACGGCTTCGGGTTGGTCGACAGTTAATCTGCGGGAGGCCATCGTGACCGTTGCAGTGCAACAAGCGCCGCCTTCAGGCAGCCGACGATACGATCAAAAATCCACTGCACCCGACTTTTCGCGGTCAGCCTACTGTGTCCAAGGGCTGATATGTGACGTGGTGACCATGGAACAGGCGACGCAAAAAATCATCACCTCCATTAAGGAAGGTCGGCGGTGCAACGTCGCCACGCCAAACGCGAACTTCCTGCGAATGATCCGGTCGGATCCGGATTTTAGAGACGCCGTGCTCGCCAGCGATCTCTCCGTGATCGACGGCATGCCGCTTGTTTGGTTCGCACGCGCGCTCGGTATCGCGGCTGCTCATCGCGTATGCGGATCTGATTTGTTTAGCGCTCTGATGCGTCGCACGAGCGATCGGATAAGCGCTTTCTTCTTCGGTGCAACCGATGACATTGGCCGACGCGTGCGCGAACGCCTCGAGCGGAACACGTCTGGCGTTCGATGCGCCGGCGTTTACTCGCCGGGCTTTGGCACTATTGAATCCATGAGTGATCCCAGAATTTTCGACATCATCAATCAAGCGAGTCCAGATCTCTTGGTTGTATCGATCGGAGCTCGCAAAGGTCTCTTATGGCTGAACCGAAATGAGCATCTGCTCTCAAGCCCTGTGATCTGCAATCTCGGCGCGACCATCCATTTTGCCGCCGGAAGCGTCAAGCGCGCTCCAGTTTTCTTTCAGCATCATGGCCTCGAATGGCTCTGGCGGATCAAGGAAGAGCCGGAGCTTTGGAGGCGGTACGCTCTCGATTTAACGACGTTGATAGCGGTGTTGGTCGGCCAGATTCTGCCATGCCTGGTCAATCAGGCCCTGCACCAGCCATCCGCGAAACAACCCTCGGCGCGCTTGCAGCATTATCGTGACGGAACGGCTGAGGTGCTGAAGTTTTCAGGCGCCTGGACAAAGGACAGTCTCGCGCCGGCACGCTCGGCTCTTGCTGCGGCGACACGGACACCGAGCAACCTCGTTTTAGACTTTGAAGGCGTAACGTTTGTCGACGCCGCGTTTTTGGGTCTGGTGCTCATTACGTACGGGTATCAGCGACGAATCCAGCGAGGCTTTTTCCTTCGTGCGTCGAGTCGACAAGTTCAGAGCATGGTGCGCTCGCATGGCTGCGGCTTTTTGCTCTCGGCCGGGCAAACGCGCCCCGAAGCCAATTCGACACTCTGGCCCGTTTCCACGCACAGTCTAGCTATCCGCAAACTCTGGCGGACGATCGGCACTCACGGAGGATTTTAAAGGACTTCTCACCAACATTGAGCTTCGCGATGCTTATCTCGTTCCCGCAGATACTTTTGGAATTGGCAGCCTTTAGTTTAATTCTTGCGACTTTGGCTTTCGCGGTCCAGGCGGTAGCTGCGCTGCTCTTATCCGATCGCAAGCTACCAGTGGCGACAGTTCGCCCTTCCATTGCGGTGCTGATACCGGCACATGATGAAGAACAACATATCGCGGCGACCGTGACTCGGATCAGGGAAGAATTGTTGCCAGCGGATCAACTCTTAGTCGTCGCGGATACTTGCATCGACCGAACGACGGCGCTCGCTACGCGGGCGGGCGCCAACATCGTGATCCGAAATGATCCCAATCTACGAGGCAAAGGCTATGCTCTCGCTGCCGGTCTTCGACATCTTGCCGCGACGCCCCCAGACGTCGTCGTATTCATCGATGCGGACTGCCGGGTCAGCTCCGGCGGCGTTGGATTGCTTGCTCGAGCTTGCGCCGCTTGGAACGCGCCGGTGCAGTGCCTCAATCTGATGATCGCTGATCCAGATAGCCGCGCACCGCGGCCGCGCTTGGCCGAGTTCGCATGGCGCATTAAGAATGATCTCAGACCCAATGGCTATGCACGCCTTGGCTTACCTTGCCAACTGCTTGGCACCGGTATGGCGCTGCCTTGGCGGCTCATTAATCCTGAAATGTTTGCGACAGGACACCTGTCCGAAGATTTGCTCGTTGGGCTTGACCTTGCGGTGAAGGGCTTTCCGGCCCGCTTCTTCCGGGAAGCCTGCGTAATCAGCTATTTTCCCGAAACCCAATGCGGTCAAGATCAGCAGAAACAGCGCTGGATGCATGGCCATCTCGCGCTGATCAACAGCCATACGCTTCGGCTCATCCATCAGGCGTTGCGGCGTCGAGATTTCGGGTTGCTGGCGTTGGCGGCTGACCTTGCTGTTCCACCTCTTGGCGTGCTTGCGGTCGCCAATATTGTCCTCCTGCTGACGTGCCTCGCCTGGCTGGCTGCGGTCGGGGCGTGGGCTCCGCTGGCTTTTGCGACCCTCGCTAGCGCGCTCTTAGCGTCGTCCCTTTTGGCTGCCTGGCGGGTCTGCGGACGGGATCTTATTGGCCTTGAGGAAGTCCAACGGTTGCCCCGGCACATCATCATGGTCATGGGCTCCGTCTTGAACTTGGCTCGCGGACACAAGGTGCCATGGGTTCGGACTGATCGGCTCTAGACGAATTAATGCCCTACGGCAGGCGCATGCACACGGAAGCGCGTTACCGACTTAGCGATGAATGGCGCCCAGCGCCGCCCGGCTTAACTGAAACAGGGCTCGGCCGGGAGGACTGGTTCTAAGCAAGCGCTTCACAAATCGCTTAGAATCGTAGCTGGCGTTGCAGTGATTGAGTAGGACTGCGCGCGCCTCGACAAACTGGTCGCAGTCGAGCAGCTGACGAGCATATTCCAAGAAGAGGAAATTCGCGTAGCGCCGCCCGCTCTCCACCAGAGCGGGCGGCACTTTGCCTTCTCTTATCATGTTGGGGAGCCGCTGGGCAAAGAGTGGACGTGCTACCTCGCGCGCTCCGCTGCTTGCCTTATTGCTCGGCGAAAGCACGTCGTTATACGTCGCGGATAACTTGGCGTTGTAAACAAATGCGCCCCGGCAGGCGAGCCTGCACCACACGTCGATATCTTCGCCCGTCGATATTCCGACGGCAAAAAGCCCCGCCGCCAGAAGTTCCTCCCTCCGAACGAGGACCGAGCTCGAACTCATCGGGTAGCCGCCGTTGGAGAGCGCGAATGAAAAATAATCATCCACCTTCTGCGCCGCAATCTTCCGATCAATCAACGGCCGACCGGCGCGGCTCTGTAGACTTAGGTTGCTAAATGCCGCAATCGCTGTGCTGTCTTCGATGCCATTTAACAGGCAAGCGAGGTGGTCGTGCGACCACAGGTCGTCCGCATCGAGAAGTGCAATCCATTCCCCCTCAGCTGCAGCGATCCCCCGGTTCCGTGCGGCCGAAACCCCCGCATTCGCTTGCTGGATCAGCCGCAGCCGTGGCACGCCCGAGGTTTCCACCAAACGGCCTCCGCCGTCCGTCGATCCGTCGTCAACAACGACGATCTCAAACTCGACGTCAATTTGACTTGCCGCTGAACCAAGCGTCTCCAGAATGGACTCCGCCTTGTTGTACAGCGGTATCACAACGGAGACGAAGGGCTTCCTACGCATCATCATCGCCACGGGCACCGTGTATCCGCAATTCATCATGTGATGGCGACGCAGCCGCTTGACTTATCGAGTCGCCGTCCGGATTGTGCGGCGCTCCCTGGGTGACTGCAAGCGCCGTGCCGAGGGATATCCCCATCGAGGCCGAACTACCTCAGCGGGAGGGTCTGGTTTGCCGTCTGTGTCACCGCGCTCCACGCTCGTCGGCACCCCTCTCCGTATTGAACTGTCATACGAGATCTGGAGCTATGTTGGCTGGCTGACCGGATTGTCCAGTTAGTCCTTATCAGCTGCCGGCAGCTCGATTAGTCGCGCGATCTGGTCCAACGTAATGGCGATCGCTGTCCCCGCGATCGAGCCAAAGGCCTTAGTCGCGAAATCGGCGAACGTGCCGTGCCTATCCGGAAGAAGATTCTGGATTGCTTCAAGGGCCCCGCCCCCAACCAGAATAAGGCACAAAACCAGACGGCAACGGTGCGGATATGCGAATACGAAGGCCCCGCAGAGCGCGGCAAATGCCAGAAATCGCTCAACGTCGGCAGGCTCGCCGGTCCGCGGCCGCAGATTGTCCGGAGACACTGTCGTGAAGATAACGACGCTCAGGATCACCGGTCCGAGGACTGCCGCGATTGAACGAAACCAACAAAGCATTCGCGCCGCGCATGATGAAACGGGAGCGGAGGTCGCGCGTTCTTCGATTTGCGGCGGGACTTTTGAGCCCCCTTCGAGGTCGAGCAAGGCTGTTCTCCGATCGAAACTTCAGGAATTCTCTGTAAAGGCGGAAACGCACGAATTGAATGTCCGCCGGATCGGAAAATTATCGCATCGGTGGATTGACCATCGGCGTACGGCTGCCTCGATCCTGCAACGGAGCTGCTCGACGGCACAAGACGGTGCAAATGCACAGGATTATGCAAGGACAGCAAATAAATCAGATCTCATGCGAAGCGGACAAAAGCATGCGGACCCTGGTTCCGTAAGGTTCCGCGCGGGAGTACCCCATTTGGGTCATTAAATCATTCGGAACATTAAATCATTTCGGTTATTAAGCTATTTGGATAATTAAATCGTTTGGATCACTGAGATAATTAAATCGTTTGGATCACTGAGTCGTCTGCTTAGATCATTCAATCGCCTTAAATCGCCTGCTTAGATCATTAAATCGCCTTCTTATGGTCCAATTTGCTTACAAACGTGTATCAACAATCTTCGAATTTTCTGCGTTCGCTTTTGAGCAAGGACTTTATCGGTGGACTCGATCGTGCCGACATTTATCCTCGAAAGCGACGGCCTCTTCCGCGAAGGCCTCCGCCTCATACTATCGAAGACGCGCTTCCGTCCGCAAGGCTGCGGAGTTGAGCTGGAAGATCTCACGACTGTCCCCAGCGATATGCCAACCTTTTTCATCATCGGGGTCGGCCATCAGCATGATCTAGTCTCCAAATTAAAAAGGATCCGAGATCAATACCCGTTATCCCTCACCGTAGCCATTGGCGACGAAAGCCATCATAAATGCATGGCGAGCGCGCTAGATGCTGGTGCAAACGCTGCGCTTTGCGCATCGGTCACCGCAAGCGGTCTCGTTAGCTCGCTTCATGCGATAATGAGCGGCGGGGTCATCGTCATCGACGCGCGGCTCTGGCCATCCAGAATTCAACCGAAAGTCGAGGAACCAGCGTCAATGCCGACCGGAAATGCGCCCCCTCCCGAAACCGAGAATGAGCGGCTGGCGGTGAAGCAATTGTCAGCGCGAGAGATCGCAATTCTTGAACGGATTGTCGGAGGTGATTCCAACAAACATGTTGCACGATTTTTTGATATCACCGAGGCGACGGTGAAGGCTCATGTCAAGGCTATTTTTCGAAAGATAGGCGCGAATAATCGCACCCAGGCGGCGATCTGGGCGCTCAACCATGGGCATTTCGAGAGCTTGAATGGCGTTGCGCAGGATATTTCCGTGTTGCGGCAGCGTGAAGCAGACGCGCGGTCCGAATCCAAAGTGACCGTTATTCAGCATAGGCCATCGTTCGTTTCGCGATTGAATCGCAACGTGCGACCATCGTAATCGTGCCCAACAATCGCGACTTCGACAAATCGCGACTTCGACAAATGATGCGCGGTGAGCGCGTGTGCTCACGCCAGCCGCATGATGATTTTCTTTGATCTTTCGGTGGACACACCGTGCACACGGTGCGTTCTAGCTCGTTAATCGAATTGTTATTTCATTCCCGTCATGAGCAAGTGGGATAGCTCGAGCAAACGACAGCTAAGCGGATCAACCTTTAGATAGACTTCAATGTCGGGTTTGCACCAGCGACCGTGACCGTGCTGGTGTTGATCGCCTCGTAGGCCTCGATCGTTTTAAGCGTTAAGCGTAAAATGCCGCCGGGTCAGGGCGAGGCACAATCCTGCCGGCCTCGCATAACTTCGCCGCCTCACACAGGATCTCGCCATGATAAGCGGCATCCCCTCGCACATCTCGACCAGCTACGTGAGCGGCAAAACCATGGTCCAGCCAGTCGGCGACGATCTCCTCCCGGCCCGATCGCTAGGCGGCGTCCTTTGTCGCAAGCGCTTTGCGCATGTCGGCGGCCAATTCGCGATAATGCAAGGCAAGCCGCGAATATAAAGCGCGTTTCGCCTCATTCGTTGCCAGCCCAGCAATTGTTTCGCATTCGGCGTCGATCTCAAATCGCTCCAATTTGGGTTGAAGGTC
>WNFI01094192.1_pt2 | contig 11595 bp, 15 predicted proteins | sample 5400471 | NCBI WGS metagenome assembly WNFI01 (sample SAMN13153348, study PRJNA577476) | soil metagenome | isolation source: 100 cm saprolite on Douglas fir-dominated hillslope | place: USA:California | collected 2013-09-17
TACATTGCCCGCTGGCCGGACCTGCGCACCATCGTCACGATCGTCCCAGCGCATATCGTGTCCTGGTCGGGCGAGGATGAGATCTTATGGGCCGTGGCTATGGCCCGTCAGGCGCGGCCGGTGCCGAACACCACCTCATCCGCCTGACCCCTTGCTTGCAAAGATCGTTCGCCCGGCTGCCTGACCTGCCTCGCTGCAGGCGAGGGCCTGCATGGCGTGCCCGCATGTGACCGAGATTGACCGGTGATCACCTTCCGATCGGGCACGCAACGGGCACGCCGCTGCCCATGCACACGGCGCAGATCGAAGGTATGCAGGTGTGTGCACTCCCGTCGCAGGTGCATCCCAGAGCGGGCACCAGGCCGCCGCCGCCTGCACTCCGGGCACCGATCCTTGCGGTTCATGATCGCTCCTATGCGAGTGGTCTCCCACCTGGTGGGCCGCTGTACGTCGTGGGAGCTGACCCCTTGCCTGCAAAGATCGTTCGCCCGGCTTCCTGACATGCTCCGCTGCTTCTGGGGGCCGCTAACGCCTGTCTGCGGGTGACCGTGATTGACCGCCGGTCACCTTCCGATCGGGCATGCAACGGGCACGGCCTTCTGATCCGTAGATTCCTGTGCGGGTATCCGGGGCCGTTCATATCAGTTCGTGACCTGCGCCACGTCCTGTCCCGTTGGTCATGTCAGTCCGAAGCTCCGGAAGGTTGTTCGTCCGTACGGCTCCCAACGTGGCTCCCGATAAGTGATGGTCTGGCCAGCCGGTTCGCCCGGCGCCGACTGTCCGTTTCAGGCTGGACATCTGCCAAGTGGCCATGGATCGTGCGAGTGTCCTGCACTGTCCCCGGTCGCTGCCGCTTGCCGTTTGGTCGCTGCTGATGCTGTCATCTCGGCCCGGGACGTCTCCCATCTTCACGTAGGGCGGCACCGACCACAATCATGATGAAACCTGCGCCCACGACTGCGACCCCAAGGATTCCGGGCCCTGCCGACCAAAAGGTATCTTCCCTGTGGTGTATACCCGCCAGCTGATTTTGAGCAGGCCGCTGACAAGAATGGTCGTGAAACCGCCCGCGAACCATTGGTCTGACCTTTGGTCGTCGACTTTTCCTGCCGCTTTTTCCTTAACCATATTTCGGACCAATCCATATCTTTTCTGACGGCCTTATCGTGGGAACCGGCCCGTGACCGCCTGCACCTTGCAGGGGATGGCCTGCGCCCGGTCCGGGCAGGCTCCCGCCTGGCCCTTGTCTTCTGACCGGAGTGTCCGCAGAGGCTCCAAGGTCAAGCGCGGCTTTGCGTGTACGTTCACCAGGCGGTTCCACTTGTGCTCGTTGCCCTGCGGTCACAGTCGCGCTTGAGGCTGGAGGGGCGGACACACACACTGAGCGGGCCGTCCCCGGATCTCGACCTAGGCCCCCATGTCATGGCGATTCACCAGCTTCCGATTCAGTTCGGCTATCTTCTATTCGCCTTGAGCGGTGCGGTCCAGTCGTAGAGGAGATGCTCCCCTGGAACGTGGGCAGCTGGTTAACGATGAAAGTTCCGATGGCAGGCGCGCGCCGCGCTACGGGTGTTCCGGCTTTGCCGGCGTGAGCAGGCCGCGGTTGAACGCCTCGGCGACGGCGGCGGCGCGGTCGGCGACGCCGAGCTTGGCGTAGATGTGCAGCAGGTGTGTCTTCACGGTGGCCTGGCTGATGAACAGCCTGGCGGCTGCCTCGCGGTTGGTGGTGCCGGCCGCAACTAGTTGGAGGACCTCAAGTTCACGCTGGCTGAGCAGCTCAGGCTCGGGTGCCCGCACCCGGTTCATCAGCTGGGCCGCGACCGGGCGAGCACCGACCTGCCGGCGGCGGCCGCCTGGACGGCGCGGAGCAGCTCGTCGCGGGGTGCGTCCTTGAGCAGGTAGCCGGTGGCGCCTGCCTCGATGGCGGGGAGCACGTAGCTGTCGGTGTCGTAGGTGGTGAGGACCAGTACGCGTGCAGGGTTGCCGCGCCTGGCAAGCTCGGCGATCGCGGTGACGCCGTCCATGCCTGGCATGCGCAGGTCCATGAGGATCACGTCGGGTTTGACCGCTTCGGCGAGCCGGAGCGCCTGGGAACCGTCGGCGGCCTCGCCGACCACGTCAAAGCCGGGGTCGGCGGCGAACGTGCCGTTCGGCCCGTCCCGCACTACGGGATGGTCGTCGGCGATCAGCAGCCGGATCGGCGTGTGCGGTGCGGGTGGCGTGCCCGGCCCGGCTGGCCGGCCTGCGGGGGTGCTCATAGGACGCCGTCGTCGCGCACGTCGAGCGCCACCTCGTTCTCCATGTAGGAAATGGTCAGCCCGACCCTGGTGGCGTGCGCGTGCCTGGCCACGTTGGCAAGTGCCTCCTGTGCCGCGCGGAGCAGGGCGAACTCGGCCTCCGGCTGGACCGGCCGCACCGTGCCCGTGGTCGTGACCTGTGCTTGGATCCCGTGCAGCCCTGACCAGCGCTCGGCGATGGCGGCCAGCGCCTCGCTGAGCCGTCCCGTCTCGAGCAGCTCGGGGCGCAGCGCGTGCACCGACCGGCGCGCCTCGGCGAGGCCCTCCCGCGCCAGCCGCGTCGCCGCCGTCACGTGCCGCCGCCAGCGCACCGGATCATCGGCGCCCTGCTCGGCCGCCTGCAACTGGGTGACGATCCCGGTGAGTCCCTGCGCGAGCGTGTCGTGGATCTCGCGTGCCATCCGCCGCCGTTCGTCGAGGGTCCCGGCCTCCCGCGCCTGGACGAGCAGCTGCCGGTGCAGGCCCTCGTTTTCCGCGATCGTCGCCTCAAGCCGCCGGTTCGCCGCGCTGAGTTCTGCGAGTGCCTGCCGGTGCTGTGCGATCTGTTCGTCGCGTTCCCACAGGAGCCACATGAGACTGCACAGGAGGAGAAGGTCCACGGCGAGGGCGAAAACGAAGATCGTCAGGTGGACCAGCAGGGAGTGATGCACGCCGGCCGTCTGAGAGATAGCCGCGATCACCGCGACCGCGGCAGCGCCGGCCTGCTGCCAGGGCCAGCGCAGGAGCCCGCGCGAGTAGCCAAAGCAGGCAGCCGCGAAGAAGCCGAACCACGAATCCCTGACCACCAGGACCGTCGTGATCGCGATGAGCCCGGCGACGAACACCACCATGCGCGGCTCTCGCCGCCGCCAGCTTGGGTGCAGCGTGTACATGAACAGCATCCACAAGGCGGCCAGGACGCATGGCGACACGTTGATGGACAGGGCAACGCCGCTTTCCGGACGCAACGGAAAGGTGAGCCCGGCCAGGATCGCGAGCAGCGCGTACGGCACAACCCCTACCGTCACGGCAGCGGGCCAATGCTGCTCCCACCGTTCGAGTTCGGAGCGTGCGATACGGCTCATCCGCGTCCTCCCCGCATTCACGCTACTCCCGGGGGAAGAACCTGCCAGGGACACAGCCTCACCCCCTGATCACTGCGCCGTGATGGCGGCCAGCACGTCGAGCCTTGCCGCCCGGCGGGCCGGCCAGCCGGCGGCCACCAGGCCGAGCAGGGCGGCGAGCAGAAGGAATAGGACGAGCCTGCCCACCGGGACGGTGGTCTCGGAAATGCCCTGCTGCCGCAGCGACGATACGAGCGCCAGGCCCATCAGGGTGCCGACGACGATCCCGATGAGCGCGCCGAACGTCGCGAGGATCACCGACTCCGACCGGATCATCGACCGGACCTGAGGCCGGCGCATCCCGACCGCCCGCAGCAGCCCGATCTCGCGAGTCCGCTCGAGCACCGAGAGCATCAGGGTGTTCATGATCCCGACCAGCGCGATGAGCACCGCGAGGGCGAGCAGGGCGTAGACCAGGCCGAGGAGCTGGTTGACGCTCCCCACCTGGGCCTGCTCGAACTGCGTCCTGGTCTGCACCTGCACGTTCGCATACGGCGCAAGCGCTCGCTCGACGGCGGTCTCCACGCCGGGGCCGCCGGTGGTGCTCAGCAAGACCGCGCCCGGATGCGGGTGCCTGAAGTGGGCGAGGAAGTAGGCGGAGCTGACCAGGTAGCTCTGGATGAGGGCGTTGGCCTGGTATATCCCGCCGATGCGCATGGTGGCGGGACCGGTGTAGGCGAACTTCACCGGGACCGTGTCCCCGACCGCCAGGTGATCCGTCGTCGCGGTCGGGGAGTCGATGAGCAGCGCGCCGTTGGCGAGGGCGGCGGGACTGCCCGCCGTCATGCGCAGGATCACGGTGGAGGGCAGGTTCTTAGCAGACACCCCGGTGATGGTGGCGAGCGTGCCCTTGAACTCGAACTGGTTCCGGTAGACGGTATCGGCCGCGGTGACCCCGGGCACGGCCGCCGCTGCCCCGGGCACGGCCGTGCTGAGCTGCCCGCTCCCGCTGGCCGAGATCAGGATGTCGGCGCTGATCGCCTGGTCCACGCTGCTCGTGGCCGACTTCGACAGCGACGCGCCGAACACCGCCATCGCGGAGACCAGGGCGAGCCCCACCATGAGCGCCGCGGCGGTCTGCGCGGTGCGGCGCGGGCTGCGCATGGAGTTCTCCCGCCCGAGCTTTCCCGGCGTGCCGAGCCACCTGGCGAGCGGGCGCCCGAGCACGCCCGCCAGCGGCGGACGACCGTGGGCGCGAGCATGGCGACGCCGATGAACACGCACACGGCGCCGGCCCCGACGAGCGCGACGACGGGCTTGCTCAGCCCGGCGGCAAGCAGCGCCGCGCCGGCGACGGTGAGCGCGGCGCCCGCGATCAGCCGCCGCCGTGCCGGGCCGGCGCCGTCTCCTTCGGACGGGCGGTCGGCGAGCGCGGCCACCGGCGGGATGCGCACGGCGTTCCTGGCCGGCCCGACCGCGGCGGCGACCGTCACGAGGGTGCCGACGGCGAGCCCCACCAGCGCGGTGCGCGGCTCGAACGTCAGCGGCCCGGTGGGCAGCGTGATGCCGAACCCCTGCTGAAGTTCACCCTGGGCCAGCGCCGGGAGATCAAGAAGATCGCCAAGTCGAAGCCAGCCGAGCATGACGTGCCCTTCTCTGCCTGGAGCCTGTCGAAGCTGGCGGAGTTCCCGGTCGCTGAGGTGCCTTACCTGTAGATCTTCCGGGCAATGGATGCACCGAGCACACCGATGCACCAGCCTGCGAAGATGGCCCAGATGGCGGTACGGGATGTGCTGTGCAGGTCCCATGCCATGAAGCCAGCCAGGATGAATGCCCAGACGACCAGGCCCCCGATGACCCACACGGCGTAGGGCGGCCGGTCCTCCGCTGGCCTGCGCCACGCGGGTGGCCAGGGACGCATCTGATGCAGGAGGGTCCTCGTGATACTGCCACGAGGATCGCGGGGAGCGGTGTTGTCAGTCAGTGCGTACATGGGATGTCTCCTGTGGCCTTCGGTGTCCGGCCACTCCGGTCACCTATCAAAGTGATATCACTTTGCTAGATGATGTGTCAAGAGCGGCAGCCGCCTGGGCAGACTGGGCCAGGTAGAGCAGACCCAGCGCAACGAGGTGTCCGGCTCAAGATCAATGAAGGCAGCGACGTGATCGTGCTGGCGCTGGAGCGCAGATGCCCCAGCCTGCATCCAGGCCATGACGTCACCCGGGCTGGTCATCGCCGGGCGGTGGCGGGCCGGTTCCGGTGCGGCTGGCGGCGGGCGGCCGCCCGCGGGGCCGCATCGGCCGCGCGCGGCCGGGCAGCCGCCCCGCTTCGGCGAGCGCGCGGCGGAGCAGGAACTCGATCTGGGCGTTGGTGCTGCGCAGCTCGTCGCTGGCCCATCGGGCCAGGGCGTCGTGGACGGCGGGGTCCAGCCGCAGCAGGACGCTCTTGCGTTCGGTCACCGCGGTTCCGTGGCTGCGGTCACTGGTAGAGGGTGCCGGTGTTGACGACCGGCTGGGTGGCCTGCTCGCTGCACAACACCACGAGCAGGTTGGAGACCATCGAGGCCTTGCGCTCCTGACAGCCGGGTCAGCCGCGACTCGATGATGCGCACCCCGGCCGGCGCGACCCGCGCGGCGATCTCGGCGGAGAGCCTGCTGGTGATCTCGTCGGCGTTGTCGCGCAGCGACAGCTCGCCTTCGCGGCGGCTGGTGTAGGGGTAGCTGGAGGCGATGTGCCGGACGGCGGTCTCGGTCTGGATGGTGACGAACTGCGTGTAGTTGTCGACGGAGTAGACGGCGCTGGCGGTGTCGGCGACCTGCCAGACGACCACGGCGGCGATCTCGATCGGGTTGCCGTCAGCGTCGTTGACCTTGGCCTGCGCCGATTCCTGGTTGCGGATCCGGGTGGACACCGCGATGCGGCGAGTGAACGGATTCACCCACTGCAGGCCCGAGTCTCGGATGGTGCCGCGGTAGCGGCCGAACAGCTGCACGACGCGGGCCTGCCCGGGGACGACCGGGGTCAGGCCCGCCAGCACGAGGGCGCTGGCGAGAAAGATCAGCACGCAGAGCAGGACCAGCGCCACGGCAGCGCCGTGACTCTGGCGGCTTGCTACCACGGCAACGGCCACCCCGGCCAGCAGCCCGGCGATGCCCGCCGCCAGCATGCGCAGGCCGGGCAAGAACCGGGCCTCGCGCTCGGTCACCTGCTGGTCAGGCTGTTGCGGGCCTGCGGCGGCTGCAGTCTGGGTAGCCATCTGGTGCCTCCTCTGATTGGCAGGTCCGATATCATATCTTCATCTTAATGATATCGATTTTCTCCGGCAAGGCGCCACGCCCGATGTGGCGAGACAGCGCAGGTGACCGGACAGGTCGCCACCTGGTTCGATCCGGCCGCCCAACAGCCCATGATCCGGAAGACGTACGTAATGATCTTCGCTACAGGCGACAGCGCCAACCGGGTGCGACCAGGTAGACCGGAGGAATTCGCGCGATCGGGTCAGCCCTCCGGAGGCGTGTTCGTGCCCGCTACGTGCCCGATCGGAGGGTCAACCACGGGGACTCACGGTCATCCAGGAGACCTACGCCATGACGATGACCTGCATGAGCGCTGGTCTAGCGGGGGTATAGTCGCAGCCTTCCAAGCTGGGACTGCTGGTCGGGCACCTGACAGCAGCGTTGACAGCAACGTCATCTCACGCTGGGCCGATCCGGCGCCCTGCCACGATCAAGAATCGGCGGGCCAGAGCGCCTCAGCTGCCGTCCGGCCAGAACTGATAAGGAAGAGTTCACAGCGCAAGACACCAAGGCTACGGCGAGCCTGGGCACGGAGACGGCAATCCTATGGGCTCAGCCCGAACTTCTACTCGAGCTCGCTGCGCGGGCCCTACGCCAGCGTCAGGCTGCCCGGCGGCTTCCGCGTCGGGCACCGCCTCCTCCGCCAGCGATATTTCTTGATTTGCCTCATCTTCTGCCTGATCCTCTTCATCGTCGGCTTCGTCGGCATCAACAAGGCACCTTCGCGCTCAGGGCTGAGCTACACGATGGGCTGGGTCATCGGCCTCAGCCTTGCCGGAGCACTCCTGTCGCTGGCTCTCTTCTTGCGCGCTCGGCGGCACTCGCACACCTGACCCCCTGCCTGCAAAGCTCGGCCCTAGCGAGTGCCGGCTGGACCGCGACCCGGAGAGCCCCCCAAGTCCAGGGCGTCCCTCCCCGGCACGCCGCGGACGCACCCCCCGGGCCGCGGCCACGCAGCCATACCCCCCCGGAAGCCACTGGAACCACGCTGTGCTCAATGCCACAATGCCGCGGCGCTGTTAACCGCGCCTTCTCCTCGGGCCGGATCTCCGCGGTGGCGCTGGCCATGTCCCACGCCCCGGCGTCTTCGCCGGCGGCCACCTTGAAGACGTCCCACGCGATGACCGCGGCCTGGCCGACGTCGGACGCGGTCACCGTGCTCAGCATGCTGATCCGGACCATGTCGCGGCCCCGGCGCGTCTCCGAGTGCAGCCGCGCCTCCTTCACCACAGGGCCAGCCTGCGCGGCGAGGCGCTGCTCGAAGGCTCCGGCCACCGCTCCCCACGCGCGCATGCCCCCGGTGCGCGGCACCTCGAGCAAGACCCTGAAACGGGGACGGGCCCGCCGGGCGATCATGCAGATCGGTATCCCCGGGCCGCCGCAGTGCGACACCACGCGGCGATGCCTTCCGCGGCTTCCACACCGCGTTCAGCGCGTAGGCGTGATCCGTAAGCAAGTCGTCCTCAGACGTTGTCGACGGCTCAACGCCGAGCGCGCGAGCCTCATCCCTCAGCGCAAACGGCTGGACACACTGAAGCGCTTTGCGCTCCACGTCGCCATACAGTCCGTTGCGGATGCCCTTCTTCCCCTTCGCAAACCACCCCTGGAATGCCGCCTCATCTATGCAGATCGGGAACTCTGTGGCGGCCTCCTGCTGGTCGTTCAACTTGCCCACGTGGTGACGGGCCAGCTCACAGGCGGCATGGTCGAGCGCCGACCGCATGTTGCCAGCGCAATCACGTGGCGGGTGGATCTGTCCATAATCACCGCGCTCGGAGTCACGATCCGGAGGTAAGTCCGTGGATGTAGGGCTCGGGCACGGCGCACTGCGCCTGCCAGCGGAGCCGCGCCACACCGAGACCCCAACGCCGGAGGGAGTTGGCGGGACGAAGCCGTCAAGTGAGATATCGGGCACGATGCTGCGGACGGGCGGCAGGCTGGGAGTCGGCAGCAAGTCGAGGATTATCCACAGGCAGTCGGCCGCATCGAATCCGGTCACGCCCACCCCGAAGTACAGGATGGCGAGCGGCCGTTCCCGACCTGAGTCCCACGGCGGCAGGTCGAACTCAAACCAGAACCGGCGGACGGTGGGCTGCGTCAACCTGGTGACCTCCTCATTGGCTCACAAGCGGAGCGGCGGCAACGGCGCGGCGGGTCCGGCTGCGCCAACGGACTCTGAGCTGCCGGCCCAGGGGAGGTGCCACAGTTGGCCAGGTGGCAGTGTCGTCCCGCCACAGCGCTAAGCAGCTGACGACGAGCCTAATGCCTTGGCCTCTGGCGTTGATCCGGGCAAACGTAGCCTGATGCGGCACCAGCTACCGTGAGTACCTCGCGACCTGCCTCGGCGAGCGGATCCTGATGCCCCACATCCTGGAAACCGCGAGCAACGCAGAGGCAGCCGGGCATGCGCTGGAAGGCGCGACGAAGGCCGATGCCGTACTCATCGCTCCGAAGACCGGGTTCGCCGTGCTGTTCGAGGCGAAAGTCCTCGCCGATGCCTCCGGCGGCATCGGGTTCGACCTGCTCCGGAACCAGATCGCCCGCAGCATCGACGTCATGCTCGAACCCAACCCGAACCTGCAAGAACCGCTGACCCGACGACGGCCGGACAGAACGTTCTTCGTGCTCATCACGCCCGGAATCCTCCGCGACCACCCCGAGAGCCGCCTGTACGGCTGGCTGATGCGCGACTACCAGAAGGATCCGGCCGCCCTCCAGCGCGACCTGACTCACCGTCACCGCGCCGCAGCGGACCTCACCTCAGTTTCCAGCCGGCTGGGATGGCTCACGTGGGAGGACTTCAACAAGGTGCTTCCCGGCGCTTGCCGGTGGCTGCCCGCTCCAAGAACTGCCGAAGCCTGAACGCGCGGTAACACGCACGTCCAGAACCAATCACCCGTGCATCACCTCGGCCGACTCCCCGACCTGGGCAACTCCGCGAGCGCGATCACACTTCGTGATGGACCATCAATGTAAGGACGCATCCCGAGCAGCCGATCTGGGCGGCCGTTGGCGTCCTTGATGCTCCTTGGCATAGGGAACAGACGAGGATGATCTGGAGCGTCGTGTGCTGGTGTGTGGTTGGTGTGGGTTACCTCAGCGCCGGGACGTCGGCGGCTGCGGCGTTCAGGGCGTCGGCGAGGCGGGCGGCTGGCTCGGTGAGCGGGTGCGGGAGCCGGGCCAGGATGATGCGCCGTTGTTCCTGCGACCCGCCGCGCACGGCCAGGACCCGCACGCCTGGGGGCGCGATGGCCGCGAATGAGGCGGGCACGGTAGTCAGGCCGCATCCTGCCGCGACGAGGTGCAGTTTGGTCAGCCAGTCCCGGGCGGTGTGGGTGATCTTGGGTCGCTCGTCCAGCCCGGGCCATACCCCCATCAGTGCCTCGTCTGCGGAGGAGGGGCTGGCGATCCAGCGCTGACCGCGCAGGTCCGCGACGTCGGCGACGTTCTGGCGGGCGAGCGGGTGGGTGGCGGGTACCGCGAGGCACAGGCTGCGTTCGGCGAGCACCTGGAGGTCCAGCGGGGGGGACTCCGCGTCGGGTGGGCGGAACGGCGGCGCTGAGGCCAGCAGGGCGAGATCCACGCTGCCGGCCCGCAGCGCGCGGACCAGCGCGGGGGTGCTGCCTTCCCGGGTGATGACGGTGATGGCGGGATGGGTGCGGCGCAGGGCCGCGAGGGCACGGGGTACCAGGCTGGCACCCGCGCTGGTGAACCAGCCCAGGCGCACCGTTCCCGCCTCGGCGGGCAGGCCGGCGAGCTCCCGTGCGGCGGCGTCGATCTGATCGAGCACGGTCGCGGCGTGGCGCAGCACGACGTGCCCGGCGGTGGTCGGCCGCACCCCGTCGTGCCGACGTTCCAGCAACGGCGCCCCTGCCGCGCGTTCCAGCGAGGCGACCTGCCGGGAGACCGCGGACTGGGTGTAGCCCAGCGCGGCCGCTGCGGAGGTGAGGGTGCCCCGCTCGGCCACCTCGCGGAAGACCCGCAGCGCCACCAGCGACACCTCAGCGAAGTCCATGATTATTACGCATACCAGATATGCATAACTTTCGTTAGACGCATGACCCGGCCACGCTTAGCGTGATGGTCATGTCAGATGCACGTATCGCCCTGGTCACCGGGGCCAACCAGGGGCTGGGGTTCGCCCTCGTCGCGGGCCTGGCCGCCCGGATGAATCCGGATGACCTGGTTCTGCTCACCGGGCGCAATGCCCGGCGCGTCGCCGACGCCGCCGCAGCCGTCACCGCGCGCGCCGGGACCCGGAGCCGGGTGCTGGGCCGGGTTCTCGACGTCGCGGATGCCGGCGCCGTGGCCGGGCTGGCCGCAGAACTCGCTGACCGCCACGGCGGGGTGGACATCGTGATGTCTAACGCGATCGCCGCGCTCACCCCAGACCAGCCGCAGTCCGAGCAGGCCGACGAATTTATCGACGTCGCCAACGCAGGCACCCATGCGGTCCTGCGTTCGTTCGGCCCCGTGCTCCGGCCCGGCGGCCGGCTGATCGTTGTGGCCAGCTCGCTGGGCACACTCGGTCACCTGGACCCTCGCCTTCGCCCGCTGTTCGACGGGGCCACGCTGGAGCAGGTCGAGGCGGCCGTAGCGTCTTGGCGGGCCGCCATTCACGACGGCACGGCCGAGGAACAGGGCTGGCCCCGGTGGATCAACGTGCCCTCCAAAGTGGCTCAGGTCGCCGCGGTACGGGCCGTCGCCGCACAGCGCCGCGCGCCAGACCTGGCCGAGCGAACCCTCATCGCCGCGGTCTGCCCCGGAATGGTGGACACCCGGGCGTCCCGGCCATGGTTCGCCGACTACAGCCACGCGCAAACCCCTGAGCAGGCCGCCCGGGCCGTGCTTGACCTAATCCTGGCCGACCGGCTCGACCCAGCGACCTACGGCGAACTCGTCCAATTCGGCCGGGTCCTGCCCTGGCACAGCGGAACACCGTCCCACAGCCAGGAACAG
>WNFI01221379.1_pt2 | contig 11595 bp, 17 predicted proteins | sample 5400471 | NCBI WGS metagenome assembly WNFI01 (sample SAMN13153348, study PRJNA577476) | soil metagenome | isolation source: 100 cm saprolite on Douglas fir-dominated hillslope | place: USA:California | collected 2013-09-17
CGATGTCGCGACGGTGCCCCTCTCCCCGACGCCCGTGGTCGGCGGCTATAAATTTTATGCGCGGGTGGGGCTTGCGTTCTACGGGGTGACGAACGTCGGAGTGAGCTATCAGGGCGGCAGCGCGCTCACCTCAGTCGGGGGCGCTCCTGCTCAGGGTCAATATAATTTCGATGGCACTGCCACCTACACGTTCAACGCCGCTGATGCGGGTCAGCCGATCGTCGTCACCTATACGCGGCCCTTGAGCGCGGGCGGCAACTCGTTCACACCGAACGTCACGGCCGCGTACAACTTGACCTACGATGACTTCGTCAGCGACAAAGGCACGCCGCCCGTCACGGTGACGCGGGTCGATCCGGCCGATGCGCCGAATCATGTGAAGCTCGAAGTCAAGGATCGCGACAACGCCTACAACACGGCGGTGTGCGAGTGGAAAGACCAGGGGCTCGTGGATCAATTCGGGGTCATCGATGCGCCGACAACCCAGGCGCATGAAATCTGTTGGGTGCAGGTCGGCAAGCTCGTCGCGCAATTGATCGGCCAACGCTTGGCCTACATCCGCAATACCTACGACTTCAAATTAGGCTTCGAATACGGCTCGATCTTGGAGCCCGGCGATATCGTCACGCTCACCGATCCGCATATCGGCATCACGGCGTTTCCGGTGCGCATTCGCACCTTGGATGAGGACGAGGCGGGCAACTGGGCCATCCTCGCCGAGGAGTTCCCGGGCGGGATCGGCACCATCACGGCGGGCAGCACGCCCTCGACGACGGTGCCGCTCGGCGGCTCGATCAACACCTCCGGGGCTTCCGGTCACATCAATCCCCCGGGCGTCTTTGAGCCGAATTCGGCGTTGACCAATGGCGATGCACAGCTGTGGGTGGCTGCCTCCGGCGGCAAGAATTGGGGCGGGTGCGTCGTCTACATCAGTTTGGATAACGTCAACTACACACCGATCGGCACAATTTCCCAGCCCGCGATCCAGGGCGTATCGACTGCGATACTCGCGGATCACGTCGACCCGGACGCGGTGAACACGCTGTCGATCGATACGACGGAATGCAACATCGCCTTTCCGACCGATGCGACGCATGCCGATGCGGACGCCTTCCGCACGCTCTCGCTGGTCACGGCAAGCTTCTCGACCGCGTGTCCGACCACGGGCGAGATGCTTGATTATGGCGCGGCCGCAACCACCGGCGCGTTCGCGGCGAACTTAAGCTATCTGCGCCGCGCCTTGTATGGGACAGCGCACTCGGCGCACGCCTCGGGCTCATTCTTCACGCGCTTCGATTTGAGCCAGGTCAATAAGCCGGTCGGTAACTCGGTGCTGGTCCACAATCTGCCCCCGCAGTACATCGGCCAGACGATCTACCTGAAATTTTGCTCGTTCAATCTGTTCGCCGGTTCACCGGAGGATTTGTCGACGGTCACCGCCTACAGCTATACGCCGCTCGGCACCGGTTACGGCGGTGGATTGAACGGCGTGCCGACGACGCCGGCGGCGCCGACCGCGATCACGAGCTCAGGGCAGAACACGCTCTCGTGGACGCCGAATCCGCTCACCGACAATATCACTCAGTACAGCACGTATCGAGCAGCGGGATTGGGCGCCGCTTTTGGCACCGCCTCGCTGATCGGCATCACGACGTCGCCCAACTATGTCGATGCTGGATTGACAGGCGGCACGGCTTATACCTACTTCGTCGTCGCGCAAAACGTCGTGGGATCGAGCGTGAATAGCTCTGGCACCAGCGTGACGACCGGGTCGCTCGGGCCGATCCGCTACGACATCGATTCATGGATGTACGGCGTGCAGACTGTCGCGACGCAGCTCGTGCGGCGTTTCGTCGCCGATCGCACGATCACCTTCGGTACGACCGGCCATGTCACACAGGCGAAGCTCGGCGCGACGGCGAGCACAACTGTTACGATCACGAAGATCTCCGGTGGCGTCACCACGACGATCGGCACGTTCAACTACGCCGCCGGCGGCTCGGGCGGCGTGCAGAACGGCACATTTAGCATTAGCGCGGGCTGGACGCTGGGCTCGGGCGATGCCATGGAGATCACCATGCCGGCGACGCCGGATGCGACGCTCGCCAACATGAACACCATTTTGGCCGGGACGGCGTAGAGGGCGAATCCAATATGACCGATTTCGCCCCGCACAACATGACGAGCAACATTTTGCCGTCGCCGTATATCGCTCACGGCTCCGATAGTTACACTGGTAATCGGCCCTTTGATGGGTTTGACGGGAATACCGGTAATCCTTGGATTGGGCAAACCGGAGGCGTTGGTTACCTCGAATTAGACTTAGGTTTGGGGCTCACTCAATTCGCCCCGCACACCATGACGAGCGATACGGCGCCAAGTCCCTATGTGGCATCCGCGTCAAGCGCTTTTTATCCGGCGCACGCTGCGTTCGATGCCTTTGATAACCTTGATAGTAGCTCGACATCGGCCCCGGGGCATTACTGGCTCGGTTCAGGAAGCGGGACCGACTGGTTGCAACTCGATCTGGGCGCCGGTACGACAAAAATATTGGGCGTTTATGACATTGAGGTCAACGTCATTCCAGAGCCCAACCGCGCGCCAAAAACTTGGACTATGCAGGGGTCTAATAACGGGACCACTTGGACCACGGTAGACACGCAGACTAACGAAACCTCGTGGGTCAACGGGCAGGTGCGCTCCTATACCTGCGCGACTCAAACAACGGCCTACCGCTATTTCCGCTTGAACATCACCGCCAATAACGGCGATGCGACTTATACGCAGGTCAATGAATTGTGGCTCTATGAAGCCGGGACGAGTCCGGGAGTGGGCTCCTACTCACAAAAGCTCGGCAGCTACGCGCTCAAGTTCAGCACGAACGGCGCTGAGCCGACGAATCGTGGGCCGAAAAATTGGACCGTGCAGGGCTCGAACGACGGCAAAGCATGGACGACGGTTGACACGCAGACCAACCAGACGGCATGGACGACGGGGCTGCTCAGAACCTACACGTGCGGAGCCCCAAGCGGGACAGCGTTTCGTTTCTGGAAAATCGATATCACCGCGAACAATGGCGATGCGACTTACACGTCTATCGGCGAGATGTATCTGTACACGCCCGTCGGCCCAGGCCCCGGTAATTTCGTTCAAGTGTGCTCATAAATCGAGGCAACCAATCGATGAAATACGTTGCGCTCTTCATTGCCATCCAACTCCGTCTCTGGCGTCCTCGTCCTCATCGGAATTCCGATCGTCGGTCTGCTCGCGTACCTTGAGGTCTGGGAGAAACCCGCGATCGCCGCGCAGTGGCATTGGGCCCTCGCGCGCCTTCTGGCTCTGGGATAACGAGGTCGATGGGATCTGCGCGCCGGGCACGACGCCGACCGCGTGGCGCGCGTTCTATTGGTCGGCGCTGCGCAATCCCTGTAACAACCTGCGTTTCGTCCCGGGCGTATCGAAGGTAGGGCGCCCTCTGTGGCATAGGACCTGGGGAGCGAAACCGGGTGGCTGGTACGCGCAGGCCGGTTGGAACAATTCAGGTTACCCGGTGCTCTCGGCCGGCCGCAACGTCAATCCATGGTAGGAGGGACTGCTATGTCTGATCCTGAAGGGAAATTCAAAACCGACGTCGACCAGGCGGTGGACGATGTTCAAGCGGTCGCCGACCGGCTTCGCGCCAAGCTGGAGAGTGATGAGGCAGCAACGGTGGGTTTCGTCAGAATTCCGATATTCGTGATCGGCTGCATTCTCTGTCTGCTCTTCGGGTTCATCGCGGGGCATATCCGGTGAGCGATAGCCCGCATGAAGCCCTTCCGCAATGGGCCGTCAATATCGTCGTGTGGGCCTGCCTCGTTCTCTCCGCGGGGTTCACCGGGTTACTCGGTTGGTTCCTGCGCAAGTACAGCCTCAAGATCGAACTGCTCGAAAAAAATCAGAAGCTATTCGCGACTATGGACAGCGTGGCACGCATGCAATTGCAAATCGCGCCCCTGATTTCTCGAACGGAGTTTCTAGCTCATCTACAACAGATGCGCGAGGACAACGACAGGCGCAACGAGCAAATGCGGGAGGACCGGCTGCAAATGCACAAAGAAAATCGAGATGATAACGCTGCTTTACGCGCCGACGTGCGTGCAGTCCATTCCCGAGTCGACGAGCTTTTCGGCAAATGAGCGCCGTCAGCGAATTCCTAGCCCGCAAGACCCGCGAGGAGGGCGACCGAATTTTGCCATACGACGACGCGACCGGGCTCAATGTCAAGGCGCCCGTGGGCAACCTCTCCTGGGGCCGCGGCTACAACTTGATGAAGTGCGGTTCCGCAGGCTTATTCGATGTGATGGATGCGTTTCTCGTCGGCGCACTCGACCACCAATTACAGTCGTACGACTGGTATCGGGCCGCGGGCGACGTGCGCGCCTCCGTATTTTTGGATATTGCGTACAACGCCGGGCTTCACGGGCTGCTGTCGTACCCACATATGCTCGCCGCGGCCGCGACAGGGGACTGGACGGAAGCTGCCGCGCAGTGCACGGAGAAAGACCCGAAGCTTGATGCCTCGCGCTATGCACCGTTGAGACAATTACTGCTGACAGGAGTCGCAACATGAACCTAGGAAGTTGGATACATCGTTTCTGGAACATGATCGATAGCCGCTTAGGGATGATCGTGATTCTGGCCATCACGACGTTGCTCATCCTTTGGGCGCTCGAGCGGCGCAGTAAGAGCGCGGCGAGCAAGATTTCGCTCGATGACCTGCTGCTGGGCGACGATGGCAAGATGTCGAAGACCGCCGCCGTCATGTTCGGCGCGTTTGCGCTGACCACGTGGACGATCGTGTATCTCACGATCACGGAGAAACTGACCGAAGGCTATTTCGGCGCGTATCTGACCGCATGGGTCGCTCCGGCCGTCGCGCGAATCATCAAGGGGCAGGGGCAGAGTCCGCCGGCCAGTGGCACGCCATGACACCGCTTGCCTATTTTAAGTGGGGCAGCATCGCCGCCATCGGCCTGGCGCTTACCAGCGGCGGATTCTACTTCGGAAACCTGCGCGGCGAAGTCAAAGCAGCCAAAGCCAAGACCGAAGTGGCCGAGGCTAAAACCGCATTAGAGACCGACCACGCGGCGATGGCGAGGGCAGCTACAGACGCATTACTGGCCCAGCGATCCCGGATCGCGGCCGATGCGGCTGCCGACAAAGAGACGGAGAGACAACATGCAAAAGATCTGCACGACATCGATAGCATTGCTCCTATCGGCACTCCTGTCGTCGTGTACCAATACGCCCCCGCGGACCGTCTACATCCCGGTACCGTGTCCGGCGCCGAAGGCCAAACCGGTGCCGGCGGAGCCGATTCCACAGAAGGGGGAAGTGAGCCAGTGGATCGAGGACGCAATATCCGGCCCGCCATCGAAGAAGTGAAGAAGCGCCTTGAGCGGGTCATGGCGGACTATCGGCAGGAGGATTCGGAGTGGCCGCAGGGGCTCGCGCCCAAATGATCTGGCGCGACGCCTACAACGAGTTCGGGCGTCGCTACTGGACCGATTTGAGGGATCACGCCCTGGCGAATATCGGGGAGATGGCGAGAATGGCCCACGTTCGCCGCTCGCTCGTTTATAGGAAACTGCACCGCTTCGGCGTGACCTTGCCGGCGCATCGCCCGGCCAATCCTCCGGGGCTGCGCTGGCCGCTTGGGCGCTTGCGACTCTTACCTAAATCAAAACCGCGGGGTGCGCTGTGAAAACTCTCTACGTGCTCTGGCTGCTCGTGACCGACCGCTTGACGGTTCGACTCCGGAGGGCGCCCATGCGTGACCGACCATGAGTGATGCTATTCCGATCAAGATCGACCAGCGCTCGATACCGAACGCGAAGCGCGCCGCTCTCGGCCTGCCCTTGATGGGCCGACCGGTTGGCACCCGAGGCAAGCGGGACGCGCGCGAGCCCCCGATGGTGATCGATGAGACGCCGCCGGAGGATCGCTTGCGCGATCAACTCCAGGGCCTATTCAGCCGAGTACTCGGCGCCCTCGAGCGGTGGAAGCTCGGGGATCAATAGATGGGGAGAAATCCCCCCCCCCATGACCATCGTCAGCGGCTGGCGGTTTGAAGGATGCCGACCAATGCGACTATGGCCAGCACGAGGGCAAGTGCTACCCACATTGCGCGTATGCGCGCCTCGGCCGACGCCAAATCCTTGGCGAGCGTCCTGATAGTGTGATCGCGTAGCGTGATCATGCGGGCAGCGGCGCGCAGGGCGGTGTCGCTCGTGGGATCGCTGCCGCATTGAGAGCACGTTTTTGTTTCGGGGTCGATCTCTCTGCCGCATTCCTTGTCGAGCACCGCGATTCTCCCTGTCCTTGCGACGCGTCATTCTAACCGAGGGGCGCTATCGGGGTTTCCCGGATTTGACATTGCTGGCCGCTGAATGGTGAGACTAGCGCCCACTGCAACAGCCGCAGCGTGTCCTCGTCAACGGGATCTTCCGACCGTGGTAATCGATGGTGATCACGAGTCATATCGTAAAGCTCAATTTCCCGGCAGGACTCCCAGCCACGCCATACCTAAGATCAACAGCGCCATGCCGGCCAGAATAGCGGCACCAATCAGAAGCGTTTGTACAGTTGCGCGAATCACAAAGGACTCCTTTCCGCGGAGTGAGCAGTCACATCCTTGCGGTGCAGCAGCATACTAACCGATCGGCCGGTCAAGGTGTCCCTGGTTTGACATAGAGGGCGGCTGAAAATCGTGGCCCAGGGGTGTGGGGAATCACTTGGCATGTGCTAGACCAAACAATGGCTTACACGCGAAATCCTACGCCGGATTCCCCACACTTGACTCGATAAGAATGCCATTATTATCCGATACTTATCGCTGAGAGAGCGTGAGGCTACGAACCAGGAGGCCGGGAGTTCGAATCTCTCCGGGCGCACCATATTTCGCGTTTTCATTGTGGGGAATATTCCGGTTGTGGGGAATTCTGGAGCATATGCCTCAGATATCCTTGAGCGATTTTGTTGAAAACCGCGTGCCCCCATTCGTTCATTGCCAGATTGATTGCGACCACCACGAGGCGGCAATTGGCGAACGTATACCCATCCTCGGAATCGATCCGGTCGATGCTGGGCGCATATGGTCTCCGCATGAAACCATGACGCTTGAACAGGTCGAACGGCAGGCCGGTCAGCTCGCACCGACCGGCGCTACGGGTCCATATGCCCACAAGGTCGTCCCGCGTCAGTGAGAATGGGAGATCGCGCGTCTTGGCATTCTTCCTGGCCTGCCAGTACAGCGGTCCCAGCGCGCCCGCATCCATTCGAGTCGGCGTGATGCCGATCTGCGCCAGCACCCTCTCAGCCTCGTCCAAAGTGCGGCCAAGCGTGACCCGCTTCGTTTTGCCACGCCGGTAGTAATACGTGCCATGTTCGATATAAACGAACTGCGGCAACCCCATGTCATTGACTCGCTTCCTGCCCATCAGATCCTCGGTTTCGCCTTTGTAACGCCTCTCGAATAGTGCCGCTTGGTCGTTTCACTGGATGCGTGCCCCAGCCGATCGCGCGCCTCCTCCAGGGGCGTCTCGTTTACCGACACACTGCGCAGATCATGGAACGTGAAGTGGTGCCCACCGGCCGCGACGTGCTTCAGCATCAGCCGTCGCCAGTTCTGATAGAACCCGTCCCCCGAGTAGGGCTTGCCGTTACCTTTGCGGATCAGATAGTCGCGCGGGATCTGCGGTGACATGGCATCCGAGCGAGCGATGAGTTCGTCGGCGGCGGCACTGCGAGCAATTAATAACTTGGCATCGGTCTTACCCTGCTGCACGTAGATTCCATCCTCGCGAATGTCCGACCGCTTGAGCTTCAATAGGTCAGCGCGGCGCTGGCCGATCATCACCGCCCAATCAATCGCCAGGCGCATCCTTGGGCTCGCCAGCTTCTTGACGGCCTCGACCCATTCCATCGGCACGTAGGGGCGCTTGCCGGCCTTCTCCGGCAGCTCGATGCCTGTCACCGGATTGATGGATGCCGCGCCCCAGCGTTTCGCTTTTTTGTAGATGTGGCCCAGGAGCACGACCTCATGCCGGGCGGCGATTGGCACCGGCCGTCCGTCCTTCGATTTCCTGGCATCAATGTAGGTGTAGAGATTGACCGCGGTCACGCTATCGGGGAGAAAGTGTCCCAGGGCTATTTTGAGCCGCTCGAGGGACTTGCCTTCCTCTTTGCGGGTCTGTTCGCTTTTCTTGAGCGGCAGGATCTCGACCCGGTACTTGTCGATCACATCACCGAGCGTCCGCAGACTCCACGTGTTACCAATCAGTCCGCTGTACTTTGCGAGCGCCTCGCCCAAATCCCTGCCCAGCGACTGTCGCGGCTTCTTGCCATCCCGATAGTAATAAGCGCCATGCTCGAGGTAGACCTTCGCGGGTAAGTGTCTGTCCGTGCGCCTATTTCTACCCATTGATCCCTTCCAAATTTACTTCTTGTGATCGTGCAGCCTTGCCGCCGACCAGGTGCCGATTGAACTCGGCAATGGCGACCACCGGCTTGTCGATGCCGTTTACAGTGAACTTCCAGCCGTGTTTACGCAACCACCGGATCTGCGCCGAAGCCCGGGTAAAGCCGGTGACGTCTACCAGGTCGGACGGCGAGAGGATCACGCCGCTACCCATCGATTTGATTTCTGTAGGTTTTCGAGTTTCGTGATTACCTGAAGATTAGCGGGCGTATGAAGCCCGCAGACCAGTTTGCCGAGGATGGGTATGACGTGATCGACATGATAGGCAATGCCGGCCTCAGCAGTTCGGACTCGGGCAAGCACGTAGAACGCCGCAATCTCAATCCTATTGGCCCACCGTGGCCGAGCATGACGAAATCTCAGATTTCGATTTGAACTCTTCGCTACCGTTGGTGGCACCCATAGATATTCAGCTAACGCCTCGTGATCTATCAGAATTCGGCCGTCGGGTGCCTTGATCGAGAAATCGCGGCCGAACCAGGCAATCGTATCAAGCCCGTTGCGGATCTCGCGTTCAGTGATCCCGCATAGTTCCGCGGCCTTTTTGATGGTTACCCACTTCACGCAGGCGGCTCCGCGGCGGGCATCAGATTATGCTCCGTACCCGCATTCCACGGAGAGTCGCAGCCGCATCCCGCCAGGGCTGAGCATCGGCGTATAGGCGGGCCAACGATTGAGCGCCAAGTTCTTGATCGTGACGTCGAGCTCCGTCTCGGGGTAGGGATGCGCCGAGGGAAAGCGCAATCCGGAGACGACTTGATTACCATCAATCGTCTTGATCGAGGTGTCCACGATGAAGAACGCATTCCGTACTCGTCCCCCGCCCGAGCCATTCGACCAGTAGTCAAGACCCCCATCCAGACAGCGCGAGTAATACCCATCGACCAGGATGCCGTTGGCATCGGCTTTCAAGCTGTGCATCATGCCGCTCGTCGAGAGCCGCCTTAAGGGATTGCCGCAGTACACGCCCTCATCGACGACATCACGCAAGATCAAGTTCATCGGCGCACCGACGCCTGCGGTCAAGTAGAAACAATGTGGTGGGGCAAACCAGGTGCTGACCCCGCCTTGGGTGTTGCCCTGCGGGTCTTGTAGGTCAGCATAGCGACGCCGCGTGATGCGCTTCAAGGTCCCCGTACCGCTGCCGACAAAGCCCATGTAGACGCCATCCATGAGAAAATCGTCCACTGTGATCGTCGGCGAGACCAGCGAGGAACTCGGCGCCACCGTCCCCGGCGCGAAGGCGGGCTCCAGCGCACACGCTACCGGGATAAAACCAGAGGCAAGTGCATCGTTATCGACGAAGAGTTTGGTACCCCCCAGGAACGAAACCTCCGAGGCGCCTTTCACGGATAGGAGCGCGCAGGCATTCGTCGGACCCGTCCAGTAGGCGCCCCCACTGGTGAAGGTATTGATCTGCTGCGCGATTAAGTATTGCTTCGCAGGACCGTCATTCCAGGCATTGCCGAAATGGTTATCCGCAATATTCAACGCGCCGAACTGGCCGGTATAGCGAATCGTGGTGCCGGTCCATACGACGCCTTTCGCGTGGTAGAAGCACAGCGCCGGGAAGCCGATGTTATCGACGTTGATCTGGCCGCGCGGCGTGAACGTGACGTTCGATCCTGAGGGCACAAAGAGTCCTTTGGTGATATCGGTGCCCATGATGCAGGTAACCGGACAATCGGCAGTGATAGGAACCCCGCCGTTCAATACGGCCTGCAGTCCTGCGGTACTATCTTTGACACCTGAAGGATCAATGCCTGGACTTTGGCTCAATGCGATCATGATTTCACTCCGGCATCAGACTTGAAGTTTAGGCCCAAATCCGTCCTGCAACGCTGGCACCAATACGTGCTGTCGAGTCGCTGCCGCACAAATTCGTTCGGGTGAGCGCAAGGGCGCGGGTGATTCTCAGAGACGCGACAATCGCCGAAATGAGATAGAGGGAACGGCGATCCGCAGTGCGGGCAACTCATGACTTCACCTCTCCGCTGCGTGCATAGCTGACAGTCCGATAACGCTCGGTCGGCCAGCGCTTTTGGTGATAGCGCTTTGCTTCCCAAGCCTGAGCGCGGTGCATCCAGGTAGCCATTGGAACCCAACCAATCTTGGGGTCGTGGTGCAGCGTCTCGACAACCCACACTTTATTTGCCATCACAATCTCCATCGCCAGCCGAGCACACATCGTCTGGCACGTTGAAAAATCCTTGAGACAGAACCGCAGCGCCTCGTGCAGACGGTTGTGGTCGTCTATCAAGGCATCCTCTACAACGTCGTCGCTCATTTCGACTGTCCCTCTGGATTAGACTGTGATGCGGTCGCTGGGGTTGATTGGATAAAGAACGGCGAGCGCACGCCAGCGCTGCAGGCTTCGGCAACCCGAAGTGCCTCGCGAATGCGTTCCTCTGGATCTGACATCGCCCCGGTCGAGTGCAACGAACCCAAAGCGAGTTGTTCGCCGCACCCTACGGCATCAAAGCCGTGGATTGATTCGCCTACTTGAAAGTCATCCTCAATATTGAAAAGCCGGCCGGCATACCCGACAAGGAAGGTCCCGCCTTGCTCGGAGTGAGAATCTTTGACTCGTGCGAAGCCACCGTTCTTCATTGTCTGCCGGGCCGAGTCTATGAAGTCCGTTACCATATACGCGAAGATATCGACGCCCTGTCGGGGCTTGGGCGGATTGAAGCTGTGCGCTAATAGTTGCCCCATCCGAAACGATGTCGTAAAGCCCATGACGAAATCGCCATTCGTAAAGACTTTGCGGTCATTGCGAACCACCAGACCGTACCCGTTGCCAACACCAGCACTATCGCCGCCGATATAAACACGCCCCTCTGAAATCAATCCGACGATGCAAGTCAAAGACGCTCTCCTTTGGATGTATGCGATGTCACGGGGTAAATTTCTAGGCCGCCTTGCTCGACGTGATCCTGCATTCCGCGCGACATCTTGCGGAACTCTTTGAACGTCGGCTTGCGCCATTCAAAGGCTGGTACGCCACAGACACCGCGATAGAAACGAGACTGCATCATGCCCTTGCAGCCCTTCGTAGCACGGCATCCGAGCATGAA
>WNFI01383354.1_pt1 | contig 11595 bp, 9 predicted proteins | sample 5400471 | NCBI WGS metagenome assembly WNFI01 (sample SAMN13153348, study PRJNA577476) | soil metagenome | isolation source: 100 cm saprolite on Douglas fir-dominated hillslope | place: USA:California | collected 2013-09-17
TCTCCATCGCCAAGCACATCGTCGAAGTGCATGGCGGCCGCATCTGGGTCGAAAGCGAAGTCGGCCGCGGCTCGCGATTCCATTTCTCCGTCCCCATCTTCGACGCCGAGCGGGCCGCCCGCGCAACCCCGTCCGCCGGGACATCACGCGGCAGCGGCCGCGCTTCCGCGTAGAGGATCCGTCAGGCCACGCCCTGGAACACTGCAACCGATTTTGTTTCCGTTCGTTCACAATCGCTTCATCAACCTTTAATCGTCCCCGCCGCATATTTTTGCTTAGGAGCGAAAGTGTCAGTTGCCGACGCTCATCCGCACGGAGGGCCAATTCATGGCGAGCACCACGGCCGGACTCACCGAGGCAGTACTGTACGACGTGCTGGTGAACTACCTCGTCTCCATGGCCCGTACTGTGGAAGGTGCCATGAATCGCGCCCTGGACGCGGTCACCTCGCTCGATAGCACGCGCACGTCCGCGCTCCCCAGCGAAGTCTTTCTCCTTGAGCCGCGCATCAACGAAATGGAAATTGTGATCGACGAGCACGCCATACGCCTGCTCCGCCGCGGCTCCTTCTCCGATGACGAAATGCGCCTGATCGTGGCGGCGCTGAAAATTACCAACGACCTTGAGCGCATCGGCGACCTCGCCGTCAACCTCGCGCAAGGCGCGGTTTCCCTGCGCGAAATGCCGGGTGCGCGGATTCCGGAGGAGTTGGTGCCCATGGCTCTCGCCGTGCGCGCAATGGCCAGCAAGAGCCTCGGCGCGCTCATCTTTCGCAACGTGGAAATGGCCACGCAGGTTCTCGAAAGCGACGATGTCGTGGACCAATACCGCGACCGTATTTTCGAAAATTTGCTCGCCTCCATGACCCAGCAGGCCACGTTGGTCAGCTCCAGCATGCAATTCATTCTGGCTACTCGCCACCTCGAGCGCATTGCCGATCACGCCAGCAACATTGCCGAGGACATCATTTTCTGGGTGCGCGGCCTCGACGTGCGCCACGGTCGCGGCCTGACCATGCGCCCGGACCGCTCCGAAGGGCAACCCAGCTCCGGGATCGCCAGCGAAACGCCGAGCGAAAGCCCGCTAGCCGGCTCGCCCGAAGCTGGCGCGGTCATCGAGAATTCACACGCGTTTGATGCCGGTGTGACCCCGGCCTGCGACACTGAGCACGCTTAATCTTCACCAATCGTTCCTACCTGGGGACCGGCGCACCCCTGGCGCCGGCCCCCTCCTCCTCACCCTTGGTTCCCGGGCATTGCCTTGGCGTCGTGAGTTAACTAGACGGACTCCAGGAAACGCGTGGAACCCCGCCGCATGGTAAACTTAGATGTTTGATTGAAGGAGAATTTCCGTGAACTGGGGCTGGTTTCCGGTGGGCAGTGCCATAGCGTTGACGCTTCTTACCTTGCTATTTCTCTCCCAGCGATTTTGGTATCGCTCCGTCTGGCGTGTCACCGCCAAGTGGCGCATCGCCTGGCTACGCGCCGCAGTGCGGCTCGTGTACGTCGCGCTGCTGGTTCTGATTATTGGCTCCGTGGCCGACGGATTTCGCATGGGGTACCGCCACCACTTGATTCCCGGCGCCAAAATCACGATGTTCGCGGGCCTGTGGTTTACCAGCGCGCTCTTCGCCTATATCGCAGTGAAGGTGGTTCGCGTCATCGAGCGCCTTTATGTTTCCTTCCGCTCTGTTGCTCGGCGCAACTCCGCGTCAAGCTCTTCGCCTGCCCCGGTGACAGCAAACGCGCCGGCCACGCGCGCAACTGCCGTGGCTGCGGACCTGGTCCCGGACCCTTCGCGCCGCTACTTCTTCCGCACCGCTTCCGCCCTGGCGGGCGCTGTTCCTTTTCTCAGCGTGGTCTATGGCTTCGCCGCCGAGCGCTTGGATTACCGGGTCCGCCGCGTCGAAATCCCCACCGCCAATTTGCCGCCCGCTCTCGACGGAATGACAATCGTCCAGCTTAGCGACATTCACCTCAGTGGCAGCACGAGCCGCACGGATGTTCGCCGCGCGGTGGACATGGCCAACGCGCTGGGCGCCGATCTCGCCGTCGTCACGGGAGACTTCATCACCGGAGCTGCGGACCCGCTGGCCGATTGCGTCGACGAGATCCGCCAACTTCGCGCACCCCTCGGTATTTTCGGCTGCAACGGCAACCACGAAATTTACGCAGGGGCCGAAGATGCCGCGCAGGAACTCTTCGCGCGGGCCGGCATGAAATTGCTTCGCTATGAAAATGTGCAGCTCGCGTTTCGCGGCGCGTATTTTAATCTTCTCGGCGTCGATTATCAGCGCGAGCGCGCGCATAGCGGCCAGCGTCTGGAGATGCTTCCCGACCTGGCTCCCCTGGTTCATCGGGACATGCCAAACATTTTGCTCTCGCACAATCCGAACACTTTTAATCGTGCCGCGGAGCTGGGCATCGAGCTATCGCTGGCTGGGCACACCCACGGCGGACAAGTCCAGGTGGAAATCCTCGATCATCGCTTCAGTCCGGCGCGCTTTATCACCGATTACATTGCCGGCGCGTACTTCCGCCCGCTCTCCATGCCCGCGACAAACCTCCGTGCGCTGAAGGAGGCAAACTATTCGAGCCAACAGGCGCTGACATCCAGTCACGCCCAGCCGCCCCTCTCAGTGCTCTATGTCAACCGCGGACTAGGCACGGTCGGCGCCGCCGTGCGCCTCGGCGTTCCGCCGGAAATCACGTTGATCACGTTGCGTCGCGCATAAACACCTCATTGGCAGTCGTCGGCGATTGACCCACTCGTGTCCGCTTATTCCCCGGCACGGAAAGCCTTCCCCGCCGGAGTATGATGGTGTTGCCTGACGTTCCTATGCTCCTGCGAGTTGCCAACGTCCTGTTTTCGGTGGCCTTCGCCTGGGGACATCCTTCCCCGCGGATGGAGAAACTGCAGATTCCCCGAGGAAACGGCGACTACGTTATTGCCGGTTCCGCGCGGCGCGAGGACACGGATGAACCTCTTCCCGGGGTCCGCATGCAGTTGCTCACTGTTGCTGGAAGCGTTGCTCACCCCACCGTTTTGACCAATCCTTCCGGTGAATTTTCCTTCGGCCACTTTGCGCCGGGTCAATACGAAATCGTCGCCGAAGAGGATGGTTACCAGCCCACACGTCTGCCGGTGGAAGTCACGCGATACGATCAGCCGAACGTGATTGTCCGCCTACGAAAGCAACTTGTCGCGGCTATTCCCACTGGCGATGTGACCACCGCGCATCAACTCGCCATCCCACAAAAAGCCCGCGCCGCCTTTGAGAAAGGCATCGCTAAAGCCGACTCGCGAGGAGACTACACAGGAGCCGTGCAGGAATTCCAGCGCGCCATAAATAATTACGCGGACTATTACGAGGCTTACGCGCAGATGGGCATGGCATATGTTCACCTGAAAGACTTCCCTGCCGCCGAGAAAGCGTTGCGCCAATCCATTGCGATGAGCGCGCAGAAATACGCACCGCCATTGCTGCTGCTTTCCATGCTCCTGAACGATCAGAATCGTCCGAATGACGCCGAGCCCGTGGCTCGCCAGGCGATCGCCTCTGATCCAAACACCTGGCGCGGACCTTACGAACTGTCTCGCGCTCTGCTTGCCTTGCGCCGCTTACCCGAATCGGAAGCCAGCGCGTATGCTGCTCGCGGCCTCAAGCCGGAAAACCCCGATGTCTACCTGCTGCTGTCCGAAATCCACCGTCACACGCAAAATCCTTCGGCCCTGCTGCAGGATATTGACGCCTACCTCAAGCTCGCGCCGCAGGGCCCGGCCGCGCCACAAGTGCGCAAGCTCCGCGAGCAGCTCCTGAAATTCATGGAATCGCAGGCCAAACCTGCCGTCGCTCCCTGAGAGAGTTAAAGCCGACAAGCGTCCTGAGCATCGCCCCACCAGCGGCTTTGCGCAGCGATCTGCTCTGACGACTTGATTCGCCAAAACGCTGAGTCCTTGCGGCCCAGCCGCGCTTCCGATTATGAAGGGGAGGATCGAGGGCCAGACCCGCTGCGGCCTTGACCCGCGTTTTGCTGGACGCGGAGATGAGCCGCCACCAGGCGAATCTCGCCAAATGTGATTTCCTCTGGCAATGCTTCCTTTACCGGCTTCAGGCGCTCCTTGCCAAATTGTTGAATTGCCGCAGCAATCTGCGCGTAGCGCTCGGCGCTGAGCCACTTCGCCTCGAACTTCACCTCGCCGCCTTCCATCAGTTTGGCCACCATGTCCACCACGCTACTGACCTTGCGGCCGCGAATCTGCGCTATTTCCTCGAATGTGCGTCCTTCTCCGAGAAGCTGCAGCGTATCCTCGCGCGGGTGTGAGGCGGCGGCGTGCCAGTCATTGTTGGCCCGTTCGCCTTTGTTGAACCGCTGCAGTGCGTCCAGGATCTCCTGGCCGTAACGCTCCACCTTCTTGTCTCCGAAGCCAGAGACCGCCCGCAGCGCCTGCAAGGATGTCGGCTTGAGGGTACACAGCGCATCCAGCCCTGTGTCATGCAACACGACGAAGGCGGCCACTCCCAAATCTCTCGCCGTATTGCGCCGCCACTCGCGCATGTATTCCCGCAATTGAGCATCCGGCAAGGACAAAGTGGCGCCAGCCGGACGCTGTTCGCCCGCGACCCGCTTGTCGGGTGGCGTCCGGCGAGCCTTCGCGCGCGGCCCCCAGGACCGCGTTTCCTCCACTTCCAGCCAATCCGGCGTACCCGCGCAGATGTCGCAGGTGCCGCAGCGTTCCCACTTGGGTTGCTCGCCGAAGTGCTTGCACACATGATGCTGCCGGCACTCCATCGACTGCACAAAGCGTTCCACCTCGTGGTAACGCTGCCACGATCGCTCCCGCTCTACGGGATCGCCAATCTGCCCTATGAAATAGGCGTGCAGTCCACGATCCTTTTTCTGCCATAGCAAAATGCAATCTGCGGGCAAGCCATCACGCCCCGCGCGGCCCGCTTCCTGGTAGTACTGCTCGACGCTCTTCGGCAGCGACAGATGAATCACCGAGCGTACCGCTGCCTTGTTGATCCCCAGGCCGAATGCCAGCGTGCCCACCAGCACGCGCACCTCGTCGCTCATCCATTTTTCCTGATTTTCGCGGCGCGCCTTGGCCTCCATCTGGCCGTGATAGCCGATCGCCGCTATCCCATTTTCCTCAAGGACATCAACCGTCTCGCCCACCCGCGCAATCGTCGGCGCGTACACGATTACATTGCCTTCGCTAACCCTCCGCACCGCTCGCAGCAACATCTCTTCCTGCGTGCGCGAGTTGCTTTCGTGCACGATGTAATGCAGGTTCAGCCGCCGGAAACTGGCGATATGCTTGTGCGGGTCGCGCAGCCGCAACTGCTCGATAATGTCGTGCCGCACGCGCTGCGTCGCGCTGGCGGTGAACGCCGCAATCGGCCGGTCCGGGAAGAGCTCGCGCAATCGGCTCAGTTGCCGGTACTCCGGGCGAAATTCGTGGCCCCACTCGGAGATGCAATGCGCCTCGTCAATCGCGAAGAAAGAAACCGGTATTCGCTTCAGCCACTCGGGCGTGTCCCCCAGCGCCACGCGTTCCGGCGAAAAATACAGTAGCCGGAATTCTCCCGCTGTGGCGCGCTTTAGAATTTGGCTTCGTTCTGCCCCGCTCAGGGAGCTGTTCACGAATGCCGCCGGAATCCCGCTCTGCTCGAGCTGTGCCACCTGGTCCTGCATCAGGGCAATCAGCGGCGAAATGACCACCGCCGTGCGTCTGGCGTCCAGCACTGCCGGCAATTGGTAGCACAGCGATTTGCCGCCGCCGGTGGGCATCACGACGCAAGCGTCGCGTCCCGCTGCAATGCTCCTCACAACCGCTTCCTGTCCGGGCCGAAACGCGTCGTATCCCCAGTAATGCCGCAGGGTGTCAGTGAGAGAACTTGCGGTTTCGGGCTGCATCCCGGTTTCGATTCCCTGGTCGGGCAAAGCCGCAGCAAAGCTCATAGCATACTCCCTAACTCCGCAGCAGTTTCGCTTTTGTTTCGCTATATGTCAAGTAAGATTTCTGTGAATCGTTCGCACCGTTGTGGAATCTGTGGAAAACCGAGAAACAGGCTGGTGCTAGCGGCGGCGAACTCGACTCATTGCCCGCCCGAAACCGAGGCGGGTTGCTGGCCGGGGAGCCCGGTGCCATAATCCTGCTTCAGGTAAGGAAGCGTGTCGCCGCTCGAACCTCGGGTTGCGGAACACGAGTTACGGGGGATAGCCATGGCTTTGCGCGATAGTTGGATCGAAAAACGAGAAGCGGCGGCGGCCACCGCGAACGGCAACAGGAACATGTCGCAGATGCATCTCGCGCGGCAAGGTTTCATTACCGAAGAGATGCAGTTCATCGCGAAGCGCGAACGCCTGGAACCGGAGCTGATCCGCAGTGAAGTGGCGCGCGGCCGTTGCATCATTCCCGCCAACATTCATCACCGCAACCTGGAGCCGATGGCCATCGGCATCGCCACCAAATGCAAAATCAACGCCAACATCGGTAATTCCGCCACGAGTTCCAATATTGGCGAAGAGCTGAAGAAGTTGCATCACGCGGTGCACTACGGCGCTGACACCGTTATGGACCTGAGCACCGGCGGCGACATCCCCGTCATACGCAAAGCCATTATCGAAGCATCGCCTGTGCCCGTCGGAACGGTTCCTGTTTACGAAGCAATCTCCCGCGTGCGCCGGCCGGAAGATTTAACCTTCGAGTTGATGCTCGAAGTCATCGAAGAGCAAGCCGAGCAGGGCGTCGATTACATGACCATTCACGCCGGCGTAATGCGCGAGCATGTGCCGTTTGTGCGCAAGCGCATCACCGGCATTGTGAGCCGCGGCGGTTCGCTGATGGCGCACTGGATGGAGCATCACAAGAAACAGAATTTTTTATACGAACATTTCGATGACATCTGCAAAGTGTTCAAGAAGCATGACGTGAGTTTTTCGCTGGGCGATGGTTTGCGGCCGGGCTGCATTGCGGACGCCAGCGACGAAGCGCAGTTCGCGGAATTAAAAGTCCTCGGCGAGCTCACCAAAAAAGCCTGGGATCACGACGTGCAAGTGATGATCGAAGGCCCCGGGCACATTCCCATGGACAAGATTAAGGAGCAGGTCGAAAAAGAAATGGAGTGGTGCCACGAAGCGCCCTTCTACACGCTCGGCCCACTCGTCATCGACATCGCTCCGGGCTACGACCACATCACCAGCGCGATCGGCGCGGCCATGATCGGCTGGTACGGCGCCTCGATGCTCTGCTACGTCACACCGAAAGAGCACCTGGGCCTGCCGAATCCGGAAGATGTGAAGCAAGGCGTGATCGCCTATAAAATCGCCGCGCATGCCGCGGACGTCGCGCGGCATCGTCCCGGCGCGCGTGATCGCGACGATGCGCTTTCCTACGCACGGTTTCTCTTCGACTGGAACAAGCAGTTCGAGCTCTCGCTCGATCCCGCCACCGCCAAAGCCATGCACGACGAAAATCTTCCCGACGATTTCTACAAAGAAGCCAAGTTCTGCTCCATGTGCGGCCCGAAGTTCTGCTCCATGAACATCACGCAATTGGCCGAAGCCGAGGGCGGCCACGACCAGGCGGAACGCCAACAAAAATTTGTCGAGCTGCTCGCCAAGGTAAAAGCCGCAGGAGCGTAACCAGCTGCATTCGGTCGGTGAATGGCAATGTCGGATCGCTCAGATGTGATGGCATTGATTGGGGCGGGGCCTGTGGGGCTCGGCATGGCTAAGGCTTTGCTCGAGCACAAAATTCCCTACGAAGAATTGGAGGCGGACCGCGAGCTGGGCGGGAATTGGCTGCACGGCGTGTATGAAACCGTGCATATTATTTCTTCGCGCAAAACCACGGAATACGCGGACTATCCGATGCCGGTGGATTATCCGGATTTTCCCAGCCGCCAGCAGATGCTGGATTATTTGCGGGACTATGCGCAGAAATTTCAGCTCACACCGCACATTCAATTCAACACCAAAGTGGTGATGGCTTTACCGCTTGCGGATGGACGCTGGGAGCTCGAACTCGCGAGCGGCGAAAAGCGCATCTACAAAGGGCTGATTGTTTGCAACGGGCACCACTGGGACCGGCGTTTTCCGAATTATCCGGGAGAATTTGCAGGCGAGTTCATGCACTCCAAGGATTACCGGACACCGGCCCAGTTGATAGGACAACGTGTGCTGGTAATTGGCGGGGGAAATTCCGCTTGTGACATTGCGGCGGAAGCGGCGCGCGTAAGCAAGACGGCGCGCATCAGTTTGCGGCGCGGCTACTGGTTTTTGCCCAAGACACTCTTTGGCATACCTTCGGCGGAATTGATCAAGCCATGGGTTCCAGTGTGGGGGCAGCGGATTTTCTTACGGATGATCTTGCGAATTGTCATCGGAAAATATTCGGACTACGGTTTGCCGGAGCCGGACCACAAAATTTTCGAGGCGCACCCGACGATCAACAGCGAACTGCTCTATTACATGAAGCACGGGAGGATTCAGCCGCGAAAAGATATCGCTTGCTTTGAAGGCCAGACCGTGCATTTCGTGGATGGCACAAGCGAAGAGTTCGACACGGTGGTGTGCGCCACGGGTTATCACGTGAGCTTCCCATTTTTGCCGCCAGGCCTGGTGAAGGTAAAAGGCAGCACCGCGCAGGTGTATGGCGGCTGTGTGCTGGCGGACTATAAAAATCTCTACATCATCGGGACCTCGCAATTGCGCTACGGCTTCGGCCCCGTGGTCACTCCGGGTATGGATCTGATGGCGCGCCTGATGCTCGCGCAGGATCAGATGGAGTTGCCCATTGGTCTGGTGATGAAAGAGTCCGGCGTGAAAATTCCTAGGACGCACCTGGTCGACCCGCACGCCGCCATACGCGCGATTCGCCGGGGCAAGCGCATGCTGCCGCTGCTCTTGTGGAAAGAAAAGCGGTTGCGCAAGGCATTGGCGGGACGGGCAGCCGTGCCTCCACCGGTTCCAGCGTCTGTGCCCCAAATCAATCGTGGCTTGGAAGTGTTCTGAAGCCAGAGCAACACAGACTGCGAGTACTGGCGAAATCGATGCCATTTCTAGCAAATGGTGTGGCGGTTGTGACCGGCGCGGGCTCTGGCATCGGGCGCGCGCTCGCGCGGCAGCTTGCGGCGGCGGGTTCCGCGCTGGCGCTGGCGGATGTCGATGAAGCGGGACTGCAGCAGACGGCCGGTTCGCTGAGTGAAAGAGGCGTCCAGCTAACCACGCATGTCGTCGATGTTTCCGATGAATCCGCCATGCAAGCGTTTGCGCAAGATGTTGCCGCCAGGCATGGACGGGTCACGCTGCTGATCAACGACGCCGGCGTGGCGTTGCACGGCAGATTTGAGGAAATTTCGCTGGACGACTTGCGTTGGCTAATGGGAATCAATTTCTGGGGCGTGGTGTACGGCGTGAAATATTTCCTGCCGCTACTGAAGAAGGAGCGGCGAGCGCACATCGTGAATATTTCCAGCGTGTTTGGGATTGTCGCGCCGGCGGGGCAAAGCGCCTATTCCGCGAGCAAGTTTGCAGTGCGTGGATTTACGGAGGCGCTGCGGCACGAATTGGAAGGGACCTCCATGTTCGTTTCGTGCGTGCATCCCGGCGGGATTCGCACGCCGATTGCGAGACGGGCACGCCTTGGCGCGAATACGCCGCCGGGTTCGCGGGATGAGGCCGTGGCACGGTTCGACCGGCTGACGCCGACAATGCCGGATGCGGCGGCGGCGAGAATCTTGCAGGGCGTGGAGCGCCGCGAGCCGCGCATTTTGGTTGGGCGCGATGCGCGGCAGATCGATATCTTACAGCGGCTTCGGCCGGGAACGTATTGGAAGGCGCTCGCGCGGCGTATGCAGGAGCCGACGCACTAAGCGCGGGTATCAGTTCGCGGACGCCCACGCGAAGGTGGCCGCTACTTCGCGTCGTGGAAGATGATACCGAGCGTATAGCGAGTACCGCGATGAACGCGACTGACTCCGTGGCGGAGATTGACGCGATAGTAGCCGCGCGAACCTTTCACGGGTCGATAGCGCGTGGCGAAGATGATCCCCTGGCCCTGGTTGGCAGTGACCGCTTCGCCTTTGGATTGTGCGCGAGGTTGCTGTTCCATCAGGAGGAATTCGCCGCCTTGCCAATCGCGCCCCGGCTGCCCGAGTAGAAAAACTATTTGCAGTGGGAAGGCAATTTCGCCGTAAAGATCCTGATGCAGGCAGTTGTAACCGCCCGCTTCGTAATGCAGCACCAGCGGCGTGGGTTTGGTCTGTCCCACTCGGTGGCACGTCTTCAGAAACGCTGCGTGATCGAGAGGAAATGGCGCCTTCGGTTCGCCGAAGGCTTTCGCCCACTGATTTGCAATAGGCGCGAGACGTGAATATGCGCTGGTGCGGAGATCGGCTGGAAGCGCATTCTTCGGGCGTGAGTATCGCATCGGTGATGGCGTAACCGCGGGCGGAGAGCGATTCCTCCGCTTCGTTCCAGTTGAGAGCGTCAATTCGTTTTTGAATGTTGGCATTCATGGACGATCTTCTCTGCGCCGGGAAACGTAACATCCCACTGTAGGGCATCGCGCAGAACGAAATCTATCCGAGTTTCTTTGGCAAATTGGAAACGAGAGGACTATACTCAGCCAAATCGACGAGGGGATTTCACCAGAGAGTTCGCAGAAGTCACAGAGAAGAAGAAAGAGGGGATTGGGATGGGGCTTGTGTTGGCCGCGAAGGCTGGGGATGTGCCGCCGGGGACGATTCGGGAGGTTCAGGTGGAGGGGAAGGCGGTTGCGCTGGCGAATGTGGATGGGCAATTCCACGCCATCGACGGTGTTTGCCTTCATCGGGGAGGGCCGCTGGGGGACGGACCGCTGGAGGGGGCGGTGGTGACGTGCCCCTGGCATGGCTGGCAATATGACGTGCGAACCGGGAAAGTCCCGCAGAACCCAATCGTGGGTGTGGAGTGCTATGCGGTGGAGGTGCGTGGGGACGAGATTTTCGTCAACGTGGGTTCCTAGCCATCTAAACCAGTGAATCTAAAGGACATACTACCACTTTTTAGATGCGCCGTGCGCTTCTTCCAGTTTCTAATGTGAATTTTGCCGAAAACCCGCTAACCCCCACATTTTGTTTCGCTTTTTCGTCCACCCCGTGTATAGTGCTGCCGACTCGACGTTCTCGATGGCACTTCCGACCGCGCAACGACACCACTGGATCTTCAGCGCCGACCCGCACCACTACCACTGGGATACGCTTTTCGTAAAAGGCAAGGAGATGTGGCACGGCGCCGCCGGGAAACAGGATGCAATCCGTGCGCTGAAACAAGTGCGCAAGGGCGACCGGGTGCTGTGCTATCACTCCGCGCCGGAGAGGTCGCTGTATTCGATCGCCGAAGTGACGCGGGACCCGTATCCGGATCCGCATGATCCCAAGGAAAAAAATCTGGTGGCGGACCTTCGCGCATTCGAACGGCTGCCGCGGCAGGTGACGTTGGCGGAGCTGCGGGAGAATCGCGCGCTGCGGAAGATGAAATTGCTGAAGAACGTGCGGGTGCTGATTTCTTCGATTACCGACGTGGAGTATCTGGAAATTTTGCG
>WNFI01065284.1_pt2 | contig 11593 bp, 11 predicted proteins | sample 5400471 | NCBI WGS metagenome assembly WNFI01 (sample SAMN13153348, study PRJNA577476) | soil metagenome | isolation source: 100 cm saprolite on Douglas fir-dominated hillslope | place: USA:California | collected 2013-09-17
AGGACAAAGGCGACGGCTGCGAGAACGCCGGAAACGATCATGAATTTCTGCGTTGACCAGCTGAGACCGGCCTGCATCAGGCGGGCGTTAAGCGAGAGCCTCTTTTCCTTCTGACGCCGCGCTTCGAGATCCTTCAGCGTTCCTTCGACCTGCTCGCGACGCGAACGCTGGGTTTTTTCGGCCTGGCGCGCGGCCGGCTCCGGCTTTGCGATCGAGGCACGGCGATTCTCGGCCTGTTTCTGCCCCGACAACAGAGGATAGACGAAGACCCAGGCCAGGCCGCCGATGGTGGTGGCCGCGAGAAAGGATAATGCGAGTGTTTGGGTGTTCATGGCCCGCTCCTTCAGACCTGGCCGGCGACTTCGGCGGCGTCGAGGGCCGCGGCAAGCCGCTTCTCTTCGCCGTAATATCGCGCGCGATCCCAGAACCGTGGCCGTCCGATGCCGGTCGAGCGGTGCCTGCCGATGATGTTTCCATTGGCATCTTCGCCAACCAGATCGTAGACAAACAGGTCCTGGGTAATGATGGTATCGCCTTCCATCCCCATCACCTCGGTGATGTGGGTGATGCGGCGGGAGCCGTCGCGCAGGCGGGCGGCCTGGATCACAACGTCGATCGAGGCGCAGATCATCTCGCGGATGGTCCGCGACGGCAGCGAGAAGCCGCCCATCGTGATCATCGATTCGCAGCGCGACAGGGCTTCGCGCGGATTGTTGGCGTGCAGCGTCCCCATCGAGCCGTCATGGCCGGTATTCATGGCCTGCAGCAGGTCGAAGGCTTCCGGTCCGCGGACTTCGCCGACGATGATGCGTTCAGGGCGCATACGCAGGCAGTTGCGGACCAGTTCGCGCATGGTGACCTGACCCTCGCCCTCGATGTTCGGCGGACGGGTCTCCAGCCGCACCACATGCGGCTGCTGCAGTTGCAGTTCGGCGGCGTCTTCGCAGGTAATGACGCGCTCGTCGTCGTCAATATATTGGGTCAGACAATTCAACAGCGTGGTCTTGCCGGAGCCGGTACCGCCGGAGATCAGGACGTTGGCCCGGCAGCGTCCGATGATCTGCAAAATCTCCGCGCCTTCCGGCGTGATGGCGCCGAATTTGACCAGCTGGTCCAGGGTCAGCTTGTCCTTCTTGAATTTGCGGATCGTCAGCGCAGGGCCGTCGATCGCCAGCGGCGGAACGATGGCGTTGACGCGTGAGCCGTCGGCGAGGCGGGCGTCGCAGATCGGCGAAGATTCGTCGACGCGCCGGCCGACCTGGCTGACGATGCGCTGGCAGATATTGAGGAGCTGCTGGTTGTCGCGGAAGCGGATTCCGGTGCGCTGGATGCGGCCCGCGACTTCGATGAACACCGTTCCGGCGCCGTTGACCATGATGTCGGAGATGTCGTCGCGCGACAACAGCGGCTCCAGCGGACCGTACCCTAGAACGTCGTTGCAGATGTCGTCGAGCAGCTCTTCCTGCTCGGCGATCGACATCACGATATTCTTGATCGCGATGATCTCGTTGACGATATCGCGGATTTCCTCGCGCGCCGACTCGCCGTCGAGTTTGGCGAGCTGGGCAAGGTCGATCGCTTCGATCAGGGCGCCGAAGATGGTCGCCTTGACCTGATAATAGCTGTCCGACCGCCGCGCTTCCATGGCGGGCGGAGGCGGCGGTGGTTTGGCTGGTGCGATCGGCGGCGAGGAAATAGTGGGCGGAGGGGCGGCCCGCGCAACGGCGGGCGGCGCACCGGAAACTGGTTCCGGTACGCTGGCCGCGGATTTTGTCGCCCGCTGGTCGCCTTCTCCGCTACGCTTACCAAACACGATAGCACTCCATGCGGGTTATCTACTTTGCCCGCAGCTTCTCGATCAGGGGTGACAGGAACGAACCCCGCGGCTTTTTGGTTTCGCCGCGGCCTGTCAGCCGTTGCGCGATCTGCAGGAACATCTCGGTGGTGCGATGAGTGGCGTTGATTTCCGCGATCATCTGGCCGTTGTTGGCGGCCGAGCCGAAGATTTGCGGATCGAACGGAATAGACGCGATCGGCTGGCTCTCGATGGCCTTGGCGAACTCGCTGGCGTTGATTTCCGGACGCTTCGGCACGCCGACCTGATTGAGACAATATAGCGGCATCCGGTCGTTGGGCCGCGACGCCTTCAACAGGTCGAAGATGTTCTTGGTGTTGCGCAGATTGGCGAGATCCGGCGCCGCGACGATCAGGATATCGTCGGCGCCCACCAGCGCCCGCTTGGTCCAGCCCGACCATTGATGGGGAACATCGAGCACGATGCAGGGCATCGTGGTGCGAAGGGTGTCGAAGATCGAATCGAAAGCGTCGACGCCGAAATCGTAGACCCGATCGAGTGTCGCGGGCGCCGCCAGCAGGCTGAGATGGTCGGTGCATTTGGACAGCAGGCGGTCGACGAACGCGGTGTCGACACGATCGGGCGAGAATACCGCATCCGCGATCCCTTGCGAGGGATCCTGATTGTAGTCGAGACCGGCGGTGCCGAACGCCAGGTCGAGATCGGCGACCACCGAATCCAGCGCGAGATCGCGCGCGATCGCCCAGGCGACGTTGTGGGCGATGGTGGATGCGCCGACGCCGCCCTTGGCGCCGACAATGGCGATGATCCGGCCGACGGCTTTTGCTTCCGGCGCCGAGAACAATCCGCAAATCGAGCGCACCACTTCGAGCGCGTTGACCGGCATGATCATGTAGTCGCTGACGCCGCGGCGCACCAGTTCGCGATAAAGCGTGACGTCGTTGATGCGGCCGATCACAACGACGCGGGTGCCGGAATCGCACACGGTCGCCAGTTGATCGAGGCCGGTGAGGATATCGCCGCGGCCTTCGGTCTCCAGGATGATCACGTTCGGGGTCGGCGCCGTGCGATAGGCCTCGATCGCGGCTGCCATGCCGCCCATTTGAATCTTGAGATGGGCCTTGCCGAGGCGGCGGTCTTCGCCCGCCGATTGCACGGCGGCCGCGGTTTCCACCGTCTCGCAAAAGGCCTGCACCGACACGCGCGGTGCCGGCGCGATGTGATCGTCCAACGGCGGCGTGACGTCCGGCTGTGCTTCGGGATTTTGTCGGGCGTAGCTGATCATTTGCCTGTATCGCTGAGTTTGGCCCTGTCGGATTCCGGATAGCTGGTCGTGGTCGTAACACCCTTGCGATATTTCTCGAAAGCTTCCGTACGCCGCGCCGTGTAGGGAGGAGTTTCGGGGCGTGGCTGCAGCAGGTCCGACGGGTTATCGACCATCGCGGCCATGTTGCGCTGATAGGCGCAGCCGAAATTGTAATACGGCTTGTTGTCGTAATAGCCCTTGTTCTTGACCGAGGGTCCGAGATCCTCCGGCCACAGCCCGCAGGGACCGGCCACCGCGGAGATCTTTGGATAATTCAGCCGGATCGTGGCCAACTGGCGCGGATCGGTCGGGTGGTAGTGGTGGACGATGATCCCGCGCGGCGGCACGCCGACAGATGCGAGCAGCGCCTGAACTTCCCGGAACGCATCCGCCGCCGCCCGAGCATTGGGCGTGTCGACCGGCAGATCGGCGGTGATCGCGCCGGTTGCTTCATGCAGCCATATCTCCCCCAGCCCGACCACGTCGGCGCGCTGGGTAGCGGAAAGACCGCCGCGCGCGTGACCGACGAAAATCACGACGGACCGGTCGGCTTCCTGAATGGCGATCGGATGACGCAGCCGATAATCGTCGGGAATGCTCGCCTGCGTCACCCCTTCGTCGGTATGCGTGCAAGCCCCCAGCGCGACGGCAAGGCCAACAAGCGCGCCCGCGACGCGGTGAGCGCGATGGCGATCGACGGGTATTTTAACTGTCATCGTTCTCGTCCTCGTCCCGCCTCAGTCGGTGATAAAGCCATAGGTGCCGCGATAATTCCGCGCCGGCTCGGCGCGGCCCGGAACGCCATAGATGCGATTGACGTTGCCCAACAGATCGGCTTGCGGATCCGATGTCGCCGCGAACCCATCGTCGGGACGCGACAGATCCTTCTGCGCAACGGCGCGCACGATGAAAGGCGTCACCAGCACCATCAGCTCGGTCTGGCTGTTGATGTAATCCCGGCTGCGGAACAGCGATCCCAGGATCGGGAGTTGCATCAGTCCGGGCATTCCGTTGATCGCTTGCTTGGTCTGATCCTGGATCAGGCCGGCCATCGCCATCGCGCCGCCCGAGGGAATCTCCAGCGTGGTTTCGGCGCGGCGGGTCTTGATCGAGGGAATCGTCGTTCCAGCGGTACCGCCGGTCAAAGAGTTTTCGGTCGAGACTTCCGACACTTCGGTCATCACCCGCAGGCTGATCCGCCCCTCCGTCAGCACCACCGGCGTGAAGTTGAGCGAGATGCCGAATTTCTTGAAAGTGACCGTCTGGACGCAATTTCCGATAGCGCCCGCCGTCGTCGTCTGGCAGGTCACGCCGGTCGGAATGGGAAATTCGCCGCCGGAGATAAATGTCGCGGATTCGCCGGAGATCGCCGTCAGATTGGGTTCGGCGAGCGTCCGTACGACACCGGCGCTTTCCATCGCGCGCAGCGTCGCCTGGACCGACGGCGTCGAGCCAAACGACGTGGAAAGCGTGTTGCCGGCAACGAGCGGCGCATTGTTTGCGGTGAACGGGTTGGTATTGTTGAATTTCACGACGGCGGTGCCGTAATTCAAGTTGGCGCTGAGGTCGATGCCCATTTGCTTGATGATCGAGCGTGCGACCTCGGCGACCGTGACCTTCAGCATCACCTGGTCGCGGCCCCGGACCGCGATCGAGTTGACGACTTTGTCGGCGCCGCCCGCCAGCCGCGCCGCCAGATCGCCCGCCTGCTGCGCCTCGATCGGGGACGACGCCGTGCCGGTCAGGATCACACCGTCGCCGAGGCCCTCGACCTGGATATCGGCATTCGGCAGCGTCTGCTTCAGCGCGGCGCGCACGCCGTTAAGGTCTCTTTTGACGGCGATGTCGTAGGCGGCGATTTGCTGGCCGGCGGAATCGAAGAACACGATGTTGGTCTGACCGACCGCCGCGCCGATGATATAGGCGCGCTGCGCCGAGCGGACCACGGCGTTGGCGATCTTGGGATCGGCGACCAGCACATCCTTGATGTCGCGCGGCAAATCGATCACGATCGATTTGCCGATGCCGAGCGCAAGGAAGCGCGCATTGAGCTGGCCGTCGGCGGCGACCGGCGGCGCCGCGACACGGTAATCGCTCGCCACCACGGGCGTCAGGGCCGGATTGAGTGTCAGCGCAACGACGGCCGAAAACGACAGGGCGCGGACCACAAAGGCCCGCATCGCCAGCTGATTTCCCCTGCGTTTCATTCCAGCCGTCCTTTCGGTCACTTCTGTGTCATCGTCGGGGTTGGGATGCCGTAGCGAACGACGTTGATGCTGCCGCCACGCTTGAGAGCTTGATCGTCGGGACTGGCGTCGACCACGTTGAGGTCGGCAATGCTGCGCAAGGCCAGCGACAGCGTGCCGCTCTGGCGCGCGCGGGCCAGCGTCTCGGCCTCTTCGGGTTTCAGCTCAAGCGTGACGGTCTTGCCGACCACCGCGTTCTGACCGTCTTTTTCCTTGATGGCGCGCATGCCGGTGGGCAGGATCGCCGCCATGAAGCCCGACCCGGTGCCCTTGACCAGCTTCGCCTCCCGGATCGGCTCGCCCGCGATAAAGGGCGCGCGCGCGATCGAGCCGGCGATCTGGGTGGTGGCGTCGGGGCGTTCGTTGCGGCGAATAAAAGTGTTGCTGGTGGTCGTTGCCGGCCAGGTTTGCCACTGCATGTCTTCCGGCTGGACGGTCTGGCCAAGGCCGATGTCGGATTTGGCCACCAGGACGTCCACCGTCTGCAGTTGTGCAACCGGCTCCGACGGGGGCGGCTTGGTGTCGGACCCGCTCGCAAGATAAGCGGCAACGCCGCCGGCACCGACAGCGATGGTCAGGACGACAATGCGTGCGGTATTCATACGCTTCACTTTCCACATTACGCCGCGACGGTTCCGCCGCCGTGATGGGAGTTGACCAGCTATTCGTCAAAGCATGGTTAATGAGGCGTATCTAAATCGCCTTAACGCCGGGTTACTTCAGAGCGTTTTCGATTCGGACGTGACCGGGTGGATACGATCAGCGCATGGCGAAGTGGCTGAGGTCGATCGCCTTGATCCAGTCCGTCTCCGGATAGATCAACAGCGCGCCGATCGCGAGCGCGATGCCGTAAGGAATCCCGCTTTCCTTGGCGTGCAGCCGCAGCAGCCAGGCTTGCCCCGTGAACGGATAAGGCAGCGGCCATTGCCGGAACTGGAGCAGCAGCAGCGTCAGGCCGCCGCCGAGCACTGACGCATAGAGCAGATAGTTCATGAGATGGCCAAAGCCGAACCATAACGCGGCTGCGGCCGCGACCTTGGCATCCCCGCCGCCGACCCAGCCCATGGCAAAGCAGGCAAACGCCGCGACCAGCACGGTGGCGCCGGCGCCGACATGCGAGAGGATGTCGTAAAGTGCCATCCCGCTCAGCAGCGCCAGAATCAGGAAGCCGGCCGCCAGCGCCAGCGATATCCGGTTCGAGATGGTCATGGTGAAAAGGTCGCTCGCGGCCGCGAACGCCATCAGGGCCGGAAACAGCAGGAGGCGTGCGATGTCGAGGATCATGGGATTTTGGGGCCCGTGCGGCTGACGCGGGGTCGAAGCATCGCCCTATCCTAGCGGCGAGAGATGAACAATCGGGAAACGGCCGGACGCCTCACCAGACGCTGGCAATCCGGGCAGCGAGAACGACAAGCGCCAGCACTAGTGCGAGACAGACCAGTTGCACCGCCGCATCGTCCCGGCTCCCGGCCGGCAGCGACGCTTTCCTTGCCGCGACGCTGGCATCGGGTTTACGCATGGTTACGCCATCATGATCCGCCGCAGACGACAAAGGCCCCGGACATCCCGGGGCCTTTGATGCTGATCCGGAACCGTCGCTTACTTCAGCGAGGTCGAGATCGCGGTGAAGTTGGTGGAGAGCTTGCTGCCGACGCCCTGAACAGCGGTAATGATCGCAATGGCGATACCGGCGGCGATCAGACCGTATTCGATGGCGGTTGCGCCGGACTCGTCCTTCACAAAACGCGAAACGATATTCTTCATAGATAACTCCATGTGTACACGTGGCTGGTCGAACTAACGTTTGGTCTCGCCGGCGTTCTCAGCACCGTGACCATGCCGCACCGTAAGGTCGGACAATTGCGGCACAGTTAATTCGACTGCGGAAACACCGCTGGAACCGGCTGTTCTTGAGCAGAGTAAATTTGGCATTAAGGCCTTTGCTACAATGCGATGTCGGTTGCGCCGGTCTTTATCTTAGAGACCGCGCGTCATCATCGTGCGCGTCGGATTCATGGCTCCTTAAGTCCGCAGGCGTACCCGTAGGATCCCGATCAGATGAGGTGGCCATGTCCAGTTTGCCTTTGGAAGTCGTCCAGATGCTCGGAGAGACGATCGCCAAAGTGGTGCCGATCACGATCGTGCTGGCTCTGGTGTTCTCCGTGCTGACCCATTTCTGGGCTTGCAACCCCGGCACCCCGTGGTGGCGCAAGCGCGAGCTCGTCACCGACATCTGTTACTGGTTCTTCGTTCCGTTGTTCGCGCGCGTATTTCGGATCGGGCTGCTCGTGGTCGGCGCCGGCGTCGTCTTCAAAATACATGACGCCGACGAACTGATTGCCTTTTACGACAACGGCCATGGTCCCTTGTCCGAGCTGCCATTGTGGCTGCAGGCCATGCTGTTCCTGGTCGCGTCGGATTTCATGCTGTATTGGCTGCACCGCATGTTTCACGGTGGCGGCTTCTGGAAATATCACGCCATCCATCATTCGTCCGAAGATGTGGACTGGATATCGGCGGCGCGCTTCCACCCGGTGAACCTGTTCCTGGGAACGATCATGGTCGACGTCATCTTGCTGATGGCGGGTATCTCGCCCAACATCATGTTGTGGGTCGGGCCGTTCACGACCTTCCACTCGGCTTTCGTTCACGCCAATCTGAACTGGACGCTCGGTCCGTTCAAATATTTGCTGGCAACCCCGGTGTTCCACCGCTGGCACCACACCTCGCTCGAAGAGGGCGGCAACACCAACTTCGCCGGGACCTTTCCGCTCTGGGATATCCTGTTCGGGACCTTCCGGATGCCGGAGAACAAGCTGCCCGACAATTATGGCGTGGACGATGCGGCGATCCCCTCCGAGCTCGGCGGACAATTGGCCTATCCGTTTCGCCACTAGCGCGATGGTTTGGAAGCTCGCTTCATGAGTGCAGAAGCCGGAACGATCCACCCGGAGAGAGCCGCCCTCAGCCTTGGCCAGGTTCCGGCATGGCTGTGGTTGGGAGTTTGGGTGTATGCGCTGCTGTTGATCAACGGCGACATCCTGCTCGGAGATTCCGATACTTACTGGCATATCGCCGCCGGCAAATGGATCCTCGATCATCACGCTCTGCCGAGTGTCGACATCTATTCGTTTACGAAATCAGGCGAGCCCTGGATTTCGAGTTCCTGGCTTGCGCAAGTTCTATATGCGGGAGCCTATGAGATCGCCGGTTGGGCCGGGCCGATCGCGCTCGCTGCGGCATGCATCGCCGCAGCCATCGCGCTCCTCGCCTTGATTCTCGGCCGCCGCATTGCCTCGACCCAGGCAATTCTGGTTGCGGTGGTGGCTCTGGTGCTTTCGGCGTTTCACCTCTTTGCGCGTCCCCATGTGCTGGCGCTGCCGATCATGGTTGCCTGGGTGAGCGGACTTCTGTCGGCGAGCGAGAGGCGCGAGGCTCCATCGTTCTGGCTATTGCCGTTGATCGCCGTTTGGGCCAACCTTCATGGCGGGTTCGTCTTCGGGCTTGCGCTGGTCGCGCCCTTTGCTTTTGACGCGCTGTGGAATGCCGAGGTTTCGCAGCGAAGGCCGTTGGCGCTGCGCTGGATTGCCTTTGGCCTCTGCGCATTGGCAGCGTGTTGCGTAACGCCTTACGGATGGGGATCAATCCTTGCGTCGCGCAAGATCCTCGAGCTCGGCGAGCTGCTGCGTCTCATTTACGAATGGATGCCGCCGAACTTCAGCCAGTTCGGCCTGTTCGAAGCCTGTATCCTGGCGTTGATCGCGGGCGCGCTTTACTCCGGCGTAAGGCTTCCGCTGCCGCGAATCGTACTGGTGCTGGGCCTGCTTCACATGGCCCTTTCGCACGTCCGAAACATCGAGATCTTCGCTTTGCTGATGCCGCTTGTGGTGGTCGCGCCGCTGTCATCGCAATTCGCCCTGCAGGCGGCCCGGTTTGCCAGGATGACCTTTCCGATGGCGTCAGTCGCAGCGCTGGTCGCTATTCTTGGTGCTTCCACATGGGCATTCGCGGCTACCCACAAGTTTGCGCCGTCAGCAGGCCAGTCGCCGGCCGCCGCCGTCGACGTGCTGAAGCAGCAAAACCCCAGGCATGTGCTCAATGATCTTCCGTTCGGAGGATATTTGATCTCGCGAGGGGTGCCGGTATTCATCGACGGCCGCGCCGAATTGTACGGCGAGCAGTTCGAAATGAAATATTACCGCGCACTGCAGCTCAAGGACGTAAATCTCCTTCTCGAGATGCTCAGGGACTACGACATTGACGCGGTGCTGCTGACGCCGGCGACGCCCGCGGCAAGCCTGCTTGATCATCTCGATGGCTGGCGGCGCGTCTATTCGGACGAGGCCGCCGTGCTGCATGTTCGCGCCGTCCATTGAGCGCCGAGCCGGGGCAGTCTTCCAAATCGATCGCGGTGCCGCAGTCATGTCCGCCGCACCGGCTGCAGCCGGCGGATTTCAGCCTTCGTTTAACATATCGATGTAAGCAAGCTTGTCTTAAGAGCGGCTTATCATGACCGAACGCAATCAATCGCTGGACCTGTTGCGCGGCGCGGCCATCCTGATGGTCCTGCTCTTGCATTGCGCACAAGCGATGACAAGCATCGTCCCGGGCTTGCGCTGGCTTGCATTGGAATATGGCGAGCGCGGCGTGCAGCTGTTCTTCATCGTCAGCGGCTACACCATGATGCTGACCTATGGAGACAGGGTCGAGTTCGCCGCCGCCCGCTCTTTTTATATTCGCCGCGTATTTCGGATTGTTCCCCTGTTTTGGGTCGCCATTTTCTTCTACGTTCTGATAACGAACGGCGAAGGCTTCACGTTCTGGGCGCCGGACGGCATCAGCGCGAGCGACGTCCTCTTGACGTTCTTTTTTCTCAATTGGTCCAGTGTCACGGCATTGAATTCGGTGGTTCCGGGTGGCTGGAGCATCGCCGTGGAAATGCAGTTCTACCTGCTATTTCCACTCATCATCTATCTGTTCAGGCGGCGGAACGGCCCGGCCTATTTTTACGCTCTGGCCGCTGTGGTTGGCGCTGCGGCGGAAATGCTAGCGCAACAATATTTTATTCCGCAGTTGGCGGCGTCTTTGCCGGCGAACCAGGCCTATTTGGCTCGCGCGTTCTTCTATTGTTGGTTACCGCGGCAGTTGATCTGCTTTGGATTTGGCATCTTGTTGTATCAGTGCATCGAACAAAGAAAGCTGGCTGCGATGGGCGTGCTACTAGTGATTAGCGCGTGCCTGTCCTTCCCGGCATGGGGAGGCCAAATCGTCATTTTGGCTGCGATTTCGTTCGCGGTTTTGGCGATGAACACCACGATGTCTTGGATGGGCCTGTTGGGACGTCATTCTTACGCCATCTACCTTACTCATGTCGCGTGGCTGTCGGCGATCAGCGCCCGGCTTTCGGTCGATCTGATTCTGATGTTTGTATTGGTCACCGCCGCCTCGCTGGCGGGGAGCTATTATGTGATCGAGCCTTTGTTTGAGCGCCGTTTCAATCGGCTTGGCCACCTTCTTGCGTCGCGCGCCGTCCGGCCGAAAATCGTCGCACCCGCCGCTTGAACCGGATTTCGCTCCGCAGGAGCAGCGGCCGGCAGGCAGGCTTTCTCCGCTCCGTTTGCACTTCGTTCACACATTGACGTCAGATTTGCGCTGTCGGGCGCCGGTTCCGCTGCGTATCGCTTTAGTCGGCTTGTCAACGCCCCGGGGTAGAGTATGTCGGTGAGTTCCCTGCGTATGCGCGTGCGCGCGTTTTCCGGATTGCGGTCGCTGGCAATCGGAATCCTGTTGTGGCCGGTTGCTGCCCTGGCCGAGCCTTCGGGGGACGCGATCGCCGTCAATGTCGATCAGGCCAAGCTCGTCAAATTGCCCAGCCGCGTTGCCACCATCGTTGTCGGAAACCCGCTGATTGCAGACGTAACGCTGCAGACCGGCGGCATCATCGTGGTCACCGGCAAGGGCTACGGCGCGACCAATTTCATCGCGATGGACCGTACCGGCGAGATCCTGGTCGACCGCGTGATTCAGGTCGAAGGTCCGACCGACCGGCTGGTCACCGTGTATCGCGGCGTCGAACGCGAATCCTATAGCTGCATGCCGATCTGCCAGCGGCGGGTGACCCTAGGCGACGGCGAGAGCTATTTCAAATCGACGATCGATCAGGCCGGCTCGCTCTCGAGCCAGGCCAGCGGCAGCGCCGCCGCCAAGTCGAACTGACCGCGCAAA
>WNFI01276112.1_pt1 | contig 11593 bp, 5 predicted proteins | sample 5400471 | NCBI WGS metagenome assembly WNFI01 (sample SAMN13153348, study PRJNA577476) | soil metagenome | isolation source: 100 cm saprolite on Douglas fir-dominated hillslope | place: USA:California | collected 2013-09-17
TGGGCAACAGTTCCCGGGTTCGACGGACGAGCTCCGGTGCCATGGGCGATCCGCCATAGGCCAAGACCTCAAGGCTGCTCAGATCGTGCTTCTTCACATCGGTGAACTGCGTCAGGAGATTAATCATCGTCGGAACCAGCACGGTGCGGGTGATCCGATGTTTCTCGACCGCTTCACAGAAAGCGGCCGGCGTGAAGCGTCCCAGCGCAAGTTGACATGCGCCGACAACCGGCGCCGCGAACATCGCGGGAAAGTCGGCGATATGGAAGATCGGCGCGGCGTGGAGATAGACGCCGCCCTCCTGATATTGCATCCAGTAGTTGAAATTGTGCACATCCGACAGCACGTTCCCGTGCGTCAACATCACGCCCTTCGGTCGGCCGGTCGTGCCGCTGGTGTATATCAGTGCCAACGTCGCGTCGGGATCGTAATAGGCAGCCGGCGAGTCGCCGGTCGGACCGTCCAACGGCTCCTGGTCAATCAGGAGCTCCCATGAGACTCGAGCAGTCGGCGCCGGCAAGGAAGAATGCCGCACCAGCCCGCGCGGGCGCGCGTCCTCGAGCACCTGATCGATCTCCACGACCGAAAGGCGCGTGTTGATCGGAACGACAATGACGCCGAGCCGGCTGCACGCGTACACCAGTTCGAGGTACTCGGGACCATTGGGAAGGAGGAGCGCCAGCCGGTCGCCAGCGTTGAACCCGCGCCGCGTGAGCGCCGCCGCCAGACTCATGACGCGGTTGTGAAGCTCGCGAAACGTCAGCCGGCGCCCTCCGCTGTAGAGTGCGGGCCGGTCGGGATAGTACCGGGCGGCTCGATCGACGGAGTGGCTATAGATCATGTGTGTTCACGCGGGTTTCTGACCGAGCTCGGCGTACGCGATGCCGGTGAGGTTCCCCTGTGCATAGAGGAGCGTCTTCCTGTCCGAGCCATCCATCCTGGCGGCATAGACTGAACCGCCAAGGTCAGTCAGGAACATCCGCTGCCCTTTGACATCGAGAGCAATGCCGATTCCCTCCATCAAGTGGGTATACAGGATCTCCGGTGGTCTGCCGCGTGCCGCGTCCAGCGCGGCGCGGTTGACCGTATTACCACGCGGGGGATCTCCACGATCGGTCCAGTAGATAGCGCGGCTGCCGAGATCCAGTTCCAGATCGATCGGCTCCGGCAAACCGTCGAACAGGACTTCGACGTCCCTGCGGTCAGCTGCGCTCTGGCCCTTCGGCATGTCGATGCTCGCGCGCAGGATGCGGCCTTGTCCTGCGTCATCCGGGCCCTTCTGGGTCCAGTAGAAGGACCCGCGCCCGGCGTCGACGGCAATGCCGACGCACCACCGCCTGGCGTCGCGGCGGTCGGCATCGCCCTGCCCTGTTTCCACGAGCGTTTCGATCACCGAACCATCGAGGTTCGATCGCATGACTCGCATCCCTTCTCGATCCGACCAATACAGCTTGCCGGTCTCCTGCTCGAGCTGGATCTGTTTTGGCGTGAACGTGCCGCCTTCGGGCACAATCGTTGTCCGATTCCGTCCGTCGATGTCCGCGCGCTCGATGGAACCGTCGTTCACGTTCGGAACCCCCATGTCGGTCCAATAGATGTGGCCGCCCTCGACGTCGACGACGATGCCGTCGGGGTGTCGGCACCCGGTGACGATGACCGTTCGGTCCGAACCGTCGGGGCTCATCGAGAGAATGCGGCCGCCGCTGAGATCCAGAACAAACAGGCGGCCGGCTGTGGCTCTTCCGCCGGTGGTGACAGGTGTCGGTTTCGAGAGTGAGACCTGAGTCATGTCGTTCCTTTCAAGTGTTTGGTGAACCAGTCCGTCGCGGCCTGTCCCAGCGGATTTAGACGAAACGCTTGATGAACGCGAGCGCCGTGTCAGCGACTTCTCGCCAGCCACCGTCCACGACGAGCGCGTGACCGCGGTTGGGCATTTTAACGATTTCGGTGACGCTCACGTTTCGTTGCTGGCGCTTGAATGACGCATTCGCGATCGACCACGGGACCGTGTTGTCCTTTTCACCGGAGATGATCAGCAGCGGCCCGCGCTCCGGGTTTTTGGTGTCGACCTTGGCTTCCGTCCACGGGTTCAGATTGGCCATGGCGGCTTGGAAGATCGGTACGCCAGAGGCCGGCACGGCACAAGTCCGGTACAGGTCCTTGGCCTCCTCCTCGCTCACAGCGTTGGCGAACCCGAAACGGAACTGCTCGAACGTCAGCGGGATCGCACGGTTGCGGTTTGCCGGATTGCCCAGGACGGGCCATGCGGACTTCAGTGCTGAGAGAGGAAGCGGAAGCACGCCCCGAAATGGGGCCGGATCGATCGCGACTGTTGCCGACGCCAGCCCGCGACCGGCGAGAATCTGCGCCAGCAGACCGCCGAGCGAGTGACCGATGACGGCCGGCTTCGTCTTCAGTCCTCGGACGATCTTGTCGAAATGGTCCGCTACCTGGCCTACGGTCTTGTGTGCGAACACCTCGGGGTGCGCGTTCGCCTCGTCGACGGTCTCGGGGTCGTCCGGCCAACCAGGTCTGAGAGCCGTGTAGCCGGCCCTTTCGAACATCGTCGCCCAGCGGTCCCAGCTGCTCGGCAACAACCAGAGGCCGTGGACGAACACGACGGCTCGCAGCCCCGCCGCGTTCGCACGTTCGACCTGTCGCATTTCGTGCTCGGTGATCGTCGTCGGGTTTATGGCCAAGGGATGCGACCTCCACTTACATCCAGAATCACGGTTCGACCTTCGCGAGACCCATTTCCTGCAGCAGGGTCAGGTTGTCTTCGATGTGCCGGAGCCGCGAGCGCCACCGCGATGAGCGATCGAGACACCAGGGACAATGCGGACCTGCTCATCGCACTTCGCTCGGGGCGGTCCATTTCACGACTTTCAGGTCCAGTACGGCGATCGAGTACAGCACCGGCACGAGGAGGAGCGTCACGAACGTCGCCACCGACAGGCCGCCGATCTGGGCGTAACAGAGCGGCTGCCACAGCGGTCCTCCGTCCAACGCCAGCGGGAACAGCGCGAGGACGGTTGCGGCGACGGTAATCGTGACAGGACGCAGCCGCTCGATGCCCGCGTCGATCAGCGCCTGCTCCAGCGGTTCCCCCTTCTCGTGCTCCTCTTCGATGAAGTCGAACAAGACGATGATGTGGCTGACGATGACGCCTATCAGACTGACGACCCCCAGGAAGGCCATGAATCCGAACGGCGTCCCCATCAGCCCGAGTGCGAGCAGCGCGCCGACGACGCCATACGGAGCGGCGGCGAACACCAGGAACGGCTTCACCGCGTGATCGAACTGGATGAGAAGCGCGAGGTAGATCAGGAAGACCGAAATCCCCAGGACAATCACCAGATCGAGAAAGCCGCTCTCCTGCTTCGCCTGCTCGCCGCTAATCTGCATCGTGTAGCCGGCGGGCAGGTTCGCGGCAAGGGCCTTGAGCGAGGGCAGCGCGGCGTTCAACACGTCTGAGGCCAGCGCACCTGGAACAGGGAAGCTCGAGACGGAGATCGTCCGGAAGTGCTCCTGCCGGCGGATTCGCTGGGTCTGGATGGTGTTCCGGACCTGCGAGATCTGGCTCAGCGGGATCTTTTGCGTTCCGGTCGAGGAATACACGTACAGATTCTGGAGGTCGGAGAGTTTCGCCCGCTCCTCCATGCGCAGCTGCGCGACGACCGGGATCTCTTTGTTGCCTTCTCGCAGCGTCGTCACCTGCATTCCACTCATGGCAGCGCTGGCGGCAAGCGCGACATCGAAGTTGCTCACACCGGCCAGGCTGGCGCGGTCGGGATCGATCTCGAGGCTGACCGCCGTCGTTTCGTCGTTCCAATCGTCACGAACGCGCGCAGAGAGCGGCACGGACCTGAGAATGTCCTCGACCTGGCTCGCGAGCTCCCTGATGGTCCCGAAGTCCTGAGACTGCCCCGCGCTCACATCTGCCTGCTCCGAGATCCGAATCTCCACGGGCATTTCGACGGGATTCGTTTGCAGCTGGCGAACGTCGACGCGGGCGCCCGGAATGGACGACGAGATCGCGGCCTGGAACTGGCCGACGAGCTTGGACGTGTCTTCCTTGTCGACGACCTGGATGACAACCTGGGCGTAGTTCAACTGCTGGAGCTCGGGCGCCACAGAGAACCAGAAGCGAGGCCCGCCTCCCCCAAGGAACGTCGTGAGCGACTGAAGAATCTGCCGCGGTTTCCCGTCCTTAGCGGTGTGTTGGCGGCCGTACCGGTCGGCAACCTCCCGGATGAGCTCTTCGACCCGGATGGTTGCGTTGTTCGTCGCCGACAGCGACGCGTCATTTGGCAGCCAGATATCGACGTACGACCAGTACTGCAGGTCATCCGGAAAGAACTGCTGCTTGAGCACGGTGAATTGGTAACCGCCGAGTACGAGAAACAGCAGGGACGCGGCAAACGCCCGCCATCGATAGGCGATGAGCGTGGCCACCGTTTTCGCGTAGAGTCCCGTAAACCCGCGCGTGCGCCGTTCCGAGATCGGGGTTGCGGGCTTCGACGGGGCCCGCAAGACGTAATAACCCAGCAGTGGAATGAACGTTTTGGCGACGATGAGCGAGGCGACGAGGGCGCAGGTCATCATCACCGGCAGGCTGTAAAGAAAATCACCGGTGCTGCCGCTCAACATCAGGAACGGCAAATAGGCGACCACATTGGTGATCGTCGCGAAGACGATGGCCTTCGTCAGCCGCGTCGGTCCGAGCCAGGAGGCGATCTGACGCGGATATCCCGCCGCGAGACCCCGCTTGATGGCATCGCCCGCCACGACGGGGTTATCGACCAGCAGGCCCAGGGCGATAATGAGCGTCGCGATCGACACCTGCTGCAGATCCAGTCCCAGCACGGCCGCCATGCCGAGGCTCATGGCCAGCGTGATGGGAATCGACAACGCCATCAACACCGCCGAACGCCAGTCCCAGAAGCCGAGCGCCGAGACGAACACGACGAGAACGATCGCTTCGTAGAGTGCCGTCATGAACAGGTCGATGTTCTCCTCGACCTGGCGGGGCTGATCGGACGTGCGCGCGACGATCAAGTCGCGCGGGAGGAGTCGCCTGACGGACGCGAGCTTCTCGTCGACGTTCCTGCCAAAGGCCGCGATCTGCTCCCCGGCGCGCATCTGCACCGCCAGCGTGACGGCCCGGCTGCGATGCCATCGACCGACCGTGTCACGCCATGTGTAGAAATTCAGAAACCGCGGCGGGCTCTGATAGGCGCGGGTGATGTCGACCACGTCGCGAAGATAGGCAGGGGCGCCCGAGGCCGACGTGGAGACAATGACATCACCGATTTCCTGTGCGCTCTTGAACCTCCCGGATGGGTCGATGACGATGTTCTTCCCACCGACCTCGAGGACGCCACCGGGCCGCGTGATGTTGCGGCCGCTGAGCACGTCCCCGAGACGCGAGGCCTGGAATCCGTACGAGGCGAGTCGTTCCTGAGAGTAGTTGAGGTACACCGCCTCGGGCAGCACGCCGGCGCGATCGACCTTGGTCGCCTCGGGCGCGCCGACGAGTGTTCTGGCGATCAGATCCGTGAAATCGTCCAGCTCCTTGTAGGTGTATTTGTCACCTGCGATCGCCGCCAGCCGCGTCTCAGTGTCTTGCGGTTCCCTGACGACCACCACCGGCCAGCCGTCAGGATGCAGCTCTGACTCGTGAAGCTGTTCCGCGAGGAACGACTTGACGAACGCCTGGATGTCCTGGTCGCTGGCAGTCGAAACCCCGTCGACTCCGACGAATCCCGGCCCGTCCAGGATACGAGTGTCGCGAAGCAGGCCCTGTCGGCCCGCCAGATCCGCGAACAGGCGAACGTGCGGTCGGACGGCATCGAGCGGCACCGATTGCGGGAACGCCGCGACGATGCTGACGCGAGGGGCCTCGGTCCCGCGCCGAACGTGCTCGATCGCGTGGCGGATCGTCTGCGCCCGAACGGCAACTTCCATCTGGTCCGCGGGTGGACTGGCGACGGTCAGCATCAGGGCCGCGGTGTCGCCGAAGTCGCTGTGAAAGTCAATCGGGCCGGCGCCGCGTGGAAGCTGGCTGCTGAGGGCGTTCAGCGTGAGGTTGATATCGGCAAATTGTTTCTTCGCATCATCGACGTTTTCATCGAGTTGAACGTAGACGATCGAGAGCCCGGGCAGCGTCAGCGACTTGATGCCGTAGTCGGACGCGGAAGCAGGATGAATGTGGGTGTTCTCCGCGATCTTCTGCTCGATTGGGCGGGTGACGAGCTCCTCCACGTCTACTGTGGTGCCTCCAGGCCACGAGCAGACGGCAACGGCGACGCGCACCGGAATATCCGGATCCTTGCGCTGCGGCATCGATCGATAGCCGTACACGCCCCACAAGACCGTGCCAAGGAGCAGCACCCAGGCCACGTGCCGGTGCTCGGTGAAGAAGCGCCCGCTATTGCCAGTCTGCTCGAGGATCTGGTCGTTGCTCTTGTGCGCCATGGATGTGTTCTCGCAGTCGGTGACCGTCAGCGCAGAACGCGCACTTGCTGACCGTCGCGGACCTGCGCCGCGCCACTGACGATGACGCGGTCGCCTGGCGCGAGGCCGCTTTTGAGACCGATCACATTCCCATAGGCGGCGCCGAGCTCCACGGTCCGGGCGCGGGCGAAGAACTCATCGCCGCGCTGCTCCAGGATGAAGACACCAAACGCGCTCCGGTCATCGGCCCCTCGGACGATCGCGCTCAGCGGAACCACCGGAATGGGGTCAGCTTCAGGGGACCCGGACAGCACGAGCGTGGCGATCATGCCGGGCCGCAGAAGATTGCCTGTATTCGATATGGTCACCTCAACCGAGAACGTGCGTGTCCGGGGATCGGCGGCCGGCGCGATCGCGGTGATGCGACCGCCGAAAGGGCCGGTCGCAGCTGCTGTCGTGATCATCTGGCGGTCGCCGAGTTTCAGCGATCCCACCACGAGGTCCGGGACGCCGAACACGGCCTTCACGAGGCGGGTCTCGGCCAGGGTAAAGCCGAGAAAGGCCGGGCCGACCAGCGATCCCACTTCGACATTGCGCTTGATCACCCATGCGTCAACCGGCGCCCTGAGTGCACAGTCGCTCAGGGCCGTTTCGGCCTGGCTTAGCCCGCTCGCCGCGCTGCTGACACCCGCCGTCGCCGAGTCGAGCCTGGCCTTGGCAGCGTCGTACTGAGGTGTCGTGACGCTGTTCGTTTGAAACAAGGTATCGGTTCGCTCGAAATCGAGTCGCGACTGCTCCAGGGCCGCGTGCGCCTGCCCGAGCTGTGCCTTGGCGACGTTCACGTTCGCCACGTAGTCACTCTCACGAACCCGGGCCAGCACGGTCCCGCGGGCCACCCAGTCGCCCTCTTGAATATGTCGCATGCGACCGTCGGCGCTGCGCACCTGCAGAATGCTCTCGACGTACCCGCCGGACTTGAAGGCGAGATCGACCTGCGAGTACGGCACGATGCCGACCGAGTAGGGCGTGCGTGTGCCAACCTCGCGGGTTCCAATCACGCTCACGTTGACAGGAGTCAGAGGGGCTGCCGCCACAGCGGCATGCCGGCGACACCCTGCCGCCAGATCCGCCACGCAAATCATCCCGATGAAGACGACGGCTCGCGCACTCATTTCATTGCCCCCCCAGAGCCCGCTCGAAGTCAGCCTTCGCCATCCAGAACGCCAGGAGCGCCTGCCGATATTGGTCGTTCGCGTCGGCCACCGCCGCCTGCTCCTGCAGGACATCCTTGAGCAGCGCCGCCTTCAACGGGTACTGGTTGATCACCACGCGGAGCTTTTCGTTCTCAGTCTCCTGAGCCAGACGGGTGACGTCGACGAGGACTCTCGCCTGCTGCAACTTGCGGAGGCCGGCATTGACGTCCACCAGCACTGACTGCTCCGCCTCGCGCACCGAATAGTCCGCCTGCCGGATTGCGAGCGCCTTCTCCGCCAGTTCGCGCCGCTTTCGACCCCAGTCGAATGGCTCCCAGTTCACGAGGACGCCGACACTGGCGACGTTTCTCGGCAGGAACTCGACGCCGAAGGTCGACAGATAGTTGACCGCGAGGCTGACGTCCGGAATGTACTTGGACACCTGTACGCGATAGTCAAGACCGGCCTGCTTGACTCTCAATCGCGCTTGCCTGACTTCGGGACGCTCGTCGAGCGCCCTGGCACCGGCGTCGAGATCGGTCTCGTCCGCCGTCGGTCCCGCGACTGGCTGCACGCTGAATTGCGCCCGCAGATCACGCCCCATCAGCTGATTCAGGCTCTCCCGCTGCGATGCCAGCGCGTCGCGGAGCGTGACGATCCGGTACCGCGCGCGGGCCAGCTGCGCCTTGACGGTCAGCGTGTCGGACTTGAGCACGACCTTCTGGGCGAAATAGCGGTCGGTGATCTGATCCAACTCCTCGCAGTACTTCAGAGCGTCCTCGGCCGCGTCCAGGCTGCTCTGGGTCTGCAGCAGGGCGTAATACGCCTGCTTCACCTGGTCGATGACCGCCTGCCGGGTCTGCCGCAACGCCTCCCGGGCGATGGCCGTGCCCACTTCTTGCGCTCGAATCGACAATCCGAGCTGGTGCAGCTGAGAGAGCGGTTGCGCGGCCTGAGCGGTCACGTATGTCGTCGGCTGCCGTCGAGTACTGAGCTTTGTGTCGGCCGACGGAACGGGGCCGATGGCGCTGTACGTGCCGAACTGACCCGCCCTGACCGTGAAGTCGAGGGAGGTGATCAATTGAGACGCGAGCACATATGTGTTGAAGGTGGGCAAACGCCTGGTCCGAGCCTCGGCGACTCGCTGCTGCGCCCTTTCGACGTCGAGCGCAGCGATCTGGAGCTGCCGGTTGCTGTCGAGGGCCATCGTCACCGCCCGGTCGAGTCCGAGCACGTCGACCGAGCGCGTCTCACGCTCCTGCGCACACAGGCCGATCGGTACGGCCAGCATCGTGGCGAGCAGAACCTGGCGCGTGAGCGACATCTCCGTTCAAGGAGCACGAGGCATACCAGGGTCGCGACGTGCGTGACTGCGGAGAAGACGCGGGAAGGCCAAGGGCGACACCCTGTCTCGTGCCGCGGGGCTGGCAGGCTACCGGCGGGTTGGCACCGCGAAGGCCGACCGTCCGGGCACAATCACGGCGACTTCCGTTCCCTGGCCGACTCGGCTCCACACTTTGAGCGTGGCGCCGATCTGTTTGGCGCGTTTGCGCATGCCGGGAAGTCCGAAGTGGCCGGGACGTCCCGCCTCGATCACCTCGTCCGACACCCCGCGACCATCGTCTTGCACGCGCACGCGGAGCTCGTCGCTCGTAAACGACACCTCGACGTCGATTCGGCGTGCGGCGGCATGGCGGAACGCATTGGCCAGGGCCTCACGCGCAATGCGATACACCTCGTCTCCCACGAGCGGATGCAGCGCGCGTGGCTGTCCCTGGACAACGATGTAAAACCGCGGCGCATTCGGACCACGAAGTTCCTGCGCGGCGCACGACAGGGCATCCGCGAGATCGCCGCTCCAGGTCACACTCTGGTGCAACGCCGTCATCCCGCGGCGTCCGGCGCTCACGACACGCTGCATGCGGGCTCTCACGGTTGCCAGCGTGTGTTTGGCCGCCTCGGGTTCGTGCGGGAGCTGATCATCCATGACCTCTGCCTGGAGGCTCAACGCGGCCAGATCCTGGATGAGCGTGTCGTGGAGCTCCTCGGCGATGCGCGCGCGGTCGGCCGCGCGCGTCTCGAACTGCGCGCGCAGGCGGCGGGCCGTCTGCCAGAGGCGGAAGCGGTGGGCGCCCCAGCCTGCCAACAGCAGCGCGCAGGCGGAAGTCGCCTGAAACCAGGCCGTCTGGTAGTAGGCGGGCGCGACGCTGAAGGTGAACGTGGCACCCGCTCCATTCCAGACGCCATCGTTATTGGAGGCGATCACGCGAAATCTGTAGTGACGGGGAGGAAGGTCAGTATAAAAGGCTTGCCGCCGGGTTCCGGGGTCCTGCCAGTCCGAATCGTGCCCGTCCAGCCTGTAGCGGAAGCGCACTTTCTGTGGGACGACGAAACTCAGCGCCGTGTAGTCGATTTCGATGTCGCGCGTCAGAGCGGGAAGACGAAGGTCGTCGCGAGGCGCGTAGCGCTTGCGGTCGGCGACGACCTCTTCTACGTGCACCGGAGGCGGTACGACATTCGCAGTCAGGTGAGCGGGATCAAGCATCTGCAACACGGCGTTGTTGGCAAACCACAACCGTCCGTCAGGCGATCGTGCGGCTCCCTGGAAGGGAGCCAAGCCCGGTTCCACACCGTCAAATGAATCGTATGTACGAAGCTGCATTCTGCTATCCGGCTGCTGCCACCATCGTTGCAATTCCGGGCCTGAAATCTGGACGAGCCCACATTGCATGTACAGCCAAAGGGCTCCATGTCGGTCGGCAACGAGTGCATTGACAGCATCGCACGGAAGGCCGTTCCGGACAGTGAGCGTCTGCTGTTTGCCTTCCTTCCATCCGATCAGCCCGAACGCCGTCGCTCCCAGCACCGCGCCATCGGCATTCACGATGAGCTGATTCACCCTTGAATTCGGGCTGTGCTTAAAAGGAAAGGTCTCTATCTCGCCGTGACGATATCGCGCGAGATCGCCATTCACGAGGCCGAACCAGATGCCCTCTCGGGGATCGGCGGCCACCACACGGGCGGGTGGTAGCTGCGGTTCTGGAAGCTCTTCCTGGACCTTGAGATTCTGGATCCGAAACAGGGTCCGCGGCGGCCGGTTGGTCAGGACCCAGATGGTTCCATCCACATCTTCGGTTATTCCGGTAACCATTCCCACCCGGCTGCCATCCGACCGGTTGATCCGACTGAATCGTCCGTTCGTGTACAGCGACAGCGTCGTATCAATGCCGACCCACAGCCGGCCGGCATGATCCTCGAACAGCGATGTCACCTGATTCCCCGGCAAACCCTTCCCGGCCTGGATGGACGCCACGCCGGTCTGATGAAGCGCATCCAACGCACCGTCGCCTCCTATCCAGACAGTACCGTCACGGGAAGCGAGCACCGAGTCAACCTCCTCGGTACCCAGCCCTTCGCGAGTTGAAAAGGTGGCAATCGGACGGTCACGAAACATGTCGATGCCCCTCGACGTCGCAACCCATAGACTGCCTTCACGATCCTCAAAGAAGCCGTACACCGAGTCACTCGACAGACCGTCTGCGTTGCGAAAGCGATCGACCTCGCGCCCATGAATGCGATAGATGCCCTCGTTATACGTTCCAATCCACAGCGCGCTCTCGCGGTCCAGGAACAACGCTCCAACCTTCAATGTGCTGCCATCCAATCCGGGTGTGACAAACGGCTTCCAGGCACCGCGGACCATTTGCTGTAATCCGAGCCCTGGGCCATTCAGGGCTATTCCTACCCACACAGAGCCATCAGGGTTTACGGCGATGCCCATGACGCCATCGAGATTTTGATTCGATTTCAGGCTACTCGGGCTAAACGCCTTGAATGAGCCTGGTTTCCCGTGGACCAGCCCTGTGTTGGAACCCATCCACAGATTTCCCAGAGTGTCCTCAGCTAACGATGTGCCTTCGGAAAACGGGATGCCATCCGACTTA
>WNFI01068411.1_pt1 | contig 11592 bp, 14 predicted proteins | sample 5400471 | NCBI WGS metagenome assembly WNFI01 (sample SAMN13153348, study PRJNA577476) | soil metagenome | isolation source: 100 cm saprolite on Douglas fir-dominated hillslope | place: USA:California | collected 2013-09-17
CACGATCGTGTGGTGGAGTCGCTCCTCATGGCGTCTATCAATTTGTGGAGGCCGTCGTGATGATTCCAAGAGGGGACGAATGCGGAATTGAGTTTTGGAAGGACAGAGCATCGGTAACTGGCAAGAGCTCGAACTCGAACCCAAACTGTTGCTGAAAGCGCCATGCATAAGTGGGGTTATGTTGTGCCTTGTTAACTCTCATCTAAAGAATCCACTACTGTAAAAGGAAGTCCTTCGCCCGTTACGTTCGGAACTCCGGAAAGGCCCAGGTCAAATCCTGGGAAGGTAGATTGCATGTGTTTACTTTACTGTAAGTTATACGTCAAGCAAGGTTTACGATAACAGGACGAGGAAGATCAATAGCCCCCGAGACCGAAGGCGGCGAGGGATAACTTACGACGATGATAAAATTTCGAAGTTAACCAAAATTGGAACTTACGGGATCGAGAAATCCAGGGGTGGGAGTGGGAAGGAGGGGTGGAAATGAAGAGTTAGGCGCCATGGGACGCACGGTGACTTAGCAGACGAGGAGGAGGAAGAGAATATAACAGTTGCGGAGTTTCATTGACCTCGGGCGCCGGCGCCGAAACGGATAGTCGACTTCCACATCGGCATTATCGGCATTGACATTGGCACCAGATCGGCCTCGTCGTCGTCATTATCGTTGTCATCATTACTTCACTCTTCTTCCTCTCCAGGCATAGACTCGGTCGCGATCTAGTAGAGGCATCGAGTCAGCTTGAACGATAAGTATGCGTGCAGGACTTCACTCAACCTCACCATGATGTCTCCCGAGTGGTGTTTGGGTCAGCCCCGACAATCTCAATACCACACAATGGAATAACCCTAGGGTATAAGGCAAAGACGACGGGCTGCAGCGTCGGTGCAGCGATTCGACCCTCGAGTATCCTTGCGGAAGCGGCAAGGGCCTTGACGAGAGGAATGACCTGTGCAGATCATTCTTTACGTAGGCGACTCGCAGCACAAAACGGACGATGTCTCGGCCCGTTGCCCCTCGCCGCATCCCGAATCACTGCCAGCTGCAATGCTTTGGCGTGCCAGAGATGTTGGCCTTCAGGTGGCGGGGTCGTCACGATCTCCAGTATCTGGGGTATGACCAGCCCCCAGGTGCCTGTTTCAGTCGTTGGTGGCGATAAGCGTCGGATCTGCATTAGTGAACTTGAAGGGACTTTGGTCTATCGAATACACACCCTGCGACTTCTCGCCACCGGATGCCCTGTTCCCAACATCACTGGGGTGGCACCCAAAGGGTGAATTTGATGTGAAATCAAACTGCACTCTGGGGCTGTCGAATTGAGGCATTTCCAACACCGCAGGATCTGTCGAAATTTCCTGACTGCATGAGGTATGTAAGTTTCTGGTGACGAAAACAAACGTGTTTCCACTTACAGAGTTATCCATGAATGAAAAGCTGACCTCGTCGTTTCGTTCAGCCAAAGCGGTGTCCAGCACATGGCTAAACGTATCGGTAGACATGGTAGGGGCAAGAGTCGCCAGGAGAATACAGTATGGTTTTTGGATTGGTATTGGGGTTGAAACACTGGTCTACGGCGCAAGGCAGGGAGGCAGGTGATGGGGAACGCCCATCCCGCCCATTCCATAGTTTTTATTATGGTGAATAAGATGAACATGGTAGTGGATATTTTCCACAAATACATGAATGACACATATTTGCCTAGAAGACATTTTGTGATGACAGACGAACAAAGCAAAGTTCAGGTGGCGGCCACGCACAAGCACTGACAGTACTGGCGCTCGTTGAAGATCCGAGACGATTGGATATCTGTGAGACAAGATATTTACGCGAGGGCACAAGACAAAGCTAGGTCTGTTGAGATCAAAATCCATAGTCTTGACTCATTCTTCAGTGCCACTAAAGATGTGGCAAGAAGCGCCGAAAGAATAGTGTAGTGCGCAGCGGAGGTTGATGTGGGTCTGAAGTCTCCCAATGGCCCGGGGTGGCAGGAGAGAAGATGGGAAAGTGACGACTCAGTAGCACTCAGTCACCACGCGAGGCAAACAAGGGAGTTGGGATAACGGAAGTCCAATGGTGAAGGTCACGAGCTAGCAGTCCGTGTCTTATGTACACGCAATCTCCTATCTATTCGTGAAGGCGAATCTTCAATGAAGACCGAGGTGGCCTCTGGTGAATGTGAAAGAAGGCGTAGGCCATATGACGAAGGGGAATAAGGTGTGGCTCTTACTCGAGCCGCAGACGTCTCGTACGGAGCGTGAAGCGTGCAAGGCTGCGACGTCTTGCGATCGAGCTGCAAGCCCAGACTAGTGGACGGTTTGCCATTGTAAAGATATTCATATCTAAATGCGTCAGTCCAAATCAAAGAAAGAGAAGAAGAGAAATGCATTCGATCCAAAATCGCAAGTTCCATCACGAAGATGCGTCCAACAGACAAGGCATGCGAAAACGCGGTAGAAATGCCTTACGAATACTGTGTTGTTTCAAGGGCATCGCAGAGCTGTGTTTTCACGAACACCAGCAATGAGTAAGGCACCTAGCCCCACCTCTTGTCCTTCACGCAGCATAGCCGATGTGGGAAAGTTAAAATCGGAAATTTGATGATTTCGACGATTCATACATCGTTCCACAACCACCACCAGCCTGATTGTATGAAATACAAAAATACAACACTTCACCACTTTGCGTAAGGCAGGAACTTCCCACTGCGTTTCACATGAATTGGTCAGCTCCTTTACACCAGAAGGTTAGTGTGGAAGAGCTCACTCAAAGGTCAGCACGACGCGGTCACCCTTAGGGTCTTCTTTCTTATCAACGCGGATCTTGCAGTCAATCATGGACATAATCCCATCTCCGAACTGTTAAAAAGTTGACTTGGGTTCATCACACAGCTAGTCAATGCCATGACATACTTTCTCATGAATGATAGCCTGGTCAATGCGGGAGCTGAGTATGCTGCCTGCAGGGTCGTAAGATTAACTTACCTTTATGGCATGGCCGTATACTAACACACCCTTAACAAAGAGTAAGCTAAGAAAAGCATGGCCATTGGGCTATCTACCTCAAAGAGCCGATATATGACTGGATCAGTTGGTGGTATCGGACCGATGCCGCGGTTTGGGTACCAGCTACGTCCGATCTCTGAAACCAGCCGTACGGGCGGGAGTTGCAGGACAACTGCGAGCGCATGCAATTCTTCCTCGCTCGCCTTGGCCTCCAACGAAAGGTATATTCAACACGTACACCAATGAAGATGGAACTAACCTGGCCATAGAATAACGCGGCAACCCAAACCTCATCCTTATTCATCCTTTTGGCTATCTCCTCGAACGTCAAGCCTTGTATTTCATCACACCGGCCGTGAGTTTTGTGGTCCCGTTATGCAGGGGTCCTTATCAATACATACTGAGGCTCGCCTTGGCTTGGAAAAGCTGGCTGAATGCGTCTGGAGGATTGCGCTCGGTGAGAGCGTTGCTGGAAGGAATGGACTAGATACGGGATAAAATAGACGTGTCCGCGGAGACATTGAGCTTACCGCGTCTGGATTGTAAGCCATGATCGTACAAGAAGAGATCGATATCGGAGATACTGCATGTGATATACTAAGCACCCGTCACGTGCCGTGGCCCAATCTCCCTCCTATCTGACAGGCTTCCAAAGGCCCTTTGTAGCCCGCATAAGCTCATACATCTGTCCTAACTGTTCCTCTGAAAGCTGGAAGTATGGCCAGTCATGAATAATCTGCGGATCCGGAGGTGTTATATAATTTACTGCGCACCTTCTCAAAAACAGTAGGGTCTAACTTCTCTCCTCGAAAGCGTTGGACTTCGGGTCCTACAGGAATCTGGTCGAGGTAAACCTTCCACTGTGACAAGAACCCGATTATATATCCTGGGTTGGTAACATCTTTGTGTCTACGGAATTCTAGGGAAGCCAGGGGGCGCGTTAGGACGTTAGGAGCAATGGCTTCGAACAAGAGAGAGGGAAATGCGAACCAGCTTTGACATAATCATCTCCCAATGAGCGCATCTCCACTGGCAGGTGTCTATGCGCTCGGAGGATACTCCGATATAATCTGAGAAAGTCACGGTCTGGAAGAATGCGCGCGGCACGGCGGGCACGCTACACTACTCACGGTATAGGAAGGAGAAGAGCAGCGGCTGCTGTCCTCGGATCGAGGGGACGTTTGGAGATGGATCCTGCTAGACGAGAAATTGTTGTGCGCATAAGTTTGGTGACGGAACAAGGATGGCGGAGACACCGGACCGGGAACAGCATTTTCACAGACACTTGACAGACACCGACTGAGTAGAGCAACTATCAGCATCAGTATATATATTATCCTGCGCAGCCATGGGTCTCCCTCCCTCGCTCTTTGTTCGAGCTCAACCATCGTCTTTGCGGACATGTCTTCGTATCTCGATCAAGAGGAAGAAGTCCAGAGCAATGCAGGTATACGGGACATCTTTTGATCTTCGTCTCGTCTAATCCCCAAACTCTAGCAGTTTCGGTGATGGAGAGCTCTCCGGCCGTAGACAGTTCTCTGCGAATCTGGTCCATATGCCTCTCTCGTGCGGACAAGTTTGACAGAGCTCTGGTTGCGACCTGGAAGGGTGACATGGATGGCATTCTCATATTCGTAGGCTTTTGCATTGACCCCTTCATATGCCTTCTCACACTATCACCAGTCCGGTCTTTTTTCTGCAGTCGTTACTATATTCCTCATCAGTAGTTACCCGGCTCTCCAGCCGGACGTTTCGGTGATTAATGCCAACCTGACCGCGCAGGTTGCTACCATTCTAGCTCGCTCGACCAGTCAATCAGAACCTGTGACGCCTCAGCTGCCATCCCCGAACAGTTATACAGCTTACCTCATCATCAATGCTTTCTGGTTCCTAAGCTTGGCCTTCAGTTTAATATGTGCTCTCCTAGCAATTCTTGTCCAACAGTGGTCTCGTACCTATTTGCAAGGAACGGAGGAGCGCTTCAACCTACATCAACGCGTCCGCATGCGAACCTATCTCCAGCGAGGAGTGCAGAAGTTCTACTTTGTTGAACTGGTTGGGACAATCCCCGTGTAGGCAAACTTTCATATCTGGTGTCTTTATGGTCTCATGGAACACCCTTTACAGGCTCCTTCACATCGCTCTCTTCCTCTTTTTTTGCGGCCTTGTCGTCTTCCTTTTTAATATCGATACGACACTCGCCCATATTATGCTGATATTCTCAATACTTGCGCTCGTCATGTACATCCTTCTCACCTCCCTACCCGTCTTCTTCCATGACTGCCCATACAAGACGCCACTCACGTTCGTCCTGTCATACATTACTTATGCCTGTCATCCTAGCATGTGGGCCCAAGGTGGCCGTGAACAAGGCGCTCAGCTCGACCATACCGCTCTCCGTTGGACTCTTCTCGCCCTCACAGACCCCAACGACCTTGAGCTGTTCGTCAAAGCGCTGCAGGGCCTGCTGCAGTCCGACTCTGGCACCAGCCTCTCACGCGATGGTGGCCGCGCTGTACAGGCGCTCCTCTTCGGCCCAGACATGCTCGCGACGAAAGTCGTGCAGCTGCTACATTCCGCCATCCCCTCAGAAACGCTCGCATTAGCCCCTGCCGACCGCCAACCGCTCGAGACGCGCGCAGCGACGTGCCTCAGCGCGCGCTCGTCGCGTACCGCGCATTTCTGGCCGACATCTGCCAATGCGCCAAAAATGCCTAAAAAGCTGCACCCGCCGAACAGTACCGATTGAGGTCTGACATCTGCGACCGTCTACCCGCGGGGGTATACCTCGTCCGAGCGATGCGCGACGCCCTATGTGGGCTCACGGGAGACCCGGCCGCAGGCATTGGCGGCGGTGCGCTCCTTGCGCAACAGGCAGAAGAGTTGGCTAGTGGCGCCTTGAGCGTGTACATGCCTGGTATTAACCCACGTGCTCCAGGGACTGGAGGATTCGGTGCCGGTGTCAATGCTGGTAGTCTTATGGACTCCGGCATGCAGGCGCTGGCGAAGGCCGCGCAGGCAGACATGATCAAGGCAAAGACGTGCCTCGCGGTGTTGTTCATGTATGCTGCGTGCGCACTCCCCGCCGACGCTGCGGGCCGGGAGGCTCTTCAGGCGCTCGCAGCACCGTTGGGATGGTCTGACTCGTGCGAATACGATGAGGGGTCGAGAGCATTGAGGTTGCTGCTTGATGTGCGCTTTGCGCACGGGGAGGATACGCTGACGGTGTTCGATGCAGATCGGGTGGTTGAGCTTTATCACTCCATTCATAATACGGGACCATCCGATGCCAACAGCTTCAGTGAAAGCCCGAATATCCAAATACGGCCGCGGAGGTGGAGGCAGGGGACGCTTTAAAACCACTTGTTATATTGGGATGAAGAATTGAATGGTTATTATCGGGTTTATATGTGCCTCAGTAGGTTAGCAACGATGTACGAGTACTGTAATTACTGTACAGTAACATGATTTCTGAAAGCTGTTCAAGGGATATACCAGCCTGGGCTATACAGTACTTCGTTCATCATGCTTTTCGCTCGTGCATGCCGATGCTCTCAGGGAGTAACCAGAACTGCAATTGTGGCAAAGCTTAGGTCTTAGGGTCTTTGGGCGTGACTTTGACGGTGCCGCAAACCGGGTTTTGAGTACTTAGTACATCAAGCAAAGCGATCAGGTCAGGGACCTGCCCAGACTGATCAGGGCGACATTGGTACTACAGTAAAATAATCAGCGCTTTCCTAAAGCCCAAAGTGGTATATTCCGGGAAAGGTAGGAAGACTGAGACTGTCTTAGAGGAGTATCAGCGTGGCGGGTACTGTATAAAAGCATGGTCAACCAGTGGACAACCCTGGCATGTTGACGGGGGAAGCTATTGGCAGTTTGAGGACTCGACCCGGTTCCCGCATTCGTCTGGCTCAGCAGAAGCGGGAAGGCATGGCACACTCATAAGCACCTTTCGGAAGCTGAAATTAGAGTGCACCTGTGCCTTTTGATCATCACATACTGTACACCAGGGGTTCCGTCGGGTATTCGGAACTCCGAAAAAAAGACGGCGTACTGTAAAATGAAGAAGTTCTAGAACACGATTAGGCAGTTCTATCATAAACGTTGTGGAGCTAAAATCGCGGCTGCCGCGACGACGGAGGCAAAAACCCCAGAGTTTAATTCGAGAGAAGAGGGTCGAGGTCGTCTGGGCCACGTGAGGTATAGTAGAGTACGATGAGTCAGAGATTCGTTCGGGTGGACTAGGAAGAGAGTATCCTGTTCCTGTCAGCGTCATCACGAGAATGAGAAAACAAAACAGGGATGTAGCAGCCCTTGTTGTCTTCCACTGCGGTATCTGGCGAGTGGACCCGGAACCAGGCGTAGATGGACCAGGTGTTCGGCCGAGAGGACATGCAGAGCTGGTCGCCACCACCAATCGCGACGTCACCGCAACCCCTTCCCCCCCTCTAGAACGAGGTAAAAGGGAGATTGAAAGTGCGTTTGCGAACGGATGTCGCGCATTTCAACCGGGATACAGTGCAAATGGGGGCGATTTTCCCGAACGGATGTCCGGAGATGTCCGAGCTTTCGGACTGGTGCTGAAAGCTGTGTGCTGGTAGTTGCCGGATATCGGATCACTGCTGTTGTACCGAGTACAGTCACGGTACTCTGGAAGATTCGCCAGGCTGTTCGTCCGAGACCTGGAACAAGATAACGACGCATCTTGACAAGGTGACTGATAACAGTATCTTGAAGATGTGAGAATTGAAAGAAGTCCAGCGGGTATCAGGCTTGGCGCCAAATTGGGTTGGTGGCCATCGTGAAGGACCCACACAAAGTCGGGGCCGCCCAGCAGGCTGCGACGTACGGCGCGGCGCCAGTGACTCGGACTCGGGTTGCTTGGTCAATGCGGTCAGTGACTCAGTGCCAGTCACGGTCTGAACCACATTGTGCCGCACGTGTCTTGCAGCGTGTTCAGCCAGTTTTGGGGGACAATAGACCCTGCACGCGGGCCTTCACAACTTCACATTCGAGTTTCGTCATCCTATTATAAATAATGTTCTTTGACAACTGAGACTGCGGCCAGACGTCCAACACGTGCCAATACCACGTGACCGGCGTTACGCGCCTCTCGATCCAAGTTTTGGCAGAGGAATATCTCAATGTCATGGGTCCATCCATCAATACTGTCGACTGGAAAACTGAAACAATCATAATGGTGTGTTTCTCTATCTTTATCTCTTTTGGTACATTTTTGGAGCAGGAAATGCTCAGAGCGCGTTTTCTGAATCAAGTGAGCCGCGTAAGTCGTTGATGCTTGGCAAGAGTGCACTGTACCGTGGCGGTCCTTCAGTCGAGCATCAAAGGTGAGGAAATTCTCGCTGGGCGATGGCTTATATTCATATCCCAAATACTGTACCAGCACTCAGCAGTGACCCTCACGCTTTGAACCCAGCGCACATCGTGTCAACTGACGTGCGCTGAGTTCGAATTCTTCTAAACGTGAAGGGGGCCCCGCCTGCGTGCCAATGCTTCGACCTTTGTTCATTGACATGGCCCAGTTTCTTTACCCAGAAGTGGCGCGGTTTATGTCACCGATCGAATTGGGACACCAAACGCGTCCCTCCTCGTTTCACACCAAGTCTATATGGCGTACGACTGCTCAAAGGCTCTCCTTTGCGAGTCCAGATAACCTCACATCCTTCGACACTGCCACACTCTCCAACTACTCTGATCACCCTGTTCTGTCATAGTTTCATCGAGTTCTCCGCCCCCTCACCATTATTTTCTTTTTGTCTACGTCTTCATTGGAATGCCTGTCATTCGTCGGTCACTCGATACAGGTCGCGTTCGTTCCTTTGATGAATCTTTTTCTTCTCCAAGTTCCAATGCTCAGTTCTCCGAGGGATCGAACATCGGGAAAGAACTTTCTTCCTCTCAAACGGAGTCTCATGAGCGTGGGTCCGTGCGTCTTTCACAGTCGTGTCACCTAGCGTCCTTTTCTAACCTATACCGTAGGCTGAAAGACGCTTTTGCATTTCACCGGCACCTGAAATCGTCGACTTTGCCGTAGAGCTGGACAATGCCAATTACAAGCCAGAGGAAACCATATGCCTGTCTCCTTCCCCCGATTTTTCATTCAAATTCACCCTGGCATCGTCATCATACGTTGAGGGTGAAGCGGAGCTTCATGCGAGTCTCTTTGAAAACGAAGGGTTCGAGTCTTATGGGTCTTCCTTTTACACTCAGTTCATTCAGGAAAATCCGGCGTGGACCCCAGCAAACCTCACCTACGAACTACTTTCCCCAACGCAGCCCCAAGTTGACGGCGATATCGAGGATTTGTGGGATAGAGATGTTGCCGCGTGTGACAGGGACTCTACCGAGCCTCATTACGATCCTCCTGCGCGTATGGCAACGATGCGTGTCAGTCCGAGTGTCACCACGTATTCCCCTACATCCCCGCTACTTTACTCAAGCCCTCCGGCATTTTCCTATCCTTCCCCCCGGTCCATTGATGAACGAGACATCACCGAGGTTACTAAAGTAGAGGAAGACTGCCAGCCTGAGCGTGATTCACTCGTGCCTTCTTCTTTCACTTGCCCCAACAAGCGCACGGCTAGCACTCTCAGCGCGTCTCACACGAAGAAACGGAGAGCATCCGCCGCTCCCATCTCGTGTTCCAGCACTAGTGCAGTGCGTTTCCCGTGCAGGATCCCTGGTTGCAAGCAGGTGTGTAAAACTCCGGGTGATCTGAAGCGGCACGAGAGCATCCTAGCGCACAAGCCTCCGTCATGGGAATGTCGTCGCTGCCATAATAAATTCACGCGCGAGGACGCATTGAAGAGGCATAACAGGAACTTGCCGAACTGCTCCAATGCGAAGACGAATCCGAGAGGCAGGTTTGCGGCGATGAAACATCGATATCCCGACGTCGCTCGCAAGATCGAGACGACTTAGAATTGATCATGTTGTCTCGAGTATGTAAGTTAGGCGATACCCCATCGCGCCATTCCCTTGTCTTCATGATATAAATTTCATGATATAGAATAACTAACCTTAGCATCCCCATTTATGCTATTCGCAATATCCTTACCTTTTGTGTACACAAAGCATCGAAGCATCGCATTCCCACTGATGTATCTTACTGTATCACTTTACGTCCTAGTTAGAGTCACCGTGCAGGTCCTCATGATGCCGGTTGTATAGTACCGGTGTTTAATTCGTCTAGATCAACCATCATACCATCAAGTGCCTGGAATGATTCGGAATTGTCAAAACGACCGTCATTAGTTCCTGACCGGTGCTTCCCGCCTTCGTAGATTTCAAACCTGCAACTGATAGACAATAGCAAATACACGACCTTGCAGCCTGTGGCACTTGTGAGCGAGAAGCTAGTGTCTCACCTCTGTACCCTGATCATCGAGATAGATCCAATTTCTCTAAAAAAACAATAACCTGACACGACACCCTATACGTCACTGTGTTGCGCCACATTAAAACAGCACCCATCAGTCACCAATCCCATCAATTGGCCTAGACCACGTGTCACCCCACGGTACGGTAGCGCGCTAGTAGTTACGATGGAAGCCTACAGCGGAAAGGTTTCCGTCGAGAGTGTTACCTAGATGTGGATGACGAATGTCCAAGTCGTGCTCATTGTTAACTTGGGTACACAGGGTAGAACCTCCCATGAGCACCAGTGCAGACGGAGAACACGAGCCGGGAATAAGGCGACTAGGCACATCGATTATCAGTGATCAGGATCCGGGTTTCACGGATGACCGGGACTCCGGTTCGAGACGTGCGGTTCTGGCCGTGGCTGTCCACCATATTGTGCAAGTACAATGCGCCAATACAGCACTTTCAAGAGCAGAACAACGCTGAAACCGAGGTTACGGTTGCGCTCGCCACTGGCCCAATCTCATGTTGGGCAAAACTATACGGTACCCTGAGTGCTAGTGTGCGCAATAGGCATCGGAGGGAGCCAAGCAAAAATAAACAATCGGGTGAAATAGCATCACCCCCATTGCGTGATCTGCAAGGGCATAAGCACCCACCACATGGCGTGGTCGTCTCCAAACCCACGCAGGTGGATCTCCGAGTCGGTAAAAGGTGACGTCTGCCGGATTGCTACGCATCCCCGCTGAATACGATTGGACTGACATGCACATGCCTACTTTTCAGTACCGAGTTGAAAAGCATCTCAAAAGGCGCGCGTCTGCAAACGTTACAATCATTAAGTCGAGATGGTGCCACACAGCTCCGTGCCTATCCAGTTCCGTCACTATAAAGCAAATAACTTTGAACATACCCGCTTATCATCGTCCCCACAGACTTCCCCTCACACGCCTCTATCACTTGACAGCCGAGTCTCCAGCCAACCAAGTTGAGCAACCCTCTGCAACGACAAAAGGAATATGAACTCTACGATGGTTCATCTAAACAGCCGCTCCGCAATCGAGGATGGCATTGCGGTGACAAGTACTGGCTACTTTCCACCACCAAGCGGATTGGCTTCCGCCGAGCCTCAGGCTGGAGTCGCGTTTGACCATCGACTCGCATTCGACAGCCTGGGTGCACAACAACAGTCTTCGGGAATGAATG
>WNFI01276223.1_pt2 | contig 11592 bp, 11 predicted proteins | sample 5400471 | NCBI WGS metagenome assembly WNFI01 (sample SAMN13153348, study PRJNA577476) | soil metagenome | isolation source: 100 cm saprolite on Douglas fir-dominated hillslope | place: USA:California | collected 2013-09-17
TTTTCGGGGCCGGCGCCAGGATGCAGTTGTAGCTCAGTTGGTTAGAGCGCCTGTCTGTGGAACAGGAGGTCGGTGGTTCGAGCCCACCCAACTGTACCACTACAAGAAAATCCCCTGTGGTTTCAGCATCATATTGATAGACCTGACCTATTTGTCCGCTCTAAATACAAAGAGCGTTACAAATGGCACTAAGGATGACGTCGCTAAATCAAATGAGTAAGGGTGAATTTGTTGCTCGTAAAGGTATCCCCGCTGATGTTCGTGAGGCGTATTCCCGGCTCTACAAGGTCTCTTGGGAAGAGCGGCTAACACTCTCTGCCAACACACCACAGCATGAAGCGAAAACGCGGCATGGCGAATGGTTGGCAGAAATTGAAACGCGCATAGCGACCCTGCGCGCTGTTGCGAAAGGTGAGGGCCAGCCACTTACTAGGATCAACGCGATTGCCTTGGCAGGCCGCTGGTACACTTGGTTCGTTGGTCAGCACGAGAATGACCCGGGAACACCAAAGCACTGGCGTGCGATGGGCGATCATCTCGCGTGGGAGGTCCTCTACCCCGAGGCCCCCGAAACATACCACGAGAACTCCAAGGCCGATCCGCATTGGGAGTGGGCTAAGGAGCCCGAAGTTCGAGAAGCAGTCAGGCCACAAATCACTGAGTTGGCCCGTGTAGCAACCTTCCTCGCCAGCGAAGGTCGCGCGTTGAACGCTGAGGCATACGCGCGCTTTGTGGACGCCGTGGGCGACAATCTCTACTCGGCAATCTTGCTCCTGGAGCGGCGTGCTGCGGGCGACTACTCACCAGACGAAACCGTCCAGAGCTTTCCGGTATTCACGGACAGTCCTGAGCGAAGGGCAACGGGTTTAGGTTGTTGGCAGTTATTTGAGGCTTTCGTAAAGGCCACTAAACCAGCCGATGGCACCGTGACGCGCTGGCGCGCAGTCTTTTTGCAGATGCAACGAGATTTCGCGGACACCGTGGTCATTGGGATCACCGAGGATGCCGCGCGCTCGTGGGTTGCCGGATTGGTCTCGGAGAAGCGATCCGCACAAACTGTGCGCGAGGTTTGGCTGGCGGCTTCCCGCAGTGTGTTTAGCTGGGCGACACGGCACAAGCACATCGGCAAGAACCCTTTCGCAGGCGTCAAGGTGGACGTGCCCAAGCGGTCGCGTAACCGCGAGACGAAGGCCTTCAGGTCCGAAGAGGTCCTGATGATCCTCAAGGCTGCGTTGGACTACAGGGAGCCGCAAACCGCCCGTGAGCATGCCCGACGTTGGGTAGTGTGGCTTTGTGCTTACTCAGGCGCGCGCGCTGGGGAGATAACCCAGCTTCGCGGGATCGACGTTGAACGAAGTGGTGACTTTCACGTCATGAGGCTCACACCCGATGCAGGGCCGATCAAAACACGACAGACCCGCATTGTACCGATCCATGAGCACATCATTGAACAAGGGTTTCTCGACATGGTCCGACACGTTGGGAACGGCCCGTTGTTCTACAATCTCGACGAGACGCCGCGAGCTAATGTTGATCCTCTCAAGCCCAGCCGCTCGCGCGCCGCAACGGCACGAGCACATCTGAGCGATTGGGTACGCGAATTGGGAGTTAAGGACCCAGAGGTCAGCCCGACACATGCTTGGCGGCACACATTTAAGCAGCGCGCCGCACGCAATGGCATATCCGAGAACGTTCACGACGAGATTACAGGCCACGCTCCGGCGAGCGAAGGCCGCAAGTACACCACACCTACCGTGGAGGACATGGCGGCGGCGCTGAAGAAGTTCCCCCGGTACGAACTGGGGGAGATCAGGAGTTCGGGCAAGCGCGCTGCCACGAGCAAACGTAAGCGTTGAGTGCGTGCACCAAATGAAACCATGGCCCCGCGTGGGCCAGCATCACGAGAGAGAAGGGCAGAATATGAAATACGGTTTGGGGCGCTTAGGTGTAAAGGCAGCATGGGGTGTAATCGCGATGGGGCAACGCGTTGGCCGGGCCGCTGAGCGAATGGAAGAACGTGCGGGGGAGCCGTACACCCTGCGCTGTAACCTCGCGTGGCGATTGATGACCTTGGGCGAACGCTTGGAGGCCTTCGCGGAGATGCTAGAGACCAGGGTGGACCTGCGGGCACGCAAGTCCGGGCGTGACATGGAAACCCTCTTGGCTGGGCTCTGAGCGGCGCATGTTGTCGAAATCAGTCACGCTGCTGCTCGCGTCTTGCGTGTTGCTTTCTGCCTGTGCGTCACGGGAGCAAATAGCGGCACGAAAGTCCCAGCAGGAACAAGTCGCGCAAACGAAGCGAGAAGAGCATTGCGCTACTTTCGGATACAAACCGGGCACACCGGACTACAGCCACTGTCTTGAGAACCTTTACGTTCAGGATCAGCAGACAGCGGCAGCAGAGAAAGCGGAGGACGCGGCGCGTGCTCAACGCATTGGAAATGCCTTGCAGCAAGCCGGGGCGTCAATGCAGGCAATCAGTCCGCCACCGCCGCCTATCGAGCCGATGCATCGGCCAGTAACCTGTAACACGTTTGGCACGACGACGACCTGTTATTGAGTAAAACAAAAAAGGCCGCACTCGGGCTCCTCATGGAAACCTGTGTGCGGCCAATGTCTGCCTACGACCTACGCTTTCAGGAGGTAGCTCGTGCTGCCTCTACCAACACCGGGAGCGTACGTCACCCCGAGGCCACTGAGAGCCTTCGTGGTCCCATGAGCGGCATTGTTGAGCGTTTCGCGGAGCCGCTTTAGGCCCGTTTGCGTGAGCCCAAGGTGCCCTTGAATGGTGGACAGCGAAACTGCTCCAGAGGGCTGGCCTTCCATGTACTCAATCAGCTTCGTGTGTGAGGTCCCTGCTCTCGGCTTGCGCACCGTGTGGCCGTCCAATTCGAAGTCCCACGGCACCATGCTGAGGCCGGGCATGTCCGCACGAATGTCCTCAAGAATGGCGTCTCCCAAGCTGTCCTGTGAAAGCAAGACGTAGATGTCTGCAGCGGGGCAATTCCCCTCAGCATCAATAACACGCCTGCAGCAAATACGGTTGATGGCCTGAATGATAGAGACGGACATTTGCCGCTGCTCCATCACTTTCCGCACATTGGTGTAATGCTTCCATTCAGACGACCTAAGCCAAGCATCATCTTGAGCACCCTGAAGCGCGCAGAACATGTTGGTCGCCCAAGTTTGCGGTCTATAAGGCAAGCCCAAGATCACTGCGGCATCGAAGTCTTTCCAATCATTGCGGCCATCCACGGCACCCCAATGACCCACAGCAAACCTCTTGAACTTAGCGCCGTAGCCCTTCGTGACTTCCTCGGTATCCATGTGCATGCACATAAACACAGAGCGTTCCGACCCGAGTTCAGCTTCGATGGCGCTCCGCACCCGAGGCCACCTTTCCGCTATACGCGCCACCATAGTGTGCTTCCCAAGCCCGCGCGCTCGGGCAACATGGAGGGTCGCGTTAGCATAGTTGCGAGCCTGGCTGGGGACCGGGGGCCGCACGTGGTTCCCCTCGAATAGGTCCCACAGAAAGTTGGAACGCGCGGTAGCATCTAGGACCACCGGGCCTGGGGTATCCAAGGGGATACTGAGAGCCGCTGAGTTGATAGAGTGATGTTCGCCTGTCTTGGCGTAGTAAGCCCAATCGTCCAAAACGGTCTGAACAGCTACGAGGGTCATATCAACACGATTGGCGAGGCGTGCGCGGTCCTTGAGGCTGTAACGATTGTAGACGAGGCGGTCGTACTCCAGAGAGCGCATGGCGTTGCGCAGCGGCTCCAAGTCAACGCACGCGTGCGAACTACCTTCTTGCCAGAGCATCGACATGGCACCATCAACACCATCAAGATCAACATAGTGGAGGATGACCTGATGGAGCTGTTCGAGCACGGCAACTTCTTCACGAAGCGCCAAGCGGACTGAGACAGGGATGTGTCCGAGCACGAACGCCAAATTCTCTGTTGTGGCATGGCTTTCATCCACGACGTTGGCCAACGCCTCATCAATGATGGTCAGGAGCCTCCGACCACCGCGCCATGACACGAGGCGTTCCCAAGGTGTCCCTAAGTGCGCCTTGAGGCTGCGCTTCGCATTGACGAACGCTTGATGCGTGACTATCAGAACATCGCTCTGGCGAAGATCCTCTGCGGTGGCATGGCTGTCTGAATGATGCACGACCGCAACTGCACGACCCGCTAGCGCATTGATGGTATCCCGAAGGTTATCCGCTTCTGCTTTCAACCGTGTGACTATAAGCATGCCCACCGGCTTGAGCATTCCTTCAGTGTCGCGATTGAGGTCAGCTTGCATCGCTGAGTAAACACAGGTGCCTTGGGTCTTCCCCGTTCCCGTTGGGGGTTGCAAAATGCGCCATGGTGACCGAACACCATTAGCAGTTTCGTCAATCGAGGTTTTAAAATTGTCGCCGATGATCCGCCATAGGGTACGAAGCGCTGGTGATGAACTCAGCCCGAGGTTCTGTGTCCAGTGGAGGTCCATACGCTCCTCGAACGCATGAGGTGACACGAGAGCGTAGGAAGGTAGAGATTGAGGTAGCTTAATAGGATCGTGCATTGTTGGTGTTCCATGGATGGACACGACAAGCCACACAGTGCCTGGAGAGGTACTGAGGTTTGGGCTTGCGAGATTGGGGGGTTGGTGGTGTGAGGTGGTCTGTTCAAAGACCAATCAGAAAGGAGCCCTTGAAGGCTCTAAGGGACAGAGAAAGACCAATAGAGGTCTCAGGGGTACCTTTACCGAAGTTCAGTGAGAAAAAAGTTGATGGCCATGTGGGCAAAACGTCTCCTCTAAGCGTTCGCAGGCCCAATGGGCTCCCAAGGCACCCTAGGTAGCAAGGCTAACCAGCGGGCGTCCTAGGACTTCCTCTGAGCCCTTCGGTCCCACGAATAACCGTTGCGTGGCCAGAGCTGCCTAACGGCGTTACACAGCACCCTGATCTGGAATGGGTGGTGTAAACGATTAGATACAGCCAAGGCTCGCCTAGGTTCTTCCAAAGTCACCAGTGGCATTGGGAAGCCTAGGTTAGCCTTGGTGCATCCTAAGGAGGTTTTCTGGTGGGTGTCATACTTGGACATCAACCAGAGAGAACCTGAGGCGTCCTAGGGTTCAGCGTGGACAGCCAACGGCACGGTGGTCCCGCATTATCTCGGGGCGCGTGTTGGCGGCGTATTCCAACATAGGAGGTCAGTTCGCATGTTGCGGAGAGCGCCTTCGTATCCCCGCTGATAATCGTTGTTTGCAGGATGGCGTTCGAATGTCGCCAATCCGGCCTGCAGATAATTGATTACATCCTGCAGTGTTGCTGGCTTGGTGTGCGGAAAGGATGGTGTAACTTTCATTGGTGTCCTTGTGTTCATAGGTTGCTGACGAAGCGGCGCTAGACGCGCCATTGCCCATCATCAGGCCGCGCGATTACGGGAGGACGCCACAGAGACACGTGTGGCGTTTCGGGCTCAGTGGTTTTTGAGAAGCATCAGGGCTGACGACGGCGGTCGGGCGATGTCTGGTTATCGGGGTAGACCGGAAGTGAACGGCATGCGGTCAAAGTGACGCGAATGGACCCGGACCGGACGTCCCCGCAGGTCCCTGAGGTGCGATAGCCTGTCTTGTTAGCTCCGGTATCAGGATGCTAGAAAAGCCGATGCGCCTCTTTATTTCAGCAATTTCCCGCCGCCTTTTTCCACCAACGGAGACGCTGGAGGGCTACGCCGAGCCGGAATTGATTGATGTCATTTTCCAAAAGACGAAGGCTTATGACCCGAAAGGCGATTGGCCTGAAATAGCGGGCGTTTCATCTGTCCTTGATTTCGGTGGCGGCTGCGGATTGCACTACAAACTGGCTCGGCGGCAGTCGCCCGATATTCGTTGGGCAGTGGTAGAAACCCCTTCGATGGTCAAACGAGCGGGCGAACTTGCAACCGATAGGCTCCAGTTCTTTACCGACATATCGGACGCGCAGGCGTGGCTCGGTGCAATCGACGTCATGCACTCAAACAGCGTTCTTCAATACACAACGGACCCGGAAGATACCTTAAAGCGATTGTGCGGTCTGCGCGCTAGGCGAATGATTTGGGAGCGCATTACACTTTCGAAGGAAGGTATCGAACGTGAGTTACAATCATCGCTACTGGGTGACAATGGTCCCGGCTCATTGGCGGGACTAAGAGAGAAAACCGTCAGATACACACGCACCAAAATTCCGGAGCAGACCTTCCTCGCTGCTCATAGCGAATATGTCTTAACTGAGCGCGGCGCGGATTGGTTTCGATTTTCGCTCGGAGAGCGACCCTCGGCGTTTGCAAGGATTGACTAAGCCAAACAGGCGCGGCGAGACTTCCGGTGTTGGCACTAAGCGGACCTGTCGTTAGTCCCAAGGATTGTCCGCTTGTTGGGCAAGAGCGGACAAGTGCAAGCGCCTTGATATTGAGTTGCAGCGCACGCGAGGTTGAGTGCGATGGCCTACGGTACCCAAGGGCTCGTCTGCTGGGACGTTTGTTGTGTAGAGCTAAGCGACCCCATTAGCGATAGCCTCGGAGCCCCTGAGCTTCGAGCGTGTCCTCTAGGCTATGATAGCGGTTGCGAATGCGATAACACCGCCGCCACAAGAACTTCGGTATGGGCTCGTTCGGATCAGGGCGTGGCAGATTGCGTTGGACGGCGTGGCGGGCATTCATGAGCTGAGCAATGCGCACAACGTCCGCTCTGATTTCCGGCGTGTGCTCCGGGTTATCAGGATCGTCCCATGCGTAGCGCTTGGGCACCGGGCGGTCGAATGGTGGCATCGTGTAGCCTGGGGCCCGCATGGTAGCCAAGGCTTCCTGAGCCCATGGGTGCTCGGGGCCTTTCTCGACAACGAACTGATAAGACGATGCAGTGGGCCGTGTCTTACCGGGAACGAGGCCCATGCTACGCGCGTACTCGGCGAACTCTGCAGCGGACCAACCGGCCTTGATGAATGCTCCGAGAGCCTCGCGCTGTTGGATCGTGCGCAATGAGCGGCGGATGGTCTTATAGTCGGGGTGTGGATCGAAGGTTTGCTCAGTGGGGCGCACGGCTTCGCTGCCGTCCACCGCGTGAGCGGTAGGGTCGAATGTCAAAGAGATTTTTCCTGTACAGGTTGGTGATGAAACCAAGGGCACCGTCGTGCCTTGGGGTGGATAGGGTCGCGCCCATGAGAGGCAGCAGGGACAAAGCTTGGGGCACATCGTGGACCCGCTTCGCAGAGAGTTTCGAACGCCGCTTTGGTCTAATGGTGGGTGGGTTAACAGGCTAAGCGTCTGACAACACGAAGTTTGATACCCAGAAAGGCCATGTTCGGGCTCGGTCTTGGGGTGAAGAGATGTCGCCCACGAGAAGCACCGTGGGGGCCCATTGTGGACCCGCTTCAGCAGAGGTTTTTTTGAACGCCGCTTAGGGCCTACGTGAGTGGGGCTCGGGCGTAACCCATTGATCACTTCGTAATTCGCCAACGAAATCAATGGCCCAATCACAAAGATACAGGTGTTTAGCCCTGCGTTGATTTTCTTGTGAAAAATTGCGGCAGGGGATGCACGTGGTCCTGATGGGCGTATGCAGTCGTGGTGCCACCACAGCGGTCCCGTGCGTCGTTCGAAGCGCTTCTCTGGTGAGTGTGGGTGAGTTCTTCGGCTAAGTGTATGAGCGCGCTGCTTTTGAGGCCAATAAAGTGCCTGTTTGACCCGGCGTTGATTTCTCTCGCGAAAAGACTTCGGTGGGGCCGATTGTGGAAAATTTGTGAGGGCTATCAAACGCTCTAGTGCGTACGTCAGTGGGAATGTCAGCTAAGCTATTGGTATTTCGGCAAATCACTGTTTTCTGCGTCACAATTGGTCCATTTCGCCACAATTGGAGGCCTGATGGAACCTGTGTGAAGCGTAGCGCTGGGCCGAATGGGACCCGTGAGAACTTTGGGATGACTTAGGGGACCCGCTGATCACACGAGCACACCGCTGCTGTTACCTCGGCAGCGGCGGCGGCTTTACTGGAAAATTTTTGAAATCGCCCCGGTGGGTCGCGCCAGAAATCCTAGGGCCAATAGGGGACCCTAATTTCTCACGCGGCGCGCCAGAGCAATCAGGGCTCGCCTAGAGCTGAACTAGTGAACCGCTAGCGTGAGCAGCCAATACGCAAGTCCTCCAGCGATGAACGCTGCAAGGTGAGCTTCGCAGGCCACCGCCACCACGGCAAACCCGGCAACCAATGTTCCTACTGTGACCATCTCTGCATCTCCTTCAGGTTCTGATCGTGGCTGGCCTTGGGTTGGCCCTCAAGCCCGCTCAAGGATGTTACTCACGGACTTCGCATACCACTGGCCACCGCGTGCCGTTGCCACACCACGGGCATTCAGCGCCTCAGCAATCTGCCTGAGTGTGGTAGCCCCGGCCTTCTGCGCTTCCCTGATGATTGGTAGGACGTTCGCAGCGTACCTGTCTGCGTTCGCCTTGATGACAACCTGGGCGGCCTCACGGGCCTCAGGGAGCTTAGGACCACCAAGCACCTTGCCCTGAGCTTTCTTGGCGGCCAGCGCGGCCTTGGTGCGCCCAGCGATCAGGTTGCGTTCCTTCTCACTAAGCGCCGCGTACAGGTGCAGAATGAAAGGATCAACGTCAGCGCCCAACTCTGTCACGATGAAGGGGACTTTGTGGGACATCAGGCCCGAGATGAAATGAACGTCGCGGCTCAGGCGGTCCAGCTTCGCGACCACTACGGACCCTTTGCGCTTGCGAGCTGCATTGAGCGCGGCGGTGAGCTGAGGGCGACGTTCCAAGGCGTCTGCCCCCTTCCCCGTTTCGACCTCCACGTACTCACCTATGACCTCATAGCCTTCCGCAGCGGCAAAGCGTGCGATGTTCTCGCGCTGAGCTTCGATGCCCAACCCTGAGCGCCCCTGACGCGAAGTCGAGACACGAAGATATGCGACGATGGGCAATGCGGGCATGTGGGCCTCCAACAGATGGTCTGTGTATAGACAGTACCCACATTTTGATTTTATACAAGCCTATAAAGCAAACCGGAAGGTGGGGATGGGTGGAACCGGAATGTTGCGGCCCACGCATTTTTCGTGCTTTGTTCTGGCCCTTCAACCACTGGGTGCTGAGATGGCAAAAAAGCAAGGCTACACGGTTACTGTCGCTGGTCCGGGCCACAATTTCGAACGCCCGATAGATGAAGCAACCGCCAGCCAGATTTTAGCGTTGATCATGACCGGGACGGCCACGCCTGCAGGCGGCAACGGAACAGGGGCGCGTGGAGCCGGGGCCCGAGGCGGTGCATCAAGTCAGGCGGGCGCGTCATCGCAGACCGCAGCCACAAACGGATCGCTGGCGGCGTACATCAAGGCGAAGAAGGGCGAGAAAAATCAGATCACCCGGTTCCTCGCTACTGCTTCGTGGCTCTCCAGTCGCGGCGATGATCCACTTACCGCAACAGTCGTCAGCAAAGCCCTCTCGGATCATCACCAAAAGAAGCTCGCCAATCCCGCCGATTGTTTGAACAAGAATGTCAGCAAAGGTCATTGCGAGAAACGGAAAGATGGATCGTTCTTCATTACACCCGAGGGCCTAGAAGCTCTCGAAGGAGCAGCGCCGGAATGAGCGTAACGAGCGCTCTGTCAGCGATCCCTGATGGATTAAGGTTGCCTCTGCTGGTCGAGTACCGATCCATCATTCAGAATTTCGCCGAGCATCGCTGGTCACCGTCCGAGCTTAGCGGCGGCAAGTTCTGCGAGATTGTATTCACGATTTTGGACGGGCACGCCAAGTTAACTTACCCGGCTTCGCCAGCCAAGCCCAAGCGGTTTGTCGACGATTGCCGAAAGCTTGAAAACAATAGTCATGTTCCGAGAAGCTTTCAGATACTTATCCCGCGCCTGCTTCCGGCTTTATACGAGGTGCGGAATAATCGTGGTGTCGGCCACGCGGGGGGCGATGTCGATCCCAATCACATGGATGCAGTCTTCGTACTCACGAGCTGCAATTGGATAATGGCCGAATTGGTCAGGGTCTTCCACAATGTCTCTGTAGCCGAGGCGCAGGATGTGGTCGACAAGCTTGTCGAGCGCCGCATGCCTTTGCTTTGGATCGGCGACAATATGCGCCGAGTTCTGGACCCGAACCTTAGCCTGCGAGAGCAAATTCTATTGTTTCTCTGCACATCCCCCGGAAAAATCGCGACCTCCGACCTCAAAAATTGGACTGGATATAAGAATGCGTCTTATTTCAAGAGGCTGCTTCTTGAGATGCACGGAGAGCGTCTAATTGAACTCGCGAGCGATGGAAGCACCGCCCTGATTTTACCGCCTGGGGACAAGATAGCATCGGAGCTAATTGCAAAGCGCGACATCATCTGAGCGCCGGTCATCCGGCATTGAGATTACAACGGGTTGACGAGGGTAATCTTGCCGGAGCTATAGCGACATTTTTGGTTCAAACGCACCTTGAGCGGCAAGCGGGCTCATAACTCCGCAGAAGGCACATCATTATGGAAATTGGATCAAATTGGACTTGTCCCTATTGCCGCCATGCCCAGGTCTTGGCCGTAGAGCGTGTCCATAATCAGGCCTTGCAGCTTCACGTCTCCGGCTCCAAGTGGAACTCCCCTCACCTTAACGTGGTTGCGGTTGTTTGCACTAATGGCAGATGCAAGGAAATGACACTGTGGACTTCGCTAACTGTGGTGCAATCAGCAGGTCCGCCGCACCGTGAGAAGCGGTTGCCGTTTAAAAGGTGGCCGCTGATGCCGTCATCACACGCTAAGCCGCAGCCCGACTGTGTGCCAGAGCCACTCCGTATTGACTATCAGGAAGCCTGCGCAATTCGTGACCTAAGTCCGAAAGCATCAGCCACTATAATTCGACGCTGCCTTCAGGGGATGATCCGAGACTTCTGTGGTATCAAAAAGGGCAGGTTGATTGACGAAATTAAGGAGCTTCGAAAACGCATGGAGGCGGGGGACGCACCGCGAGGCGTTCACCACGATACCGTTGACGCAATAGACCACGTTAGAGGCATCGGAAACATTGGGGCGCATATGGAGAAGGACATCAATACGATTATTGAGGTCGATCCTGACGAAGCTCAGCGCCTTATCGAATTGACCGAATTGCTTTTCGAGGAATGGTACGAAGCCCGATACAATCGTGAGCAACGCCTCATAAAAATCGGGGCTATTGCAGCAGAAAAAGCGCTTTCAAAAACGCCGACCGTTGCGAATGAACCTGAGACCGACTGAGCGAGCGAGGGCTATGCGTCCTGCAATCCGACTTGCCGTTTTGCAACGCTTGACGGAATACAAAACCTGATACAAAACGACAGACGTCGCGAGCAAATTCGTCAATCTTTTCAATGGAAATTGGGTCGGCTCTTGGTTCCCACCCAACTGTACCAGCCATCAAACTCTTCATCGTGGCATTCGATGCCGAAGCGAGCGCGGTGTTTTCGCAACAGTTGCAATATCAATATCGCGCCTGCTTGCTATTCCTCCGCCATTCACCCACAATTCCGCAAATGGACGCTTCGGGGGGATTCATGTTTGCAATCCGGTCGGGGAATT
>WNFI01436073.1_pt1 | contig 11590 bp, 6 predicted proteins | sample 5400471 | NCBI WGS metagenome assembly WNFI01 (sample SAMN13153348, study PRJNA577476) | soil metagenome | isolation source: 100 cm saprolite on Douglas fir-dominated hillslope | place: USA:California | collected 2013-09-17
AGAGCACGCAGAAGAGGATGATCGGGATCAAACTATCCACATAGCCGCTACTGGTAAAACCCAGGATGTTACTGAAATGGCCCCATTGGAAGATGAACACCAGCACACCATAAGCCGCGCTGATCGAGATGACGTTCATGATCACCGCCTTCAACGGGATCAGCAGCGAACGGAACATGACGGTCAACAGAATGAACGTCGCAACCAGCAGGAAGAGAATGGCCAGGGGGAAGCGGCTAAAGAGCGAGCGATTGAAGTCCAGGCTCCCAGCCTGACTGCCACCGACCAGCACCTTGAAGCCCGGCACTACCTTAGACGCGTGCGCCCGGAAAGCGTCAATCTGGGCGTTACCTGCCTCGCTATCCAGTGTGGTATTAGAACTAACCGTAATCAGCGTCATCCCGCGAGCTGTGTTCTGGGAGACAAATTGAGCCAGATCAGGATTTTGCAGGTAGGTGTCGCTGCTATAGAGATTGATGAGCTGCTGCTGAGTAAGCGCGGGCGCATGTGGATTAGCGGGCAACTGCACGAGGCTGGTAACTCCCGTCACATGCGGCTGGGCGCGCAGCCAGTTCGTCAGGCTGGCCAATTTTTGTAGATTCATCGTACTCAACACGCTGGTGTGGTCGTTCGTTTGGACGACCAGATCAATGGTTTGATCGCGGAACGCAGGATATTGCGCGTCCAACACCTGCAAGCCCTGACGTGCCTCAGCGCTGCTGGGCAGTGAGTTCACGCCTGTCGAGCCTATGCGCAGAGAGAAGATGGGCCAGCCCAGGGCGATCAGCACCGCGCAGACCAGCAGAACAGTCAGTACCGGACGTTGCATCACGCGTAAAGCAGTCGCGCGCCAGAAGCGCTCTTGCTTGCCATGACAGCTCGTTTCGCCGTCCTCTTCTGATCCGGCATGCATTGTAAAACGCCAGAGGTAGGGTACACGCAGAGCGTTGATGCGCGGTCCCAGCACACAGAGCAGAGCCGGCAAAAAGGTCAGGGCACCCAGTACGGCGGAGAGTACGATAAAGGCCCCGCCGATACCAATCGAGGTCGTAATGGAAAGCCCGATCATCATCAGCGCGACAAAACCGATCATCACGATCAGCCCGCTAAAGAGAATCGCCTCGCCAGCCGTGGCCAGCGTCCAACCGATGGCTTCGGCGGTGGAGCGACCATGGGCCAACTCTTCACGGAAGCGGCGGATAATAAACAGACTATAATCGATAGAGATACCCAGGCCCACGATCGAGGCCACGCTCAGCACAAAAGAACTGATCGGTGTATGGAGCGCCACTGGATAGAGCAGCGCCATCGCCACAGGAATCGCAGCAACAGCCAACAACAGTGGCATGCAGGCTGCGGCAAGCGTGCCGAAGACCACAAGCAAAATCAGCAAAGCAATCGGCAACGTCATCATGTCGGCGTGTTCCACATCGCTCAGCGACGAGTGAACAAGCTCATCGTTGATTGCCAGGCCGCCGGTCAGGTAGGTTTTGGCGGGTCCACTGGCTGTAGAGAGCACATGGCGGAGATCGGAAACCGGCAGATTGGCGCCAGAGTGGGATGTCACGATCAGCGCGCTGGTCTTGCCATCGGTCCCCACGGGATTCAGCGTGACGCCTTGCACCGCTGGCAACGCGCGTAGCTTGCTTGTCAGGGCTGTGATCTCTTGCTGATAGGCAAAATTAGAAACTGGCGTAGCAGGGGATTGAAGGACAACCAACGCCTGCGAGCTATTCTGGTGAAATTGTTGTTTCAGTAGTGTACTTACCTGTACGGATTCACTGCCAGCGATCGTTGTATCACCACCGCTGAGCAGGTTGAGGGTGCGTAACATAAACATCGCACTGATCGCGATCACCACGATCCACAAGGCGAGAACAGGCCAGCGAAAACGCTGAATAAACCGTCCATATGCCAGGGCCACGCGATACATCCCGCGCCCTTTCAGCATATCTTTGTCCGGTTTCTCTTGTGCTTGCGGTTCCAGTTCGCGGATTGGTGCTTCTATCAAAAGGATAAACCTCCTGGCTTTCTGTGGCTTGCATCTTGTTCTATGGGTAAGAAATGATAGGTCAACGGGTAAGAGAGGCTTTTCCCTGGCTCAAACGAGCAACGAGAAAAAGAGCAGTCTTTCTCAAAAGCAATATGTTATCTGTGTTTTCCTAAAAAGTATGGGTAAGAGAAGTGAAACATTGTGATACTTACGTTACACTATATACCATAGAGCGATATAGTGAACTCTGTCAATTAATCTACCAATTTGGCTAGCCGGGCAAAGGATGGGAAAGAGAAGCTCTGCAGGAAAGAAATGCTGTGGTTGCCACTTGTGAGGGCTTGATGCATAATGAAATGAATAGTAAGGCAACGCTCTTTTAGCGCTACCTGGAGCAAACGCGCAAAAGGTCGAAACGATGGCACACGACAACCTGGAACAACCGAGAGAACGCCGGGCGTATCTTGAAATCGCGCGTGGACTGAACAAGCAGGCTCTACAGGATTTGCAAGAGGGACGCGCAGCGGAAGCTGAACCGCTGCTCAGGCGTGCGCTGGCTTTGCGGGTCAAAGCGCTGGGACCGGCACATCCGGAGATTGCACAGGGCCTGAACGACCTTGCGATGTGCCTGGAGAGCCAGGGGCAGTACTCAGCGATGGAGCCCCTGCTCAAGCGCGCACTGGCCATCTATGAGCGCGTCTTTGGGGATGAGCACCTCGCAATTGCCCGTGTGTGGAATAATCTTGGCCTGCTCTATAAAAACGTGGGCCGCTACGGGGACGCTCGCCAGGCCTATGAACGCGCGCTCGCGCTGTACGAACAGTTCCATGGACCCCGCCACGAGGATACCGCGCGCGTCTTGAATAATCTTGGCATGCTCTCATATCGCCAGGGACTCTACGCCGACGCGGAAATTTTGCTCAACCGGGCCATGTCGTTGCGCGAAAATTTGCTGGGAGCCGAGCACCCGGATACCGCCAATAGTCTAAACAATCTGGCCATGCTCTACTACAGCCAGGGACGCTTTGAGCGAGCCGAACCCCTCTACCGGCGCACATTGACTATCTATGAGACTCTGCTGGGCGCGCAACATCCTAAAATGGCCCTGGCACTGAACAATCTGGCCATGCTCTATGAAGATCAGGGGGCATACGAACAGGCAGAACCTCTCTACAGGCGCGCCCTGGCAATTCAGGAACAGGCTTTGGGCGTGGAACATCCCGCAACGGCCAGCAGCCTGAACAATCTGGCCATGCTCCACGGCAAACAACAGCACTATGCCCAGGCCCTACCGCTGCTCAAACGCGCCCTGGCAATTTATGAACAGGCGCTGGGAGTTGACCATCCCGATACCCAGCAGGTCAGGGAAAACTACACACATCTGCGACAAGTAGCTGGTGATGCGCAAAACTGAGTCTCAGCCTTGCTGGCTAGCATGCTAAATAAGCAGGGCTGGCCCTTGCCAAAATAGCTCCCGCGGGCGATAATAAGGTCAGAACTTGTGAAAATACCACCTTGCCTTTCTTGAGTCGAGAGACAGAAAAAAATGTATCCAGAGACACTCGGCAAGCCTCAGTTCAACCTGCACAAGCTTGCCGAAATGCTTTTTTCAAACAAGGAGGTTCTTCTATGTCACGCACCTGTCCCCAGTGTTCCCAGGTCAACCAGGACGATACCCTCTTCTGCCGGTTCTGCGGCTATCGTTTCACGGAAAACGAGCAAGCGGTGAACGACGACGCCACGATTCGGCCAGTTAGCCTGGCCCGCGTGCCATCCGACGCCGATCCGAGTGATACCCTAAAGACCAGCGAGCAAGCGGCTCCAGTAGCTCAGCAGCCCGCTCCTGCCATGGTCACCCCGCAGCCACAAGCGCCAACCGTCAATCCTGGAGCACCATACACGCCTAATCCCGCCCAGCAGCCAGTAGGAGCGCCAGTCTACCAACCTCAAGGCGCGTTTATGCCTGCGCAAGGACAACAAGGGGCGTATCCCATGCAGGCCCCTTACGGCCAGGCTCCTTATGGTGCCCCGGTCATGGCCCAGGCTCCTGGCGCTGGCTCAGCCGCCTGGCAGCGAGCTTTCGCTGGCAAAGGCACGCCCGTACGTCACCAATCCTGGCTGCTCGACGGCAAACAGGTCCAGCCAGCTACACTGCGCGACTCTCTGATTGAAAACGTGCAAAGACAGGGTGTGATGGGCATTACGGCGACCCCTGAGCGTCTGCGCGAACAGGGTGTCGTGATGGAAGAGCGCGATTACGCGCGCGTACAGTACGGCACATCCGCCATCTTCGTCTACATGGCACCTATGGGCCAGAATCTCTATGTCTCGCGCACCTCAACGGTTCACCAGCCCCTCAGCCGCACGCGCATCTTTGTCCTGGGCGCTCTGCTCGTACTTATGGTCATCTGCTGGCTGCTTTCCGGGTTGATTAATCCATCCTCGTCAGCATTCATCAGTGGCTTGATAACCTTTTTTGGCTATGCCTTTTTCGGACTTCTCTTCTTCTTCCTCTTCCTGCTCGCTCGCTCGCTCGTTTTCTTGTTGACCGATAAGGACTTCCTGGCCTACCTGCGCCCCAATCGGCTCAACGATTTTACACTGGACGCGCTCTCGTCTGTCGAGAAAGTCACGGACAAGGCGCTGCGCGAGACGCTGAGGCAGGCAGGTCTGAACGCGGATGAAATCACGCCGCCCGCGCAGAGCTACGCGCCACAACAAGCGCTGCACCGCTTCTAGCACAGGCAGCCTATGACCTCGCTCTCTCACAAGGTGAGAGAGCGAGGTCATAGGCGATAAATAAAGAGCACAGAGGGGTACCTTCTTGTTGAGGGAACACACGAAATAGTAAAAAGGCATACCTCGTGCTCAATCTGTTCTGGTTCATGGACCAGCACGCTAGCCTGACGCGCTGTCGATCTCCGTTTCCCTCGTCACGTTAAAGACGCTACCAGTTCTGAAGCGGTGCGCTCTACACCTTTTAGGCGATCCAGGCAGTGGAACCCAAGCATTGCCAGATCATTCTCGCGCTGCGCCTCATCCAAATTTTCATGCAGGAGATTATGCAGCCATTGCGCAAGATTCCTCAGTTGGATGCGATATCCATAATACGCCAGCCAGTTCGCGTGCCAGCGCATTGGTTCCTTGTGGATCAGACGATAGCCAGCATCGAAAGCGGCGAAGTCAGCCCCATAGAGAAAGGCATCCCGTTCCGGAGGCGCGATTACTGAAGATTCCCAATCAAGCAACACTAGTTGACCGGCGGGAGTAAGAATCATATTTCCACCCCAGGCATCGCCATGGCAGGCCACCAGTGGCACCTCCGTTCGTCGTGCTTTGGCCTCATACTCCTGGCTGTGGGCCAGAAACGCGCGAATCTCTTCGCGTTGGGGCCAGATAAGCTCGCGGAGTCGCTGAAGGTAGAGCGCATCCCGCGCAGAAATATGGGCGAGCGAGGCCAGGTCAGCAAGCAATTCATTATCAAATGGAGCTGTCAGGTTGTCTTGAGGAGATCGCTGGCAAAGAGATTCGGGAAGCTGACCTGTATGCAGTGCGCCTAACGCCTGACCAATTTGCTTAATCAAATCTGGCGACATTGGGTACGCATCAGCGAGAGTATCACCAGGGATAAAAGTATAGAGAGCCAGGAGCAACGAATCGCGTGCTGTGTACAACGTTCCCTGAATAGTCGTCTGGGGCTGCGGGGCCGCAATGCCTGGAAACTGATGCCCGGCCACCAGCCGCTGAAATGGCAGTGAAAATTCCATATGAGCAGCTGTCCTACGACCAACAGCGGTGCGCTGATCAACAATTTTGAGGTAATAGGTGCTTTGTGGGTGTACCTCTATTTTATAAGAATAAGCTGAGTCTCCCATGGGGATAAACGCGATATCTGTTACACACAAATTCCAGTGCTCTAGCAGGAGCGAAGGAATCTGTACATCGTTCTCAGACAATGGCGTTTTCATTGAAATGCGTTCCTCCCAAGCAAATAACAGCTCATAATGGCTTAATTCTATCTCTCTACTCTACCATTTTTCAAGCTGTATGCTAACTAGCCACATGCAGTACACAGTTGCGCTTGCAGCAGATGAGGAAGGATAAAAGACGTGCAGAGTAGTAGAGGTATTGGATTTTCCGCTGAGTTATTCGTTGGTAAAATATAGAGCCTTCATGCTATAATAAGCACGGCATTATATCCTTACGATGAGGAGCAGCGTCCGTGAGTACACCGACATCGCCCTTTTGCGAACATTGTGGAGCGGCCAATGAGGCGCAAGCAACCTACTGTAGTTTTTGTGGGTATCCTGTACAAAAAGTGCAACCAGCTAACGACGATGCCGATAAGAGCGGCCTGCTCGCTGAGACGCTACTCAAAGAGCGCTATCGCATCATAAAGCCGGTTGGTCAGGGCGGCATGGGCACAGTCTACCGCGCCCAGGACACAGAGCTGAATGATCGGGCCGTCGCGGTCAAAGAGATGATTGTAAGCGGACTCAACCCTAAAGCGGTCAGCGAGGCCACGGAAGCATTCACACGCGAAGCTACCCTGCTCGCAGCTTTACAGCATCCCAACCTGCCCGGCGTCTTTGAACATTTCCAGGAAGACGGCCGCTGGTACATGGTCATGAGCTTTATCCAGGGCGAGACCCTGGAAGCTTACCTGACGCGCACCAACCGCAACAAACTCCCGCTCAGCGAAGTCCTATCCATCAGCAAGCAACTCTGTACGGTGCTGCACTACTTGCACAGCCAGTATCCGCCAATTATCTTTCGCGATGTCAAGCCCGCCAACATTATGCGTGCCCCGGATGGACAGATCTATTTGATCGATTTTGGCGTGGCGCGCCGCTTCAAGCCAGGTCAGAAAAAAGATACCACGCCTTTTGGCTCCATCGGCTACGCGCCGCCTGAACAGTTCAACAAAACCCAGACTACGCCGCGCGCGGATATCTACAGCCTGGGCGCAACCATGTACCAGCTCCTCTCAGGTCACGAGCCCGATACCACGCCGTTCCACTTTCCACCGTTACAATCACTGGAACCCACCATGCCCACAAAACTCGTCGCGTTGATCGAACAGATGTTAGACATGGACGAGATGAAACGCCCGCTGAATATGCTAATCGTGGAACAGAGGCTGCAAGAGATCAGCGCTGATAATCCATCGCTCCAGGCGTTCTCAGCATTCTCGCTGCCACAACCAGCCAAACAGAAGCGGCAGCGTGCTCTACGAACTGTGCTCATGCTCTCGCTAGCTATTGCTTGCCTGGTAGTTGGCGGCTTCCTTGGCGACGGCATCGGCAGCGCGAGTACCATCAACAACTATCAAACAAACTTCTACACTACAGCAGTAGCACAGGATCATGCTACAGCCACCGCCCAACAGATCGCGGCCCTACCCGATCCTTACTCGCCAAAGGGTACGCTGGCGCTGGTGGACCCGCTTAACCAGGCGAACGCCTGGCAGGAAGGCTCGGCCCCCAATATTGGGGGAAATTGCCAATATAAGAACAATGCATTTCAAATCAGTCAGACAAACGCTGCTGCTTATCATACCTGCGATGAGAGTAACACCTACACTAATTTTGCTATTCAAGTGGATATGACAATCCTAAATGGCGGCTGCGGTGGCCTTAATTTGCGTGAACAACCCAATTATGAACAATTTTACAAATTCGATGTGTGTTCGGATGGAACATACGATTTCGCGCATTACACATATATTTCTTCTTCTGATGATTTTACTATTAATACATTAATAGTAACTGGCAAAAGCAGTTATATTAAAAAAGGTATACAAACCAACACTATTGCTGTTACCGCTAACGGTAGCAATTTCGATCTCTATGTGAATGGACAGAAAATTGAGAGCGTCAGTGACAATTCCGATAAAGCGGGAGCTATCGGCCTGACTGCTACTCCGATGAAGATATATCCGACAGTCGTCACCTACCAGAACGCCTTGATTTGGGCGCTACCATAATGCACCTGCTATTTGAAGGTCTCTGCTAGGAAGAGCAGGAGTAGCATTTTTAGACAACTGAGGAGCAGCATCCATGAGCACGTCAATCTCGCTCTTTTGTGAGCACTGCGGGGCGGCCAATGAAACGCAAGCAACTTGCTGCTGTTTCTGCGGGCACTCGTTACACGAACCCAAAGTAGCAAGCTACGATGCCGAAAGTGGTTGCCTGCTCGCCAATGCCATGCTCAAAGAGCGCTATCGCATTCTCAAGGCGGTTGGTCAGGGAGGTATGGGCACGGTCTATCGCGCGCAAGATACGGAGATGAACGATCGACCGGTCGCGGTTAAAGAAATGATTGTGAGCGGACTAAGTCCCAAAGAGGTTGAGGAAGCCACGGCATCATTCAAACGCGAGGCCACGCTGCTCGCCAGCTTACAACACGCCAATCTCCCCAGTATTTTTGAGCATTTCGAGGAGAATGGTCGCTGGTACATGGTCATGAGCTTTATTCAGGGAGTAACCCTGGAATATTATCTGGAGAGAACCGGGCGAAACAAACTCCCGCTGACTGAAGTCTTGCAGATCAGCAAGCAGCTCTGCTCAGTTTTACACTACCTGCATACCCAGCAACCACCGATTATCTTTCGCGATGTCAAGCCCGCGAACATCATGCGCACGCCAGACGGGCAAATCTATCTGATCGATTTTGGTGTGGCGCGTCACCTCAAGCATGGCCAGAAAAAGGACACCACGCCCTTCGGCTCGGTCGGCTACGCGCCCCCAGAACAATTTGGCAAAGCCCAGACCACGCCACGTTCGGACATCTACAGTCTGGGCGCAATGATGTACCAACTGCTGTCGGGCCACGAGCCTGATAGCACACCGTTTCACTTCCCACCGCTACAATCACTGGAACCAACGGTGCCGGAGCAGCTTGCCACGCTCATCAAACAAATGCTGGAGACGGACGAGAAGAAGCGACCAGAGACTATGTTGATCGTCGAACAGAAGCTCCAGGAGATCAGCTCTTCTGCCCTATCCATCCAGCCATTTGGGTTGCCGAAACCGGCAAAGCAGCGAAACAGGCTCTCCCCATTTGCACAGGGTATGGTCTTCCTGGGCATTTGTTGCATGGTAATAGGGGGCTTCATAGGTAATGGGATTGGTGCGGTCAACGCCAATGCCACCAATCAAACGCACGCTACCGCCACAGCCACAGCCATGGCCAGAGCCGTAGCCGCTACCGCCACAGCCCAGGCTAGCGCCATGGCCACTGCACAACAGATTGCATCCAGTCCTAATCCCTATTCCCCACCAGGCACCCAGGCATTGGTGGACCCGCTCAGCCAGCCCGGCGCGTGGCAAGAACAGTCAGATACGCAATGGGGAGGACAGTGCCAATTTGTAGATGGTGCCTTTCAAATCAGCCAGAATTTCCCGAATAAATTCTATGAATGCGATACAAGCAGCATTTACAAAAATTTCGTCATACAAGTAAATATGGCAATTACCCAGGGCGATTGCGGTGGCATAACCTTGCGGGCAAGTACTGATGGCTCGAAATTTTACAAATTTGAGGTGTGTACAGATGGCACCTACTATTTCTATCGTTACGCCTCACAATCTGGCTCTGACACAAAAACATTAAATACGAACTATACATCGCCAGCCATCGGTATGGGGGAGCAAACAGACATTATCGCCGTTGTTGCGAATGGGGGTACATTCGACCTCTATGTAAATAACCAGAAGATAGATAGCATCAGTGATAGCTCTTATAGTATGGGTTCTCTTGGTCTTGTTGCTCATGCGAGAGATCAAAATACAACCGTCACCTATCAGAACGCCATCATCTGGGCGCTACCATAAAGGATTGCCTGATCTGCCATTTCCTGAATGAATGCACACGTTTAAAAACGCTTCCCCCGTTTTTAAGGAAGCGTTTTTCGATGCAGATATTTATCCTGATCCCAGCATTATTGCGTCATCTCGCGCACCAACTGGCTCACCAGCTTGCCATCGGCCTTGAATTGCGAGTTCGCGCTGCTCTTTATCGGCCAGCTCGTCGCGTTTGGCCTTGCGGTACATCTCGATGGCCTGGCTGCGCTTCTTAATCTCCTGCTCCAAAACCTTGAAACAGTCTGCCTCGGTCAGCTCTTTGCCGAAATCAGCGTTCTTGCGGTCCGTGCGGGCCACTTCGAGATTATGGATCGCGCCAACCGCCATGCGCAAGGTGTCCAGTCGCTGCTGCTCTTTAGCACGTTGCGCTTCCTGGATGTCTTTGCGCAACTGCTGTTCAATGGGAAATTCCTGTCGTGCCTCTGCCATAGAAAAACCTCTCTACTTGATGATGTTCTCTGCGATTGCCTCACAAGTATAGTATATGGTTTGCGATTCGTCAAGTATTGCTCTGGACCTCAAAAAGTGATTGACAGAGAGAAAAAAGATGGTACAATGGGGAAACTAAAGAACAAACGTTCTCCTGGCATAAAAGACTGAATGATCCTTTTTCGCGTGTTTTCCGGTCGATTTTCTGAACACGACCTCAAGCATGCTTTGAAAGCAGAAGAAGCCGATGGGACAGAGCGCCAGAACGACCAAACTCCTGCTTGATCTCTCGGCACGAGATCAAGCAGGAATGAATAGCCGCAAGCGGGCGTACCTTGAGGAGACGGTCAAGATCCTCGATGCTGCCCGCCGCTTCTACTTGGATTTCTTTCTCGCCCATCCCGACCCACGGCCCGCGTGGAACTTCAGCCAGCGGTTCCCCGACTTCCCCAATCGCTACCGCCGTTCGGTCATCAAAGATTGCCTTGGCAAAGCCCGAGGCTATCTCAGCACCCTGTCCACCTGGCAACGTTCAGGCAAGAGGAAAGGGAAACCAGGCATTCCGACTGCGGCCAACCATCCCACCCTCTACGCCGGGACGTTTACGCTGGAACTGGAGACCCTGGACCTGCGCAAGAGTTTTCTGCGCCTGAAGGTCTATACGGGCGAGCAGTGGGAGTGGGTCCACTATCCGACCCGCTACAACCGGTACTTTGAGCAGCGTCGAGCCGAAGAAGGATGGGAGCAGGAAAGCCCCAAACTGATCCTGGGGAAACACGCGGCCGCCATCCATTTTGTGCAAACCAAGACCGTTACCGCCAAGAAAATCGTGGAGAGCAAGCGCGATCCTGATCTGGTGACGGTCGCGGTCGATCTCAATGTCAAGCAGCTCGCGGTGATCACCGTGAGGCAACAGGGAAAAATCATTGAGACCCACTTTGTCTCGGATCACGGCCTGGATCAGCATCGCTATCGCCATCTGAAACGCGTGGCGAAGAAGCAATGGCAAACAGGCAAAGCGGTCAAGGGAGAACGCAGCAATCAGGACCTGTGGAGGCATATTCGTTGCCAGAACCGGGATGCCGCTCACCAGACGGCACGTGCCATTGTCAAGGTCTGCGAGCAGTATCCTGGCTGTGTGCTCGTGTTTGAACGGTTGCGGGTGATCAAGCCCAAGGGGGGCAGCAAGTCAAGGAGGCTCAATCGCAAGCAAGCCAACCAATTGAAAGGCCAAATCAACCACCTGGCGAAAGAAAAAGCCTATGCCATTGGCGTGATGAGTGTCGAAGTCAATCCCCATGGC
>WNFI01109725.1_pt1 | contig 11588 bp, 20 predicted proteins | sample 5400471 | NCBI WGS metagenome assembly WNFI01 (sample SAMN13153348, study PRJNA577476) | soil metagenome | isolation source: 100 cm saprolite on Douglas fir-dominated hillslope | place: USA:California | collected 2013-09-17
ACTATAGGTAAGGTCGAACTTGCGGGGCTTTATTTATCTGGGATTCGGAGGCGTTTTCAAGCGGTTGCGATTAAGCCCCCATAAGCTCCCAGGCGGGGCGCGGGCCGCCCGGTCTGCCTTAATGGAAGCCCGTGGTAGAATTTGCTGTTGCCTGTCAGAGACAGGTGGAGAAATCTCGCTGTGGGCCGATAGACGGGCGCCTGGGACAAGCTATTGTGGTGAAATTAGTTTGTCGCGGGGTGTGCCGTGAGTTTTCAGATTACAATTTTAAAAGTCTTGGCGGGCCATCCGGATGGGCGCGCCTCCGTCACCGAACTGACGCGCTATGTCAGCATCCTGATGTCAAGCGGATCGGATTGGACCGACCGGATGCGACGGTTGGCCGTTCGCGCGCCAAAGCTCGAAATTTTTGCCAATTCATTTGTGCTGCGGGACGATCGCGGTTGGTGCATCACGGATTCGGGCAGGCAGTTCTTGGCTTTCTTGGAAGCGCCGATCCCCGCACACGCAGAAGAGCAGGAGCAACCATCCGGACCCCGCGTGACGGTCGTTACCACACCGAGCCAGGTCCAGCCGACGCTTCGACTGGTTGTAGACAACACGCGCACCTCGCAGTCCGGTCTCGGTCCGGACGAAACACGGCGGTCTGCATGATCGCCATTCTTGCGGGAGACGGAGGCGCAGAGTGCGGTATGCCGATCGGCGCAGCTACCAAGTAGTCCGATGGGCGGCGAAAGACTGCTCGTGAGCCTTCGCCGCCCATCCAGAGTCGCTCAGCCGAACGCGCTGGAGCCCACTCGCCGTTGTCTGGCCCGCAGCGTCTACGGCCTTTCCAGTCGCTCCACCGTCTGCGCCGCTGCCGGCGCTTGAACGCGTAGATCACCGTGTCCGCGGACTCCCCGGCATCAAGCGACTGCAACGCATCGATGATGTCGTCATAACTGACGACATTCCCTGTTGCGGAAGCCCGCAGCGTAGGATTGGATTCGATCGCACATGCGTCGGATGCCCACGAGGCAAGCACCGACCGCTTTTCCGCAACCGTCATGTAGGTCTCCCGCACCACATCGAGCGGGTGGCGGAAGGCCTTGGACGGATGAAGAAGCGCGTCAATGTCGAACGGTGTCTTCTTGGCTTGAACGTTTTGCTCTATGATTTTTCTCCCTCAACACGCGGGCGGTTTCGAAGAGGCTGCACCAAACGCCCGCCGCCACACGTGAAATCGTCCGGGCGCCCACGGATTGAACGGCCGGGACGTCCGAGTATGTCAGCCATTGCGGTTGATCGCGATGCGGCGGACATTCTTCGCTTCGGCCGACTTCGGCACCGTCACGGTCAGCACGCCGTTCTTGAACCCGGCTGAGACTTTGTCCTCATCGACGTCCTCCAGCGGTATGCGCCGGCGGCGGATTTTGATTCCGCCATTCAGAGGTTCGATCCCTCCCGCCCCAGCCAAAAATTTTCTTTCAAAAACAATCGACTAGAGTACGAATTGCGACGCATTCTCACCGATTTCATGTTGCGTCATGTCGCAAAAATTTCCGTTTGTTTTCAAGGCTTCCCAAAGTTTGCCGGCGGCTCCACGCGACATGGACGCAACATGATTGGCGTGCCCTAACAACCTCAATATGCCTAGGATCAAGCCATTTCTCTTGCGCTCGTGGATGAGAGAAAACATTCGTGCCTGCCGATCTTCGACAAGTCTATTCCTTGGTTCAACTCGACCAGCTTTGCGTCCATCTCCGGACCAATCGCAATTAGCTGAAAGATGAATTGCTCGCCGAATTGAACGACCGCGTACATTACGCGATGTTCCGGACTGTGATTAAAGCGATAGATAAACTGATCGAATAGCGACTTTCGGTTTCGTTCAATTTCCCGCAGGGCCGGTGCCATTTTTAGAATGCTGTTTATGTACTCCGGCGTTGTATCCCGAGACAGTCGATTGATGTGATTAACGTAGAGGACCCCATCAAAAATGTGATGGTTGTGCCTGTAATACAGGGCTTTGCTAAGCTTGATCATGAACCGCGATATCATGGCCTGCGTCAGAGGGCCAAGATTCGCCATCCCCCATCCTTCTCGTCTCCGTCGGTCACCATCACGGCCAAACGCCAGCCTTAATGCATGCTTTGTCTCATTGCGCGTTACGTCGTTCCACTCTGCAATCATGTGTGGCTGGTTATTTTTGACTCCTCGAAGAAGCCTTTCCCATTCCAGTTGATCAGAGGCGCTCGCGTTCCCGGCCGAATCGTTACGAATCAGAATCGCGAGAGCCTGCTCGTCGAGGCGCGCGCTGCCGTTACAAGGCTCGCATGCCGGGAATTCGTAGGTTTCCGGCCACTGCCGATTCTGAAAAAAAGTGCGGGGCGGGCAATGATCAGACGTCGTCGCAGCAGCACCGCAATAAACACATGAAGGGTGTTCCTGCAAAAAAATCTGCCGCCGGTTCAGTTTGCGGTTAGCCTCGCCCATAGTGTTGCTAACCTCGGGATTCAAGCGCCCTGTCGCGTTCCGTTTCACGCTTCGCCCACGGCTGAAGATGCAGCTTCAATTTACTAGCGCTTCTTCAACAGTTGGCTGAGAGACCTCGATCCCGTCCGGTCCAGAAGCGTGTCGAGCTTCATATCGCCGCGCACGCCTGACGCAAAATTGTCGCCGTACGTCTGACGCAGCGTATCGACGCGGGTCGCACCGTTCTTGTGGCGAATCTCGCCGTTGTTGTCCCTGCAACGGTTATCGAGGCCGGGGTGACAGTTTTTCGACATCTTGTTCTCCGATAAATTGGGCCGAGCTATGCCCGGCCCGGTTTCACAAGGGGCACTGATTGAGCGACAGCAAATTGTCGTTCCAAACACCATCAGCATAGGTGCGAAGGTATGGGTCATGCCCAGACGCCCGCACGACGCCAATGTTCGCCCGCTTCCCGGTCTTGGGATCGACTACGAAGAAGGTATTGCTCTTCGCGTCGATGCTTTGGACCACCCGCTCACGAGGCCATGTCCACCCCGCCTTCGGGTTACCGAGGTGGGTTATATGTTCATGGGGGCTTTGGGGATGCGGTTTTGTAATACAAGTTACCTGGACTTCGGCCATAATGGCTCCTTTCAGAAACGGGCACGAAACTGTGCTCAATTCCCCTATGCGGACGTTGGACCGTTACGCGGACAGCCGGGACGAAATCTTTTTTCCTGCGAAATGTCTGGGGTCGGGCTTTCGCCCCGCATAGGAGAATGAAGGGGGAGCCCTATTGAAAGCAGACGTATCCGTTCGCTCGCGCGGCGAGATCGCCGCTGCGATCCGTGCCCTGACGGATGCGCAATGGATTCGGCTGCGAAAAGCGTCTGGTTACTTCGCCTGGGTCTATGATCTTTCAGCAGAGGACCTCCTTCAGGAGGCGTTTTGCCGGGCGCTGGTCGGCACCCGACAGTGTCCGGTCGATGTCGATATCGTAAAATTTCTCGCCGAGGCGATGCGCAGCATCGCCAATGGGGAAGGCGGAAAGATCGAGAACCAGATCGAAACGGTTCCTGTTGTACAGCTTGGAGCCGTGTCTGACAGCGCCGTGGATTTAAAGGATTCGACCGACAGCCAGGAGGAGATCATGGTAGCAGCCGAGACCGACGAGGCGACGCGCCAGGCCATTCTCGGGTTGTTTCCTACCGACCATCAAGCGCGCGACCTAGCCGACGGCATCTTGGCTGGCTACGAGGGCGAAGATCTCCGAGCGCTCACCGACCTTGACCAGAAGGGCTACGCCAGCAAAAGGAGATTCATGCGCCGCACGATCGACAAACATTTTCCAAAAGTGGAAAAGCCATGACCGGCACGGACAAGAAGGGGCGTGAGGCGCTCGCCCGTCTGGCCGATGTGCTTGTCGACGATCTGTTGGCCGCGTCGGATCAAGAGATCGTTGCGGAGTTTGTCGAGACCCAAGGTGACCCCGCCAAAAACGCAGAAGCGATGCGGATGCTTTTCGAGACGAGTGTCCTCAAAGCCAACAAAAACCGCCTACACACGGCCCAAGCCGGGCTGGCCGCCGATCAAGCGGCTCCGGCGAATCCTAAGATCGTCAGTATGACAAATGTCAGAGCTCGGCTTAAGCGCGCCTTAGCGACCTGTCCTCCCGAAGTGAAGGTCACGCTCGCGGCTCGCAACGAAAATGAGTTGTCGGACGCCGATGTGCTGGGGATGCTTCAGGACCTCGAAGAACTTGGAATTGTCGTGTCTGGCGACGAGAACGGTAGTTAATCGTGACGCGTCTAATGCCGGCCGAGCGCCTACTCCAGGAATTGGGGATCACGCAGCCAAGCGAGATCGACCTCGAAGCCATAGCCTTCCATCTCGGCGCCCGCGTTCGTTATCGCAAACTTGATGGCTGTGAAGCGCGCATTATTGGCCGCAACGACGCGGCGATTATAACGATCGGCAAGGATTGCTCCGATCGGCGCAAACGATTTTCACTGGCTCACGAAATTGGCCATTGGACCCATCACAAAGGTCAGACGCTGGTCTGCCGCGTTGAAGAATCACTCCCGCAAGGCAAGATGTCTCCGGAGCGCGTGGCCAATAATTATGCGGCGGATCTTCTTATGCCCCGCTATCTGTTCGGTCCTGCAGCGCGCGTTTATCCCAAATTGAACTTCAAAACGGTCAACGACATTGCCGACATCTTTCATACGAGCCGGCCAGCGACTGCCATCCGTCTTGTTGAAAGCGGCCATTCGCCCGCCTTCCTTGTTTGTCATGGACTCAAAGGCCGCAAATGGTTTGCGCGTGGACCTGACGTCCCGCCGCGCTGGTTTCCGAGAGATGATCTCGACGCTGACAGCTTTGCGTTCAGCGTCCTTTACGGCAAAAAGCCGGATGATCCTATGCCCCGCAAAATTGATGCGGACGCTTGGTTCGATCGGCGCGATGCAAGTAAATACGTTGTCCACGAACAGACCATCCGTAGTGCCTCCGACGAGATTCTAACCCTTGTCCTTATTAGCGACCCAGAAATGCTTGAAGAGGAATAATCCTTCCTCATCCGTTTTTCAGAAGCTGGGCTTCGTACTCTTTGCTTGCTGCGAAGTCTGCCATGGTCTGCGCACGCGTCCGGTAGTCGCCAGGAAATACCGTGTAGATGGGAATCAGAGATAGCTTCATCGAAATCCCCGTACGCCAGTCCCGGTATCCGAACGATGACAAGGCAATTCCTAATGATCCAAAACGCCTCACCCTAGCCAATGGCGCGAGGGACGCATCAACCACCCTTATGAAGCGCGCGGTCGCCCTTTCGCCTCCACTTTTCTCTTCTTCCTGGGCTTCGTTACAGCCTTCGTGGCCCTGGTCCGCAATTGATCATGCATCATGCATGGTGCGCCATCGACCATGCACCACGCTACTTTCGGCCCAAGACGATTGCGGCGAGAGCAACGACAAGCCCAAGGATACCGGTAATTCCGGGCACCCAAAGTAGCAACCCCTCACGCGACGCCTTGTTCTCAGCTCGGATAGCCGCACGCATCTCCACAATTCCCTTCTTCGTCAATTGACGCCGGCCAGTCACGATGCCGCGCCCCCACCGTTCCTCATCCCGAATGTCGGGCGCCGCCAGCATCAGCCGCCGCGCCTCAGCCAAAAGGTATGCGGTGTGCAGTTGGACGACCTCATCATCCAGTTCGTAGTCATCCGTCATCCCACTGGTTGATAGGTCCTCAATTTCTTCTGCTGACGCCTTCCGACCCTTCGCCGCAGCCAGGCCCTTCTCATACGCTTTCCCAGCGGCCCGCCTCTGGCGTTCGGTCCCCCACAGATTCCATCTAAACCGCAAATAGTCGAACATGCTTGTCTTCCCTTACGGGTATCCCGCGGTAGCGATGGGCTTGTATTTCTGCCAGAAGACCAATTTCATCGCCTTTTTCAGCTTCTCAAGCTGAAGACGTTCGTGAGGATCAGGACCAACGAGCCCTATGACAATCGAGGCGTACCGGCTTGCTCTCTTGTATTCGGCCTCAGCGTCCTCTCGGCTCACTTCCATCGGCGCATTTTTAACGCGGCAGCTTTTATCGAGATCGATATAGAGTGCGTCTTGCTTGATCCGGTCGCGTGCTCGAAAAGCAATCGCGACCACATCCGGCGCATAGTCATCGTCGCCGTACTCGAAGTTGCCACGCCCGATCTTCTCGAAGTAGAGAATATTCAACGCGCTGCTGACGCGTGGCGGGAAACTATCTCCGAGATCATATTCCCCTCTTATGATTGCCTGTAGCTCTTCAAGAGTATCCCACTCGGGATCGATGTACTCCATGACGATCGCGAGCAAATGCTTGCACTCGTGATTCCTCATTACCCGCAGTAGGTCCGCATCCCACGGTAGAAGTTCTTCCCGCGCCATATAGAGGAGAAACGCTTTCGCATATTCTTCTTGGGCCAACATGCAGATGGCCAGACGCGTACCTCCGCGCTCTTGAAATTCAAGGTGCAGGGCATCGTCCATCAGACGATCGGCATTGTCGAGACACGCATCAATCGACTTTTGTACATCCTCTTTTCGAGGAGGTTTAATGGGAGAGCTGGGCATCGGTCACCAAGGGTCCGTTCAACAGCGCCTAAAGGTTTCTATTTTCATGTACCGCGCCGCGACGAGTGTTATCGCGTAGCCATATCGATCTTGTAGTGGAAGTGACAGGCAACACATTCCAGAAAGTTATGTAGGTTTGCCATCACTTTGCGGAGGTTGGTGAGATCAACCTCAGACAGCGCCAACTTGACGGAACGCCCCTTCGTGTCGTGCGCAAAACGAAACGCATCGGAGCCCGGATCGACGGTGTCGAATTCTGCAATCAGAGACTCCGCAGCGCCAAACGCTTCATCGTCCTTGGGTTGAAGATCGTTTTCAAAGAATGCAACCACGCGCTTACATTTCGACCAAAGCGCCTTCAGATTATGCGTGCGAAAATCTGGGGCCTCACCGGCCCAAGGGCCGAATTCTACCAAAAGATATTTCAGGTGCAGTTCAAGGCACTGGCGGTACGCAAAAACTGCGGGATAAACCAGGTTCTGCGCCCGGCGCGGCGCGGCCTCACTCTCTGAGACCAGCAAGTCGCCTGCTTCCTGAAATCCTTTGATCATCCGGAATAGGCGCTCATCAGCACGGTTGGCGACCCACGCGCCGGTAAATGGGGGCGCTTTTAAAAATACTTTGTCGCTGAGGCTGGGCCATGGAAGTGACGAAGTTTCCGTTTCCTCTGTGTCCGCCTGCGACATGTGCCGCTCCCCGTTGTTTCTCGTCTTGGTCGCTTCTGCTCAAATGTTCGGCACGATAAATAGGAGTTCGGATCTCAGCATATCCTAGAGGCTATCAGCTAACCCTATGCGGTTAAACCGCCGAAAGCCCCTTACCACCAGCCTGCTCCTTTGGCTGCGAGAATCAGAATGACCAGCAGGAGTAAAACGACAATGGCAAACGGCCCCTCGGCCACGGCTTCAACCAGCCAGGGAATGCGAAGCGAAAGCCGGTTGCGCTTATAAGGCATTGCGTCTCGCTATCTCATCCCTTGTTCGCCGCGGCACGGCGTTTGTTGCCCGTCATACGAATGCGCGTGCTACCGCCGACACGAGCGGGGTCTCGGGGTAGAAGCCGAGTTTGTGAAGTTCGCCAAGGAGCGTTTCAAATTGGTCGTAGGTGGCAGTCCCTTGCTCGGCCGGACCGGCGAGGGCGTTTATCTTCGCGCCGACTGCTTCGATTAGCTGCTGCTGTCTCGCTGTTTGGTCGGGGCTCCATAACCTCGCGCCATCCCTCGCAAAGATGGACGAATGCTTGTGCACATAATCGGCGACCGCCCGCAGCGCAGCGGCGGCGTCCTTGCGGCGCTGGCATTCGCGCCGAAGCTCAAGCTTGTCGAGCAGCGGTTGAGTCCCTGCCATGATGAAAGCGTCATAGAAATTGGCGGCGTCCATTGCTGCGCATGCGCGCTGAATCGCCGCTTCCTTCGACGGAAAATCTTCGAGCGTTTGCTTGGCGGTGCCGGCTCGCCATCGACGATCATGATAGACGAGAGTCACAGGGCCACTCGTGAACTCTTTGGCCGTTGTCGATCAACGGTCCACGGTGTGCGGGGGCCGCCGCGGGTCTCGACACGGGCGATCATGTTGCTGAGATCGATTGCTTGTTCGCGGTGGCGTGCAATCTGGTCCTGGTCGTCCTCGACGATAGCGGTGCTGTCGGGCCGCCAGGCGAGGCGGCGCTCATGCAGCCGTAGCCAGGCGCGGATGGCTTGCTCTGCCGGACCGGGAATTTCCTCTCCGTCGAGCCAGCGCCGGAAAGTCCGGGGCGTGACGCCGAGCAGTTGGGAAATTTCAGCCGGGGACAGGCCGAGGCGAAGGACGCTCTGTTCCAGTTCAATGGGTGTCATCATGTCACTATAGTTGGTGACAAAATGTCTGGGTTCAAGAGGACCATTTGGCCATTTATGCAAACAGCCGTGCTGGTCGACCGTTCCATTCTCGATATAAATTATCTTTTAATATCGGAATATCAATGTATTGCCTCTAGTGTAGCCGATCGATTACTTTTTCTATTGTCAGCGAACGGCGACATGTGATAATGTCGTCGAACGATTACATATGGGAAACGTCATGCTCACGCGTACACCTGCCGACCTCGGCGCCGTCATTCGAGACCGGCGCAAACAACTCAAGCTCGATCAGGCAGCCTTAGCCAAAGAGATCGGCGTCAGCCGGCAATGGGTCATCGACGTCGAGCACGGTCATCCACGCGCCGAGCTGGGCCTCGTGCTTCGCGTCATCGATGCCCTGGGTATCAACCTTGATGCGGACATCGCCCAAGCAAAAGTCCCACGTCCAGGCACCGTCGACATCAACGCGATAGTCGCTAAGGCGAAGAAGAAAAAGCTATGAGCGAACTTGTCACTCTTCTCGACGGGAAGGAAGTCGGCCGCGTCCACAACGATACCCGCGGCCGACTGACGTTTGTCTATGACGATCAATGGCGCAACGCCCCCGAGGCATATCCGCTATCGCTCTCCATGCCGATCGTATCCAAAGAGCACGGCAGGTCCGTGGTCGAAGCCTTCCTCTGGGGTTTATTGCCGGACAACGAACAGGTGCTTGCTCGCTGGGCCGCGAAGTTCCAAGTCTCGGCCCGCAACGTTTTTGCCCTCATATCGCACGTCGGCGAAGACTGTGCGGGCGCCGTCCAGTTCGTGACCCCGGAACGCCTGGAAGCCATACGCAGCGGCAAGGAGGACAAAGTCGAATGGCTCGACGAATCCGAAGTCGCCAAGCGCTTGCGACTATTGCGTGAAGATCACGCGGCTTGGCGGTTGCCGCGTGACACGGGCCAGTTCAGCCTTGCCGGAGCTCAACCCAAAACGGCACTGCTTCTGCAAAATGAGCGCTGGGGCATTCCTTCCGGACGCATACCAACGACGCATATTCTGAAGCCGCCGACGGGACATTTTGACGGCCATGCGGAGAATGAGCACATCTGCCTCATGCTCGCACGCAATCTTGGCCTACCGGCCGCCCAATCGAAGGTCATGCGGTTTAAAGACGAAGTGGCCATTGTCGTTGGGCGGTACGACAGGCAGCAGAAAGGCAACGACATCATTCGCGTGCATCAGGAAGATATCTGCCAGGCGCTCGGGATCATGCCGACAAAGAAATATCAGAACGAAGGTGGACCGAGCCCGGCCAATATCGTCGAACTCTTGCGCACCTATTCGACAGATCGCGACACCGACCTTGACACATTTGGCGCGGCTCTTGGCTTCAACTGGCTGATTGCAGGCACGGACGCGCATGCCAAGAACTACTCTCTGCTCCTGAGCGGCCCTGATGTCCGGCTTGCCCCGCTCTATGACATCGCAAGCATTCTTCCTTACGAAGAGGTCGATCTGCGCAAGGCAAAACTCGCGATGAAGATCGGGGGTGAATACAAGGTGAGCCTGATCGGGTTGCGCCAATGGCAGAAATTTGCCCGTGAAGTGCGAGCGGATGTTGATCAACTCGTCGAAGCGCTCATCTCTATGGCCAAGCAGCTCCCTGATGAGGTGGCCGCCGCGCGGTCGCACGCTCGCGAAGAAGGGTTGACCAACGCCCTTGTCGAGCGTCTCGCTACGCAATTGATCGATCGAGCCCACGAATGCCAGCGCTTGCTTGGTGATACATAGTCTCCGAAAAGGAACCATGCCTCTCGATCATTACGTTTCACAGGTTCATCTGCGGCAGTTCTATTCGCCAGCGCTTGACGGAAAGCAGATGCACGGCTTTCGCAAGCGCGACGGCCATGTTTTCCCGTGCAGCTCGAAGGATGTTTGCCGTGTGCAGGACGGCAGCACGAACGAATATTTGCTGAACGATCGTGCGATTGAGGAATTCCTGAAAACGGTCGAACCCAACTACAATGCCGCAATCGCTGAATTGCGAACCGGTAGACCGAGCCGGGACACAGTCTATGCGATCGCGGGTTTCGCGGCCTATGTGACGAGCTGTTCGCCGGCGGCGATGCGGCTGCATGCCGGGCCTTTGAGGAGCACGGTTGAAGCCACCGGCAAGATCCTCGACGCCTCGGGAGAAATTCCGAGGGCTCCGGAAGCGCTTGGACGCAAGAGCTATACCGAGTTGATCGAGAGTGGGGTCATCAAAACAACGATCGACGAAAAGTATCCGCAAGCTCTTGGTATCAACGGCATCATGGAGCGGGTGAATATCTGGGGGAATTCCGCCTGGGACATCGTTGTTAACGAACACGCCAAGGATAGTCCCTTCTTTACGAGCGATTTTGCAAGCGGATTTGAGCTATCTGACGATCCGAGAATCATCAACAGGCTGGTACCACTGGCTCCCGATCTTGCACTGCGTATCCGTCCTGATCTTGATGCCCGTGATTCGCATATGGATGCAACGTTCAAAGCTTTTCGCTGCCGTTTGCTGACTCCTTCACGGAGTGAAGTTCGCGCTATGAACCAAGTCCTTGCCCGGTGCGGCGAGGAGCTCGTCTTTTTTTGTGAGCATCACGACTGGGTCGAGCCCTTCCTCAATAAGCATCGTTCTTTTCGCGTTGAACCGGTAACCACTGAAATCAAGACGCCTACGGGATACGCCTTGGTCTCCACCATTCGGGTCAAACCCACCAGAGACGGCGATTGAGCTCGCGGTGGCCCTCCGACGGGGCCACGCTCTCGGCGTTGCTGCCCTTACGATGTTGCGTCATCCTGTGTTAATCGGCGTGGGGTCGCGACGCCGATCGGCGAGCCAAGTTATTGATCTACCAAGCGATCGAGGGGTCAATGTTGGGCGCCTATTTACACATCATCGCCAATCAACCATTCGGCGAATGGGACAAAATCTTCCCGGATCAAGCCATGACCCTCGCGGCGATTGACCGCCTCGTTCACCACGCCACGATTCTCGAAATGAATGTCGACAGCTATCGCCGGAAAGAAGCTGTCGACAAAGCCCGTGGAGTTGGGCGCCCACCAACGCGCGCGACAATCAAAGCGTCATCCTGATTGTCGCTCCACGACAATCAAACTCACGGCTCACGCAAATATCGCTTGCGTTATCGTCGGGCCGCG
>WNFI01276667.1_pt1 | contig 11588 bp, 16 predicted proteins | sample 5400471 | NCBI WGS metagenome assembly WNFI01 (sample SAMN13153348, study PRJNA577476) | soil metagenome | isolation source: 100 cm saprolite on Douglas fir-dominated hillslope | place: USA:California | collected 2013-09-17
GAAACTAAAGGCAAGGAACTAAAAATTATTACGGCTAATGCTGAAGCTCTGAGTCGGAGCTATCCTGTTCCGGACGTCAATAGCATCGAACAGAAGGCAAACAAATTCATTCAAAGATTGAAGGAAAAGACAACTTACTTCGGTGAGATGGTTAGGTTTGGGGAATTAGAAAATGCTTACCCGCTTGCCTACGCTAAAAACAGTTTAGAATTTCGTGCTCTATTAGAGCTTCTAGAGGATCAGCACTTAGTTCACTCAGTGGTGGATCAAAAAAGCAAAGCGCCAACCAACTGAGCCTGGGAGCCAAACGCCATCTTAGCGCTGTCATCAGCACGGCAGTAGATTATCGTCGCCGAAGTGCTATCATCAGCGTAAGTAATCATGGATATGCCGATCCCTGATGATACCCCTTGCTGGATTAACCAGAATCAAAGCGAAAAAGTAACTCTTATTTTGGAGCAGTATATGCCCTAATTCTAATCACCCCATGCCCGAAACCCACTTCCTCGGTAAAGTCGCCACCAAGGCCATCATCGTAAAAGACGGGAAGATTTTGATGACAAGAGATCACAAGGACACGGCACTGTGGGATCTGCCCGGCGGCAGGATCAATATTGAGGAAAACATTGATGCAGGGCTCGAGCGTGAGATCATGGAAGAGCTCGGCGTTCACATCCGCGTGAAAGGCATCGTCTTTTCCGAACAGATCATCCATCGGCGCGACGGTACGCCCCATCTTTTCATTACCTGCGAGGTGACGATGGTTGATCCAAGCGCATCATTTAAAATTCCTTCCGAAGAAGTGGCGGAGATACAGTGGGTAAGTAAGGACATGCTCGCTGATCTCAAAACGTACGATAGCTGTAGGACAGCGCTTGAGACCTATTGGGCGAAGCGCTAGGGGAGCGCCGCAGAAAGAACAGCTTCAGAAATGAGGCTGTTTTCTTTTATGGAGGGCTCCCGGAGAGGTCTCATCTTAGGTATAATAAATCAATGAGAAAAATATTTTTATTTATGCTGATAAGCGTGGATGGCTATTTCGAAGGAGTTGATCACGATATTTCTTGGCATCACGTCGACGGGGAGTTCAATGAATTTGCCATCCAACAGCTCGCCGAGATAGGTACCCTTCTTTTTGGTCACAGGACGTATGATCTTATGGCAAGCTATTGGCCCACCGCTCAAGGAGTCGGCGACAGCGGAGGGGTAGCGAAGGCGATGAATGAAATGCCGAAAGTGATTGTTTCGCATCAGGCTTTTAAGGCCGATTGGAACAACACCACCGTGGTAAGTGAAAACGTGATCTCTGCAATTGGCGAGTTAAAAAGACACCCCGGGAAAGATATTGCCATATTCGGAAGCAACAATTTGTGCGTCAGCTTGATGGAGGCCGGATTGATGGATGAATTCCGTATCATGGTAAACCCGGTTGCGTTGGGGAAGGGGAGCTCATTGTTTACGGGCCTGTCAAAGAAATCAGAATTAACATTCATAAAATCACGGGAATTCAAGAACGGCAATATTCTGCATTATTTCGCTCCAAAATCTTAAATCATGCCCAAGAAGATTTCCGGCGGGGGCTCACACCCACTGCCCTCAGACTTGAAAAAAGCCCTCGCTTCCGACCCCAAAGCCCTTGCGGCATGGGAAGATATCACGCCGCTCGCGCGCAATGAGTGGATCTGCTGGACCATCTCCGTGAAGACACCGGAAAAGCGTCAGGAACATATTGAGCGGGTACGCTCGGAACTCAAGGAAGGCATGCGCCGACCGTGTTGTTGGGTGGGTTGTACTCACCGAAAGGATAAGGCATTGAGTCCTTCACAGAAATTCGTGATAGGGCGACGATCTAAAAAATCAAAACATAAAGGCCGATAGAACTATTAACCTTATAATAATATGGTACGAGGAAACTTTATCGGCGCGGCAATTGTCGCAATAATCTACACAGTCTATATTTTGGTAAATCCACTTCCATCAAAAGCAGGAGAGGCAGCATTATTGGTTATCCTTAATGCGTTGACTATTGTGTTGCTGTCTTTCGCATTTAAATAAAGGGAGGGCTCCCGGAGAGATCTAGTGGGCGAAACGGATAAAAAGAACGCCGCAGAGAGAATAGAGAGAAAGCCTCAAAAAAGTTTTTTAGATAGTTTTAATGCCGTTTGAGTTATGATGTTTGGGTTACTGGCGTGGGAGTTGAACCCCGCGAACCCCAATTACCAGGTTGGGGTCGGCACCGTGCTACGCCCACCGCGCCAAGATTATAGCGAAGGGGGATTAAATCTTTGTTAAATGAAATTTGACTAAGGCGCTGGGTCGGCTATAATGTTTGTATTACCAGGTTGGGGCGGCACGTGTTCGGACTCCACAAAAGACCCAGCAATGGGTCTTTTGTTTTGCTGGTTCATTTGTGGATTACTTTCTCAAGGAATCTCTATCAGCACGGAACAATCCCCATCCGTACGCCAAGAATGCGGGAAGGAATGAAAGCGACATGAGATAGGATTCGGGGGCGGCCTGAGAGGGGATGAACGATGCGCCGCTTGCGCCTGCGATGAGGATTCCAATAAAGCCCCACATCGCAGGTGATTTCCACGCGGCGCTGTGAAACCGCGTTGCGCGCACCCAAAGTACTATCGCGCCGATAAGGAGCAGGATACCGAGGATGATATGCGCTGCAAGCACGGGCTGCTGCCACGAAAATTCCCATAGTTGCCCGGCACTCGCGTCTTGCGGGAATTGAGTGAACTGATTGACGTACATACCGAGCACGTACTGGATGACGAGCATGACGAGAAGCGCTATGCCTTGCGTTCGCAGTGTTTTATTTTGATCGGGGTTCATATAAACACTATGATATATTTTTGTGACGTTTTTGTTAAGATTAAGAAATGAAAACATTTAAAGACGTGGATGCTTACATCACGAAGGCTCCAAGGGAAGCCAGGGCCAAACTTAAGACGATGAGAAGGGTAATAAAAGAAGTCGCACCGAATGCAGTGGAGGGCATAAGTTACGGAATGCCGGGATATAACAAGGGGCGCATAGGATGGTTCGCTCTCATGAAAGGGTATATCGGACTTTATCTGCGCCCGCCTATCATCGCGGAACACAAAAAAGAATTGGCGAAATATAAAACCACAAAATCCGCGATTCATTTTCCTTTGGACGAAAATCTTCCCATAGCGCTCATTAAAAAGCTCCTCCGAGCGCGGATGAAAAAGGACAAAGTAGGAAAACGGAAAGGGGCGTAGCGATTGCTTTACAGTTGGTGACCCCTTTGCTAGCATGCGCGAAGGAGGTGTTCGCGTGGAAGCAGAAACTTGTCATCTACTGCTACCTTATGACCCAGCATTTCCGTCTTCTAACAGAGCAGCCGCAGAGTGTCTATTGTTGATAGAGGAGCACGGCAAAGATCACCTTTGCCAACTTTCAGACGGTCAATACATCCTTTGGTCTTCGTCGGACGATTGCAACGAAGAGAACTGCAAGGATTTTCCTGACTGCGATTGTTTTGACTGGCGAGAGGTGCCGGCGGCCGAAGCGGTAGAAATTCTTAACGCTCAACTCAAGGGTAAAAAGATTTAACATGGGCGCGTAACAGAACCAAGATTCTTTATGCGCCCTTTCTTTTAGAAGACGGACTCAAAGCTTTTTGGTATACTAATTCCATGATAGATTACACAAAAAAGAAGTGGCGAATCATCGGTCGCGTCGTACAGGGGCTTGTTGCGGCGTTTTTGCTTTTTGATTCCATCATCCACATCTTGAACATTCCAGCGGTTCAGCAGGCATCCGCACAACTTGGTCTCGCACCGGGGCTCGCGATCCCCATCGGCTTTGTTGAACTTATCTGCGTGCTCCTTTATTTGGTTCCGGGCACTTCGATCCTCGGTGCGTTATTGCTCACCGGCTATTTGGGCGGCGCGGTGGCGACGAACGTGATCGGAGGCACCCCGCTTTTCACAAATATTTTATTTCCGGTCTACGTCGGTATCCTCATCTGGGGAGCGCTGCATGTTCGCGACGGCCGCATCCGCGAATTGATTCCATTCAAGAAATAACATCGCCGTCGAGCGGGGTCGTTATGGTATTATTAACCCCTATGAATCAAGATTTCATCGCCAAGGCGGAGATCACTATCAACGCTCCCGTTGTAAAAGTTTGGGATGCGCTCGTTAACCCGGCAATAATCAAACAATATATGTTCGGTACGCATGTCGTTTCTGATTGGAAAGAAGGCAGTCCAATTATTTGGAAGGGTGAGTGGGAGGGAAAAGCGTATGAGGACAAGGGCGTAATTCTCAAGTTCGTGCCAGAACAAACGATTCAGTATAGCCACTTTAGCCCTCTTTCAAAACTGCCCGATGTGCCTGAAAATTATCACACGGTGACGATTGAATTGTCTGAGAATGGAACGCAGACACTCGTCTCGTTATCGCAAAACAATAATCCAACCGAACAATCTAAGGAGCACTCGGAAAAAAATTGGACGATGATGCTCCAAGGCCTCAAGAAGGTTTTGGAGGGGATGAGACGTTAATCATGAGCAAATACGCTCACAAAAAATCTTATGCGGTATGGTGGATTGCAGGCATCGTCATCGTGATTGGTATAGGACTCTTGCTGTGGGGTGGCCAATCCGTTTCCACAAAAACCAACCGTGAATTGGCGCTCAGCTGCACCACCGATCCTCTTACAAGGTTTCACATCCATCCGAATCTGCAAATTTTCGTAAATGGCGTGCAACAGACCATTCCCGCAGATCTCGGAATCAGTTTGACGTGCATGCACCCGATCCATACCCACGATGCAAGCGGTGTGATCCACATTGAATCGCCTGAACCGAGAGATTTCACGCTCGGAGATTTCTTCGCCGTCTGGAATAAGCCGTTCAGCAAAGATCAGATCCTTGACGCCAAAGTTGATGCCACACATTCAATCAAGGTGACCGTGAACGGCACACCAGTGGACACCTATGAGAACACGGTGATGCACGACAACGACCAGATCGTGATCACCTATGGATAGAAGCGTAAGGGAGCGAACTTGACGGCTCCGTTCGCGCTCCGCTAGAATAGTTAAGCAACCTAACTATTCAGAAACATAAAGATGAAAAGGCAGATTTTTAAAGTTCCGGTATGGCTGATCGCCATCGTTGGGGTAGCGCTCGCGGCGGGCGGTATCTATTGGTATGTTTCATCAAGTCAGGCGCCATCGCTCGGCTCTGTTGTGGTTGGACGTGGCAACGTGGTGGAGTCGGTGAATGAACCGGCAAATGTGATCGCGGAGAATAGCGTAGCACTTTCCTTTGAGGAGCCGGGACAGATCGCGAATGTAAATGTGAAGGAGGGCGACCAACTTGCCACGGGGCAGGCGATTGCATCGCTTGACGCATCAAATTTTTCCGCCAGTTTGGAGCAGGCGAATGCGGCGCTCGCCGCAGCGCAGGCAAAACTGAACGCGCTCACAAGCGGCACCCGGCCGGAGCAACTTGCCATTGATCAAAGCGCGGTGTCCACCGCGGGCGCGGCGCTCGGGGCGACGCTGGGGAGCGCCTATACCGCTGCCGACGATGCGGTGCGCAACCAGACGGACAATCTTTTCTCCAATCCGCAAAGCAATAACCCGGTGTTCCTGGTGCCGGTGAATGATTCACAGTTATTGATCAGCATCCAAAACAGTCGCATCACGATCGGCGCGGCGCTCACCACCTGGTTTTCCGCCACAGCTTCCAGCTCCGATCCCGGAACGCTTGCCGCGATGGTGAATCCGATATTAAAAAATGTTAAATCCTATCTTGACACGATCGCGCTTGGGGTGAATGCGGCACTCCCGAATTCAGTCATGACGACGTCGGTGCTCGCAGGGTATAAAGCGAACGTGGTCACAGCGCGGAACGAAGTGGTGGCGGCCGTGAGTTCCGTGACAAATGCGGAATCGGCTTTGCAAGGCGCAAAAAATCAACTTGCACTCGCGCAGGCGGGAGCAACCCAGCAAGACATCGCGGCGCAGCAAGCGGCAGTCATGCAGGCGCAAGCGGCTGCGACCTACGCGCGCATTGCGGTGGATCATGCGTCGATCCGTGCGCCATTTGCGGGCGTTGTGCAGGGCCTCACGGCCAAGATCGGTCAGGTGGTCGCGATTGGCGCGCCAGTCGTTTCAATCGTAAACAACAATGGACTGAAGGTTGAGGTGTATGTTTCGGAAGCCGATATTGCGAAGGTAAAAGAAGGCGACGCCGCGAACGTCACACTTGACGCGTATGGCACCGCCACCGTTTTCCCCGCGATCGTTACGACGATTGATGCCGCGCAAACTCAAGTGAATAACACGCCGGTATACAAAGTAACGGTACATTTTACAAAGCCTGACGTTCGCTTGAAAGACGGGATGAGCGGGAACCTGCGCATCGTGGTCGCCGAGCATGACAATGTGCTTGAGGTGCCGAGCCGGCTCGTCATAAAAGACGGCAGCAGCTATTTCTTGCTCGTGAAGAACGGCGCAATCACCCAAAGACAATCGGTGCAGATCGGCGCCGTGGGCGATAACGGTACGACGGAAATAATTTCCGGCGTGAATGAAGGTGATACCATCACCAATTTTTAATTAATTAACATGCCCGAAGAACCAAAGAAAAATCGGACGGGACTCATCATTACGATCGTTTCCGTACTCGCAGTCGTCGTTGTTGTATTTGGCGGTGCATACTACTACGTTTCCGGGAAAACTATTTATATTGACCAGTCGCTTATTTCCGCACCGCTCATCGGTCTTTCGCCGTCCAATGCGGGTGTCTTACAGGCCGTGTTTGTTAAGGACGGTGATATGGTAAGCGCGAACGAACCCGTCGCGCGCGTGGGGAATGAGATCGTTAAAGCAAACACCGCGGGCGAGATCGTTTCGGTGAATAACAATATCGGGCAGGTCGTTAACGCGCAGGGCGGACAGGGAAACGTTGCATCGATGATAGATCCAACGCAGTTGCGCGTGATCGGGCATCTCTCGGAAGATAAAGGCCTTGCGGACGTGAAGGTGGGGGACACCGCCACATTCACCGTGGACGCATTCGGTTCGCGATCGTATCAGGGGATCGTGGATGAGGTGAGTCCCACCTCGCGATCCAGCGACGTCGTGTTCAACATTTCCGATCAGCGGCCAACGAATCAATTTGACGTGAAGGTTCGTTTTGATCCCGCAAAGTATCCGGAACTCAAGAACGGTATGTCGGCGCGGATCTGGGTCTACAAACAATAGCCTCATGGCAGATGATAATAAGTGGCGATGGTGGGTCTTGGTCACTGTCATCTTCGGCACATTTTTAGGGCGCGTTGATCAGACGGTCGTCAATCTTGCGCTACCGAAAATGATCACCGATTTTTCGGTCACCGTGACGGATGCCGCGTGGATCTCAACAGCGTATATTTTGGCGAACGCCGTATTTGTGCCGGTGTGGGGAAAACTTGGAGACACCGCCGGACGTAAGCGTATTTATTTAATTGGTTTCATCGGGTTCATCATCGCATCCGGCCTGTGCGCGTTCGCGTGGAACTTAAGTTCTATGATCGTATTCCGCATCATCCAGGGATTTGCGGTTTCCGCGGATTATCCCACCGCGATGGCAATCCTCGCCGTCACCTTCACCGATATGAAGGAGCGCGCGCAGGCGCTTGGCATCTGGTCGTCGGCCTTCGCCGCCGCATCCGTCTTCGGCCCTTTGATCGGCGGCCCACTCATTGATAATTTCAGTTGGCGCTCGGTGTTCTTGATCAATATTCCGCTCGGCCTCATCGGTCTTTTTCTTGCGTTCAGATTTATCAACGAATCGGTGGGTGCAAAACGATCGGCAAGTTTTGATTGGTGGGGATCGCTCACGCTGGGCGGCGCACTTTTTATGCTCACGCTGGTGCTTGATCAGGGGCAATCGTGGGGATGGACGTCGTCCGGGAGCCTCGTATGCTATGCCCTGACCATCCTCTTTGCTGTTTTATTCGCGGTGATAGAACAGCGCGTCTCCGAGCCGATCGTCAATTTCGAGTTCTTCAAAATAGGGACATTCGTGAACACACTTGCAAACAATTTCATCGTGTTCATGGCGCTTATCGGCGCGATCTTCCTTATCCCGATCTTCGCCGAAACATTTCTCGGGTACAACGCAACACAGACCGGCTATCTTTTCATCCCGCTCGCGATCGGGCTTTTGATCGGCGCCCCGCTCGGCGCGCGGCTCATTGGAAAAGTAAAACCGAGCTACGTGATCTTTGCGAGCACGTTCGTTACGGGCCTCGCCATCTACGCCCTTTCATTCATCGATGCGCGTTCTACGGCCCTTCAGCTCTCGATTCCTATGTCCGTGATGGCCTTCGCGCTGGGTTTCGGGATGGCGCAGCGCACCAATCTTATCGCCGCCGCGGTTCCAAAAGACGATATCGGAGAGGCGTCGGCGATCTTGGCGCTCGTCCGGAACATTTCGGGCGCGTTCGGCGTGGCTATCTTTAGTACGCTGCTTACAAATTCAATTAATGCGGGCGTGCTCCGCATCGCCCAATCCAGTGTGCTCCGCGCGGTTGATCCCGCGACGAGACATGAATTTATTAGTCTCATTCTCCTCAAGGCCCAGGTCGCAGGGTACGGTACCGTGTTCTATGTTGCGTCAATCATCATCATTATCGGCTCTTTTGCCTCGTTCTTGATCAGAGTTCCAAAAGAGGGGATGCAGCAGGAAAATGTTGTCGTTATGGAGTAGAACAGATTTACCATTTTACAATGCTATACTTAAAGTAGGTTTAGTTTTGTTTCTTGAAAGGAGAAGCCGCGATGATGATCGACGAAGCCTATATTGATGGCGCTGTTGCTGTGTGGCGAGGTTGGCCGCACATGGGCATCGGGATCGTTTTGGGACCCTCAATACGCATTAGCGAGTCCCTGGATTTTTCTCATAGCACCAAAAAGGTTGATAACAATCGGGCCGAATATGCGGCGCTGCTGTTCCTTTTGAACTATGCGCTTCGGATCGGTCGCAGAGCTCTCAAAGTCCACAGCGATTCGGAGATCGTCGTAAAACAAATTCGCGGTGAATACAAGTGCAAGAGCAACCTCAGGGGTATCTATAGCACTTGCCGCGACCGCGTCCAAGAATTTGAGTACTTTGAGATCGTTCATATTCCGCGAGGGAAAAATAACGATGCCGACGCTCTCGCAAAGAATGCCCTTCGTAACCGGGCCAGATAAATCAACTCCTCCCAGTTTGCTAGAACAGCCCGATGTATCCGGGCTGTTTTATTTTTTACCGGCAGGCAAAAATATTGCACCGGATTGAGGACAAAAGAGATTAAGGCGTGACCGATTTCAACTGGTCGCGCCTTTTTCTTTTTGGACAGTGCACAGAATCTTCATCTGGGATAAGATTTACTATAACGAAAAACAAATATGGCAATCAAAGAAATTTCATTTGGACCGAAACGCTATCTTACGTTAAAGAAATCAATTGCGATAAGTCAGGTCACCGACAAGCAAATGTATGATGATGCTGGTAAAAAGCTGAATGCGTCCATTGAACAAAATGGCCTGACTCGCGAAGGCGGGTGGGCGGTGCTCTATTTTACTTGGGACGAAGCCGATCAAAAGACGGAGATCGGCATCTCGGTTCCTATCGTTGGGGCTGGGCAAAATACTGTAAATGATTCGGAACTAATGATCATAGATATTCCCCAATCCAAAGCAGCTATGGATGTATTGCACGGTCCCTACGAAGGATTGGGCGAAATACATCAATCGTTAATGAAATACGTCAAAGAAAAGGGATACGATACTACAGGCGTTCCCGTTATGGCCGTTGAAGAGTATGTCATTGACCCCATGAGTGATCCCAACCCGGAACATTGGGAGACGAATATCTACTATCTCCACAATTAGTGTTATCATGACCGCATGCCGAAACCCCGCAAGAAGAACACATCGTGGGAGCAATCGGCCAAATGGTACGATCATTTGCTTAAAGGCGAGGGAACTTATCAGAAAGATCTGATACTGCCGAATTTGTTGCGCCTTATGGATATCAAAAAAGGGGAAGCGGTGCTGGATCTTGCGTGCGGGCAGGGATTTTTCGCGAGAGAGTTCCACAAAGCCGGCGCGCACGTTATCGGGGTAGATGCATCACGGAGCTTGATCACTCTCGCTCGATCTCATTCACCAAAAGACATTCGTTTTGAAATAGCGGCCGCTCATAAATTGCCGTTCATCAAGAATGAGAGCGTGGATAGGATCGCGGTCGTGCTTGCGTTGCAGAATATGGATGGTGTCGCGGAAGTACTGCGGGAATCCGCTCGAGTCTTGAAGCGCGACGGCACATTTTTTATAGTGATGAACCATCCCGCGTTCCGCGTGCTCAAAGCGAGCAGTTGGGGATGGGACGAAAAGGAAAAAACACAGTACCGCCGTGTTGATAGATATCTCTCCGACGCAAAAGTGCCCGTGCAGATGCACCCGGGTGATAAACCGGGAGAGTACACCCTCTCGTTCCATCATCCGCTTCAATTTTATTTTAAGGTGCTCGGTAAAGCGGGTTTTGCCGTTACGGAGCTTGAGGAATGGAACTCACACCGAAAAAGTGAGCCCGGACCTCGTGCAAAGGCGGAAGATATCGCTCGAAAGGAAATACCCTTGTTCCTTGCTTTGACGGCGGTGAAGCGGTGAACGATAATAAGATATTGCTATGGCGGAAAATAACGACATAAATAAACCGAACGAGGATCTTGGCCTGGGAGCCAAGGTGATCCAGGAGAATCAGTCGCGATTCATCAATTCCGACGGGAGTTTTAATGTTCATCGGAAAGGAGTATTTGAGCGAGGTGCGTTCAGTCCTTACCATGCAATACTAAACATCTCGTGGCCACGATTTTATGCTTATATCCTTATCACTTATGTGTTCGCTAATCTAATATTTACAAGCTTATATCTTCTCGCAGGGCCAGGTGCCTTTGTAGATATTTCTCACAGTGGAGTTGCCACGCGGTTCGGAGAGTTATTTTTCTATAGTATCCAAATCATAACGACGCTCGGGTCAAACGCCATCCAGCCCACCACGATCTTTGCAAAGAGCATAATGGCACTTGAGGCGGTCACAGGAATGCTCGGCTTCGCGGTGGGTGCGGGACTTATCTTCGCGCGTCTTTCAAACCCCGCGACAAAAATTATCTTCAGCAAGAAAGCGATCATCGCGCCGTATCGCGGTGGAACGGCATTCATGTTCCGGATCATCAATGGCAGAAGCAACGAATTGATCGAAGCCTCTGCGACCGTCACGCTTACGGTGACAGACAAAAATGGGAAGCGTGATTTCCGCCAGGTATCGCTTGAACGAAGCACGGTGCTGGTATTCCCCCTCAATTGGACGGTGGTATATCCTATCATGCAGGATAGCCCGATCTATGGAATGTCCGCGCAGGAGCTTGCTGATGTGCATGTGGAATTTTTGATCTCCATCACGGCGATCGATCAGGATCTTTCGAAAAGAGTATACGCGCGCCATTCGTATATTTTTAATGAGATCGTCGTCGGCGCAAAATTCGCGGATATCATTGAGCGGA
>WNFI01511915.1_pt1 | contig 11588 bp, 11 predicted proteins | sample 5400471 | NCBI WGS metagenome assembly WNFI01 (sample SAMN13153348, study PRJNA577476) | soil metagenome | isolation source: 100 cm saprolite on Douglas fir-dominated hillslope | place: USA:California | collected 2013-09-17
GGAGCTCGCTGGTACAGGCTTGAGAGGATGCGATCGCGAGCAAGGCTTCAGTCATCGAGGACGCGGTCTGGCGGCACTCGGCTTCCCCATCGTCGTGAGGCTTGCTTGTATCTTCGACGTAAACCCTGGCCGTTTGTGCCCCTCAGGCCTGAGTTAAGCGCTGGCGGCAGGTGATTCGCAAGGAAGCACTGGGCCGGGAGAGCCGTTGGCCAAACCCCGAGGAGACCTCTGTTGTCGGCGCGGAAGTCTGACTAAGGACCCGTGCACGAATAACGTGGTCGCTCGGGCACGTGGGAGCCGCGCTGGGCGATCGCCGGCGGCGCTGCGCGCGATCAGGTGAATCGTGATCGGGTGCTCAGCCGGAGCAGAGGCTCGAGACACATCGACACCTCCAACCAATGGGGCGTCGGCGAAGGGTGATCGCGTGAGAAATGCCGCGAACAACGAAGCATCGCCTGCGCATCGCCCTGTGGACGAAAAAAATATTCGGAAGGGATTCCTTGAAAGAGAAGAACGATCCAAAGTTCTGCAACGTCGTATTCACGGTGGCATATGCGAAGTGCATGGGCCTGCCACCTCCAGGGAGCGGATGATGGAAGGCGAAGCAGCAGAATTCTTGGCCATGCTGGAGTTGGCGGAACGTTCGCCAGACGAGGGATTGGCGCAGCTCTGGGATGCTGTAAACGCTGCCGATAAGGCGGGTAAGGTGCAAAAGGCGCACGCCATCAAAGATGTCGTCCTCGTGTTTCTGATTCATCATAAAAAGGATCTAGAGCGAGCGGAGCAGCTTGCCTCAGAGCTTGTTGGGTTCTTGCCAGATAGGTTTCATCTTGAGCTACAAGCAAAGATCTTCGCGTTGCTCGGCAAACAGTCAGAGGAGGCTAGTGTCACTATCCAAGCCCGTGCGGTTCAGGACATGCACATGCATGACTCCAAGAGATATCGCGAAATAATGGAGGACGTAACCCGAAGACTCGATCGCGGAGAGTGATTGCATTACTTCACGATCGGTGTCGCTGTTGATCCGTCCCCGCTGTGGTGCCGCGGGTCGACGGTTTTGGAAGGCGCAGTGGGCCCGCAGGGCGAGATCCATCCGGCGTCGCGTCCGCGGGCGGATTCTCTTTGCGTTTGCACAGGTGTCATACGACTCTGAACCGGTGAGCACGAGCCCCTTGGAGACCGGCAGCCGCCTCGCGACCTGTCCACTCTGTCGGGGGCAGACGAGGGAGATCGGCCTCGTGCGCGGGCCCAGGACGGGCCGCGTTCTGCCTGTCGTCGAGTGCGCTGATTGCAGGTCACTCTTCAATCCCTCGGGCTATCGTGAACAGGAATCAGACCTGCGCGCGGACAGCGAGTACCTGAATCGCCACTTCGAGCGAAGCTCCTCGTACTATCTCGACTTGATCAAGACCATCGTGAAACTCAGGCCAGGGATTCGCGAGCACCTGGACGTGGGATGCGGCGCCGCTCCCATGGTCTATGCCGGGGGCCGTCGCGGGCTTCAATCCGAAGGACTCGATCTGAATCCATTTGCCATCGAGAGCGCCGTGGCGCGAGGGTTGTCCGCCCGGTGCGAGCGTCTGATGCCGAACCAGTCGGGCAAGCGCTACGACCTGGTGACCTGCGACCAGGTGTTGGAGCACATCGAGGATCCGCGCAGCTTCCTGTCCACGCTCTCATCGCACGTCGCCGAGAGCGGCATGGTGTTCATCAACGTGCCCTACCGGCCCCCGGCGGCGCTGACGCCCTTCTATTTGCGATATCCACGTGCCTGGACATCCCCATTCCTCGATAACGACGTCCACATCAATCATTTCTCTCACCGGGCAATGACGACCGTCGTCAAGGAGCTCCTCGGGATGCGCTGGTTGGTTCCCTTCTATGGAGCGCGCAACAACCTCGCGCGCCTGGTTCGCTGGGGACTTTTACGCGTTCTCGACGTCCCGCGGGGATATCTCTACGGCCGATCAGAATGAAGAGCCCTTCAGATAGCTGTCGTTATCGCTGGTCGGAGCGCTTTTGCAGCTCCGCGAGCCGGCTTTTCAATTGCGCCGGATCGGTCCCCAAAGTCCCCACGCGATCTGGATGCGAACGGACAGAGAATCGCAGCGGCGCGGGCCACGACCGCGCAACCGTGCGGAGTTCAGTGGGGAAACGGCAAGACCCCACTCTCGGAGCGTGGCGAGGCCTGCGTCAAGCAAATTGGCGCGGTGTTCTACCGGACCGAAGAAGTGGCTCCCCGAGCTGGCTTCGAAGCAACGACCCACGGATTAACAGAGTGCGTTCTCCTCTGGGCTCTGGTGCGCTCTCCTTGGTGAGCAAGAGCAAGGAGGAGCGCGAGGGTGCCGTAGTAGCACGGTAGTCGCACGCTATCCGAGTGACGCCGGCTCGCGAAATGCTCACGCAGGCCGGTCCACCTCGTTTGCCCGCTCCGTCAGGTACAGGGCGCCGGCTGCCCAGCTTCAATTCATCGGTGAGAGGATGCCCGCTTAATCGTCGTCGTCGTCGTCCGAATCCCGCGCACGGCACGCAGGCGGCGCCTCCGGTTGCTCATCGTCCTGCGGCGAGCTTTGCAACCCTGCCGCCGCCCCGGCCGCGACCAGGCGGTTCAGCTCGACATCGAAGTCCTCGCACAGCAGCAGCCGCTGCTCGACCATCTTCTGAAGGGCGTGGGCTGCCTCGCGCGTGTAATCATCGAGCGACTCATAGCGCTCCTCGACGGACGGACGCGGATCGCCGGAGGTCATGCGCTCGGCTTTGGTCCTGGCGAACGCGATGTATTGCCCCGAGCTCTCGCACCCGTCGTTGGCCTGCGGACCGGCGCGCAGCGCCCAGCCGGTATACGTGGCGAGAGGCACCGTCACGTCGGCGAGGCGCACGCCGGCGATATCGTTTCCATCGCTGTCGGTCTTGGGAATGAAGCTCGGATAGATCGGACCGTTCGCCGGATTGTCCTCGTACGGCGGCGTGATCACGGGCGGGTTGATGGTCGCGATGCCGGTCGCGTAGAAGTCCGGCCCGAAGTCGAACCGGTAGCGGGTCGTCTTGAGTCCGGTATAGGTGACATTGAAGCCGGCCCGGAAGGGGTCTGGGATATTCGGAAACCCCATCGCCGACTGCGGCAGCGGCGGCACCAGCGTCTTGTCGGAGAGCCTCGGCACCCTGCTGCGCGGCGGGCGCTTGTCTCGAGTCGCCCACTCGTCCAACGCGATGAACAGAGCGCGCTGCACCGGCGCCGAATTCAGCGGATTCTGGAATTGCTGGCAACTGCCCCTCGCCAGCGGGCAGGTATTGCTCGAGCTGCACTTCGCGTACCGGCTATCCCTCTTGCCGGTGAACGGATCAGCGGTCATCACGTTGGCGAAGGGGAAGACGGCTTCGCTGAACAGGTGGTCCTGGCGGTTGCGCTCGGTGCGGCCCGGCTGCGAGAACCGGTAATTCATGCTCAGGCCATCGCCGGCGCCGATCCACTGCATCATTCCGTCGATGACGATCTTGCCGTTCTCGGCCTGGTTGAAGCCCAGATGCGTGAAGTCGTTCAGCGTGCGGGCCGGCTGCGACACGGTTTCGGTGTAGATGCGGGTCACGTCTCCTGCGAGCGGATTGGGCGTGCCGACGTCGTCCCTGCGCTCGTAGCGCAGCCAGGCGTTCCAATCGCGGATCGCGGCCAGGCCCACGGTGTTCACGGTGGGATCCTTCGCCGTGTACGAGAACTCGTAGATGTCGTTGGCGACGAAGCTCGCCGTCGCTCCCGTCGAGGAGACAAGATGGATCGACGTTCCGGTCGCGTTGTACGCCCAGCCCGTAGCGGGAACCACGACGGGCGCGTCGTCCAGATGAACGCGGTGGGTCAGCTTCGTCTTGATCTTGTCCAGCGTGGCCGCCGGATAACTGAGCGTGAACGACGCTGCGCCCGCCGTCACGATGTACTCGAACGACGGCCCCGTGATCGACGAGCCATCCGGATTCTTGGCGATCGGGAGCGTGATCGTGGTGTTGAAGTTCGCGCTGCTGGTGCCGGCCGCTTTGTCCCAACCGCTCCAGACCATGGTGAAGCCGCGCGGCATCAGGAAGGCGTTCGCGAGGACGACCGGGTCGGTGATCGAACCCGGGTCGTTGCCGCCGGGAACGCGCCCGAAGGTGCTCCACAACTTCGTGCCGCGATTGGGCGGCTCGTACATCACCTTGTGCGCGCCCTTGCTCAAGTCGATCGGCTTGAGGATGTAGAAGTCGAACGAGTACTCGACGTTGCCGTTCCGGTTCCGCGGCGCGAGTCCGAGATCCACGATCACGGCGTTCTTCGAGTCGTTCGGGTTCACCTCGCCGAACCCCTTGCCGACGATCTTCTCGTACTGTCCGACTCCCGGCCACGAAAAGCCGCCAAACGTCGGCGATTCCGACAACGTCGTGTTGATTTGAATCTTGGTGATGCGGGCTTGGGCCACGAGGGGAATGACAAGCGGAGCGATAACCCCCACGAGCAAGAGGCTTCTCTTCATGTGAGCTCCTGATGACAGCGGGACACCGGATCGAAGGCGCGTGCCCCCACGGCCATCCAGTTCGGAGTCGTCGGATTTGCACGGCACCGGGCGCGCAGCGCAAAGGGCGCGCGGCCAAGAACGATGTCAAGACGCCTTGCGTAAGTCGATTGTGAAGAAATCGAAACAATGGCGTGCGCCGCGGCGGCATCCACGCCGCGCAGCTATCATTAGAATAGCGACAATGATCCCGCGCCTGCCCCTGCTCGTCCTCCTGACCGCCTGCGCGACGGGCAGCCCCAACACGCTGGCCGGCGCTACCACCCTGACCGCGGCGGCCATCGGCGCGGCGGTGGCCGAGCGCAGCGCCGGCGGGTGCATAGCGATCTGCACCAACGGCACGGTCTGCAATCCGAAGAACGGCCTCTGCGAGCAGCAGCCTTGCCGTGGGCGATGCGGCGAAGGCGAGCGCTGCGAGGAGACCTTCGCGGAGAGCAAGTGCATCCCCGGCCCGGCGACCGGCGTCGTCACCGAGGCGAAGGGCACGCAGACCAGGATCCCGGTGGTGGCGCCGATAACGAATCCCCCCGACGCGAACCACCCCTCGCCGACGATCGTGCCGGCCGCCGAGCAGAACCCGCCCAAGTAGCCCTACGTTCACACGGCCCGCACTTCGTCGCCGATGCGGATCTCGCCGTCCTCGAGCACGTCGGCCCGCAGGCCGCCGCGGCGCAGGAGAGGAAGCAGGACAGGTTTCGCAATCAGGTCGTCGAGATACGCGCACGGCTCGCACAGGCGCACCCCTTCGCAGAGCACGCCGCCGATCCGGAAGCGCTGTCCGACCAGCTCGTTCAACGCGATTCCGCGGGTGGTCACGTTGCGGCGGGCTTCGCCGGGCTGGAGCGCGATTCCCGCGCTCTCGCGCAGCGCCTCGAGCGCCTCCGCTTCGATCAGCGTCAGGGCGCGGCCGGTGCCCGGCGACTTCGAGAAGTGGCCTCGCCCGGCCGCGTAGCGGTCGCCCTCGATCCCGATCCCGGCGATGACACGGACACGGTCGATCGCCCGCATCGGTTCGCCCTGGTTTCCGGCGACGTGGATGTGCTCGACACGGCCGCTCTTCGGGTCGTTCTCCAATCGGCCTCCTCACCAGGCTGGATCTCATAACCCATTTCTAACGGCTAGGACGCATTTCATTAACCGTGTTCCGGCAAAAGGCGTAGTCGCGACGTTCGACGGATCGGGCACCGCGACCGCGACTGGGACGACGACTGCGACCGCGACCGCGACTTCGACCGCGACCGGACTTCAACCGCGTCCGCGACTTCGACCGGTTTGGACCCTGATAAAGAGCAAGGAAACTGCGAAAACCGCTTGCAATCGGCGCTGAGGCGATATATCCTATAATCATGCGACGCGGTTTACCTCGCCAACTCGAATTGCGCCCCACCACCTGGGGCGGACGCCGGGAGGGCGCCGGGCGCAAGCCGTTGCCGGAGGGCAAGCGGCGGGTTTCGCATCTCGCCCGCGAGCGCTTCGAGAAGGCGACGCCGGTTCACGTCACCCTGCGGGTCGGGCGCCACGTCTGGAACCTGCGCAGCGCTCGCAGCTTCCGGCGCATCGTCCGTGCCTTTGCCGCGCACAAGGGCCGCCATCCGCTGCGCCTCATCGAGTTCACCGTGCAAGGCAACCACCTGCACCTTGTCGTCGAGGCGGACTCGAACGAGGCATTGAGCCGCGGGATGCAGGGCCTCGCCATCCGCATCGCGCGCGCGCTCAACGCGATGATGAAGAGGACCGGCCACGTCTTCGCCGACCACTACCACTCGCGCCTTCTGCGGACCCCGACGGAGCTGGTGCGCGCGATCGCCTATGTGCTGGGCAACGCCGCGCACCATTTCGGCCGTCGCGGCGCCGATCCCTTCGCCTCCTCGGGGATCGCGCTCGAAATTCGCGCCCGCGCCCTCGATGCGCCGCAAACCTGGCTCGTCCTCATCGGCTGGCGGCGGGCGAAACCTGCACCTGAACAGCCGCACGGAACATTCGGTGCGCCAATGACGGGCCTGTCGTTGTGGCGGACGATCTCGGTCGGCGCGCTCGCGGCCTTGTGGATCGCAGATCTGATCGTGTTGATCCTCGAATCTCGCCGCCGTCGGCGTAGACCGCAATATTGGTGGTCGCTCGCGGGGATCTTCTTCCTCGGGCTGCTGACAGTCTCTGACCTGCGCCTGGCGCAACTCGAACGGGCGGCTGAGCAGGAGCAGCTCCGGCTGAACCAGCAAGCAGCCTGGCGCGGTCTGACCGCTGAACAGCACGAAAAGCTCGTTGCCACGCTCAAGGGACACCCGCTGGAGCTTTGGCTGGCGTGGGTTGGCAGCGATCCAGAGGCTACAGCATTCCGTTTCGATCTCGACCTGACTCTCAGAGAAGCGGGTGTTGTGACGAAGATCTTCAGTGGTTGGCAGATGGCTGTTGGACTCCAAATCACGCAAGTACCCGGACCTGACTATGACTTGCTTGTAGCAGCATTCGAGAAGGCTGGGCTGCCGCTAACGCCAGTCGTTCCGAACCCGAGGTTCGCACCTCAACAACTTCAAATTATCGTCGGAAGCAAACCGCCTCCGTAGGCTTCAGCGATCTTGGTTAGCGGCAAATCACCCCAAGCTTGGAACGCAATGGCGCCCATTGTGAAATCTACCGCTCGAGTTGGAGTCCGTACTTCTGCGTGAGCGACCTATAAACGAAGTCGGCGTTATAGACCAAGCCCTGAATGTCCTGCGGTCGCTCCTTGAAGCAGACGATGGCGTTCGCCAATCCTGGTTTTTGTATGTCGTCAAGTTGAGTTTCGCTAAACCCGCCCGATAGGCTCTGACCGTGGTACCCCGTTGCGCAACCGAACGCGGACAAAGCGAGCAGCATCGACAGTCGTGTCAGCATGAATCCCCCAGCCTCGACATCTTCCTATCCATCGAGCAGGTTGTCGAGCCCATGATTTCGCTCCGCGGTGTCGTCATGCCTACGAGCGGAAGGCAGATCTGCGGAAGATGTTTGTCTTGACCGCAAACAGGACAATTGCTTTCCGGCATGTCGACCTTCCAGAGAGCAGCTTGGGCCTGTGGGCCGCCTCGTGTACAGCGAAATGAGCCGGGTTGACGAGCGGCCGCGACTAACGCAATCCCTCGAGAACTGCTCGCATCGACCTGGTTTGCGCGGGTAGAGGCCGTCCCTGGCGATTCATGGTGCACGGCCCTCTGCTTCCGCCTTGATCAGCCGCTCGCCTTGCGTACCTGATCCGCCGTTCTCGATCTTCCCCAGCTCCTCCTCGACACCGCGGTGGATCCGAGAGAGCGGGCCCGGCTTGTGGTCGTAGTCGATGAACCGGCGCTGCTCGGCATCGCCGCTGTAGAACCGGCGCACGAACTCTTCGCGCTCGGCCATCTTGCGCTCGAAGATGCGGCGTACGTCGCTCTGGTCGCGGATGATGTAGGGCGTGAGGAAGAGCAGCAGATTCGTCTTCTGCTTCCTGGTGCTCTCGTTGCGGAACAACCAGCCGAGGAGCGGCAGCGACCCGAGCACCGGCACCTTCGAGACGCTGCGCGTGAGGCGCTCCTGGATCAGCCCGCCGATCACCACGGTCTCCTGGTCTTTGGCGATGACCGTCGTCTTGGCGGAGCGCTTGCTGGTGGTCGGCCCCAGGGTCTTGTCGACGCTCGCGATCTCCTCCGTCTGCTCGTCGACCTCGAGGCGCACGTAATCGCCCTGGTTGATCTGCGGCTTGATGTGCAGCTTCAGCTCCACGTTCTGCCGCTGGATGGGCGCATAGAGCGAATTGAGACTGCTCACCACCGTCGAGGTCGAGGTGCTGGTTGGAGTGGCCGGCGAATAGGCGGCCTGGAAGGGCACGTTCTGCCCGACCGTGATCTCTCCCTCGGTGTTGTCGGTCATGATCACGTGCGGCGTGCTGATGACGTTCACGTCGCTCGAGCTCTGCAGCGCCTGCAGCACGATCCCGAACGAGGGAAAGCTCACACCCGAGATCGTGATGGGCGGTCCCTGGATGCCGGCGAGGAAACCGTTCAGGCTGGCCAATGACGACACGCCGCCCAGCGAGCTGAGTCCGCCCAGCTCGCTGCCGAGCACGCCGATACCTTGCCCGCTTGTATTCGCGAAGTTGAAGTCCTTGAGGGCTCCGCCGTGCAGCGAGGCCCCCAGCTCGTTGGAGTCGTCGACGTTCACCTCCATGATCACCGCCTCGACGAAGACCTGCCGCCGCGGGATGTCGAGGCGCTCGATCAGCTTCACGACGTTGCGATAGTCGGCATGGCTCGCGATCACCACCAGCGAGTTGGTGTTCTTGTCGGCGGTCACTTTGACGTCGCCGGTGAACAGGTCGGCCGAAACCGGCGTCGCTGCGGGCGCGGCCGCCGGGCGGCGCTTGCCAGACCCAGACAGACCCTGCGCCAGGCCTTGCAGTATCGCGGCGACGTCCTCCGCCTTTGCGTTCTCCAGGTAATAGACGTGTACGCCGCCGTCACCCGTGGGGATGTCGAGCTGCCTCATTAGATCCATGACGGCCTGGAACGATTTGTCCCCGGCGATCACGACGAGCTTGTTGGTTCGCTCGTCGGCGATGATCCTCAGCGCTTGCCCCGCGAGCGGCGCCGGCGAGCCAGGCTTTGCTCCCGTCTGCGCCTGCAGGATCTCGCTCAGTTTCTGCGCCAGATCCTGGGCTCCGGCATGCTGCACGGCGATGAGATGGATCTCCTGCGACGCGCCCGGCTGGTCGAGCTGCTCGATCAGCTTCTCCAGCCGGCGCATGTTGAGGCCCAGCTCGGAGACGATGAGCGTGGAAGGCGGAAAGATCTGCAGATCGGAATCGCGCGAGGTGAATTGAGCAAGCAGGTTGCGCAGCTGGTCCGCCTCGACGAAGCGGAGCTTGAAGAGCTTGGTGACCATCTGCTCGGTCGACGGCGCCCCCTGCCCTTCGTCGAGATAAGTGGGAATGACGGCGCGCGACGACTGTTTCTTCTCGGTCAGCTTCCAGTAGCTGCCCACCGGATAGACGGCCCAGTTGTTCGCGTCCAGGGCCGCGAGGAAAACGCTCCACACTTCGTCGGCGGGAATCGGCGCGTTGGAGAGGATGGTGATCTTTCCCGAGATGCGCTCGGGAAGGATGAAGTTGCGCTGCGTGAACTGGCTGACGAACTGGATCACCTCGGCCAGGTCGCGTTTGTCGAACGACATCAGCACCGTCTTCGCGTTCTTGCCGACGTCCTTGTGATCGACTGGTGCAACCGGAGCAGGCGCAACGGTCAGCGCGAGGGCGAGCAGATGTGCGAGCGGCATGAAGAGGATCTCCTCGAGCCGGAAAAGGCGCGCATCGGCCGAAGGCCGACCCCCGGCCGATGCGCGCCTTGCCGTCAGGCAACACCTCCTTTCCGGTTCACGGGACCCTTGCAGACCGCGTGCCGGGCGGTCCCCTGCCCGGCGCGCCTCTGAGCGAACCTTCTCCAAGCCGCGGGCCGATGACAGCGAGTCAGGCGATCTGTCATCGCGGGACAAAATGGCTTCGGCGCAACAAAACGTCGCGCCGTGTGCATCTCGTCGCTACGAAATCGGACCGGACGGCGCCGGCGCCGTGGCCGATGGCGACTGTCCGGCGTCGGGCTTGGATGGACTCCCGGCGCATGCGAGAAGAGAATCGCCGTCGGGGAAGGACCACATGAAGCAGACCATCGCCGTCGCAGCCATTCTCTCGCTGGCGTTCCCCGCCTGGCCCGCGGAGACGATTGCGGCGCCGCCGCCGCCGCCCGACGATCTCTCCCAGGAACAGCCGCGCCCTCCGGCGCCAGCCAGCGAGATGGGCTACTTCGAGAGCTGCTTCGGCGTTCCTCGAGTCGGCGCCGGGCCGTTCAGCATCTACGGAGAGGTCCCGATCCCGATCGGCGGTCAGTCCACCGGCACCAGCCCCTCCCCGCCCGCGGTGTCCGGCTCCAAGGACGGCAAGGTCTGGCTGGTGGTTGCGGTGGTGGCAGCGATGGCCCTCCCGGTCGTCGTCTACGTCGTCGACAAGCCCGCGCCGCGCCTGGTGCTGCAGCGCTTCCGCTGCCCCACCTTCTCCCTCGACGTCCTGGGAGGCGCCGACAACAGTGTGGCGCTGAGGAACGGGGCGTATGGCTTCGTCAGCACCCGCTTCACATTCGGAGTTGGCAACCTCGCCACCGATCTCCAATACGACGCCGCCCCTGGCGCGGTGAGCGCATTCTCCACGCACTTGCTGCTCCGGCCTACGCCGCGCGAGCACATCGAGGGCGGACTTGCCATCGGCTACCGCCGCTCCGTGCTCGCCGGCCGCATCCAGGAGGGCCTCGAGGTCGGCATCCCTCACCGCTACGCCCTCTGGCGCGACGGGCTGCGCACGCTCGCGCTCGAGTTGCGCCCGCTCCTGCTGGTCAGTTCGCGTCTCGAGCCGAGCCTGGAGACGGCCTTCCTCTTCCCGCTCGCGGAGGTGCTTCACCTGCGCGTCGGCGGACGGGTCTTCACGTTCGAGGGCGACCTGCGCTGGGGGTTGTCGGCGGGGCTCAGCCTGACGCTGTGATCGTCGGGTGATCGCATTGCGTCGCCCCAGACGTCATCTCATCCTTCTCGTCCGCTCATCCTTCTCGCCCGCGAAACGATCGCCGGTATTGGAGGGGCGTCGTTCGAATCTGCGCGTGGAAGTGATGGCGGAGATTGGCCGCTGTTCCCATGCCGGTGCGGTCGGCGACAGCCTCGATCGGCAGCGGGCTCGTCTCCAGCAGGCGCTGCGCGGCGATCACGCGCTGGCCGATCAACCAGCGCGCCGGCGAGGTTCCGAGGTGCGCCTCGAAGCGGCGGCAGAAAGTGCGCTCGCTCATTCCCGCGCGGCGCGCCAGCCGCCGCACCGAGATGGGCTCGCGCAAGTTGCGCAGTGCCCAGTCGAGCACCGGCGCAAGCGGCGACCCTTCCTCCGCGGGCGGGACCGGCTCTTGAACGAACTGCGCCTGACCTCCCTCGCGGTGCGGCGCGATCACCAGCCGGCGAGCCACCTGGTTCGCCACCGCCGCGCCGTAGTCGCGGCGCACCAGGTGCATG